>Ga0307995_1000243_pt1 | contig 39466 bp, 27 predicted proteins | sample EllFjometagen262_FD_203132 | JGI IMG/M metagenome (GOLD analysis project Ga0307995, IMG submission 203132) | Marine microbial communities from Ellis Fjord, Antarctic Ocean - #262 | ecosystem: Environmental > Aquatic > Marine > Unclassified | place: Southern Ocean | collected 2014-11-02 | reverse complement strand
TGGTATGTCAATTGGACCGAAGCTGTTGTAATCGTTGGGTTGAGATGGCCTAAGCATGACAGCATGTTCAACTTCGTCAATTTTCTCGTTGAAGAAAGCGTGGGTGTGACGTTGGTAATAATCCAGTTGATTGACAATGTCGGATTCAAGTCGACTGTAGGTGGCAGGTTCTTCGTTTATGTAGAGTTGATTGTTTCTCATTGTTATCACATCGCCCGGTACGCCGATGACCCTTTTAATCAACAGTTTCTCATCGTCAGGGGAGTAAAATGTGACGATCTCGCCCCGTTTCGGGTCAGCCCATTGTGCAACATGCCACGTCGTAAATGGCACCTTAAGATCGTAGGCAAGTTTATTAACAACGACCCGATCACCTTCAAGGATCGTCGGTTTCATCGAACCGGACGGGACCTGGTTCCAATCTGCAATTGCGGAACGGAATAGGACCATGACGATCAGGAAAATCACTAACGTTCGCCATTCAAGCCAGCCCTGATAGAGCTTATGGCTAAGGCTCTTGGGGTTTGTCACGACATCGCTCGAAGCCGCGTTCTTAGTCTCCGGATTGTCTGTGGAACCCTTCGAAGTGAGTGCGTCAGATCGAGACGCTGGTTTCGAATGAGTATCTGGGAGTGTTGGATCAGCCATCTGGTTAAGTTACAGGAATTTTTCGCTTTCGCAATCATCTATTCGTATTAATATTTATGCATCATTGTTCTGTTCCGATGCGCCTTGGCGTCTGTACAAAAGAGCGAGAATTACCGTGCTCTGCTTCTTTTTTTATTGCATAACTCGCTGAAAATTATACGAAAAAGGGTGTTCACAAAGTATTCCATTAGTAGCCAAGTCGGCGCTAAATCGAGGCGGGTAATTGGCTCCCAAAGTGTTCGCCGCGCCTAGGCTAGTGCGAATAAGGCTTAATCTTAAGATAGTGGGCGGGTGCTTCGTGACTTAGGCGCCGCCAATGGCACATTTGTTGATGGCGCGCTCAAAAACCACCTTTGGTGTTGGTAAAGCTCTCTTAAATAGAATCTATTTTGTTGGATAACCCCGATCTGATAGATGGTCTTTTAACTCGTCTATATGCGATTGATTACGCGTTTCTGCGGTAATTGTGACACCAATTTGGCCGATAGGTACATCGCTAGAAAATCGGTGATGATGAACCTCTAGGATATTTGCGCCTGATTTTCGGAAGGTTGCTAGTAGGGATTCGAGCGCACCGGGTCTGTCGTTAACAACCGTATTAACGTTGATAATACGACCATCGAAAGTGAGACCTCGATTGATGATTTTCGCGATGAGGTTAACATCGATATTACCACCGGAAATTACCGACAAGACCTTCTTGCCGTGCAATTTTGGAATTCGATGGTTCAGCAAAGCCGCTAGCGTCACAGCCGCTGCCCCCTCGATGACATTCTTTTCGATTTCTAGCATTAACATAATTGCGTTGGCAATCTCGTCGCTACTGACAGATACAATTTCATCGACATACTTTGTGACGGTGGCAAGGTTCGTCTCGTAGACACGCCTTACTGCGATTCCGTCAGCGATCATAGGTTGCGGAGCAAGTTCAACGACTTTTCCTGCGTCTAAGGAGCTCGACATTGCATTGACAGAGGCTTCTTCAACGCCAACGACTTTGACTCTAGGATGCAGCTGTTGAATGTAAGTGGCGATGCCAGAGATGAGTCCGCCACCACCAACGGGTACCAAGATCGCGTCAATATCATTCGCTAACGGGTGCGCCATAATTTCCAAAGCCAAAGTGCCTTGACCTTCGACGACCTTAGCGTCGGCGAAGGGGTGCAGATAGGTGCGTTGTTCTTCTGTCGCCAATACTCGGGAATAAGCGAATGCATCATCAAAGGTTTCCCCCGCGAGTATCACCTCAGCGCCCCAGTGTTCGGTCGCTTTGATCTTAACGAGGGGGCTATATTTGGGCATAACAATTTTGGTCGAAATACCCAGTCGAGCTGCGTGATAGGCAACGGCTTGAGCATGATTACCTGCGCTAGCTGCAATAACACCTCGTTGTCGCTCCGCTTCGCTGAGAGATAGCAGTTTGTTTAAGGCTCCACGTTCTTTATAGGACCCCGTCATCTGAAGGTTTTCCAGCTTGAATAGCACTTCACACTGGCATAGTTCAGAGAAAGTCTTGGATTGTATGATGGGGGTATTAACCAGGTAAGGTCTTATTCGCTGGTAAGCTGAAGCGATATCCAGATGACCAAACTGCCAATTTTTTTCCGAATAGGTATTCATAACAGAGAATCCTAAATCGAAAGGGCGACTAAGTCTTGATAATTAGCCAAAACATTTAGATAAACCTTCGGTTCATGGCGACGTCACATAAAACAGCATTGGTTCGGTAGAATTTATTTTTCTGTGGGCGGTAGAAAGGAATTGTTAGTGTCGGTCGGTTGAAAAACGACGGGTTGGCGCAATAACTTAATGATCGCCAGTATGCTCGGCGGCTTGCCTGTCATCAGTATGCCAATTCGGAATATTTTTGCCGCTACCCACAGGGCAACAACGATAGAGATTAGCAGTAGCAAGGTGGTCAAAAAATACTCCATTGACGTCGGTGGCGCTGCAGCTCGATTCATCATGACGAAAGGTGTCAATGGCGGAAAGTAGGAGAGTGTTTGAGCGAGTAACCCATTTGGATCCTTGCCAATCGGAATCATGACCAAAAGCGGTAACATTTGAATAAGTTGTACGGGTAGCGTTAGGTTTTGTGCCTCTTTCAAATTATTACAGACTGAGCCTAAGCCGACTAAAATGGCGGCGTATAGAAGGTAACCGAGGATGAAATAGACAATAAACGAACCTAGAAACCAGGGGTCACTTAGAATAATTTCTCCCAAAGGCGGCAAGCTAGCCCCGAGTACCTGTGGCAGAACGCCTAATATCATGAGTAACATTGCCCCCCAAAAAAGAATAATTGTTAAACCGGTTGCAGCGATACCAGCGATCTTGCCGGCCATCAACACGAGGGGTGAGACGGATGATAGTAGCACCTCAATGAGTTTGTTGGATTTCTCTTCAATCGTATTCGTTAGTAGCATTTGGCTGCTGATGAGTATTGAAATCCATAGCAAGTAAACGAACACGACAGGCAGCCACTGCCGAATAACATCATCCGAGTTGACGGACTCTTCGTGTCCTTCTGCATCGATTTGAATGCCTCGAAAAATCAATGGCTCGTTAATCCAGCTAGCAATAGTTGGATCAACGTTCTTGTCTTTCAAGCGTGCTTTTCTGACGACATCGGTGGCGAATTGCTGTAACCAACTTTTGAGTTCTGTGTCAGTGAGATTATTCGAGACATACAAGACGGGCGATGATGACCTCAGAGGATCAGCTTCAATTTTGAAGTAAGCGAAGAGTTCGTTTGCTTGAATTGCTTTGTTGAGTGCGGACGGCGTTAGGTCTTTATGACGACTAAGTAAAAAGTGATTTGTTGATATTCGCGCTGACAATTTTGATTTTTCTTGCCTCGACAATGAGTGCCACCACTGGCGTGCCGCGTCCCGGTTTTTTATGATTTGCTGTTTGGTTGTGGTGGGTATTTGTAGTGCGTCAAAATCTGCGCTGACGGCTAAAGGTGATGAAAAAAGATTTGCCGTGATAGTAGAGAGGCTTTGTGCATCTTCGTTGTTAACTAATCGCCTTAAATCATCAAAAGGCGTATGAAAAGTCGAATCGATAGGCTCAGAAAGATAGTGAATAAAATCTCTGTGATCAATTTCTTTCTGTATTGACTCATGTAACCAACCTGACTGATCGATGACGGTGTAACTTTTAGGTGCTTTGGTTGAATTGATGATGATGGGAACAATAGCAATGATCAGTAGCATGATGGGCAACATGAGAATGCCAAACCAAAAGCCTTTCGTTCTTATGTTTTCAACATACTCCCTTCGGGCTATGTAAAAAGCTCGATCCAAACTCATTCGGCAGAGCTTCCGATCTGACGCACGAATATTTCGTGAAGTGATGGCTGCTTGACTTGGAAGCTGCGAATTTTAATTCGTCCCATGAGAGATTGTAATATTTGGTGTGGATCTGCGCCTTCGTTAAGTGACAGCTCCGCCATCTTTCCCATGTCATGGACACGGCTGACTCCGATTAATTCCTTTGGACAGGCATTATCGCCTTCATATTCTATTTGTATTGTCTCATGGCTGCTTTGCTTAATTTTTTCCAGCGTACCATCGAGTATCTTCTCGCCTTTATTGATCAGCATGATGTAGTCGCAAATTTGTTCAGCTTGTTCCATGACATGAGTTGAGAAAATGACGGTGTTACCACTTTGCTTTAACTCAAGAATAATGTTTCTGACGATTTCAACATTGATAGGGTCAAGACCGGAGAAGGGTTCATCCAAAATCACGAGATCGGGTCCGTGCAGTAGGGTGGCAATTATCTGTACTTTTTGTCCCATGCCTTTAGACAGTGTGTCGCAACGAGAATTGATGACATGTCCAAGGCCGAATTTTTCCAAGCTGGCAATCGCTTTGCGCTTAGCATCAGCTCGAGATAAACCTTTCAAAAGCCCAAAATAGGTGACCAGTTCACCGGTACGCATCTTCTTATAGAGCCCCTTTTCTTCAGGGAGATAGCCAAGACGATCTTTACAGTTTGCTGGCGTTAAACCGCCGAATAGACTTATGCTGCCGTTATCAGGATGCAAGATATCCATGATCATACGGATGGTGGTTGTTTTTCCCGCGCCATTGGGACCGAGGAAGCCGTAAATACTGCCCGTTGGGATATTGGCGGAAAGGTTGCGGACTGCAACCTTGTCACCAAAATATTTTGAAACCCCTTCAATTTCGAGGCTGTATCTAGGGGCGGACATGGCTTGCTAAAGTAGCGTTTTCAAGTCGGTTTCTGAGTCTGAAAGACTTTCAGGATCGACGACTTTTCCATAGAGTTGTTTACAAATCATAAACTCCTTTGGACTGTTGACTGCATCGACGGCGACAACAGCATTATCTTTCAGGTAGAACACGGCAAATTGATTCGTGTCCATATCGCCTCTGACGACTTGCGTGTCGCCATCTGCTGAGAATCCAACCATTTGTAATTTGAGTTCGTACTGGTCTGACCAAAACCAGGGTACAGCTGCGTATACCTTGTCATCACCGAGTATATTTGCGGAGGCGACACGGGCTTGTTCCATGGCGTTTGGGACAGATTCGAGCCTAAGCCTGCGATTAAGAATAGGGTTAGGGTGGTTACAACAATCGCCAATGGCGTAAACGTCCTGCATCGACGTTCGGCAGTGATCATCGACGACGATGCCATTGTCACAATGGATGCCAGCGACTTCAGCCAATTCTATATTTGGAATAATACCAATACCGACAATGACGAGATCTGCGGGAATCTCGGATTCTTCTCCAGCGTCATCCTTGCAAAGTACGCCGTTGATTTTGTCTTTACCAGTGAAGCCGCTAACCGTTGAGTTGGTTAGAATATTCAAGCCTCGACTGGTATGCAGCTTATGATAGTACGCACTCATTTCTGGCGTGGTAACGCGCTGCAGAATCCTACCTTCCATTTCCATTACGGTGACATTTAAGCCGCTGGAAACGGCTACTGATGCCACCTCTAGGCCGATGTAGCCGCCGCCCACGATGACGATATTCTTGGCAGTCGACATAGAGTCTCTTATTGCATCAACGTCGCTGATTGTCCTGAGGTAATGAATGCCTTGCAGGTCACTGCCAGCAATAGAAAGCTTACGAGGCCGACTACCGGTTGCGATGAGTAACTTTTCATAGACAATTGTTTCGCCCGAGTCTGTTGTGACGGACTTACCTTGCGGATCAATCGATTCAACCCGTGTGTTGGTTTTTAGATCAATATTTTTATCGGTGTAAAACTTCTCGGCTCTCACATAAACCCGCTCAATTGGGAGTTCGCCGGATAGGTATGCCTTTGACAAAGGTGGGCGTTGGTAGGGTGGATAGGCTTCGTCACCGATGAGGGTAATATCGCCTTCATATTTTGCTTGCCTAAGACTTGCCGCTGCTTGTCCTGCGCCTTGACCTGCACCGATAATTACAATTCCAGCCATGATTCCCGTAACCTAATAACGTAAAGTAAGCGCATTCTACAACAAGCAAGAGGAATACGGGTACCATTGCGCCAATGAAAATTCTGCTACTTTCACCCTATGATGCACTAAGTCACCAATACTGGTGGGGCAAGCTGTGCGAAGGATTATCCGACCACGAATTTGTTGTCGTCACGCTTCAAGCGCGATACTTTAGTTGGCGATTCCGCGGTAACAGTTTGACGCTGTCGCAGCGACACGAGTTATCGCAAGCTTACGATTTGGTCATCGCGACCTCGATGACGGATTTGGCAACATTGAAGGGGCTGACGCCAAGCCTCAATGGCATTCCGGTCATACTTTATTTTCATGAGAATCAATTCGCGTACCCCGATATGAGTAGTGCGAACCATCAAGTCGAACGTCAAATTACTCAACTGTATTCGGCTATTGCCGCAGATCAACTAGTGTTTAATTCAAGCTTCAACCAACGTACATTTATGGAGGGTGTCGGCGATTTTTTGGCGAAAATGCCGGACGGCATTCCGCCTGGCGTGGTTGATGGGCTTAGCCAAAAAGCACGGGTGATACCGGTGCCTATCGAGATTGACAGATCAGGTGAAAAATCGAGCGAAAATATGTCCCCGTCGAAACAGCATGGGTGTGATTCGCGCCATATCGTATGGAATCATCGTTGGGAGCACGACAAGGGCGTTGATGAACTAGATCTATTGGTCGACGCGCTTATTAGCAGTGGTCAGCGTTTCACATTGAGCCTAATAGGCCAATCCTTTCGCAAAAAACCCTCAAAATTCAAGCAGCTCATTGCACGTCTTGACGCTGTCGATGCGCTTGGACGCGTCGGATTTATTGACGATCGAAATGATTATCTTGCCTTTTTGGGACAATGCGATGTCGTTCTATCGACAGCACGACATGAGTTTCAGGGATTGGCGGTTTTGGAAGCAATGGCCGCGGGTTGCGTGCCGATTGTTCCAAATGCGTTAGCCTATACAGAATTTGTGCCAGAGATCTGCCGCTATGATTCAACCAAGCAGGCCGTAGACATGATTCGCGAAATCAAGCCAGGATCCTCCTTTTCGGTTAACAGCTTGCCGGCCAGTGTTTCTGTTTCCAATGTGTTTAGGCGTTGGCATGATTTGGTCAACAGCTTGCTTTAAGGAATATTGTTAGTCGTCGCTCGGAGGAGAAATTTTGATGAGTCGTTGTAAATAATTGTTCTGAAATATGAACGCGATGAATAGTATCTACCAATATTTCAAGTTATGGTCCGCGACGCTGCTCTGCGAGATATCCAACGTTAGTTGATTGCGTCCAAGGTCACGCCGGGTATAATTGCGCCGCACATTTGCAACTGCCGTACACCTTATAATCGCTGCCCTTAATCGGAATACCTCATGCCAACCTATTACAAATTTAACTATGCGCTAAGAAATGACACCGGGGAAGTGGTTGATTCATCGGAGGCTGCTGAAGCATTGTTTTTTGTTGAAGGTGATGGATCGATGATCCCTGGGCTAGAGAAGGCGGTGATGGGAAAAGAAGTGGGGGATGAGTTCTCCGTCACTATTGGCCCCGAAGATGCTTACGGTTGGCCGCAGCGACAATTGGTTCGGACCGTGTCGCGCGACATGATTCAATCCGACGCGGAAGAGATTGAGGCTGGAATGATCTTTCAAATAGGTTCTGGCGAGGAGTCCCAGGTGGTGAAAGTTGTCTCGATTGAGTCCGACGGTATTACGATCGATGGTAATCATCCCCTGGCTGGCATCACCTTTAATTTTGATGTTCATGTTATGGAAGTTCGAGAAGCCACCGAATCAGACATGTAGGTTTTTCGCATTGACCAGTTTCAGCTGATCTATGCTTACCAATCTATGCTTACCAATCTATGCTTATCAATCTATTCATATCAACCTATGCATATCAACCTATGCTTGCCAACGTAAACGACGTTGAGCGTTGTTCTGTTACAAACCATTTGATCACTATTTTGTCTGATGTGCTGGGTAACCGACGACTCAGACTATTTTGGCTAAGCAGCGACAATGACTCTTAGCGCATCCATTCTAACATCCGACTTTTCTATGGCCTCAATTAGCATTTGCGTCGTCTCTTGAAGATACTCGATTTCTTCAAGTCGAATGCTGTTATTGACTTTTCTCAGCTCTTTGAGCCGGTTTAATTCCTGATTCATTTGTAATTGTAGTTTTCCCTTTGCCGCTGACTTTTCTTTCTCCAATGCTTGTAGCGCAACGACCCGAGAATGATTCGCCATTTCCTTGATACCATCCTGTTGGCTTTGCAATATTGTGACATACGTCGTGATGGGTATGTCGAGTTGTTCGGCGATGAAATCTTGATAGGGTAATTGGCTACTAATGTCAGCAAGTTTGGGTGTAATGACGGTGCGTATAATACTCGGCGGCATGTATTTATCTGCCTGTAGTGCCAATGGAGCGACGCAGTCAACGATGTGTAAAACCTCAACGAGTAGAGTGCCAGGAGGCAGTGCAGGGTGCTTCACCGCAATCATTGTGCTATTGCCGGTTACGTCCGACGTGACGAGATCCATCGCTTGTTGAACGATGGGGTGCTCAAAAGTAAAAAAATTGACGTCTTCTACTGCCAGTGCAGTATCGCGATCATAAGTAATCCGAATCCCTTCTTCGGGTAGTTCTGGATAATGATAGTGACCTAGGGTTTCGACGCTAATTGCATCGTTACGAATCATGGATTCCGTTGGCTTAACGGTGAGAATGTTTTCCCCCGTGTATTCGGATTCTAAACCGAACATATCGAAGGATCGCTCCATATACTCTTCTAATGCAAGCCCACCCTCATGGCTACTTACGTCGACAACAATATCGTGAGAGACGCTCGGCTTATGCGAGTTTAGCTCTAGCAACCGGTCCCGTCCTTTGTTCAATATGAGCTGTCTCGCTATGTTTTCCTGACGCACCTTGGCGATAACAGCCTCGAGATCATCGGACATTAGATGCTTGCCGAAATCTTCAAATAGGCTTTGACCCGCCGGATTAGGCGCCGAAAACGCAGATAAGCCTTCCCGATAAAATCGAAGTAGCCTCTGTGATTTATGGTGCTTGAAGTAGGGCGTGTGGATTGTCACATCGTGTTGCTGACCAATCCGGTCTAGTCGCCCAATGCGTTGTTCCAACAGGTCGGGGTTGGAAGGCAGATCGAACAGTATCAAATGACTCGCAAATTGGAAGTTCCTGCCCTCGCTACCAATCTCGGATGAGATAAGAAGCTGGGCGCCACGAATGGTTTCGGCAAAATAGTTTGCAGCTCTATCCCGTTCAACTAACGCCATGCCTTCATGGAAAATTGTCGTGCGGGTATTAATCATTTCCGCCAGCTTTTTGTGAATCTCGATTGCCGTCGTCGCGCGGGCACAAATAAGCAGAAATTTTTGCGTAGGCGCATTTTGTAGTAGATCAACTAACCATTGAATACGTGGGTCGTGGTTATACCAGCCTGGGATGACATGTTCGGGATAATCATTAGAAGCGATGATGGATGCGAAGCTTGATGGTAGCTCAAATTCAACTGGCTGCAGAATCCTTTTCGGAAACCCTTTGATCGCGGATCTAACATTTCTAAACAGAACGCGACCTGTACCATGACGATCAAGTAATGATGAGATAAGGGTTTCATCATCCGCTTTAAGATTGAGCAATAAGCTAATGGACGAACGGGCGCTTTTAGCGAGGGCTTTCGTGCCACTCAACAGGTCGGCAGCAGATTCGGCAACCTCACCAAAGTTAGCTTCTTCGTTACAGAAGTTGTCATAGTCGTGAAACCTATTGGGGTCGAGTAAACGAAGCCGAGCGAAATGCCCGGTCTTTCCCAGCTGCTCGGGGGTGGCTGTCAGTAACAAAAGGCCACGTGTTGTTCGGGCGAGTACTTCAACAATGTCGTACTCGATGCTTGAGTCTGTTTTACTCCACTGCAGGTGATGTGCTTCATCGACCACGACAAGGTCTAGGTCTGTATCAACAATTTGTTCCAAGCGGTCGGGGTTGTTTTTAAAGAGGTCCAATGTGCAAAGCATCAGTTGTTGTGCGTCAAATGGATTAAAATCGTTTGTTCTCTGCTCTTCATCGAGTGATAACTCACTGTTATCGGCTAGGATATCCAAGCAACGTTGCTCGTCTAGTACAGTGAACTGAAGATTAAAGCGCCGAATCATTTCAACAAACCATTGGAAGGTCAGGGCGGGAGGAACAATAACCAATATTCGGCTTGCTCTGCCTGTTTGAAGTTGCTGGTGGATAATCAATCCAGCTTCGATGGTTTTTCCTAACCCCACTTCGTCCGCCAAAAGTACTCTTGGCGAATAACGACTGGCAACCTCATTGGCTATGTATAGCTGATGAGGAATGAGCGACACACGTGGGCCGTATAGCCCTCGGTTTTCGGCAGCGCTAAGGCGCGACATGTGGCGCCAGGTTTCGTATCGAAGGTTAAACCATGGGTTTGCGTCGATTTGATGAGTCAGTAACCGATCGATTGGTTTGCTGAACCGAACATTCGGGTCCAGCTCGGTTTCAAGAACCACCGTTGACGTGCCTCGATAGTCGCCATGATAGACAAAAATACCATTCTTCTCCGCAACAGAGGTGATGGTAATGACGATGTCGTCTAGGGTTGCGACCTTGTCACCAGGGTTGAACCTCACCCGCGTTAAGGGTGCTTGTTTGCGTGCATAGGTTCGTTCTTCCGAGCTTATGTCGAAAAAGACGGAAAGGGTTCGGTCTTCAAGGCGTATGATGCGGCCCATAGCAAGTTCAGGTTCGGCATTGCTGATCCATTTTTGCCCAATAATGAAATCTGTCATAGCTTGCACGGTCACTTAGATCCTGTCGGGTGGTATGATGTCGCCTTATTGACCATATTCAGAATTTTTAGATATTTATTTCGGAGTTGCTATGGACGAACAAACACAAATTGAACTTCAAGCTGCGGCTTTTCGTCGTCTTGTCAGCCATTTGGATGAAAACAAACAAGTTCAAAATATCGATTTGATGAATCTTGCCAGTTTCTGCCGAAATTGTCTGAGTAAGTGGTACAAAGCGGCGGCAGAGGATAAAGGAATTGATATTGATTATGAAGAGGCCCGAGAAGTAATTTACGGGATGCCCTATGCGCAATGGAAGTCGCTATATCAAACCCCGGCGTCGACTGAACAGCTATCTCAATTTGAAAAATCTGACTCTGAGTAACCCCGCGGTTATTTCCAATTCACTATTAAATAAAACGTTGTATTCATGGCTATTGTAACGATAAAAAACGCACTGGCATCCTTCGGCGAAGATGTCGTTTTGGATCATGTCGATCTTGTCATTGAGGCAGGCGAGAGGCTTTGTCTCAGTGGGCGAAATGGAAGCGGTAAGAGTACGCTTTTAAAAATCCTCAGTAATGAAAAGAACCTCGATGACGGTCAGCTTTGGCGTCAGGAAAAGTTGACTTTTTCGACTCTTGAACAGGAGTTACCCGAAAATAGTGATAAGACGGTGTTTGAAGTCGTCGCTGGGGTTTTTGAATCAATGGGTAAAAAGCTGGCGGAATACCATCGCCTAGCGCATGAGTTGACGCCAGATACAGTGGACAGGTTCTCGAACTTGCAGCAGGAAATTGAAGCTGGCGATGGATGGTCATTTAGTCATCGCATTGACAGTATCCTAGACAAGCTGAAACTTGACGGGGATGTTCGTTTGGATGAATTATCCGGGGGCTGGCGCAAGCGGGTCGCAATTGCAAGGTCTTTGGTCCGTGATCCCGATGTTTGGCTGCTCGATGAACCGACGAACCATCTCGATATCCCGATGATTCAGTGGCTAGAGAATTTATTGTTAGATTTTGAAGGTACGATCATTTTTGTTAGTCATGACCGAGAGCTGATGCGTTCTGTGGCCACGGGTGTTGTGGATATTGACCGCGGTCGTTTGACTAAATGGGAATGTGGCTACGATGAGTTTATTGAACGACGCGATCACCAGAGGGAGGTTGAAGAAACCCACAATAAGAAATTTGATGAGCGTTTGAAAAAAGAAGAGGTTTGGATTCGCCAGGGCATTAAAGCGCGTCGAACAAGAAATGAAGGCAGGGTTCGTGACTTGGAAAAAATGCGTGTCGAGCGAGCATCACGCCGTACTTCGGGTCAATTGAAAATGGCTATTGATTCGGGCGATTCCTCCGGCAAGGTCGTAAAGGAGTTAGTACATGTCAGCAAATCCTTCGGCGATGACGTCATAATTAGTGATTTCAGCCTTATTGTTCAACGGGGCGACCGGATAGGTATGGTTGGTCCCAATGGATGTGGTAAATCGACACTGATTAAATTGATGCTTGAAGAAATCGCGCCTGATACTGGCGAGGTAAAGACAGGCACGAAGTTGAAAGTTGCCTATTTTGACCAATTAAGAGACAAATTGAATCCTGAAATGAGTGTTTCAGACTACATATCTGAGGGTCGAGAATATATCGACATCTCGGGTAAGAGCACGCATGTCGTTACGTATTTGGGTAACTTCATGTTCAGCCCTGACCAGTCAAGAGCACCTATCCGTACGCTTTCAGGCGGAGAGCAAAATAGGTTGTTACTCGCTCGACTATTCTCACTACCAGCAAATCTTTTGGTCCTAGATGAACCGACTAACGACCTTGATATTGAAAGCCTAGAGTTGCTTGAAGAAATGCTCCTGACATTCGAAGGTACGGTACTGATCGTGTCCCATGACCGTCTCTTTATGGATAACGTCGTCTCTAGCTTACTGGTCTTCGATGGAAACGGGTATATCGAAGAACACGTTGGTGGATATAGCGATTGGCAGGCCTATCAAAACGCCATGAAGAAAGCTTTCGCAAATAAGAAAAAAGGCAAGTCATCGGCGCAGTCTTCCATTTCCGCTTCGCAAAAAGAAAAGGGCTTTAATAACAGTAGATCTGCAAATACCTTCGATGAATCAATTTCGCATGAAGAGCGTAAAAAGCAAAAAGCAGACCGTAAAAAGCTTGAGAAGGAAATGTTAAAACTTCCCCAGCAGATAGAAGCGGACGAAACCAGAGTGTCTGAGTTACAGAAGCAGATGGCCGAAGATAGTTTTTACGAAAAGACTTCTGAGGAGCAGGGTCAAGTATATGACGGACTCAAATTGCTAGAATCCCAAATCGACACAGCGATGACCCGATGGGCAGAAGTTGAGGAGTTATTGGATAACATTGCTTCCTAAGCATCGACGCTGAAAGTTTACTGGCAGCTAGGGAAATTGCTCGCTCATTCGATACATTTTTCGGTCGAGAAAATAACGCCAGATTTGATTCTGGAACGATAGTGGAAAATTGCTAGAAGGATAAGAATGATGATCGACGTATATTATTGGCCTACGCCAAATGGTTGGAAAGTTACCATCATGTTGGAAGAGTGTGGGCTTGCCTACAAAGTGATACCTGTTGACATTGGTGGTGGAGATCAGTTTACGGCGGATTTTTTGCGCCTAAGTCCTAACAATAGAATGCCTGCAATCGTCGATCATGATCCGCTTGGAGGCGGTGAGCCAATCGCTATTTTTGAGTCTGGAGCGATTCTAGAATATTTAGCTGAAAAGACAGGAAAATTTATGTCAACTGAACCGCCGGCTAAATATAAGGTGCTTCAGTGGGTGCATTGGCAGATGGCCAATTTGGGGCCAATGATGGGGAATGCCAATCATTTTAAAAATTACGGCAAAAACATAGCGCAAGACCCTGCGCAACTCGAATACGGTACAAAGCGATTTGTCGGCGAAGTCGATCGACTTAGCGGTGTTATGGATGCGCAGCTTTCCGTGAATAAGTATCTAGCGGGTGACAGTTATAGTATTGCGGACATTATTACCTGGCCTTGGGCATTCCTGATAGGCCGATTAATCAGTGAGGAATCTTGGCTAACGTATCCTCATTTAAAAAGATGGGTAGACGAGGTTGCGAGTCGACCCGCAGTTCAGGCTGGCCGTAAAGTAGGCGAAGAGCTAGGTAAAAGAGAACTTACTGATGCAGAAGAAAAAGCCCGCCGTGAAATCTTATTTAATCAGACTAACGATAAAGTGAAAGCGGCGCGCGAGGTGGCTGCCCAACTTAACAGCGAGTAATTTTTTAAATAGAGGTTGTCCGGTTTCCCACTTAGTGGTGGGAATACAGGGCAGATTGATCGTAGCCGTTAGTAGCTTAAGCTGAGAGAGGCTGTAGAAACTCGAACGATTTCGCCAGTGGTGATTGCTTTTCATCGAAGCTGACATATTCCCACGCCTCGGTTTGAGCGGTGAGTGCGCGGGCGAGTAAATTGTTGGTTGTGTGACCGGATTTGTAACCTTTGAATTCACCGATGATTGTGTGTCCTAACAGGTAAAGATCACCAATAGCATCCAATAATTTGTGTTTCACAAACTCATCTTCGTAGCGCAGTCCGTCTTGGTTCACAATGTTGTAGTCATCAATCGCGACAGCATTTTCAAGACTTGATCCCAAGCATCGATTGAGCGCCTGTGCTTGATCCAATTCCTTGATCAGACCAAAAGTCCTTGCTCGGCTGACTTCATCAACGAATGATGTTTTCGAAAAATCGATTTCTGCAAATTTAGGGAATCGATTATAGACATGATGATCATAGATAAACTGGTATGACGCTTTGAATCCATCGTAAGGTAATAATTCTGCGGTTGCGTCACCTTGCTCAATTCGAAGTGACTTTTTTATCCGAATGTAACGCCGTTGTGCTGTTTGCTCTTGAATACCGGCTGTCTTGATCAGATAGATGAACGGGGCAGCACTACCATCCATGATAGGCACTTCTTCATTATCAATTTCGACAATAACGTTATCAATGCCCATAGACCAAAATGCAGACATAAGGTGTTCCACGCAGGAAATGGTCACATTATTCTCAGAAATGCTGGTTGCAAGCATGGTATTGGAGACGTTATCTGCTTTAGCGGCGATCTGGGGACGATCTGGGATGTCATCCCTGATAAACACAATACCGGTATTAATAGGCGCAGGGTTCAGCGTGATCCTCACCTTATTGGCGGTGTGTACACCGATACCAATGGTGCTGACGATCGATTGAATAGTTCGCTGCTGCTTCATTGCGGTTGGTTCTTCCTAGTGTTTGTGAGCGCTGTTATTAAGGAGCGCACTATACCTAAATTCAAATTGAAAATGAAGAAAATATGAAGGAAAAGTGAGCGAATATCATTTTTATTGGTACGTCGAAAGCCGTAATCACTAATTCCTTCACTTTTAAGACTGTTTTGGTGGGAATAGTTCCATTAATTGCCTGAAATATTTGCAGTCAGATAGCGCTTATAGCGGACAAGCATTCATGTTGATCGCTAATAATACTGACTGTAATAAGCTGCGTGAATTTAGGAGCGTTGCACTAATAAGTTGAAGTGATTAATTATGCCTTTTTACAGTAAGTTAACAAAAAATACGGTGTTAGCGGATCAGCAAGGTCGCTGGGATCAGCTTGGTCTCGGTTTACAACGACAGGGTTAAGGAGTAGTTTTTTACGCAAGGTTTGGGTTTTGACTAAGCCAGCCGAAAATAAGAATAATAAAGCTTCCTAAGGAAGCGCAGGCTCACTTCAGGGGAATTGTCTATGACAATGTTAAAGACTAGATCCAACCTGTTGACCTTAAGCATAGCGGCCGTATTCTCGGCATCAGTATATGCAGCAGATCGACAAATCGAAGAAGTCGTTGTAACAGCTGAAAAAGTTGAAGCAACAATATCTGATACATCCATTTCTATCACGGCCTTTTCAGCCGACGCTATTGAAGAGTTTGGCCTTCAAGGCGCGGACGATATGGTGAATTACATTCCTGCTACCACGCGAGACGCGTACGATATTCGTATACGGGGTGTTGGACGGAATTTTCGAGCGCTAGGCGGAGACCCTGGTGTCGCAACCTACTATAACGGTGTGTTCTCACCCGACTTTGGTATCGCGGCTTCGGAAAATGCGCTTTATGATATTCAACGAATTGAAGTTCTGCGTGGCCCTCAAGGTACGCTGTATGGTCGAAATGCCATTGGTGGTGCCCTGAACTATATTACTAAGGATCCTACGTTTGAGTGGACCGGCAATGCAAGAATGCAGGTTGGTAACTACAATGATCAGGAATTTTATGGTGTGATTTCTGGACCCATCATTCAGGATAAACTGGCTTTCCGTGCATTGGCTATTAAACGAGACAGGGATGGTCTCCAAGATAGTATCAGTGGAGCCGATGAAACAAATTCCACGGATGATCAAAACCTTTCGCTGGCGCTTACTTGGAACATTAGTGACAACATCACAATGAAGATGCGTGGCAATGATCGTGAATCGGATCGAGTCATCAATGCGCCAGTCTTTATTACTGAAGGTCCAACACCGGCACGAGGGGTTCATTCTTCGGATGCTTATGCCTATGGTCTTCGAACAGTTGGGGCGACGGATGCGGGTGCATTAGCATTTTCGGACCCCGTTCTTGGGACAACCGTCTATGGTGCACCAAATAGACCCGGGGTTGATTCATCTGCAATTTGGTTAGCCAATGGTCAGTTCAACCAGCCTGGAAATGCTGAGTTGTTTGCCGGTGCGTCGAAGGATGATCCCAATAACAAGGCAGCGACAAACGATGACGGCGCAGGTAACTGCGAGTTTCCTTATACAACTCGCAACTGCAATCACGAATTGTTTGACCACCGTGCGAGTCAGACCGATATTACTTGGGATTTGAACGACGAAATTTCACTGAAATATATTTTCGGTACCAATGACTTCGCTTACACCTTTAATCAGGATTTGGACTATTCTAATAACGATGTAACACAATATCGTCAGACAGTTTTGGAAGATGTCCAAAGCAAGTCTCATGAAATTCAGTTGTTTTGGAATCCATCGGAAAACTTAACGATTACATCGGGCGTATTTTATTTCGATGAAGTGCGCGAGCAGGATTACAGCTTAACGGATTCGACCAATCGTTTCGTCAATCCTACCGACTATGGTGACCTTGTCCAACCCAATGCGCTACTAGGCGGGGCTAACTATTTTCAAGCCATTGGATTTGGTAATTCGCACGTAAGGTTAGGTGATGCGTTGGAAGGCACAGCCCTGTCAGGTATATGGGAAGGCGATGCCCGTGGCGATTGGTACCACCACCAGAATAAGAATAGAAATGAAGCAACTGCCGTTTACACGCAGGGCACTTGGACAATTAATGATCAGTTCGCATTGGTTGTTGGTTTGAGATACGCAGAGGATACAAAAGAAGTCCGAGAAATCCGCGGCGGTTATTTCGAGCTCGGCGGCTTTGGTATTGGTAATGCCTATGGCGCCCTACCGGGGTTCAATACTTCAGGTCTTTTCGCTGGGTTGACGCCCGGTCTGACAGCGCTAGGGCAACTTAATATTGCGATGGGCAATGCAACCTATTCGGGTGATGCGCAGAATCCACTTACGCCCACTTGCCCACTCACGGATGCCAGTTGTGCGACGCCACTTCGCCTCGCCGACGGTGTTCCGATCAGTTATACATCACACACGGCTGATGAGGAAACGTGGCGCGATACCAACTATAGAGTCAATCTTGACTATACACCGACGGATGACATTCTGATTTATGGTTCTGTTACAACAGGCTATCGTTCTGGTGGTTTTGCACTTGGTGTAACAGATGCGCGTTTAACGGACCCCTCAACGGGAGAGCTAAAGCCGCAACAATATGACCAAGAACAGGTGCTCGCTTTCGAGATGGGCTACAAGGGTCTGCATTTAGATGGCACCATGCAAATCAATGCTTCGATTTACACCTATCAATATGATGATTATCAAGATCGAGTAAACGTCTTTGATGCGAGTCGCGGCTCGACGGTGGACGTCGTTCAAAATGCCGATGAAGCGACCAACTCGGGTTTTGAGGTTGAGGGCTTGTGGCTACCCACCGAGCGGCTAACGGTTGGTGGTAACTATAGCTATACAGATACGGCCTACGATTCGGATTATTTTATCGCCGTGGATGACGACCCAAGTTTGCCGGCGTCTTTATTCGGTAATGCGACGAATCGTCCTGATCTGTTTGCTGTCAACGCAAAGGGCAATCAGTTGAAGAAGATTCCAGAGCATAAGTGGACGCTTTGGTCTGCCTACAACTTGCCGACCCAATTCGGAAACTTCGACTTCCGTGGTACCTACTCGTATACAGGAGAATACTACGATGAAGGCTATGAGGAGGATCGAGACTTAGTGCCCGACCGATTCCGAATCGATCTCAGCGCGACATGGCGAAATGTTAGCGAAGATTGGAGCGTGCGTCTGTTCGTCAATAACGTCACTGACGAGATGAATCTCCGAGACGTAACAACAGCTACCGAGACTTCGAATTGGCGCCAGTCGGGCGCGATCCTAACACCGAGATTCTACGGTCTCGACATTCGCTATAGCTACGGTGGTTGAGTCGGTGAGGGTTGAGTCCAAATACTCCATTGCATGGGATTAGATTTGGACTTTATTTACACTGTATATAGTCAGAAAGTTACTCTCGATTCGACGAAAAGCCCGGTTATGCCGGGCCTTTTCTTTTCTTTGCACGAATTTGTGCGGTCTCAAACGAGGTAGGTATGAGTTTAGTTCAAACCAATGAGTTTGAGTGATTGTGTGGCATTTTCCGAATGGTAAGTAAGCTGACATTTCTTGATTAGGTAATTCTCGTCACATAGAATCAAGTGAGTAAATTTTGAGCGACACAGTGATTTCGGTAGGGATTGTTTCCGCTGCGCAAGATAAGGAGCTTGAGGCGCATAAGGGCGCTATTTGATGAGTTTACTAACAGGATTTTCAAGGGTTGAGGCAAAACGATTGCCCGCTGGGAAGTTTAAGTGACTAAATGGGCAGGAAGCCAATGAGCGTTAGAGAAGCATCCAAAGACAAGAGAAGGGCTAGAATTACACAAGCGGCTCGCGTGCTTATACATGCAAACGGAACTGACGGGTTTTCCATGCGATCACTCGCCGCCAATGCAGGTGTGAGTGTTGCGACACCTTACAATCTTTTTGGCTCTAAACGACTTGTTGTTCTGTCGGTGCTTCAAGGCGAAATAGATCGATTTCAAGGAAGAATTGTTAATATTGTCGAAGACCCCTTATCGACCCTGTTTTCATTGGCATCTTTGGTAACCGAACAATGTTGTGAAGAGCCAACATTTAACCGGTCAATGCTAAAGTTTTTGAGACAAGAGGAAACTGAAAAACAGGAGCGATTGTCCATCTTTGCTGAAGTCGAAACAAACATCCTCGTCGATGTCATCGACGCCAGCAAGGCAGCAAATCAGTTGCGTAGCAGCACCATTAGTAGCGTTTTGGCGGGTTTTTTAGACTATTCAATATCAACACTGATTGGGATTTGGGTTGAGGGTTTGATTGCGGATGACGAATTGGAGGCGAGAGTGACATATTCTTTTTGTCTCGCAACCTTAGCATCGGCGACAGATGAGACAGTGCCGCGACTACGGGAAAAAATGGAGTACCAGCAATCAAGAATTGAACTGTTGAGGGATGAAAATCTTACTTCTCGAGCAGCAGCCGTTGATATGAGTAGAGTCCCTAAAATTGAAGCGAGGCTTAGTTAGTCGTTAGAGTAAGCAGGAGTATCACATGAGTGTCGATGAAATTCTTATTGTCACCACGGGTGGTACGATCGACAAAGTTTATTTCGACGCTAAAAGTGACTATGAGGTTGGCGAGTCAGTTTTGGATGAGCTTCTAAAGCACGCGCACGTTTCTCAGCCATTCTTCATTTCGTCCTTGATGCGAAAAGACAGTCTTGAAATCAATGATCAAGATCGTGTACTTATCAGCAATACCATCAAGCTAGCGACGCAGACCCATATCGTGATTACCCACGGAACAGACACGATGACAGAAACGGCGGCCTGTCTATCAGGTATACCAGGCAAGACGATCGTGTTGACAGGGTCGTTAGCGCCGGCAAGATTTGCCCAATCTGATGCGACCTTTAATGTCGGTATGGCTTTTGCCGCCGTACAAGCACTACCTGAAGGGGTCTATATTGTTATGAACGGCAAGGTTTTTACAGCCGACGCGGTGCGCAAGGACAGATCAATAAACGAATTCGTCACGCTATAACCTTTAGCCATATTGTGCTTATCATTCGTTGCTTTTGAGCTGCATTTTTGTTGCTTGCCTACCTATTTGGATGGTTAGTATACAGACCATGTTCCTACTATCGCGAACCAGCAACGTGATGCGCGATCCTCCATCTAAATTGTCCCCAGCGAAAACTCCCACTTGCGGGCTGGCGCATTTAAAGACATCCTTCACCAAACGTTAATGAACAGGAACTGCAGGGGTACGCTTGAATAGTTACATCGACCACGCGCTATTAATTAACCAGAGTTATCACCACTGGACAGGCAAGTATTTGATCTCAACAGTTGCCCCGGACGTCTTAGAGAAACTTAACACTTCAAATTTCGCCGTTGTCTCTCATGGTTTGGAATCGCCACCGATCTTCAACTATGGTAATTTGTTAGCGTTGCAGGTTTTCGAATATTCAATTGAAGAATTTATTCGGCTACCCAGTCGAGAGTCAGCTAAGTCAGCACATCGAGACGAGAGGGCAATGATGTTCGAGAAATTGGCAATATCTGGATATGACGACAGCTACAGCGGTGTGCGAGTGACTTCCTCAGGGCGGGAATTTGTAATGGAAAATGCTGAGGTTTGGACACTCGTTGACCCGATGGGTCGTGTTCATGGACACGCTGCGAAATTTTCCGATTGGCATTATTTATAGTGTCGACACTGTGGCCCTAAAGCGGTGTGTTAGTGATTAAGCTCGGCGACCAGCTCTGCATAGTTAACAAAACCCAGGGTCTCTTTGATTAGTTGTCGCCATTTTTCGTCCAGTTCCGCCTGTACAACTTCCGGCATTGAGGTTTCGCCAATTTTGCCTTTGCGAACTTTTGAACTATCACTACCTTTAGGAAGATTCGCCTTTGTTTCACTTAACGCCCGCATCAGTGCATCGTCAAAGCGGTCCTTGTGTTCCAGCATATAGCTAAATGAAGAGTGTTCTAACGTAATGGCCAGCAACTCGTCATCTAAAGGGACGTCAATAAATTCAGCGACTCGCCGTATTAACGCGTCGGGATCGACGGTCATCTGTTCGTAACAAAGCATAAGCACATTGGTATCATTTCGGTGTGCCCACCAAGATGCTAAATGTTTCCAGTAGCTCTGCGAAGCAATAAATCGTTTTAATGCAAACTCCTCTAAACTGATCGAACCAGGCTCGATAAACCAGCCTTCCATAAACTTATACATGGAATTTAATGCATCTTCTGGATTCCGAATGGAAACAATATACTTACCACCTTTGGGTATTGTTTCGTAGTCTAGGTGACTTTTGAATGCGCGAGGATTGCTTTTTTGTTCAGCATCTAGGTCGATACCTAAAGCAGAGCTCGTTTCGATCCAAGGTACTACCCTTGAGATATCATCAAAGTCCATATCTCCTCGAGTTCGCAATGTATGAACGATTTGCTGCAGCCAGGTTGTACCACTTTTACCAAATGGTGAGATAATGACATCGTCAGGTCTTAGTTTTAGCTTGAGACCTTTACCGAATTCCTCCGGAGAGAAAAGTTTGCCTTGAATTTCTTCAAGTTCTTTAAGGCTTTCTGCTCGCATCGGCTTTTGTGTTGTCATACAACCCTCTGTTTCCTAGACTGCCATTTTCACCTTAATTGCAGGATGACATTCATAATCTTTCAGCTCAAAGTCAGCCATTTCAAAGTCGTCGATCGTTGACTGATTGCGGTCTTCAATAAAGAGTGATGGCTGTGGAAACGGCGCTCTTGCTATTTGCTCTTTAGCCGCGTCGACCGCATCAAGATAAATGTGTGCATCACCCAGGGTGTGTACAAACTCTCCGACCTTCAAGTCTGTAATCTTTGCGACCATATGCAGTAGTAGTGAGTAGCTGGCTATGTTCAATGGTACGCCGAGGAACATATCGGCGGACCTTTGATACATTTGAAGAGAGAGCTTCCCGTTGGCAACATAAAATTGAAAAAAGGCATGGCAAGGGGGGAGTGCGACATCGAGGGTGCCAATCTCTGCCGGATTCCATGCGTTGACAATGATTCGTCTCGAATCAGGGTTATGCCGAATCAGATTAATCGCATCGGTAAGCTGATCAATGGTTTCCCCTTGCGGGGATAGCCAATGTCGCCATTGACGTCCATAGACTCGTCCCATATCGCCATCGCTTGTATCTAGCTCGTGGCGTCTCAAAAAGTCCTGATAGTTTAGGTCCCAGAGCTTATTGCTTTTGTAGATCGATTTTAAATCATTGATATTGCCGGAGCCGGAAACGAACCAGAGTAGTTCTGAAACCATTGACTTCCAAACGAGCTTTTTTGTTGTGACAGCAGGGAATCCTTCTGCAAGGTCATAGCGAGACTGCAGACCAAACAGGGATATTGTGCCGACGCCTGTTCGATCAGATTTCTCAGTACCATGATCCAAAATCGATTGGAGTTGGGATAGATATGCGTTCATTAAAGCGTGTTACCTTTACATAGATTCTTTGTTGTGATGAAAACTAGGTAAGTTTAGTCTTTATTACATCAACCTAGCCGCATTTTGAATCACCGCAAGATAGGCAGGTCATACAGCCATCCATGAGAACCATCGCTTGGGTATTACACTTCATACAGAGTTGCGCACCCGCTGGATATCCCGAAACTTCAGCAGAGTCTTTTGCTTGTTCTGAATTAGCAGCGCCATTTTCTAGTAATGCGCGTTTTTCTGCGATCATCTCTTTGTGTGCATCGCTGAGCTCTTCTGTCTCTATAAGGCCACATTTCTTCATGTGTGTTTCGAGCACTTCACCGATCTCCGCAACTAAAGAAGGCATAAATCGGCCGCCTTTCTTAAAATAGCCGCCTTGCGGATCAAACACTTGCTTGAGTTCTTCAACCATAAAGATAGCGTCGCCGCCTTTACGAAAGACCGCGCTGATGACACGAGTCAGTGCTAGGACCCACTGGAAATGCTCCATATTCTTCGAGTTAATGAATATCTCAAAGGGGTATTCCTGCTCATGTTCCGTTGCCGGATTCAGCACTATGTTGTTTACCGTAATGTAGAGCGCATGATCACTCAGCGGTGTTTTTATCTTATAGGTATAACCTTTTAGTTCTTCGGGGCGTTTGATTTCTTCGTGCATGACCTCGCGTGGGTCAATCTGTTCTTGCGCCTCATCTTCTTTCTTTATGCTGTAACTAACGATCTTACTTGATAATTTCGTAACCATTTTTTTTCCTGTATTAGCTTGTTCAAATTAGAACTTGCCGTAATAACCTTCTTTGAGTGCGTCGAATAAATTGGCTGCGGAGTGCATTTCACCATCGTATTCAATTTCCTCGTTGCCTTTAACTTCAACCTTAGAGCCATCCTCCAACGTGAATTGGTAGATTGTATTTTCCAAGTCGGCTTCTTTAACCAGCACGCCCTGAAATGCTTCGGGGTTGAACCTGAACGTTGTACAACCCTTCAAACCTTGTTCGTAGGCATACAGGTAGATGTGTTTGAAATCTTCGAAGGGATAGTCTGTAGGTACATTCGCAGTCTTTGAAATGGACGAGTCGATCCATTTTTGTGAGGCCGCCTGAATATCAACATGATTAATTGGACTGATGTCATCTGCTGTCTTGAAGTAAGCTGGGAGCTGTGCATCAGGTGCATCGGAATAGGGTGCCGCCTTGGGGTTAACCATTGACCGATAAGCTAACAATTCGAATGAGAAAACATCGACTTTCTCTTTCGACTTCTTACCTTCCCGAATGACATTTCGTGCGTAGTGATGCGCGAAGCTTGGCTCGATACCATTACTGGCGTTGTTTGCTAACGACAGGGATATCGTGCCGGTTGGCGCGATAGAACTATGGTGGGTATAACGTACACCAACCTCCGCAATTTCATCAACGAGGGCCTGATCAACACTCGCGATTTTCTGCATATATCGGCTATATTTTGCGTGCAGCACTTTGCCCTTAAGTGTGTCACCAATGGCAATGCCATCTTTGATCATTTCAGGGCGTTGCCGCAGCATTTCGCCTGTGACGATAAACTCTTCATCCATGATAGGTGCGGGACCTTTCTCTTTTGCAAGTTCAAGCCCCGTGCGCCAACCAACGATTGCCAATTCTCTGGTCACGTCTTCTGTGAATGCGACGGATTCGGTATCACCATAAGACATGCCCATCATTGTGATAGACGAACCTAAACCAAGGTATCCCATGCCATGACGGCGTTTGCGCATGATTTCAACTTGTTGTTGAGGCAGCGGCAGGCCGTTGATTTCAACGACGTTATCGAGCATTCGACTGAATACCGCAACAACTTCTCTGAATTCGTCCCAATTAAATTTCGCCTCTGAGGTAAAAGGCTTTTCAATAAATCGCGTTAGGTTGACTGAACCGAGCAAACAACTGCCATAAGGGGGCAGAGGTTGTTCACCACAAGGATTAGTTGCGCGGATATCTTCACAATACCAGTTGTTGTTCATCTCGTTGACCTTGTCGATCAGGATGAAGCCAGGCTCGGCAAAGTCATATGTGGAAGACATAATCATGTCCCACAACCGTTGTGCTTTTATGGTGTTTGTAATTCGACAAGCGACTAGCCCTTGGTCATTGCTGACATACTTGTCTTTAACTGGGAATTCTCGCCACAGCACCTGACTGCTATCGTTAACATCAATATTGTCAGATTTGACTTCGTCTGGCGTCATGGGAAAGCTTAAGGGCCAATCGGCATTCAGCTTTACTGCTTCCATGAACTCTTGGGTAATGAGCAATGAAAGATTAAATTGTCTTAGACGTCCGTCTTCCCGTTTGGCTTTGATGAACTCCATAACGTCAGGGTGTCCGATATCGAAAGTCGCCATCTGAGCGCCGCGGCGACCACCGGCCGAGGATACTGTAAAACAGGTTTTGTCATAGATGTCCATAAAGGACAATGGTCCTGACGTATACGCGCCGGCACCAGTGACGTAAGCGCCTTTTGGTCTCAGAGTTGAAAATTCATAGCCGATGCCGCACCCGGCTTTAAGGGTAAGACCTGCTTCTACATTCTTATGCAGAATGTCTTCCATTGAGTCGAGAATGGTGCCTGAGACTGTACAGTTAATCGTTGATGTTGCGGGCTTGTGTTCTTTAGCACCGGCGTTTGAGATGATTCTTCCGGCGGGAATGACACCACTTCGCAGTGCCCAGAGAAATTTTTCATTCCAGTATTTACGTTTCGGCTTAGCTTCGACATCGGCAAGGGCTTTCGCTACACGTTGGTAGGTAGCGTCCATGTTTTCGTCGACTCTCTCACCCTGTTTAGTTTTCAAACAATACTTATTTTCCCAGATATCAAGGGATGTTTCTTGAAACTCGATATCTGAGACCCTTGAAGGTATCGATTTTAAACCTGGCTGTTGACTTTCTGATGGTGCACTTGAATCCATTAATTACCCCTTGGTATTTATGCGCTTTGTAAACGGTTCAACTTCATCCGTTTATATGCGGTTTGTTACTGTATAAGTTGTTGTAGTTATATCCATTGATGTTTTTAGTGATGTTTTTATTCTTATTGTGTTGTTCAAATTTTTATGTTTTGCCTTTCTTATAAACCATAGGTTTAAAAGACGCATTCGCTAATCAAACTGGCTTGATCAAATTAATCGTTTCTCCGCATCCTGTGTTGCTTTGTGCGATTAGCCAGACCGAATGTTTAGATAAATTGCCTAGGTCGCCTGTCTGACGTTGAATAGGGTCAGAGCAGGCAAACAGAGACGTATTTTTTGTACCTCGTTTCAGTCGAATCGCAAACTTGACTCTGACACGCTCCTCTTCTTTTTTCGTGCTAATCCTATGCATTATTTTACTTTTATAGATACTCTTAAGTGCGACGTTGAGTGTCTAGAAGCTAATTACCTAACGTGTGGGCCTTTCGCGAGTAAGACCCACATATAGTGCCAAAAAGAATGCGATAGCACAACATGTAGTCAATGCAAATAATTGATGATTAGTCGGGAAACGATGAAAATTCTTGGAATTAATGGGGACAGGTGTTGAAGAAGACATGTGGCCGAAAAGGCCCTGTTGGCAATGAGTTTGGGCCATTTAGTTGATGGCTCAGGCCACTATGGCTTGGCCGCAATGCTTATTTACGGTTTGTCAGGTCGGTATAAAATTTTTAGGCGGGGAACTCCTCCGCTAGACGAAACTTGTCCTCGACCATACGTAGCACCTGTTCAACGCGTTTATGTTGCATGTGCCTACTTTCAAAACAGAATTCTACTTCAGTACAGAAGTGATGATCGCCAGAGGCGATACAGTTTAAAACAACAGCATTAATTTCTTTAGCTTCGATGTCGCACAGGCACAGGTCTATGACCAGCGTTTGATTAACTTTAAACGGTTGATCGCTCTGAAATCGCATGCCAGAGAGGCTAAATTCGATGCATTTTGTGTTTGGGGATAGCTTTAGAAGCCCCATAAAGCCGCGGCGGGCGACCTGGATCATCAAGTCATTGGGAAGGTGCCGCGAGTAACGGTAGTGCTGTTTCTTTTTTTCCATCATGTCGTTGCTAAGCTAGCTTTTTCAGTTGTGCGTCTTTCGATCCCAAAGATGCGTAAAGGTTCAATAAACAGTTGTCGATTTACTCATCATTCAACCTTGAAATTTGGTTATGCCATAGGCATTGTTGATTCGAATTATTTTGCAGATTACGACAGGGAAATTATGCATCCATCTAAATTGGCACAAAAACATCCTGACAAGCCGGCCTACATTATGTCAGACACAGGCCAGAAGGTTTCCTTCGCAGAACTAGAAGCCATCTCAAATCAAGCGGCACATCTATTTCGGTCTGTTGGCTTGGTTCGAGGCGACCACATTGCGATTTTGCTTGAGAATCACCCTCGTTTTATCCCGATCTGTATTGCCGCAACAAGGGCTGGGCTTTACTTCACCGCCATTAGTTATCGATTACAAGAAGCGGAAGTTGAGTACATCGTCAATGACTGTGGTGCAAAGGTGTTCATAACGTCGAAAGATCGTCAGAGCGTGGTAGAAAAGCTGGTTGGTAAAACCCCGGCTGTTAATCACCAGTACGTTATTGATGGTGAAATTGCTGGATTCGAAGGTTGGGAAACGGCGACTGAGTCGATGCCTCAAACGCCGATTGCCGATGAAAGCACGGGTACATCAATGTTGTATTCTTCAGGTACGACAGGTATGCCCAAGGGCGTCCTGAAGCCTTTGCCAGAGGGAGAGTTCGGCGCGGAAGATGGCCCAAATCTATTTGCCATGCTGTATGGAGCGACGGAAGATTCAATCTATCTGAGTCCAGCTCCTCTGTACCACGCTGCGCCGTTAGCCTTTACCTTAGGCTTCATCATGATGGGTACAACCTGCGTCATTATGCCTCATTTCGGACCGGAAGAAGCGCTAGGGGCGATTGAGAAATATAAGATAACCCACAGCCAGTGGGTGCCAACCATGTTTATTCGAATGTTGAAGTTAGACGAAGACGTAAGAAACAAGTTCGACGTTTCCGGCCTGCAGTGCGCAATACACGCAGCAGCACCGTGTCCTGTCATCGTAAAAGAACAGATGATTGATTGGTGGGGGCCGGTAATCTATGAATATTATGCCGGTACGGAAGGCAATGGGTTCGTCGCTATCAATTCCGAAGAATGGTTGGCGCACAAAGGTTCTGTTGGCCGTTCAATCACCGCAGAGTTGCACATTGTAGGTGATGATGGCGAAGATTTGCCTGCTGGTGAAATAGGCAACATCTACTTCGAAGGGGGTGGCGAGTTCGAATACTACAATGATAAGGACAAAACGGCTGAATCAAGGCATGCAAAAGGCTGGAGCACGTTGGGCGATGTAGGCTATGTCGATGAGCAGGGCTATCTGTATTTAACTGACCGAAAGAGTTACATGATTATCTCAGGTGGCGTGAATATCTATCCTCAAGAGGCGGAGAACCTGTTAGTTACGCACCCCAAGGTCATGGATGTGGCTGTTTTTGGCGTGCCAAATGAAGATTTCGGGGAAGAGGTCAAAGCCGTTGTGCAGCCGAAACATATGGACGATATTGGCCCAGAGCTTGAAGCTGAGCTGATCGAATTTTGTCGAGATCACTTGTCGCATATAAAATGCCCTCGCTCTATAGATTTCGAAGAAGAGCTGCCGAGACATCCTACCGGTAAATTATATAAGCGTTTATTAAAGGATCGGTATTGGACAGGCGACAAGCGTATTGCCTGATTAAGTCGTCATCTCATCGTTGCTTTAGCGGAAAAAGCGACGATGAGGTTTTCACAACGTTGTTAAGACCCGCCTTGAAGCAAATTGGCTGGATTAAATTGGTCTGTCAGAGGTTTGCTAGACGCATCCCAATCCTTCTCTCTACTCATGCGGTCTGGGTATGTCAGAATATCGACGCCGTAATTATCTAATATCGCGGCAAACTTCTTCGCCTTACTGCGTAAATAGAATTGCGACGGCAGAGGCTTTTGGCTAGCGATAATCACTCGATTTCCCGTGTTTGCCATTTTAAAGTTGAGATAGTCACCAAACACCTGCTGGTAAGTGACGGACTCATGGTCATACAACTTGCTTGTTGAGAAGGTGTTTGCCACAAGAACGCCATCGTCAGATAGCAAAGCTTGAGTTTCAGAAAGAAACTCCGCTGTCATCAAATGTTCAGGTATATAGTCGCCTGTAAATGCATCGAGAATAATAAAATCGTAAGTTTTACCTTTTAACCCAGCACGCTTAGCGAAAACACGCGCGTCGACCAACTCAACTTTCATTTTTTGAGTTTCTTTAAAATCAAAGAAGCGCTCAGCGACTCTCAAAACCGCCGGATCGATTTCGACGACGGTAATCTCGGCGTCTGGAAACAATTCAGTTAAGGTAACGGGTATCGAACCTCCACCTAGGCCAACAATCAGTATATTGCTTGGATTATCATTCAGCAGCAGGCCACCGAGACTCATTTGAACATAGGGGAAAACGAGCTTTTTTGGGTCGCTTAAATCCATACAGGTCTGATTACGGTCACCTCGTTTTACAGTGAAAACTAAGCACCTCAAGCCATTAGATTCCTCTACCAGAATATTTCTGTAGAGGGATTTCTCTTTGTGAATGTCTTTGCCGTAAGCCAACGGCAACAAGAATCCCGAGCATAATAGAGCGAGCAGAAAGGTTCGCATTAACGTATATCCTTTTTCTCAGAGTCGCGTATTGCGCCATGAAACATGATTGCAGCGAGCGCACAGGTGATCAAAACAGCAACCATCGTGTATAAAATCTGATTCACCTCGAACCAAAGAACAAGGTAGAACGAGGTTGCTAGCGTGCCAAGGGCACTGCCAATAGTCGAGACGAAATACAGGCTACCTGCAATCCTGCCGCTTTCGTACGCATTGGCGACCAGTAATCTGACTGAATAGGGCGCGATCATTCCGAGAATACTGGTAGGCACAAAAAACAGAAATGTACTCGCTACCAATGAACCGTAGCGAGGATCTTCTATTCTAAGAAATACGAAATCCATTATCTGCTCACCAAAGATGATGGTGGGTAACAAAGTGACGGCAGCGCCAGCATAAAAGAAACCGTAACGTTGCAAATTTGGCTGATTTGTCGACAGGCGTCCTCCGGTCAAGTAACCGATGGCCAGAGACATCATGAATATGGTGATGATACTTCCCCAGACATAGATGCTACTTCCGAAGTAAGGCGCGAGTATTCTGCCGCCGAGTAACTCGATTGACATGATGATAAAGCCACTGGTGAACGCAAGTGTCAGTATCAGCATTTGGTAGAAACGAGGATGGTTTTGTGTTTCGGTCAGCCATTCACTGGATGACTCTGGGCTATCGGCGTGTTCATTCATGGGTTTTTCTGCAGCTAATTGGAGGCCACATAGTGAGTGTTTCAGTTGGTTATTTGCAAGTGCTAATGGCATCTTACGTACACTCTTTCTCACGCCCCTCGTCGCGTCAACTTCCGTAGCATTGTGAAAAATGGCTCAGGTTTTGTATAACAAGTCGAACCTCGGTGATACGACGCGTTTGAACTTCGAGTCATCACGATGGAGATGCCTCCGCTATACATACACCGCATAGTAGTTGGCTTGACAGCATCACAATCTTTCGGTTGCGGGTGAAGTGTGTAAGAATGCCGACTCCCTCAGCTACCAGTTTGTTGATTGAACTCTATACGAAGACTTATTCCTTTCCTCAAACCTTATGGATTGCAAATATCCCTAGGTTTCGTCGCCTTTTTTGTTGCTAGATTCTTCGAAATCAGTGCTTTTTACCTTGTCGCAAGTGGAATCGATGAGATTGGTGAACTGCTGAACGATTCTGCTGGTATCGCTTCTGGCTTATCTGAGGGCGTTGCACAATCGCAAACGTTTTTCAGCTTGGCGACGAGGCAAATGTCGTTGGTTGCCGATGTCATCCTTAATGATGTCACGGGTTATAGCTTGGCCGAAATTACCGCTGGCATCGTCGTTTGTGTGCTGATGAGATTCGTATTTGTTATGTATGCTCGTAGATCGGTTCGACGTGCTGGTATCGGAGTGTCTTTCGATTTGCGGCAAAAATTATACCGATCTGTTCAAAAACAGGGGTCGGGTTTCTTCGCACGCATGGGCGTCGGTGACATTATGACACGGGCAATCCAAGATATTTCGCTAGTACAACGCCTGATTGCCTTTGGCTCCTTCATGTTTGTCATCATGGTTTATGCGCCACTTTTTGCTATCAGTTTTATGTTGGCAAAATCGCCAAGTCTGACTCTGTTAATTTTGCCCTTCGTTCCGATCATCTTTATCTATGCAAAGCATGCAGCGGGTCAATTAGCGATCACCTCGAAGGATGTTCAAGACCGCCTATCTGACCTCGCATCTCACACTCAGGAGAATCTCAGCGGTATTCGTACGGTTCAGGCGCAGGCTCAGGAACTTAACGAAATAAAACGGTTCTGGAAAACCAATGATGCCTACGCGACAGCATTTTATGCTCAAGGTCGCATCAATTCTTTGATGATGACCTGGATGCCCCTGTTCGCAGCGGCAGCGCAATTAGTCATCATTATTTATGGCGGCAATTTAGTGCTCGCAGGTGAAATGAGTGTCGGTGATTTGATATTTTTCATGTTCTGTTTGACGATGCTTTTGCAACCGATTCGGATGGCGGGCATGTTTGTCACGATCGTCCAGCGTGCTGCCGTCGCGACTGACCGTCTTTATGAAATTTACGATGCCGAGCCGGAAATCACCGATGCGCCGACGCACAAGACGCCGGAAAGTATCAAGGGCGAGTTTGAACTGCGTCACTTGAATTACACCTATCCGGGTACTGATGAACCCGTTTTAAAAGACATTTGTCTGCATATAAGTCCGGGTGAGTCTATTGCGATTGTTGGTCGCGTAGGCTCGGGCAAGTCGACACTGCTTAAACAATTTACACGTATGCTGGACACGCATCGGGGCGAGTTGTTCCTGGACGGTCATGATGTTTGTGATTATCCACTGGCACAAATTAGAGTTCAGATAGCGCAGGTACTACAAGACCCTTTTCTGTTTGGTGAACCGTTACGTGAAAATATCAGCTACGACGACTCCGAAAGAGATATAGAGCTCATATGGGATTCGGCTGATTCTGCAGCTTTAAGAGAAACCATTGAAATGTTTCCACTACAAATGGAAACCATGGTTGGTGAACGCGGTGTCACTTTATCGGGTGGTCAAAAACAAAGGGCAACGCTAGCGCGGGGTCTAATCCGCAACGCGCCAGTACTCATTTTAGATGATTGTTTTAGTAGTGTTGATACTGAAACTGAAGAGCACATCCTGAATCGATTGAAGCAACTTCGAGCAGACCAAACGACCATTTTAGTTTCGCATCGCGTCTCAACTTTACGTCATTCTGATCGGATCGTGGTGCTAGATCAGGGCGAAATTGTCGAAATGGGCAGCCATGAAGAATTGATTCGCGCGGCCGGTCTGTATGCAGAGTTGGAACGAGCACAAACCCAAGGTGCGTCCGCCAATAAAAAAGAGCGAGACAATAGGCCGCTGACGACATGATCGAGCCGCAAAAGAATCAGAGTGATAAAGCACGGAACTACGGCATGTTCGATGCCGAGTTGTCGGGTGCGGTACTAAATCTTCAGTTGTTACGCCGATTGTTTAAGTGGTTGAGCCCTTATAAATGGCAGTTATTCGCCAGCGGTTTGCTGGTTTTATTGACAAGTTTTTTTGCGGTGATGATGGAAGTTGTTATCAGCCGAGTGTTGGTCGACTATGTGATTATTGGTGAAACCAATAGCACCATGCCAGACATGCGCATGATTGAGCTGACGCAGTGGTTGGAGCAAGTATTTAATATTCCCGCAATCTATTCAGCGGGCATTCTGTTTTTTGTTCTCATGATTCTGTTCTCAATCACAGGTCACTTTCATCGACTGACGCTCATTAGTGCCATCGTCGCCGGGTTACGCGACCTCAGGCAGGATCTATTCAGTCATATGGAGACGCGCCCCAGTTCATTCTACGACCGCGTGCCTATAGGTCGAATAATGACGCGGGTGACGAATGACGTCGAAGCCCTATACGAGATGTTAAGAGGCATGGGAAGTTTGGTTGGTGAGTTTGTGCCATTTTTTGTTGCTCTGACCATCATGCTGTCAACGAGCGTTGAGCTTACCTTGGTATTGCTATTCTTTGTGCCAATCGTTGGCGTCGCAACGTATTTCTTTAGAGGTGCAACGCGAGAAATTTTCCGCATCGTTCGCAATACTGTGTCGGAGCTAAATCAAAATTTGCAAGAGAATCTGTCAGGTATGCAGGTTGTCCAACTCAGCCAACGGGAACAGAAAAACCTCGAATCTTATACGAAGATAAACAAATCAAATCGGCGCTACGAGTACAAGTCGATAAACCTAAGTACTGTTTACGGGGCTTTCAATGATTCTCTGGCTTCTATCGGTCTTGGTATTATCATTTGGTATGGCGGCGGTCAGGTTGTGCAGGAACAGATGTCATTAGGCGGGGTTATTCTGTTTACGCGTTTTATGAATATGCTTTTTACACCGGTTGTCATGTTGGGAGAACAACTTAATGTGCTCTTCAGGGCCATGGCCAGCGGTGAACGGATTTTCCAAGCGCTAGATTGGGATGAGCAAATCCATGAGCCTGATAACCCTGTTGAGCTATCAGCAAGACTTAAGGGTAAGGTTGAATTCCGGCATGTAAACTTCGGATACAACGCAGAGACTCAGATCCTTAAAGATGTTTCTGTGACAATCGAACCCGGCGAAAAACTGGCGATAGTTGGCCCAACGGGGTCGGGAAAAAGCACCATGATTCGGTTGCTGGGTCGATTTTACGACTTTGAACGCGGCATGATTTTTCTGGACGACATCGATTTAAACGACCTTCGAAGTAGTGATGTTAGACGTCGCGTGGGTGTTGTGTTGCAGGATTTTCATATCTTCTCTGGGACGATTCTTGAAAATATTGTGCTGGGTAATCCTGATATTGCTCGATCTCGTGCTATAGAGGCGGCAAAGACGGTTAATGCGGATGGCTTCATTCAACGCTTACCGAAGGGTTATGATACTCAATTGGTTGAGCGCGGTGCTAATCTTTCCCAGGGACAGCGGCAACTGTTAGCCTTTGCTCGAGTTTTAGCGGCAGACCCAGAGATTCTAATTCTCGATGAGGCGACGGCCAGTATTGATACTGAAACTGAGATGCTGATTCAGGATGGTCTTCACAAGTTAATGCAGGGACGGACATCAATTTTGATTGCGCATCGACTCCAAACGATTCAGGAGGCCGATAAGGTCCTAGTATTACACCATGGGGTTGTCAAAGAATTTGGTACGCATCAAGAACTCATCGACCAAAAAGGTATCTACCACACATTGCATGAATTGCAGTTTCAGGATGTAAGTCTGGATGAAGATGGTCGTGCGATTTCAAAACAAACGACGACAGATGAAGAGTCATTATGAGATGTATCCTACGTAAGCTTTCATCAGACTTAACTTCAGGAATGTGAGAAACTTAACCTTACAACCCCTAGGAATCGGATATCCCCGTGAGTATTAGAGCAGCTTTGATAAGTTTCATCATGAAACAAACTATCAAGCGTCAATTCGATAGCTTGGATGATGTAGCCACCTTTCGAGAGCAAATGGCCGGGGCAGGTGCGTTAGGCGCTTCAACACCCTCAGATGTTGCCGTGGTTCCGGTCGAACTAAAGGGTGTTGCCTGTGAATGGGTTACGCGTGGTGATACCGACCAGAATCAAGTGCTTGTCTACTTTCATGGTGGTGGGTATGTTTTTGGTAGCCCGGAGAGCCATCGGGAATTGGCCTGGCGACTCGCTGAACTGACAGGGATAAGGGTTCTAATGGTCGATTATAGGCTTGCGCCTGAGCATCCGTTTCCGGCAGCGATTGACGATGCAACAGCTTGTTATAGAGGTCTACTCGACGAGGGGTTCGAGGCTCGTAACATTGCTTTTGGTGGTGATTCAGCCGGTGGCGGCTTAGCAGCAGCGGCATTACTAAACCTGAAAAATTTAGGTTTGCCGCAACCCCGTTGTGCTGTCTTGCTCTCACCTTGGGTGGATCTAACGCTATCGGGTGAATCAATTCAGGTAAATCAGGACGCGGAAGCTATTCTCACGCCAAAAGCTTTGCAGACAATGGCGAATAAGTATTTAGGCGACTTAGATCCTGCGGCGCCGTTAGCATCGCCGCTATTTGGTGAGTTGTCAGGTCTTCCGCCGATGTTAATTCATGTCGGGTCGACCGAAATTCTGCGGAACGACGCCGAACGCTTTCATAACAAAATTAATCTGGCCGGCGGTGAAAGTGAGCTGACCGTGTGGAAAAAGATGCCACATGTGTTTCAGGTTTTCGCATCTCGCATCCCAGAGGGTAAAACAGCAATTGTTGAACTTGCTGATTTTTTAAAAACTAAGTTAGCGTAAGTCCGAGCCTTGATGAATCAGCCATTTATAGCAAAGGAACTCCTTCTCGTGGGTGGAGGCCATGCCCATGTGATTTTGCTGCGCATGTTAGGTATGAAGCCGATACCTGGATTGCAGGTCACGCTAGTCAGCCACGATGCGCTAACGCCTTATTCGGGCATGTTGCCCGGCGTCGTCGCCGGACACTATACGCAAGATGACATCCATATCGACCTAGTGCCCTTGTGTCGATTCGCCGGCGTGCGGTTTATTCGCGGCGCAGTCAGCCATATCGATGCCGCAGCCAAAACCGTTCAAGTCCAGGGGCGGCCAGATCTAGGCTATGACGTTCTGTCGATCAACATTGGCATTACGCCTTCAGTGTCCAACGTGACGCTCGATCAAGATGTTATTGCGGTTAAACCGATTTCTAAATTTCTGAAGCAATGGGACCTTTTTATGCAGCGCGCCCATAAGGGTGATTTGAAAAACATCTGTGTGGTGGGTGCTGGTGCAGGAGGGGTAGAGCTCGCGTTATCAATCGATCAGCGCATTACGAGTCTTTACGCTTCGTCTTCGGTGGTAACGCAGCGACCACAGATTTCAATCGTGACGCGAGATGAGCGTATCTTAAAGGGTTATCCATCGAAGGTTCAGCAAAAATTCGAAGCAGTGATGCGAGACCGTGGTATCAACATTGTGGCGACATTTGATGTTGCCGAAGTCACGGCGACGCAAATAGTCTCAAGTGATGGCAATGCCCAAGATGCTGAAAATGTTTTCTGGGTGACCGGTGCTGCGCCACAGCATTGGATTGCTAATTCAGGTTTGGATACAAATGAGGCTGGTTTCGTCACCGTTGATGAATATCTTCGATGTGCAGGCAGTGATTCTGTTTTCGCTGTTGGCGATATCGCGAACATGATCAATGATCCTCGACCAAAAGCCGGTGTATATGCGGTGCGGCAGGGTCCCGCGCTCTACGAGAATATTAAACGTACATTACTCGGCAAGAAGTTGAAAAGATTCAAGCCGCAGAAAGAGTTTTTGTCGATCGTTACAACGGGTGGCAAACATGCAGTCGCAGCAAAAAATGGTTTATCACTTTCAGGTGCCTGGGTGTGGCAATGGAAAAACTGGATTGATAAAAAGTTTATGAAACAATTCAGTCAATTTCCTGTGATGTCACAGTCAAAAAATACGGGCCTGCTGCGTAATATTGATTCACAGATGGCCTGCGGTGGTTGCGGTTCTAAGGTGAGCGGTGACCTGCTGTCTTCCGTGTTAAGCGGACTTGGCATTGAGACCAGTGAACTGGACGATGCCGCTATTTATGAAGTGCCCGCTGGACAGCTGATGCTCCACACTGTCGATGGATTCCGCTCCTTTATTGACGATCCCTATCGATTTAGTGAAGTGACTGTTCAACATGCGCTAAGTGATATTTACGCCATGGGCGGTACGCCGAAAACTGCGCTTGCGATGGTAACCGTGCCTTATGCTGAATCAGGCATAACACAACGGATTCTGGAACAGTTGTTGGCAGGAACGAAAGCAGCGCTTGACCGTGAGGGCGTAGAGTTAGTCGGTGGGCATACGGCTGAAGGGAGTGAACTTACGTTAGCATTCGCTATCAATGGTGTTGTTAGGCCCGAGAGCTTGATGCGTAAAGGTAACTTGCAATTGGGAGACAGTTTGATCCTGACTAAACCTTTGGGGACAGGCTGTTTGTTCGCCGCGGATATGCAAGCCCGAGCTAAGGGTGATTGGATTTCAGGGGCGCTTGATAGCATGTCACTTTCCAATCGCAAGTCAATGGAAGTGTTTCGCGAAAGAGGCGTCACTGCCTGCACGGATGTGACGGGTTTTGGGTTAGCCGGCCATCTTTTAGAAATGTTACATGCTTGTAACCTATCAGCGCGTCTTAACCTTGATGCGTTGCCCTTGTATGACGGCGCTGATGCGGTTTACTACCAAGCATCAATCAAAAGCACTCTCCACGATGGAAACCGTCAGGCGGCCCAGTCCGTTCAGGAATCTATGCATCGAAACTTTCCCTTCTTATTCGATCCGCAAACCTCGGGAGGCCTGTTAGCCGCTGTTGAAGCGTCGCAGGTTGAGTCAACTTTGATTGCCCTAAAGGCAAACGGATACGCCGATGCGGCCTGCATAGGCTCGATTTGCGCACTGGCTGAAACGGATATTGAATTTAGCTAGAAGCGACTCGTGTTTTGTTTCATCGCTCGTTATGCACCCTTTGACTCATGATATTCAATCGTCTGATATAACGCTGTTGGTTTTACGGTCATAGGTCGTCTCTGGTTTTTGCAAAAAGCGACGGTTTTGACAGCGATTGTCTCGATAGCTTTGCATCCAAAACGATGATTTTCAAAGCCGTTCGGGATTCATTGCTGCACCAGAAAATTAATGGTTAGCGCTGATCTTGCGGCGGCAGCCGTCACTCAGCAAATGGTTGGCGGTTTGGGTGGCGCTAAACCCTAAGGTTTAGTAAATTTTTGTTCGCTGTAGAGATAATTATGAAGCCCGGCCATGTTCGCGACAGCTTTTAGACTGCGTTGGGCAAATTCTGGGTGTTCATTCACGACGTTGATGGATTCTGTTGGATCCTTGGCAAGATCGAAAACGTACTGTTGATTGTCTAGTGCGCTGTAAAGGAACTTTAAGTCGTTCTGACGCAAGCCGTAATAGGCTAAATGAAATGGGTTGTTGAAGAAGACCGATCTGTCTGACTGCTGCCGCATAAGAGACTGGCCGATACTGTGCTGTTGATCTTCAATGCCAAGCATATCCATTACCGTTGGCAGCAGATCGACTTGGCTTGAAAGAGATGCGATAACGTCGGCTTGCGTGCGTCCGTCGGCGATGATCAGTAGCGGTATCCTCAGGTTTTCTTCGTACAGGTATTTAACGAGCGTGTGATTATTATTGTGCTCGCCCATCGGATTTGCTGTATCAGCAAGAATGAAGACAATGGATTTCTTTGCTAATCCGGTTTCCCGCAATCGATCGATGAACTGACCTAAGGCATGATCGCTGTAATTGAACGAGCGCAGATATCTGGCGTGCTCTGTTGATTGATCAACATCGAAATCGGGTGGGGTGTGCCAAGTCGGTGTGCTCCACGGATGGTGATTCGAGACAGTGAACATGGTTAAAAATGCCGGTCCCTTTGGGTCTTGTTTCTCTAACCAGTCGACCGTGAAGTCCATCAGGTACTCATCGTGCAATCCCCAACTGCTGAATTGTTTGGCATCGGGTGTGGCTTGGTCAATATCCTGATAGCCATAGATTTCGTCATATTGATGATTCGAAAAGAATTCTTGTTTTTTTGCGAAGGCGAGTGAGCCATTGTGAAAGTATGCGTTAGTGTAACCGCGGGCGCTCATGATCTCAGGCAGACCCTGCAATTTTATATCAGGCTGGTCAGATTGGACCGCGGCGGCTGAGAAGCGCGGCATAACGCCATAAAGACTTGAGATGACGGCACGGGTTGTTTGAACACCCGTTGCATAAAATTTGCTGAATAAAATACCCTCCTTGCTCAACCTGTCGAACTCTGGGCTTGCGGAGTACTCTCCGCCGAGCACACCCACATCTTTTGCTCGATAAGACTCCAAGAAGAGAAATATTAGATGCGGTTTCTCGTCTTCCTCGAGCTCAATAGTGAATTTTTTTGAGCCTGAAAAATTGTTCGTAGCGCGCAGTAAAGGATAACTAGGGTCAATGAATGTTGATACATCGCTCGACAGTGGTGCCCTGACAAAATCGGTCGTGAAAGCGGGAGTGTCGGATGAAGCTATTGACGTTAGCTCGCTAGAAGGCGCCAGAAGATCGATCTGTTCCTTGATGAGGACGTTGGCAGAATCAAGATGGATTTGAGGCCTTAAGCTTGGCCCAGCAATAAGTGCGGCGATGATGATGACGAAAGCACCGGCGCTAAAGTATCGATTTTGAAAAGGTAAATGCAGACTCTCAGGTTGGCGATACAATATGCATGCGGCGATACCACCGAAACCGAGGACTAGCAGACCCAAGCCTGGTTGCATCGATGACGCAGAGCTAAGAAATGGTGCCGGATCCTGAAGGAATAACAGATGGCCTAATTGCATCCGTATTCCCAGTCGATCTAGTAGATAAAAATCGACAAGAAAATAAAATATGCCTAAAAATAACAGGCTGCTGAAGCTCGCGTAGAGCCATTTAGTCGAGG
>Ga0307995_1000242_pt1 | contig 39525 bp, 54 predicted proteins | sample EllFjometagen262_FD_203132 | JGI IMG/M metagenome (GOLD analysis project Ga0307995, IMG submission 203132) | Marine microbial communities from Ellis Fjord, Antarctic Ocean - #262 | ecosystem: Environmental > Aquatic > Marine > Unclassified | place: Southern Ocean | collected 2014-11-02 | reverse complement strand
GTTCTCGGAAAGGACAAAATCACCAAATTGTTTGACAGGTTCGGCTTGTGAAACCTTTATTAAGGTGTAGGGAGTAGGGGAACTTATGGATGAAACGCTATACAAGGTAAATTATTTAGATGCGCCAAATGGCAAAGTCCAAACTTATCGGATATACACTACACAAGTAGGTAACGAATGGGATTTAGATGCTCAAGCAGGTCAAGAAGGCGGCAATCTAAGGACAACCAATCATAATCCAAAAGGCGGAAGATATGCCACATTAGGCGATGCAGAAGCCAAAGCAAATAGCAAGATAAAAGAGAAGACAGATAGAGGTTATCAATCCACTAAATTAGGGGCGCAGAATGACCCCATATTTTTACCTATGTTGGCATTAGGCACAAAGAATACAGACGGTTCTCTAAAGATGGAGGTTTTCAACAATTTGGATTTCCCTGTTATTGTTCAGCGAAAATTTGATGGATTACGAGGCATAGCGACAGTAAATGCTAATGGTTCAATAAAATTCGTATCACGGAAAAACAATGAATATACGATACCGATTAAGCATATTAGGCAAGAGATAGCAAGTATGACAAATCTTCCCGACGATATTATTCTTGACGGTGAATTATATGCCGAACCTGCCGATTTAGATTTCAATGTAGCCAATGGTTTGATTAGGACTTCTGCAAAAAGTATGAATCCTAAAAAAGAAGCCCAACAGAAATTACTCAAATATCGTGTGTATGATTTCTTTGACCCAAACAACCGTGATTTAACTTATACTGAACGCCATGCTATGCTTGACAAATGGATTACTCCACAGATGAAAAGCCTTGTATTGACTAAAAATCATATTGTTAATGATTCACAGGAAATCGTGGACTTGTCCGAAAGATTTGTGAGAGAGCGTTACGAAGGTGGTATTGTCCGTATTCCGTCTGCACCATATGGTGTGGATATGCGAAATAAGAATCTTATGTTAAAGGTCAAGTTTTTCATAGACGAGGAATTTGAAATTGTTGATTATACCGATGGCGACACTTCTTCATCCGAAGGGTTAGTAAAGTGGATAGTAATGACTCCCGATGGAGATACATTTAAGGTTTCCATGAATGCCCCTCACGATGAGCAAAGGAGATTATTTCAAGAAGGCGATAAATATATTGGTTCGGATTTGACGGTTGAGTTTGAAAGATATTCTAAAGACGGTATTCCTATGAAGCCAAGAGGAAAAGCCATCCGTAATTACGAATGAATGTTTTTAGATAGCAAGGCGAACAAGATTTATCCATGTCAAGTGGCTACAACCAAACTTGCGACCCCGGCGCACTCGGAATGCAGACTTGTTATGTTAATGTAAATACTCCCACAGGATGCACCACAGGTGCGGCGGGTTGCACAACAGTCAAACAAGAAATCATCGGTTATCAAGATGGCAATCCTGTTTCAAAGGGTAAATCAACAAGCCCTTGGATGGCATGGGTTCCTCAATTAACTGTTTTGAATCAAGATGGTAACGCATATCAACCCTATGGTGGTTCCGGTATTCCTTATTCACTTCAAGGTGGTTCTCTCGTCAAGTGGGATTCTATCAATGCTCAAGCCACTGCATATCTTGACTCGGCTCCGGGTGCAGGTGCGAGAGAAGCATACCAAGAAAGAACTTGTAATCCGCTTTGGTCTAATGTTTTTGGTTGTAAAGAGGGTGCGTCAATTTGGGTGTCTCACGATGCCGTAGCCGAACATGAGCCTTCATTCTTTGAAAAACTTAAGAACTTATTTGGTGCAGAAAGTTATCAAGCCGAAAGCAAGATAAGTCCATTAGCATTCGTAGGAGTAGGTAGTGCTTTAGTTCTTGGTTGTATTCTTATAGGGAATGCGTGATGCCCTATGCCTAAAGACGCTGACGAAGCCAATTCTATTACGAAGGCCGCATCTGCCCCTGCTATCAAAGCAACGGAACAGGCACGACAAGCGTGGCGTTCTTGGGTCATTCCCGCAGTAGGTTCAATGGCATTCTTTTCTTCAATGTTAATCAATGGTTTCAAGAACTATAAAAACTTTGGATTTCCTAAACACGCATTTACAAACTCGGATTGGTTATTGATGTCACTTCCTATTGTAGTAGTCGTCGTAGCCCTTTCCGATATATTTTTGAATGGTGATACTTATGAGTGATTTTTGGATTGTTTCCGGTGTCACATTCTTTGTATTTTTCGGTGAGGCTTTAGTTCACTACAATTACGGAATCCTTGAATCCAAGAACCTACCGTGGACTATTTCCAATTTTACAGTTCCAAAAGGCAAATCTTTGCTAAAAATGTCGGCAATTGTAGTATTCGCATCAGCAGTTTCGGGTATGGTTATAGACCGTTTTGAACAGAAGGCATAGATACCAATTGAACCTATGATTGGTTATGGATGATGCCGACATAGCGGAGTATATTCATCGTAGGACAGTCTTCTTGGCTGACCGTCGCCATTCTCTCGGCCCCGAATACTATTCATCTAAGGCATTTTGGGACAGAATGTGGGAACAGGAATGGCATTCATTAGAAGAGAGGTTAAACTCACCAATAATTGAGGACATGGATGTTTTGCCATTAGTCTTCCCTACATTAGAGTTTGAAGGTAATTTATTATCTATTTATACTTATTCGGATTTCACTATGTTGCATAATCAAGGTATATTCCGTGACACTAAATTTCTTATTGACAAGACGGGCAAATGGGGCAAAAATGTTATTAAAGAAATGAAGACATACGGTTATGAATACCATCATACAATTAACAAACATTTACTTATGGGATTGATGAACAATGATTAAAGAATATAGTGCAATAGTGGAACAAGAATTTATGACGGCGAAGCAATTATTGATTACTTGTCTTTCAGTAATTATAATTATTCAAACGATACCCTTCCTTATAACCCCTACACCTTACATGGAGTGGTTGCTTCTTGGTTTCACAGCCGCAGTATCAACCTGTGCCGTAGTGGGTGCAATCCTCGTTCAACACAATGCGGATAAAATGGCGGCGATTTATAAAGGAGTTTTCAATACAGATTTTTACGAAACCATCGGATTATTTACTCAAATTCGTAAAACTTTTTTAGAGGAAGCGGAAAATAAAGGTCGTAGCATTGAAGATGAATTGAAAGATATTATACCAAAAGCATATTCACTTTTGCTTGCATATTTAGATAAGGAAAATGTAGTTCCGCCGACACTTGAAGATTTAGGCATTGAACCTATCACCGAGATTACTTTAGATGAAGGAGAATTATTTGTATGAATAAGGCAATACTCGGAATCCTAATTTTATTCCAAATATCTTGGACTTGGACATTAAGCCTTTACATTCGTCTTGGTGCGGTTCATCCAATATACTTCCTCCCCCAAATGCAAAAGGACATAGAGTATCTTGGCTATTGGGCAGTTCTCCTTGATTTGACCGTATTCATAGCCCTCTTTTTTGTCCTACACCCCACTTACCTCAAGTATAAGGTCAATACGGCGGATGCGTCGGGGCATGAACCTTTAGATAACAAGACCGACAATTGAATACTATACAGGAAGTGCGTATCTATGGCAAATCAAGACCCTCAACCGGAAATCTATACAACTCGTTATGCTTGGCTTGCTAACACAGCCGCCGTTCCCGCAGGTGCAACCATCGCCGCAGGGACAAGTCAAGTTGTATCAATCTTTACGAATCAAGCAAACAATGAAGAAGTGCGTATTTATGGCCTCGCTTGCCGAGTTTTCAATACTGCAACAGGCACAGCCTCCACTACTTTCAATGATTTCGCTGTCTCTATTCAAGTCGGTGCAAACAATGTTCCTTCTAATCAATTTGATATTTCATGGCTCGCAAACAACATCGCTAACGGTGGTTCAATCTTAATGTTCCCATCTCCTGTTCTTTCGCTCTTCCAACAACCACTTTCAGTTACCGTCACAACTAACTCCGTCATTACGGGCGTAGCAAATACAAACAATGACCGAACCGTTGTTATTGACTTAATTGGTGAATTAGCAATCCAAAAAGCACCTCCCGGCTACCGTGGAATGTGAACACATCATTTAGATAACAACAGCGACAATTGACTACTATGAGTCTTCGCCGTCAAGTCTATGAATGGCGCAACCTCGTTCAAAATGTTGGCGACAGTGTTTTTCTTAATGGTTATCCGATTTCGTGGGTTGGGTCTTGCGTTACGGCGGCGATGTCAGCAAATCAGCCGGTGGATATATTCATAGGTGGTATCGGCAACAATCTTGATATGCCGGGGCGATTGAAAGCGCATCAATATGTGGTTCTTGATGCTATTGCTTTATGGCCTCAAACATTGTCAGCGCAATTATATGTCAATACTACAAAATACTTTCAAGACCCCGACGGAGTTCCAAGCCGAACAGGTGGAATCCCTGCAAATATCGTTCCATTTCCTAACGGACAGAATGGAGTTATCAATTATGATTATCAAGATGGTTTAGAGCCTTCATTATACATATTGCCGGGTCAAAATTGGGGAGTTCAAGTAACTTCAAGTGTAAATGTAGTGGCTTCTTATACGGCAACTGAAACCCAAATCCAAAAGTGTTTCATAAAATATCTTCTCATTGACGGTGCGGATAGTCTCGTTGCTCAACATTTAATTAAATCGGGATGGGCTTTAACGGTGGAGAACATTTGGAAATTCAAGCAAGATATTATCAAACATCATTTGTATGCGGGTATGGCAGAATTGCCCGAAGAGGTTACAAAAGGAAAGAGGAAGGTGTAGGGTCATATGGCAATTAAGAAACAATTATACACTTGGGAATTATATGGTGATGGGACACAAGGAACTGACCTTGCTATCTATCCGGCGGCGGGAATACAATACTCAATTTTATACGGTGCTTTTGGTAATGTTCAAGCAGGTGGACAAACAGGATTGATAAAAGAAGACCATTTCGTTGTCATTGACAAGATTGCATCAAAACCCGGAATTTCACCTACTGATTTCACAACGGCTACAAGCGGCGGAGTGACCTCTTTAACTTCTTGGAATCCAAATATGTTTGTCAATATCGTGATTGATACCACAGGTTATTATCAAGACCCGCAAAATGTATTTGCTAACGGAGTTTCGGGAACTGCATCGCCATATCCAAGACAAGACCAAGTTATGCCATATTACGATTTATGGCCTCCGATTTATGTTCTCCCCGACCAAACTATTGATATTCGTTATACACTCCACAACGATATAATTGCTTCATCCACCCCTGCAAATTGGGATGTAATTCCGATAACTACCATGTTAGCCTCCGTTTATGTGGAATATACACATTATGACGGGACAGATGCTATGATGGCTCGCAAGTTAATGACTCTTGGAATACCTATCACTCCGGCCACCGTTGATAATTTCCGTAGGTTACTGCTTGAAAACAAGGGATTAGATACAGAAACATTCTCATTCTATCTAAAAGCAGTTGAGTCCGAAAGGATTCGGGATGCTAAACAAAAGAGGATACAGGGCTTAGACCGCCATCACGAATACAGTGGCGAATAATTTCCTAATCCTTTAGATAACAAGACGGACAATGATATAATATGAGCAATTCCACCAACCCGTATGAGAATCGCCGTAAGCAGGTGAACCCGTATGGGAGAACCAATCAATCTTTGCAGACGGGTTACTCTCAACAAGGTGACAGCGTTGAACCAAATCCGCTACCTTATTCTCAACAGAATCGTCCCGGCCATCTTCAAGAAGCGAAGGTTGTCCGAGAAGGTTTAGACCCAACCATTTATGATAGGAAAACTCAATCTCCTGTATCTCTTGGAACGCAAGAAACATCACTTTTCACTTCTGTTTATCCGTGGTTCTTAGTTCCACGCCCGACTTCTGCAAATATCATACAAAGACAAAAGTTTGATTTCGCCGTCACCAATATGCCTAACAATTCTTATCTTGATATGTGTGTATTGAATGTCACAAGAGCGTCGGGAACTGTTGCTTCACTTGTCCCCGTATCAACTGCGGTAAATCCGGCCCCTGCGCCAACGATACCTGCCAATCCTATTACTTCTAACCCCGAAGCGGTTAATGCAGATATTACTTCTCAAGCAGGGACTCCAAGATTCCCAATTCCGGGTGGTGCAGGTTCAACCATCGCTTCATTGACAACAGGTTCAACATTTACTCCGGCATCTATTGGGGAGTTTTACAAGGTTGCTTGTTTCGGTCACGCAGAATTGCCTACTGCAACAGCAGGTGTAACTTATGAGTTATGGGTTGATTCAAGGCTTATGATGTCGTGGACAGATTTCCAATGGTCGCCGGTTACTCCTAAGCGTGATATGTGGGATTTTGATGTTCCTATCTTCGTTGAGAAGCAAATAGTTTTCCGAGTCATTAACGCCACAGGTGCGCCAATCGTAACAGGTGAAATGGAAGCGTGTTTCGCAGGTTGGAGTGAACAGAAGATGGGCTTCATAGAAACAGATAAGGTTCAAATACAGAACATTAGTTGAGGCTGATTAACAGACCTTGTGAAGACAAATCTAAATAATTAGATAAAATAACTGCTAAATTGCTAAATAAGTTAGACATCCGCAGGATACAGACATCAATTTTCTGTCAAATTTGACAAAATTATTCGGTATCGGCTTCTAACAATACAACAGGAATAACGGATTCTAAAGATTCTATGATACCCAAAACTTGTATCATACTTTCTTTACCTTTTGCATTAACTTGATTAACAAGATTCAAGAGCAATTGGGCATCGTCAATAGTAATTTTAAGCGAGATATTCTTAGACATAGGTGATACTTGTCCGTCTTTGTGTCTAAACCTTCTCATCAAGCAATTATTCCAATACCCTGTAATACCGAAAGAATGCTATTTATTGATGCCCCTATCTCATTAAAGTTATTATCTATATCAATCTCACTAACCGTATCTGCACCGCTAATAGGATTAAGAATCGGCCCACCTGCGTTTCCTTGAACAACAGGAGTCACCCCATAAAATCCGATAGTATCTGTGACAGCATTTCCAAGAATCGTATTTCCTGTGGTAGTAAGATTTCCCGTAACGGTCAATAGTGTTCCATTAAAGGTTAGGTTCGCTTCACCATTAAGTGTAGTAGTTCCCGAATAAGTAGTAAGTCTATCATCAACACCATTTGTAGTAGCCGTAATGACACCGCCACCGCCTCCGCCACTACCATTTGATGCGGCAGTAATTCTTCCTTGAGCATCAACGGTAATGTCTGTATTAGTATAAGATGCGGCGGTAACTGCGGTATTTGCTAACGCAGGTGCGCCATCACTACGCAAAAATGTAGTGGCAACACCATTAACAGCAGTTCCACTAATTGTAGCCGTAGGATTCGCACTTGCCGGATTAGCGGCCCCACTTGCGGCGGCTGTAATTCTTCCTTGAGCATCAACGGTAATGTTTGCGGAGGTGTATGCGGCGGCGGTTACGGCTGTATTGGCTAATGCGGGTGCGCCATCACTACGCAAAAATGTTGTGGCCGTTCCATTAACAGCAGTTCCACTAATCGTAGCAGTAGGGTCAGCACCCGCTACCCCTGCGGCGGCTTCAAGATTGATTCCACCTGCTGTATTGGTAATAGTAACTGTTCCACCTGCTGATGCAAGCGTGGCTAAAATGGGGTCTGCACCTGTTGAACCGATGACTAATTGGCCGTCAGTTCCTACTCCAATAATTTTTAATGCCGCACCTGCGCCCTGCCCAATCATTAAACTACCTGCTGTGGGTATGGTTAGACCTGTTCCTCCATTGGCAACACCTAATGTTCCCGCAACGACAACTGCACCTCCTGTCGCACCCGCAGGGGTTAATCCGGTAGTTCCCATGCCAATTGTAGTGACTCCACCTCCACCGCCACCTCCTGTGGCGATAGTTACTGTCCCTGCGCCATCATCGGTCAAAGTGCCGTTAGAAACAATGATTTTAGAAACTCCGAAAACATTGGGGACACCATCAGTTTCAGTAATTTCAATACCGGCTTTACCTGCATTTGAACCTGTGTAAATGTTAGCCATAAAATCACGCCGTTAATCCCACTTCATGCTCGTCAAGAGCATCTTCGGAAATATCTTCATCAAGATAATCCTTTTCATAATCTTTTTGGGAATCTCTATCATCTTTGACTTCTGCATTAGATTTCTTTGTTAAACCGAGAATATCAGTCCATCCAATGCCGACAACTGCGAGGATGCCTAAGACTATCATCCCTGCGAACTTGAATGCCCCCGAAATATCGGGAGGTGGGGCTTCTGCTTCGGCCTCATTTTCAACAAGCATAGGTAATGATTGTAGCCCTTGCTATCTAAATGCTTTCATCTCTTGTGGCCGTTGTTGCGTGGGCGTGGTGGATGAAACCAACCAATACAAGAATCGCCTTTACCATCTTCGCCCTTTTTCCAAGCCTTAATACCATTTGTCCAAGACCCTTTAGAACGATTATCGGGAACACAGTCAAGTGGGTGAACTTCTTTGTTTGGATTGTCGTTGGTATATTCCTTTTGGTTACGCATAACTTGTTGTTATCGGAACGGGTTAATAAAGATTCCGAATCAAGCGTGGTGAATGTCATCGTCTGCGTGAATGCGAGAGCGAATGCGGTTGTTAGCCTTGCTACTGTAAATAACATCAGCCTCAAGGGTGCGAATGCGACGGTCAATAGGGGAGAAGTAGCGGTTGCGGTAAGTGCGAGCCATGACTTACGGACAGACTACTCATATATGAACCTTTCTTAAAACTCATCTAATCTTCTTTGTTCTGTTTCCTCATCGGAAGAGAAGGTATCAGTCACCCAAGAGGAAACCAATTGGTATAAATTATTTGTATAGTCATCACAGCCATATTGCTCAATAATTTGGGCTATCAATCCATCATATTTTTTAACTGAACCGTGATGAACTGTAAGAATCAATTTATGATTACAAATTAGGTCTTCAATTTCACCTGTCAATGGATTCTCGGCATCCTTTTCTAATGTCGTAATACATTTACCCGCAATCGGAACTCTCCGATAACTTGCTCCACATTTTGTGCATCTTGTTTTCTGTTGTCCGTAGGCTCTTAGATTACCTCTCATATCTCTAATCAAATGCCGATTTATCAATTTCCCTGCTTGGATTTTATTATCCACAGCCCGAATCACATTTCCTAATTCAAATTGTAGCATGGTTTTCTCTTTCATGGATTCCAAAGTATTGTAAGGATTATTTTTAGGTGATTGACAAGCATCAGTAGTCTCATGTGTATAACCAAATCCTTCAAAGGCATTCAATCCTTTTTTCAATCGCACTTCAACCGTTTCAATTCCAAGACTTTTCGTAGCCTCTTTTGCCGCAGGTCTATTCATTGTTCCTTCATAAAAACTAATAGGATATTGATTCATAGTATCAACATTTAATGCCTCCTTGTCAATCTCGGTAGGAATAATTGTCGTAGTCAAAATCAGTGGTGCATCCATTAGCCCACCTCTAAATGCCGAGAGGAAAGATTTAGAAAAGTTTATAAGACCATCTAAGAGCAATAAAATTGCATCTATGTCGCCATCACAGTTCCTTCGTTTGGCCGCATGGAAGTAAGGATGCCCATAATGCCCTTTAATGTCAGCAAAGCCGATTATACGGGAAAGGATAGCCCCACTCGTATGCGGTGCGATACCCATAATCAAATGACCAACTAAATCTTTAGGAGTTTCGCAATTGTAAAACCTCTCCATTCCATAAAGAGTTACCAATAAGTCATCAATATATTTCGTCGTATTGAATAATCCTTCGGTGCAATTCATAGGGATGACTACATCTTGTGGCCTCAATTCAACCACATCATCTTCATGTTCAACATCGTATCCTAATTCTCTTGCTTGTTTAGCCGTAATACCTATTTCGGAAGGCTTGAAATGAGTCATGGTAATGTCCACCATATCAAATCTAATTGTTCCATCTCTAAATGTTGATATTTCATTTTTATGGCGCAAAATACCTTTAATCATATTTTCCCCTGTCTTTTCACGACTGTTAAGCCCTTTGACACCTTTTACAGCAGGGTTAGCCGAAGTCAATTTCTTAGTAGTCTTTTCGCCAAAGGATATTTCAACACCTTGTTTGTTTTCAACTTCGTGAACTTGTTTTAAAGAACTATCCCAAAGAACCTTAGCCGAAATCTCATCCCAAATCTCATCTTTTTTGGATACCCATTCGTTGCCATGAAACACAGTATTTTTATTACAATGGACACCTTTGCTTGTAAAATCTCCACAGGTTTCACAAACTCTTATCCCTACTTGTAAATCATCTTCTCTTTTAGCGGCATCGGAAATCAATCTCTTGCTACTAATTTTGTTACCGACAGGAAAAATAGTGTGAACAGGCGGCTTCATTTGTCTTAATTTAGAACCTTCGGGCTTCCCCATTCTCGCACCAATTCTGTAAGTGACTCTTGAGCGATAATTGATAGATTTTAATGATGGCTCCAACGCTTTCATCGCCAACAAGTTTTCGCAACTCGGTTGATTATTTCCGCTTTTAGCCCAATAACTAAGAATTTCTGCTCTTTTTCCCTCAAGGAAGTATTTCCCTTTCTCTAATTTAACATTTACTGCCAAGCGATAACAAATGGTGCGGGCTTCATCTGTTAAAATCTCTCCATGCTCATTTATTCCTTTCAATAGAACCTCAAAATCTTCATCATTTATGTCGGAAAGGAATGGAAGGTAACAAGGTGCTAATGGCAATCCTAATTTTACTTGTTCCATAGCCTCTTCAAAAGTATTCGGATAAGTTAATCCTTTTTCCGCACAGACTTGTTCTGCCCATTCTTTGACATAAGGGCTTTCAAGTAAAACATGATTGTTTTCTAAAAATTCTCCGACAGGAATTAGAATCTCTCCCAAATCCCAAATCTTTTCTATTTTATAATCGGGGTCGGTAGGATATTGTAATTCTAAATCATCATAATTTTCAATAGTTTTTGCAGAACCATCTTTGAACTCAATATATGGGCCGTCAATGGAATCACAAGGGGTTGAAACAGTTCCTTTTCCCGGCCTCTCATACTTTAATTGTGTTCCTATAATGATGAAGCCACTTACTGCGGTCATCGTAGCGGGGTGTAATGAAGTCGTAGCCAATCCCGCTAATCTTGACCGACCATATCTCAATCGGAATCCTCCTGTTTCCATAGGTAATGAAAATATAGGCCGACCTGCCAATACATCGGAAATGAATTTGCCATTAGGTTTAACTTCATTATCAGTTCCCTTTGTTGAACCTTTAGCGAAGGGTCTTAGCCATTCCCATCCATTTAATTTTAGTTCATCCACATATTTGAGAATCTTAGGTGCTTTTAGAACCAATCCTTCACAAACAACGAGTAACATACCTTCTCTAACCTTATTTGTTTTAACTCTCGGCAAATCTCTTTGTCCTGTAACTTCATTTCCAACGCCTTCGCCATCAATATAAATCGGACATGACTTTACAATGACTTCAATTTCGGGATTAGATGGTCGGTGTTGAAGCCCTCTCGCATAAGCCCCCGTTTCTTCTTTATATCTCTCAACTTCTTCAAAGGACATAATAGGATTCTTTAAACCAAAGTCACGGCGGATAACATCTGCAATAAGAACCGAAAGTGCTTGTCCTGTTCCACCCGCAGAACGAATCGGCCCTGCAAAGGATATAGCGAGAGAATGGCTACCATCTTTGTTACCAATGAATCGTGCCGATACGACCCCTTCTAAGGGGGCTACAAGGATACCTTCGGTCAATACAGCCAATCCCGCACATACACCGTGATAGATGGCTAATTCGGACAAAAATTGTGAATCTTCACCTGCTTTCCAAAGTGGTTTTTTACATAGTTTTTCAAAAGTTTCCATTGTTGTTTGAAAGTCATGGCTACCTATCTCATCAGTGAAACCCATCATGTTGCCCGAACCTCCGCAATCGTAGCATTCGGAAACCCAAGTTCCTTTCTTGATTTCACCGCTTCCGCCACAGTCAGCACAATTTACTAATTCTCCATAGAGATAAGATTCGGCACAAACAATTCTCGCTACTTCAATAGCGACACGCTCACGATTTCCCTCATATTTTATAGTCAATTCCCGAATCTGTTCGGCAGTATTTCTTGGGTGTAAAAACTCTAATAATTTTTGTGTTCTATCGGCCAAATCTTTCGCTCTTGGAATCTCAACAGTAATCTTTGGGTCTAATCCTTTTGACCTCGCTTCTTCCGCTATTTCATAGGTAGCATCTGCGGCTTCGTGAAGGTTCTTGATATACTCTTCATACGAACCCATAATAGTTCATTATCTAAAGCCCTATTTAAGTGCTTCAATTACTCAATAATAGATTTCAAGTCTTTGCCACGAAGCATAAGGAGGGCAACACCAATTACAGCAGAAGCCCATATACTTTTATTTGTATCTTTTGGAAATAGATATTTTTCTTGAACATCTTGGCTAAAGCGGAAAAGTGCAGAAGCGGCGGCAAAAAGAATTATACCATCTGCCCATCCGAGTTTTTGCTCGGCTTCATGTCGTATAACTGCGGGAAGGCTCATAGATAATGTTTGACTACCCGACTATCTAAGGTATTCAATTCGGTTAATCTCTTCTTCCACTTCGGAATGACAATCGTTGAACTCCATGCTTGCATGATGTGAAGGATAGATATTTAACTCCCCACAAAGACTTTCCACTTCGTCTGCAAGATGTATAGCGTGTTCTAACTTATCTCTCAAGCGGTTTAATCTTTCTAATTTGTCGGCTAACTCTCTCAACTCTTTGGCATCCATGCCCTTCCGAGAGAGTCCTCCTTAATAAAGATTACGCAATTAGTCGTTTAATCAATTCGGCTTTCTTTCCATCAAGGGATAATCCCTTTTCTTTTAATTGTATTTTTAATTCTTTAACTGTGTGACCTTTTAATTCGTCTGCTAATTCATCAGCAACTTGTGATAGTGGCTTATCTAATTTACCATCTTCGGCAATATCGGCAACAACTTCAAGTCCTGTTTCAACAAGTTCATCAACAACATCGTCTAATTCAATATCCAATCCTGTTTTTTCCTCTATCAAATCTTCAATTTCTTCAATGATTACTTCACGATTGTTTCTCCAAGCCTTTTCTAACATAGCGACGAGAGCCAATACTCCACTACCTGCGGCAACAGTTCCCAAAGTAGCAGGGAGTATTCCACCTGCCGAAAGTGAGGCGAGTGCTGTTCCAAGTAAAGCGATTCCGTCTTGTAGTGCATCTCGGTTTGATTGCGACATAAACCTTAATACTACTTCTCCTTATCTATATGTTTGTTAAGCATTATTAGATAGCAAGGGAGTTAAAGTATATCCATGAGTTCTAAATCCTCTATGATGCCAATTGCTATTCTCGTAGGTGGATTAGGTATAGGTTATTGGTGGTATTCAAGCCGAGATACAACCCCTGTCGGTTTAGTATCTATAAAATCCTCACCGGAACAGTATTTAGGAACTGATGCAGATGGTAATAAATATCGTTATCAATTTGTTGAAGGAACATACCGAGAAGATGACTCTTCACTACCTATTGCCTCGGAAAGTGCAGACCGACCTATGCGAATTATTTACAAGGAAGAAATACCAATTGATGTTCAAGTAGTTGATTTGTCTAAAAACCCTACCTGTGGTGAATGTGACGAAGCCGAAACTAAATTGTTTTACGAAAATATGTTGGCTTTCGCAAAGGAATACGAATTAGATACAGAAGAAGCGTATCAAACAGAAGTGGATAATTCAAGTGCAGTTCAAGAGGCAGAATCAATTTTCGGCCCTGTTATGAGTCTTCAATCACATTTCATGTGGTGATGTTCTAACAACGAACTGTGTAGCGGTTAATTTTAGCAGGATTCCGCAACTAACTAACATATTAGGTATTTTAATAGATTATTCCCCAAATTATTATATCTTCACACCTAAGTCCATGATAAATCATAGGGTGGATGCGTCGGTTTATTGTTCATCGCCTAACGAATACTTGAAATTGAATTTCTTTGGAGTCGGATACTGATTCATAGTGTGTCCGAAATAAGATACTGTGAATTGGATATTTACATTCCTTTGGATATTCTTTCCTTTGAAATCCTTCTTTGGTATCAAATTGATATTGCTACGAGATTCATAAGTCATTGGTGTTCCTACCTTTACTCCTTCAATAGTTACTCCATATCTTGATGTTAAACTTTCAAGTGGTGAAACCGTATATGGTGGCGGAACTCGGCTATCTATTTTCATTTGATTTAATACAGTAGGGTTCGTTTGAAAAGAATTCATAAGTTTGGCATCTTTCATTCCTAAACTCTCCATATTTTGTTTAACTACTTTTATAATTTCCTTTGTCCAAAACTTCTGTGCTTCTCCGGGCGTGGCAAAAGTCGTTCCAAAGTCGGTTAATAGAGCATCCCACCAAATCTCCATATAATCGGGGTCACGCTTGTTTTTATTTTTAGAAGAGGTAGCGTGAGGGCCACTTACATTATTCCCTCCGAGTGCATTCCCTTGCGGATTTTTGATATGTCCGTAAAAGTCCATAATAATTTTCTCTTCAACGATAAATTGTGATACCCATCTTCCATTAGATTTGGCGATAATTGATTGTCCTTTGTATTCTTGTCTGCTCATTGAGCGAACCGTGGTCTTTAATTCTCTTGCCGCTTTTGTAGCCGATGTTCCGCCGTGCATTTTGATTAGAAAGTCTTCAATTTTATTGATAGGTTGTCCTACGAATTGGAGTGCTTGACCTTCTTTACCTTTGAATTTCACACCGAGATGTTCACCATATTTTCTTACACTTCTTCGTGTGGTTTTGGCTTCTTTAGCCGCCCTCTCAATACCTATTCCTTTTGATTGCATTAACCGCAAGGCATAGAGAACCCTATTTTGGGTTTCATCATTGGGGTTCCATACCATAGTATTCACTTGTTCCATTCCCTATCTAATGCTTCGGTATGTCATCATCATTTCACGCATCAATTTATGAACTTGATAATGTCCTTCTTCATCAACGGTAAAGCCCATGCAAAAGAAGTGTAAATAGTCTTTTCGTGCAACATATTCAATCATATCGCTAATTGGATTCTCCGTGCGTTCTTCCCATTTGATTTCAATGTTTTTATCATCATAAAGTGTGCGTAAAAATGAGTATCTTTCATCCCACTCCATGCTTTTAGCAACAACGAGGAACTTAGGGTAATAATATCCCGTAATAAACGCCCACGATAAGTCAGTAGCATTCATGGTGCATCACCTTCCCAAGTAGGTTTGATAATGAGGCAATCAACGAATTGTTCAACCAACATACTTCCGTCTGCTAATTTGATTTGGCAAAGTGAATCCCAATCTTTACCACGGCCTTGACTCTTCGCAAACTTAGCGATTTCATGTCGCTTTCCACTTGCTTGACCCGAACCATTGTCAAACTTCTTCAAGATTGCTCGGTGTAATTCAACCATTTCGTGATTTATGCCTTGCTGTAAAGCGATTCGTGAGAAAGAATTAGTTAATGTCTCTAAAGAATCTTGGAATAATTCAAGGGCATTGTCAAGGTCAAGCATTATTAGTTTATCTCTTCCATTCAAACGAGCGAAACCTTTAATCAAATTGAGTAATTCAGCCCATTTTCTGTAATCGGTTTTTCCTCTTTTGGCGAAAGCATCTTTGAACTCTTCTGTTGCTTCTATCCTTTCAAATTCGGAAGTGATAGTGCCTTCATACAAACCTAATTTTGGTTGTAATCTTGAAACATATTTGAGATATTCTCGGAAAAACTCTCTTAAATTGGCAATTTGTTGCTTGTTCGTTCCAACCTTTACCGTTTTATCCATGTTTTCTAAAATCTTCTGTTTGATTTTTACGGAGGCATCTGCACCATTACTCAAAGTAGGTTTAGCAAAGATAAGTGTCAGTCTTGAGATAATCGGTAGCGTATATTTACCAAAAGCGGATAACATTTCTTCTTTCTTATGGTCTTCTTCACGCCAATAATTAGGGGGATTTCCAAAGAATGCCATGTTAAGCATAGCGTGACGGGTCACATCAAGTTTTCCTTTCTGTATATTATAGTGTCCATCAGTCATTACATTGAGCATTTCACCAAACACATCTTCTTCAAGCGTTTGAAACTCGGAAAATATAATTCTATCATTGTTCATTTTAGGCAATAGCCCCAATTCAATAGAGGATAAATCATCGGAAGACATAGCCCCGAACATGGCGGCAAAGGTTGATAGTTTTCCTGTCCCCGCCATACGGCAACGGACTAATGGTGTAATAACCTTATCAACTAAGTGATTTTTACCTTCGCCGGGATTCGTAATCAATCCAATGTGAATCATGTCCTCTTTCTCAAAGGGAGATAGACAGTAAAGCAAGATAGCCTGTTTCAAGTCACCATCACAATACATTTCTGCCCAAAGACCGTCATCATCCATCATCACATCAAGAGGCGTAATGCCTTCGGCTTCACATACTTTTATGAAAGCATCAATGTGTTTCTGTTCTAACTGTGATTTGTGAACATCTTCTGCCCAAGAGATTGAATCAATAACGAAGGTTCGTTCTTGCTTAAAGTTAGCATAACAACCCGAAACTTTGATGGGTTTGCCTTCTGCAAGCGATTTCCGAATGATGGTATCTGCCTTCTCTAAGTCGGCGGCGGGTATGCTCCCATTTAGGTATTTCATATCGCAATTGTGTGCGACACAAGTCACCGAGTTTTCGCCATCGGATATACCGAAGCGGATGAGAGTTTTGTCCTTGCCCGAATCTTTCGTTGAAACGCCTTTTATTTCACGACTTGTTACCACGCCCGAACCTTTAGTGTCGGAACCCGAAACCAAAGTTTCAATAATGGATAATACATTCGCTTGTCGTTCAACGATTGGTTCTTTCTTGAGAGGGTGTTTGCCATCAACAATCTTTTTCACAAAGTCGTGAATAGTTTTTGGTATCATAGAATCACATTTGTCCTAACGCCTATACAAAGGTTGCTAAGACCGCATCCGATTAACGGTGGCCCACACCGAGTCAATACCGAGACATTCCCACCGAAGCAGGGCATCATCAATACCGACCCGATGCAGACGGGGGTTATCAAGTTGAGAGGGGAACTCAACAGGATTCGGATATGGCTTACGCAAACCTATATGAATAGTGTTGCACAATCAGTCAAGAATGACAGAATCATTCCGGCACTTGGTCAGCAGGGATTGGAGGGATAACCACATCGTCACCGGCATTGTCAAGGCGAAGAACCATCTTGTTGAACTCACGGCCACTCTTTTCGGAGGTTTGCTTTGTTCGCAAAAAGGAGACAGTCAAAGGGAGGGTGTTGCCATTTGCGGCTTGTCCTTCAAGGAATTGAGAGAAGTGGTTGGTTTCATATCCGCCAACCCAAAGAGTGACACGACGGCCATCATTGTTTGTATCAATCATATTAACTGCGGTGGAAACTCCATACTCGCCTTCAATACCCTCGTTGTAGCCTTCAATGATGTATCCTTGGTAAAGGGTATCAAATTCCGCCTTAATTTTGTCCCTTGTAGGGAATACGGTGTCTGTTTTAACAGGTGCTTGGTCTGCGGCTTCTGCCAAAAATGCTTCAATTTCACTAACTTTCTTATTCATAATTTTTCACTTCCGTTTTTTGTGCGCCGTTCTTAGTGCGCTGTAATCCTTACTTGTCCGAACCCCTTAATAAAGGTTCACAGGGCTGATAGCGGCAATCAAGCAAATTAAAGCAAACTGTTAAATACTTGTTGCACGAAATACTAACTATGCTGTGGCTCAACCCGACAACCGGCGATGTAATGGATACCCCGAAACGCCCCTCGCCCGCATGGGTAGTAGTAGTTGAAGGCACAATTGATGGTAAAACTGTTGAAAGCACACTTGAGGGATTAAGGAGAATCATTATCCAATCTAATACTATACAAGCAGGTGATTTGTCATGGGAAGGAAAAACGGGATTAAACCTATACGCCTATGAGGAATTTTGGCATGACTTAATTAGTAAATCCGATTTCCCTTATCTTAAAATCAAACTTGCATCCGATGGAACACTTGAGATTCGCTATAATGAAGATGCTAAAGATGCTACTAAAGATGCTATCAAAACTAATAAGACAACCGATGATGATTCACCCTTGAAAAGAGGCGGTCAGCGAGGAACAGGTAAAAGTGGTGGCAATCCAAGTAATGACCCTTCCGATATGCCGGGAGAACCCTCCGATATGCCGGGAGAAGAACCGGGTGAGCCTTCCGAAGAAAGTCCCGATGATATTATTGATGACGATTTTGAACCAACAGATGAGGAAGATGAAAAAGAAGACCGTGATGCTTACGAAGAAGGTAAAGAAAAAGCAGATTCAATTTCCGATGATTTGAAAGAGAAGATGAAAGAGAAGATGGAAGGAAAGGGCAAACCCGCAGAAGAAAGCGGCCCATCCGACGGCCCCGCACCCGATGGTAGCGAAGGTGGCGCACCCGCAGAAGACCCGACAGGAGAAGCAGGTGAAGGTAGTGGCGAAGGTGGAGAAGGTAGCGGTCAAGGTGATGGTCAAGGTAGCGGTGATGGCGACGGAGACGGTGACGGTGATGGTGACGGTCAAGGTGACGGAGATTCCGATTCGGATGGCGAAGGTGAAGGCGACGGAGAAGGTGATGGTGACAAAGGCGACGGCGAAGATGGAGAAGGTGATGGCGAAGGTGGAGAAGAAGGTGAGTGCGATAATTGTGGTGGCGACGACCACGAATCCGATGAATGTGATAAGCCCTCTAAAGAAGGTGGAGATGAAGAAGGAGATTCCGATGGCGATTCACAAGAAGAATCCGAAGATGGACTCCAAGATTCCGAGAAAGATGCTTTAGACCAATGTGTTGAAGAAGCCGAGGATGGAAAGGATGCGGCAGAAGAAGCCATGCAATCCGCAGATAGTGACGAATCTAAAGAAGCGGCAGAACAGGCAAGAGAAGCGGCAGATGAAGCGCAAGAAATCGTGGATGAAAACGATGGAAACTCCGAAGACCAAGAAAAAGCCGATGAAGCCAAAGAATATGCCGACGAAGCAGAAGAGTTTGCAGAATTAGCAGAAGAATTAGAAAAGGAAATTCAAGAATTGTTTGATGAAAGCGACCTTGATGACGAAGACTTTGAAGAGTTTAAGGAAGGATTACTTGACGAATTGTTTGGTGACGAGTTTGCAGACCAATTAGATGAAAGAGAACGCCGATTGAAAAAGAAACTCGCACTTCGTCTAAAAAATAGTGTCAAAAGAGGAACTATTCGCTGTGTAAATTGGGAGACAGGTAGCATCAAATCATTTTCCGAAGATAAAACTATTGGTGATAAATGGATTCAAATTACTTCTTTCTTTTCACCGTTTGAATCCGATGGAAATCAAATCGTTGTTGATAGGACTATTGCAGGGGCAGTTGAGATGGCGGAGAAGGTTGGCATATCCGTATCACTTGAGACTAAAACCTCCGCAGATTTCGCTACAACAGATGAAAAGTTCTTCTTAGCATTGAAGGGTATGCGAATGTTCACAGCCACTCAAAACTTAGGCGGAATACACATCAATTATTGAGCCGTTGGCTTTAGATAACGGGAACGACAAACTATTATCATGTCTTCCGAACCATGGAAAGAGGAATGGAATAAATTCACCCCCGAAGCCATTGAGGAAATGAAAGAGTATTCCGACCAAACTCACCTTCATCGTGAATGGATGAGTTATGTTTATGAAAAGGGTGGACAATACCATTTAGGCAAACCGTCATATGGTGATGAATCAAGAATAGAAGTCAATCCTAATGAAAAAGCAAAGGAAGATTCCACTAAGGGACTATCCGAAGGCGAAAGAAAGTGGACAATTCATGGACACCCATTAAAAGACGGCAAAATCTATACAGGTCGTCAATACTTTAGTTCAACAGATATTCTTCAAGAGTTTGTCAAGTCAAGAGATGGTGACGAAAAGGTTGTTCAATATGTTGTTTATCCTCACGAACAAGAATTGGATGGCAAAAAAGTAATCCACAACCGAGTTAGAATCCTCGTATTCCCTAATCGTTCAACTATTCTCAAAGCGATGAAGATGGCACACCCCGAAATGACTGATGAGACAATCATGGCAATCTCCGAACAGAATGGGTATAACAAAAATGCTACTGATGGTTCTTTGAAAAACGAAGCCGGTGTTGATTGGTTTGCATTCCAAGAAGCACTCGGTAAGTTAGGCTATATGGGTATCGTTGATATTGAAGGGCCAAAGGGCGGAAAAAGTGTTGATGCCGCAGATACTATGTTTGAGCAAAATGCTGAATCGGGTAGTAAAAATATGTTGATGTTAGGATTGGTCGCTCTCGGTCTTGCCGCTATTGTAAAGTGGAAGATTACCGGAACTCTTTTGAAAGCAGATTACACCACTCACGAAGGATTTGGTGCTGACTTTGAATCTCGCCACTTTTGGAAGTGATTTGATTGAATAACCCGATTTTGGGTGGAAGCATAACTGTGGTTCTTGGTATTTTTGGTTTATTTCTTATAACGGGTGCTAAAAGTCCAAATTTGCAAGGTCAGTCCGGGAACTCTCTCAAATCCCATAATTCCGAAACCTCGTTGTTACCGAACCATTTAGATTCCTTATTGAAAAATGCGGAGATGATTGTTGGTGACTATATTGCTCACGGACATGGAGGAAGTGTTTTCCGATTGCCGAATGGAGATGCACTCAAAGTTGTAGCCCTTAACAAAAAATACGAGGGCATGAATATCAATCAAGACCAAGCAGATTTTATTGAAAAGATTTGGTTGGATAAGCGAGAGAAGAAACCATTTAGCAACGACTTTGTGGAGATTAAGTATTACAATAGAGGCTATGCAGGGCCAAAGATGGTTGAATTAGTGAATGCCGAATCGCCGGATTTCCGTAAAAACCCACTACTGATGGGACAGAAGATTGCATATTGGGTCATGGAATATGTGCCTACAATCGGAAAGGGCGAAATGAGTGAAGCAAGAATTAGAGGCGGCATAAGCCGTCTTCAAGATTATGGTGCAAAATATGGTTATGAGTTAAAAGACTTAAAAAATGACCGCAATTATGGACAAAGAGATGATGGTTCATTCGTGGCTTTTGATGTATGGCCCGATAAGGTCGTGTCCCGACCCACCATTGATAGCAGGGATGATTAAGTCAAACCATTCAAGCGGTATTTTATCCACTTCTTCTTCCGAAGGGTCGGCACGGTTATCCCAATGGATTTCCCAATCATTACCATAAGTATCCCTCAAACGAGATTTTTGTAACTCTTCGTCAATATCTAATTTAATGAGAAACCAACCATTTTCTTTCAAGGTTTGGGCTTCATTTATAAACCGAACATCGTCACATACGGCCAATTCATAGGTGTCTGCTTCACGGATGAGTGCGTCTAACCACACCGATTGCCGGATTTCTCTCATTTTCATCCCAATTTGTTGTAAAAGCGGTCTATCTTTTTCGGTCATACCAAATAATTCTCTTCCGACACGCTTAACTTCGCTTGCCATTGAAACAATTCTAAATCCTTCAAGACTCAAATACTCGGCCATGGTTGATTTTCCACTTGCCATCTTACCACAGATTGCTATTTTCATATTATTCACTTATTCCTAATGATTGATGTGGCAATATACGGTGGTAAAACCCTTGCTAATGGATTATTCTTCATTCCTCTTTCAAAGTGGAACATAAAACTTGGGTCAATAATATATGTATGCCCTGTATCAGTCTGTGACCGGACACAACGCCCTGCCATTTGAGCCAACTCAACCGCCGTCATAAGTTGATACCATTTGGGGTCATTTTCTGCCTTCGTTTTCACTTGAATATCGCCAAGCGGCCCGAATGGAACTTTTGCTATAACTGTGAAATCAACCATTTTGCCATCAAACCCTTGATTCGCATAGGTGGAGATGAGTATTTCATTATTAACTTCATCTTCAAACTCTCGGAATACTGCATCACGCTCTTTAGGCATCTTTGAATGTTGTCTTAACCTTGCATATACCAACGGGTGATTATCTCTTAGTGCCTCAACAATACCATTTTCAATATCGTCGGTGAATGGGAGTATCAATCCTTTCTTTTCGGGATATTTTGCCGCAATTGTAGCAATAGCATCCGCACATTTTTTGTAAGACTCTTCGCCTCTATCTTTTCTTGCTAATTTACCACCTTTAATGTGCGTATAAATTGGTCGGTTCTTTTCGGGGAATGGTGAATACTCAACATTGATAAAAGTCGTTTCATCGGGGTTCAATCCTAATTCTCTTCCGAAAATATCGTAATTCAAAATTGTTCCCGACATGAAAATCCTTTGTTGTCCAAGATTTAAAAGTAATTCATCGGAATAATCGGCTACCTTTAACGGTTTGAATCCTACCCATGTCGGGTATTCATTTTGCTCATCAACTTGATAGACCCAATTTTCCCAATCGGTAGCAATAGAGCCTAATAAATCTTCAATACGAGCAACACAATTAGAAGCATAACTCAATTCTCTCTTATCGTATTTGGTTTGAGAGTCTTTGTCCTTCATTTTCAGTTTAACTTCGGCATGAATCGCAAAAAGATACCTTCCATAAGTCTGTAAAACCTTCTTTCGTTCTTCAAGCGGAGTATTCAAAGTCATAGTCTTCATTTTTGGAACACCGAATGAGCCTTTACCATCAAACATCTTGAATATGGTTTCTCGTTGTTTTTGGTATTCCTCTTTCTTTTTCACACTTTTAGCATTAGTAACATCGGTTTTGGTAGGTAATCGGAATAATTTTTCTAACATCTTCTGTGAAACTGTCAAACTGTGGAAACTCATCATGTTGCTTGCTAATTGGTGCGCTTCATCAACAATCAAGAATGGTCTTTGAGGTAAAACCTTTCCACTTTTATTTATTGCCATCATATATGCAGTATTCCCGACGAAATACATTGAGTTTTGAGCCTTTGTTAAAGCAGAATAGTAACCGCAAAGATTATTAGCATCAACACTGAAATCCAAACCACCCATTTCTTTACTTGGGTTCATCTTAGTGCATTTGAAACCTTTAGCATATTTGCATGGCGCAAGTGCCGCAGAACAAGTTTCGGGACTCTTATCAGTCACATTTTCTAATGCCGCTTGAGCAACCCCTACATCTTCACACCCTGCTTCAACATCAAGAAGGCAATCGTAGTTACCCCGACCCATAACAGACTTCATATAGGGCATTTCTTTGAGGTATTGAGCCTGTAATCCTTTCAAGTGGGTCACAATGTATGAAGGAACGCCAAATGCCTGTGCAATAGTCTTCGCTAAGGCCGACTTTCCACTACCTGTGGGACATTCTAACACAATGTTCTTATAACCGTCTTTAACGGCCTCCATCATCGGCCCTAATACCTGCTTTTGAATATCACGGAGAGGGTGAAAGTGAGTATCTTTAGAAAGTTCATCAAAATCAAAGTTTGCGAGTGGTGTATTTTCCTCAATGTTCACTTCTTTGAATCCTTTTCCGACTTCGGATGGTTCATTCCATTTTACGACACCGAGTTTTCCAATATCTTTTTCGTCAGCGACTTGTTCTAAAAGTGGAAGCCATTCACCTAAATTGAATTCGTCTAAATTATCCAATTCATCAAGAGTTAATTTGGTTTCCTTCTTTTCATACTTTTTCTTCTCGGCGGGATTATATCGTTCTTCGCCATCAACAAAAAATGATAGCCTATTCTTTTTACAGAATTGCTCAATGATTGTCATCCTTTGGCTCTCGGAAGGGAATGCGCCTTTGAAATCCTTGTTTCGGACATCATATTCCAACCCAAGTGTATTCTTTAATTCGTGACGATGATGAAATGTCTTACCACAGACCCTAACTACGAGAAACCCCATAGAGGTCTATTATCCGAAGCCCTATATGAATGATTGGATGATTTAGATAACAAGAGTGGTTATAAGATAACTATGAGTCTCCATCTTTATTCAGCAGGGTTCAATATCCCACACACTGAAAAGGCACATAGGGGCGGCGAAGATTCATTTGTTGTCTCAACTCCGACGAATTCCACTATTGCAGTAGCAGATGGGGTTGGGGGTTGGGCTTCTAAAGGGGTAAATCCGAGAGCGTTTGCTGATGAGATATTGACAAAGACTTATAAAATCCTAAAATCGGGAGAAATTGACCCTAAAATAGCCATTAAGTTAGCCTTCCCCTCAACTTCTGCTGTCGGTTCTGCAACTTTGTGCTTCGGAAAAATGACAGATGACGGAATCTTTAGGGTTGCTAATATGGGCGATTCGGGATTCATTGTAATTCGTAATGGCGAAATCCTTATTGAAAGTGTGGAGCAACAACATGACTTCAATTATCCTTATCAATTAGGTATTGGCGAAAATGGTGAACCACATGGCGCAGACCGACCCGAAGATGCCGAAGTCTATCGGATGCAATTAGAAGAGGGCGACATTATACTTATGGGAACAGATGGATTATTTGATAACCTATGGCCTCAAGATATTTTGAATTATATTAAGGATAGTCCTTTGAATCCAATTGACTTATCAAAAGGATTAGCAAAATTAGCATTTGATGAATCTAAAAAAGATGACAACACAGTTCCGTTTTTCCATAGGGCTAAAGAAGCCAATAAGCAATTTTCATCATTCAAGGGTGGAAAAGAGGATGACATAACCGTTATTGTTTCCGTAGTCGGTGGCCCTCAATTCTTCTAATCATTATTAGATAGTCGGATAGGTAAGATAAGACTATGTTGAGCGCACTTACTGATTTACCAAAGAAATACTACGCAAAAGAAGGAATCCTTTCAATATCCGGTATTGGTTACACAGCCGCACTTGTCATTGTTGGCTTAGGCGTTCTCAATATGGGTCTAAACAGGGATATTTCCCTACCTACTATCGCTGTCCTTAGTGGCGGTTCTATCGCTACATGGGGCTACCTAAAGTCATCCGGCGTTCTTTATTGAAGGTGAAATTGATGTTTTACACTTGTAGTAAAGATAACACTTGTGACCAAACCGCTACCAAGGGTGAGATTGAATCTATGCGTAGGATTTCATCCATATCTATTGGTATTGTTTTAGCATTTATTTGGATAAGAACAAGATAAATTATTGAGTCTTAATTTTCCAAGACCATTCAAGGTAATGACGAGCGCAAGGCCATGAGCCATTTACTTCTTTTCTTTCATCAATATAGCCTTCTTTACCACAGGTAGGGCAAGCAACCATTTCAAGCATATTTAAGCCACCGAATAGTTAGCAAGTGCTTCATCAACAGTCAAGACACCATTTTCAACATCAACGGTAAAAATCCCTTGAGGATAACAGACACCTTTCCAATCACAATAACTACAATTCCAATCACCAATATCGTCTAAAGGTTTCTTTTCGTGATTTCCTTTCTTGGTCTTAGACAAATCGCCCTTATTAAACAAGCGTTCTGCCTTCTCATCGGAATAACGGAGGTCGTATTCTCTTGGAGGTGGTGTATCGGAGTTCAAGTTATCAAGTTGTAATTGGTATCGGTCACGCATCATGTCAATAGTCAATTCCATTTGTTGAGCAGTAACTCCCCATTCAAGAGATTTCTCCATCTTAGGTTTCAATTCGTTTCCATCCATATCCTTGACGATGATTCTTCCATCGTAGCCATCGGACAATTCCACTCTAAATGACTTATGAACCCCATTATCACGGAGGACATAGCAAATTACGAAGTAGGGAATCTCAACATCGTGAAACTCTTCAAAACGCTTTCGTGCGGCCAAATAAAGTCCTGTCTGCATCAAGTGTTCAATTTGAGGATAGCCATTTGCATAAACCGAATCTCTTCCACCCATTATTTGCCCCTTACCAAAGTAACCATATTTGGTTTTAACTTCAATACCGATAGCCTTAGTAGGGTCTATGTGGATTCTTGGCACACCATCGTCGCCGGTTTTCCATTCAGTCCATCGGAGAATAGCATCCACTTCACCACTTAGGCGAATCATATCAGTATCGGGATTCTTAGCAAGGTTGTGAACCATCTTTGCATTTGATTCAAGGAGGACACCTGCGTTTCCCCATGCGTCTTGTAATCCACCTTCACCTGCATTACCCATTAAAAATACGAATTGGTTGTTATCTGTTGCCGAATTGGTGCGAGGCACTTTCTTCTTAGAATACCAAACTTGTCGCATACATTTTCCTACGAGAACCTTTTCGCCTCTTTCGTTAATCATTTCTGCGGAAGCCCCTGTTGGGTTCACGCCACCAAGAGATTCACGATATTTACCTGCTCTTAAAGAGGTTATCGCTGTTTCAAGTGGGTCTATCGCTATTGTTTCATTATCGTTGTTGTTTGCCGCCATCGGCTAATCACCAATTATAACTTTGTTTGAACAGGTTATTAAACCTTCGTATTGGAGGCTGATGTTATCATGTATTTATAATCTTCAAAAGACTTCATATCCCGACCCATCCAATAGTTTTGTTCTGCCACCTCTAAATTGAAGTCAAAAATGACAGCCGAACCATCATTTCTAAATCCATAATTTTGAGGCTTCAAATCAGTGAGTGCATAACCTGTTCTTGTTCCAATGTTGTGTGCGGCAGAAGCCACAAGGTCAATCATTTCTGTTTTAGATAAATCGGGGTGGGTCAAACCAACATAATCCACTTTTTCCATAAGCCACATACTCATTTCATCATTTTCATCCATATCAAGAATTTGCGTTATTTTAATTATATTGGAAGCACCTTCTATGATTTTATTGGTCAAAGTTAGCATCATTGGTTTCGTAGCAATAAACTTCGTAAAAGCATATACCTTTACCAAACCTTCTATGTCCTTTTGCCAATTTTCCTCAAAGAAATCTGCTTGTCCCCAATTTGAATCTCCATCTGTTAAATCTAAATTGATGACTTTGATAAGACGATATGGGCTTCTTTTATCAGCAAATATCACAGCATACTCACCATTAAAAACATATTGGCCCATCCAACGAAGGAAATCGCCATAATTTGCTTGACGATTATCGGGTAGTTTAGCGAACCCATCCTTGTTATCATAATCATACCCCATATACAGTAATTCCCTCAACGACTATTTATACCTCGCCATTACAATTAGATACTTCACACATACAACCATAGGTTATGAAAGTGATTCTTGATGCAGGTGGTGGGCGGAAAATGGTTGTGGAAGACTATGGCGAACCCGACTCCAAATTAGTCAAAGTATCAATCATTGAAAGTGGTGACATTTTCGTAGTAGGAACAATCCCTATTGGTGAAATCCGTAGGCTCGGTAAATCTTTTTGAGGGATGGTAATGGAAAATGTGGTCTTATCAACACTTACTTCTCTTGAGTATAACTTGGTTGGCGGATTACTTCAAAATGATAAGCGAATCACTCTTAATGATGCCAAACAATTTAATCCACTTATTCTCTTCCGTTGGAAACTCCGTGAATGCCTCAAATGTAATCAAAGATTTGACATTACGCAAGAAGGGTTATTTTACGAATGTGGAGGCTGTGTAGTATGAATGGTATAAGTAACATAAAATTAGGATTCAATAAAAAAGCAGAAGTGACAGTTATTGCTGATGTGGATATGAAAGGCGAAGATGATATTGATTCATTATTTCTTTGTTTCTTTACAATCTTGAATCCCGAATTGAGACTATCAGTTCTAACAACCGGGTGCCTAAACGACCATTTAGCAACAATTCTCGGAATTCCCTCAACTTCGGTATTAGAAATGATGAAAACCAATCCCGAAATGTATAGTGGGTCAATCCAACAACATACTGAACAATTACTTGAATATGGTATAGAACAAAACAAAATCATCCTTAATTCACAAGAGAATTCAAACAGTGCAAGTGCTATCATCACTTCTATGTTAAAGAATGGTTATTATATTCAAAAGACTCGGTATCACTTCCCCAACGGTGAGACTAAGAAACAAGAGCAACAGGTTGATGTTTCATCGCTACAAGAGCCATTCAAGGCTATGGTGGACATCTGCAAGCGTTGGAACGACCCAAAACTAAAAGAGGCATTAGAATGAATGAAGAAGAAATACAGGAACAACCTGTCGGCATAGATGAAGCATTGAACCAAATGAAAGAAGACGGCCATCCCCCAACGGGATTCCATATGATGTTTTTCTCCGAAGATTTTACTTTGAAAGAGGATTGTCCCACGAATCAATTATTACATATGGTTGGTTCTAAATATGGTTTCGCAGACACGATTAAGCGTCAAGTGTATAATATGCCTAAAGAGGTTTCAATTATAACTTATGAATTCGCTTGGCTTGGTGGCTTTAACCTTATCAAGACGACAATGGAAGAGGTTGATGCACTAATCACTGACCAATTCAATCGCATGGTATTAAATGGAACGCTTTCGTCATATCCAAAAGCCCGTGTTTCATTCCTTACAACCGAAGGAGGTGAAGAGGAATGACTGTTGAGTTACGCCTCATAGAAATGCTTGCACTTGATGTAAAGCCACACCCAAATGAAGTTAAGAAAGGTGACTTCGCTTATTGGAATAATCTCGCTTCACTTATCGGTATTGATTTAGCCGAAGAAACAGCAATCAACGATGAGCAATAGGTAAGTATTCAATTGTGCGAGGTCTTTTCCCCGATACTTGAAAAATATGTTTGCCGTTTAAGTCTTTAACACATCGGCAGAAGAAAGTAATCTTGCCTCTATCTGTGCCATCACGACCCCACTTCTCTTTGAGGTGGCTAATAATCTGTGATTCTTTCCATCCGCCTTCGTGAGCAGACATAAATTCAATCACTAATTTTGCTTGAAATGGTCTTAATCCGTTAATCTTCTTCTTTCCGCTTACTGCACTTGCATCTTCGTCTATCATAGGTGTTCCCCTACTCCCTTCTTGTAACCCTTGGTATTTATACTTTTCGTAGGGATGATTACCTTTTGTGTCCCCAACCCTTCTTTATTGGTGTTCCGACACTTCCTTGACCGGCTCTAATTGATTTCTCACTCATCATCTCATTGAAAATTTCTAATCTTCCCTTCTCCATTTCTTGCCAATCATTATATTCTTCACGCCTCTTTCGGAGTGCAGGTATAGGAATGCCATTAGGAAAATTGATAAACATACACAGACGAATTGGCTCTTTTAAGGATTCCTCATTGGCCTCTTTCATCCAAGGGTTTTTCTCAACCCATTCGTCGGAAAATATGGGGTTCGCATCTGCCATAATTTAACTATGAGTCAATCCACTATAAGAAACCTCGCATGGAGATTTTATCCTATTTATTTCATTTTACGAACCACGATTCCGCAATTGAAAAAGTGATTCTTCAATTGGGAAATTGAATACTTAGTGCCATCATCGGATTGTGCCATATTTATGTCTTGACCACGATTTCCACAGTGGGTGCAGAACATCAATCGGAAGAACCATTCTAAGACCTTTTTGGGGTCGTCAATTAGCCATGTCCAAACATACTGTCCTTCAACCTGTCCGATTGTAGCAAATGCCGAATTGTTATTCATATCAAGCCAATAAATTGTAGCCGTCAAGGGTAATCCCTCAATTGCCGTATCGCTTCATGTATTCTGCAAAGAGCGTATCTGTCAAAGTCATAATCTCTTCAACGAGTTCCGCATCATCCATAGCATGATAAGCAGGGTTATTAGCGACAAGGTTGGTTGCATTGTTGAAACACATACCTCTTTTAATATCACGGTCACGGTTATTGTTATTAGAAGCAGAACCTCCACCCCAAGATTTCGTAGCAGGTGCAGGTGCGCTTGCGGATTTACCAACAAAGATTTGCTTTGCATCGCCAATTACAATGAGTGCTTGTGGGCTTTCATCTTTGGTCACTACATTCCAAACAACGGTTGCGTTTCGTGCAGGGAAATACTTTCCTTCAAGAATATCGTAATTACCGACCTCAAGAGGGCGACCACTACCATTACTTGTTGTAAAATAGACACGGTGCTTTCCGTTCTTTTTGTATTCTTTATATTCAACGCCTTTTTCGGGGATTACTTTTACTGCTACCATATGATTCACTTCTGTAATTATTCAATTGACCGAACAGGTATATTAACCTTGACATTATTTCAAAAGTCTGCGGAATAATTTAATCTATCGTATTGGTGAACGGCAACAGTTAAATTAAATCTTTCTTCGGAAAACCTATCCATAAGACTCGGAATATAATACCAAGGTTGTTGGGTTCTAACATGACTATCAATTTCAATCTTTAGATTTCCAATACATTCACAAGTTCGGTTATCTTCATGGAACATATTCAAAATAGTTTCATTAGTCGCTTTTATCCATAAACGATTAGATTCCCAAATGTTATTATCAAACTGTAATCTGTAATTGATTGAACCACAATTTTCTGTTGAGTCGGTATGAAAAATACTATTATTGGCGGAATGTGAAACTTGAATATGCCAATAATCACATACATTATCCCAACTTGAATCTTCTGCTGTATCACTAAAATAGATTTCTATCCAACTGATATTATTTGATTCAATAGGGATTGTAATTGTCTTTGTATTCCACACCATATCCGATGTTTGGTAATAATGAGTATTTCTTTGTTGTCCTTCCTCAACTATCCTAAAATAATGTTCTTCCGTATCATTAACATTTAGTTCGTTTGCATAGTAGGCAGATACCGTTCCTAATGAGTTAATCACTAAAATAGTTAGAAAAATTGACAATAGCCTTCGGTTCATAGTAGTAGTATATTATATGTCTTCATATCTATAATTTCCTAACTATACTAATCTTATTGTTCTCCATTCCACATTCCCCGCTTCTATCAAGTCTCTAATCCGTCTTTGTTTCTTCGTCAATTGGCTACCACCCGATTTCACATCAAGCATAATGATTTTGCCATCGGCAACATTGATTTCTTTATTCTCTCTCCAATCAAATATGATATAGTCAATAGGTTGTCCCATAAACTGCCAATTCTTCGCCTCCCAATCGGGGTCAATATCGGGATGCTCAAGAAAGGGACACCACTTCTCTAAAATCTGTCCTTTGGTAGTATGTGCAGAAGCCGCACGACCCTTTTGTTTCTTAATTTCAACTGCCTTTTCATCGTTTTTATCCGATTCTTGTCCTAATTCTGTAATTAAGTCATCAATCTTAGAACTTCTGCTACTCAATTCGTCTTGAAGGAAACCTACTTGTGATTGCATACCTATAACTTGTTCACCTAATACTTCTATTCTATCCATTAGAGACTCTCGTTCTTGGGTTGCCATTTCTAAGATAATCTCGGATTGATTATTTTTACCTCTTATAAGATACAATTGATTCCAAAAGTAATAACAGCCAAAGGATAAACCAATAGAGACAATTCCGAAGATGACTTCAAGCATAAGACCTCATTATCCGATTACCTATTCAAAGGTTCTTGGTTGGGTCTTGAGAATTGAGTCCTAAATGGCTACATAATTCTTTGTATCGGTTACGAATAGTTACTTCGGTAACTCCGGCTACTTGTGCTACTTCGGATTGAGTTTTGTCCTTACTTCTTCGCTTTGCCGCAAGATAGATAGCGGCGGCGGCGATACCTGTTGGCCCCCGACTAATCATCACTTCCGGCCCGACTGTTTCAAGAATACGACTTGCTTCCAATTGGATTTCAGTATCAACCTTCAATTCGGAACAGAATCTTGGGATATAATCATCGGGATTAGATAGACCAATCGTTAATACTAATTCACGCTTCAAAAATCGGTAGGTTCTTCCAATTTCCTTTCTTCCCGTTCTTGAGTGACGACCTACATCATCAAGGGTTCTTGGATTATTGTGCATACGACAAGCCGCATAGATAGAAGCCGCTACGACTCCTTCAATACTCCGGCCACGAATCAATTTATTATCCACAGCCTTTCGGTAAATGAATGCCGCCTCTTTAGCCGTCACCTTTGGCAACGACATACGGGAAGCAATACGCTTCAATTCAGTTAATGCAGTAGCAAGGTTTCGTTCTGTTGAATTACGAATCCGCCCTCTATTATCAATGTGGCGCAAACGACCCCATTTTCCTCTTTGTTTAGAGTTCATATCCCGACCCATTGGGGAAATCTCCGTAGTGATACCGTAATCGTGTTGCATAATATCTTTGGCCGCACCTGTTCGTTCATTGTCTTTGCCCGAACCGTCTTCATAGGAACGCCAATCTTGCCCGTAATCAATGACTACGGCTTCTTGTAGTAATCCACACTCCCGACAGGCTTTATGCCCATCTGCTTGTTCATCTAAGGTAGCACAGCCACATTCAAAGCATTTGCTATCGTCTATCTTTTCATCATCTTCTTCTTTCATAGTTTCACCTTCACTTATACGGGTATTTATATCTTTGCTTAAGGGTATCTAAAACAATCCCTTTATTCACTCATTTGACTTCATTCGTTTGAAATTAAATGGTGGTTTATCATCATATTCTCTATCCACACGACCAAACAGTATTACTCGGTGGCTTTTAGCCCCACTTAATCCATAGCAATATGGTTTTTCTAATTTATTTACTCTATCATCTCGGCACAGCACGGCAGAAATCTTGACCGCCGACGGCACATTACGATAAAGGCCATTCAAAATTGAAGGCATTTCGCTTGATAATATCGCTCTTTCTTTCATCGCTTCGTAAAGCGGTTCTTTCCATAGGTTTTTTCTTGACATAATAATCACAGTTTGTGGAGGGTTCGGAACACTTTTGCCGCCATGATATGCTTACAATCAATCTTTGCCTTACGACAACGAACCTTGTAATCAATACATTCACACGCCCAATACTCTCGGCCTTCATTAGTTAAGTGATTTTCGCCCCAAGTAATAACGCCATAAGACTTCTTAGATGTTCCGTTCACTATAAATTTGAAGGGAGTCTTTTGCTCCACTTCCATATTCTTTACTTTATCAAGTGCTTTGGCCTGTCGTGTTTGCTTCATGTTCTAACCTCTATCTAAACGATTGGTTAAACAGGTATTTATACCTTAATATCGGCAGGGTGTGAAACCCATGAAGAATATCCATCATATTGTCCTCTTAAAGCCGCCGCTACGACTTCTGTATATCCAAAGTCTTCGGCCTCTTCTTGTAACTTAGGGTGCAACACAGCCGCCCTATTGTGATATAATAACACTTCTGTATCAGTTAGCCATGTATCCTTATCTTCAAATTGATAAACATATTCAATAAACTCTTCAAAAACCTCCACATCATAGTCAAAGAATAATCCGCAAAACATTTTAGATTCTTTTTGGAATGATGGAACTAATGCAAAGCCTACAAGAATAGCATCATCCATAACTCGTTCATCAAAACCCATGATAGGATAAATAGCATCAGTGGCCGCATGAGGGACACCATTATCTAATGCAGTAGCACGAATATATTGTTCCCAAGAGCAATACTCCGAAGATTCAGCGCAGGGAGAATCTAAAATTACATCCCACTCGCTCATAACACTCCATCCATGTGACGGGTTTATTAGGCTATCGCCCATCTTGGTATGCTTCGTGAATGTCCATTATCATCGTAGGTATATACATCACCATTACCGACCTTTGAGAACTTATAACTGTTTCCATTGTTCTCAAGAATTGCCATAGCATCTTGTGGTGATACTCCATGTAGTATTTCAGCCAACAATGGTGAAGCCTCTTGAAATTTCCTCATAATTGCTCCTTTACTTTCAAATGTCATCATACTAACATACAATGCAAAGTTCCTATGTCCACTACTATTTATTGTGCTTAATTGGAAGTCGGGTGTGCCAACCATTGAGGAAGGTTTAACTGAAAAATGAACGAAATTACCAAACTTCATAAAGATTTTATTGAATACTTCGGGACATCCATCTTTCCAACCATACCAATAAGAGTTAAAAATCTGTTCCACAGCAACCCGATTAAGAATCTTAAGTTCCGCATCAGTTTTTACTTGAGTGGATTTATTTTTCTTCGGTATTATAACAGGTTGTGGTGACGGGCCACCATATGTAGTATATTCAGTTCCCGTTGTTTTTGATTTTTTAGGAGGGATTATTGGGAATCCTAACTTGTCGCCAAGTGGCATCCCTGTCTGTGGCCCTAATACTTTTGGGGTGGGACTATTACTTGCCGCATGAGGACTTTTTGGATTAGTCATAGGGCGCATTCCTTTTTGACAAGGAAGACATTGAGTATCATTGACAGCAGGTGGGCGAAGACAAGTAGGGGTATCGCAAGTCACCATGATTTATTATACTCATTCCCGCTATCTAAACTCAACGCTTAACAATGGCTTCGGATAATAAGTAAATTATGGTGGATTTCATTACAGTTCCTTTTGGCATGAATTCGTCTGCCTTAGAGATTTTTGAAATTGAAGAAGAAGAGTTGGTTCGGGAATACACCTACAAAAACGGTAATATAACTCACAAATCCAATGCTTTATATTGTCCTCGTTGTTCTAAAGTGCGTGAAAAAGATACTCGGAATGGTGGTTTCAAAGACAAATGGGTAGTTCTTAAAGACGATTACAATTTTACACTTGAATATCATAAAGATGAATTAGGTATCCATTCAAAATGTTCTCAATGCGGTCACGATGTTCGGGCGCACACTCCCGAAATGGATTCGTATGTCTCAATAATAGTTAGAGAGGATGGAGATGGGCCACCGTTGCCTTTAATTCACCTTTCCGAACCTGTTTATCAACAAGGATTTTTCATATTTGACTTCAAAGAATATGAGCGTGTCCGTTCCGAGGGGACTAAACAAGGAGGTAATATATTACCCACCGCCGAAATTGATGGCACAAGATTTGTCATAACATGGAATAATTACTTAACAAAAATGAGGGCAATACCAAATGTATCAGTCGTAGGCATCCCTAAAACCTATTTCACAAGCCTTTAGATAACAAGCGAGACTATGTTAAAGCATGGCTTCCCCTCGTTACGATGGACAAGGATTTTCTAATCCTACGAATCCACTTGGGTTTCATTCGGAAAACCGCTATCGTGTGGAAGAACCGATTGGCAATCAATTTATGAGTGATGAAAGCAGATTTTTCAATGCTACTGTAATTTTAACTGCAAGTATGAAGGCGGCGGCGAAAGAATTAGCCGAACAAGCCGCAAAAGAAGCCGCAGAAAAGGGTGCGAGTGAAGCAACCCAAATAGCAATAAAGCAAGCGGTGGAAGCCGCCGCAGAAAAAGCGGCAAAAGAGGCAATTCAAAAGGCCGGTAAAGAAGCAACTCAAGAGGCCATTGAAAAATCCGCAAAAGAGGCTATGCAAACTGCGGCAAAGGAAGCGGCGGGAGAAGTAGCAGAACAGGGTGCAAAAGAACTTTCCGAACAATCAGCGAAAAAGTTGGCAAAATCAGCATTCTTAAAGAAAGGTGCGGCAAGCGGAATTGGAGTTGGTGCTGTGACCGGCGCATATTTTTTGGTAGGTGCTATGGGATTGAAGGGAGTTACCGAAGTATTAGATGATTTTACCGGGCTTAATTGTGACGAAAAGGCCGATGATGTGGGACTTGTTGTAGGCGAAGATGACTACAAAGAATATGTTCAAACCTGTCAAGAAGCCGCCGCTAAAAGAATGCAAATTTTAGGCATAGCAGGTGTAGCCGTAGTTGGTGGAGTCATTTGGCTACTTTTGAAATAGGTGGTTAAATGGGATTCATGTTAAATGGGAAACCTAATGCTCAATGGGTCGGTAGTGGATGCCGTGCTAATTTGAAGTCGTCATTAAAAATTACTACACCACTTGGGTCTAATGTCAATAATACAAGTAAAATTGGAGCAATCCCTCAATGGGCCAATATATCCAAAGAATCTAAACTTGATTGGGAAATTCAAACTTTGAGCGACAAGGTAGGAAAAGCAGATAGAGTGAACATTGAATTACAATCTTTTGATATGATTTATGTTAGTGCATTAACAAGTCAAATTCTTGCTACTATGAGTGATGAAGACATTCAATTAGCCGTTGATGATGTGGATGCTTTTACTGCTATTTTTACACCATTACTTGAAGATAAAATGAATCCAAAGGCCGTTTTTAAGACAATTTATTCCGATACTGTTACAACAAATGAAAATGGAATTGCCAAAGGTTCATTAACTCTTGCCCCTCAATGGCCCACAGGTCAATACAATTTTTTAATACACTATGGTTATGATGCAGAATCGGAATCCTCCGAAACCGACAAAGCGGTGGATTTTTGGGTTAAAGAAGTCCTCCCAATGGTTGTTGAAATTACCTTTGCAGTAATCGCAGGTATCGCTACGGGTGGTATTGGTTTTGCGGCAGTAATGATTGCGTCTGCGGCGGCGGCTTACGATTTAGCAAACATGGCTACTCAATTTCACGAAACAAGATTTGGTATTTCTAAACAAAATATACATGACTGTAATTTCCCTCAAGGTGGTTTTAATCAAACTTATGCAATCATTGTTGAACCCGAAGATGAGGCAAAGGCAATTTTAAGTGTATTGGGTGATGAAAATGTGGATATTATATCTGCCGTGAATTCTGTAATCTTAACAAAAGGATTGGGTTATACAGTTGGTTTTGGTGCGGTTGGTATATTTATCCTTTTGGCGATATTAAACAAATTGAAGGGTGGTAAAAAAGATGACTGAACCTAACATGACAACCATCATTAGTAAAAGTAATAGGGCTGATACTAATCTTTTGTGCGGTAGTGAACATTCTTTTGATGTAGCATATTCATCGCAAAATGGTGTTGCTGTCCCTATCAAAGATTATATCGTAGTCGCATTTACTCCCCAAGACACATCGGGTGGTGGCAAAGTTGAAGAATACTTTAATAGAATAGTTAGTGGAGTTGTTAGTGCGCCATCACAAGCAGGTGAAGCATTAGCGGATTGGTCAAGAGATAGGGGTGTAGTCTATGGTGAAGGTGTTGAAGGAGGTTTTGCTAAAGGCTACAAAGAGTCGGTTGATTGGACAGGAACACAAATCAAGAAATTAAAGTTTTGGGCAGAAGAGACAAGTTTTAGTGCTGATTCCCCATTTTACACACCCTATTCATCAAAAACCACATTTAATACAGATTGGGTGGGGACTGAATACCATCCCGTAAATGCAGTTTATCATAGAATCCGAATCAAAATTTATTGCACATATGAAGGCATTAAATCAAAGAAATATGATAGTGAATTAGCAGGTTGTAGCCCATTAGTAAGTGGTGACGAATGTATAGATTGTTGCGATACAGTTTCCATTAGCCAATTCCTAATCAATTCGCCCGGAACATGGGAGGTTGAAATCTCACCTATCGCATCGGGTTCATGTAGCAACCCTAAATACACTGACAAAGGTTCGTTTGAAGTCCCGACACCCGAAGGTTGGAAACCCGAACCCATTGAAGCCGCTATCCGCACATTAAGTGACCAAGTGAGTTTAGTAACAGGAACTACTGTTTCACCGGCCATTATTGCTATCGGCATGGCACTAATAAGTGGTGGTCTATTATTCAAAGTATTCAAAAGGAAAACATAATAATCCTATTCATCCCATTTCTTCAAAGGACATTCAGCATTTTTTATCCGAGCCTTTAATTTCATATTACAGCCACAGGCTTTACAAAACAATCCTGTAAATTTGCTTTCTGCTTTATCACAAGGATAGCAAACATTGATACGGTCTGTATAGAGACTCATAACTATTCATAGGTGGCCTAATCATCTAAACCTTCCCATAGGGGCATTCCTCTTTGATAAACGGTGTGACAGGGGCTAAAATACATTGGATTGTCTGTAAAATGAACATCTGTATCCCATAACTTTCCATTAGGTTGAGTATGTATTGCCTTAGCAATATCAAGAGGCATAGCATCACTATCAAGTTTCCGAATGGCCTCTAAGTTAAGAGCATCCAAAGGCCAAACAATTTGTCCTGTTTTCCAATGAATAGAATATGGGCAAGCAATAATTCCTTGTCTTTCAACAGGCGTTAAATCATCACTTCTAAAGTCATCACCTGTGGCTTCCTTAAACAAATCCTTAACGACCTCACAATATGCTTTTGCTAAGAATTTGGCATTATCTTCCTTAAAATCGGAAAATTGTTTCCCTACCACACGGTTAGAGTCTTTTTCGTTCAACCAAACATGGAATCCTTTGCTACCCGAAAACACAATCATAGGGTCAATACCTAAACCTTTCAAATGAGTGCATAACTTTTCACCTTGATAGAAAGCCTTCATTGGTTCTCCTTCGGCATCAATATCCCAAATGAGATTCTTACTCAAATAGATTTCGGGATTGCCTATGTTTTCTTTATACACATCATTAACCCATGTCCTCCATTCGGGGGTCATCATCTTCTGTAACATTGGAGGTTTCAACTTTCTAAAATCAATTAGATTAGAACAGACACCCAACTTCATTCCTTTTCCTTTAGAGGACAAACGATTGAGAATATATCTCATGTGGTCGCTTCCATGTGCATACAATTTTCTTCTTGGAAACTTGTCTCCATAATTATGTGCATAGACTTCTCTATTATCAGTAATCTTAGTAATCTCACACAGAACCACTGTATCATCTAACCAATCACTTACAGGCATAATCTATCATTGTCCCAACACATATTTTAATGGTTCGTTCAAAACTACCGTTATGCGCCCCTTTACTGCCGCTATGCGCCCCTTATTTGACCCTATCTAAAGAGCGATACTCTAAGCCTCGCAGTAGTGCGTTTCACCCTCAATCCGTGGGGCTACCAAGGGCAGAAGGGGCTACAAAACGGCAGTTTCAAAATACATATACTAAGAAAACCACTTTTCAATCCAATAAACAATAAAATTTACCCTTCTTTGTATCAAAGTTAAAACAATTATAACAAATGTAAATAGGCATACTTCGTGGCGGTGTGATTTCGTCACATTCCATTCCACAATCACATACCACACTTGTCCATTCCTTACCATTCTCATCTGTTTCTGTATTTATTTTCATATTCATTCACAACCATCATCAAGTGTAGGGTGAATCCAATACAATTCATCATCATACAAGTCCCACCAACCATCACTACCAACCCAAGTGTATTTACGAACAGCAAGAAGACAATTCCCGCTACCCATGCGCCCATTTGACATTTGTTCTTTGATTTCTTTGTCGGCTTCTCTTTTGTTTCTATCACCGTCTAAATCTGCGCCCATACATTCGTGACTTACTTCTTCTCCAAAGTAGCACACATATTCTGTTCTTCTGCTCATTACCTTCGCCTCAAATCATCTAATATCTTCACACCTATAAACTTATCTATGTCTCATTCTCTTTTATTTTAATTAAAATTAAACAACCGTTCACAAAATCTCGGACGCTTCCTCCCTGTGGTGCAACCACAGCAGTGGGT
>Ga0307995_1000239_pt1 | contig 39812 bp, 29 predicted proteins | sample EllFjometagen262_FD_203132 | JGI IMG/M metagenome (GOLD analysis project Ga0307995, IMG submission 203132) | Marine microbial communities from Ellis Fjord, Antarctic Ocean - #262 | ecosystem: Environmental > Aquatic > Marine > Unclassified | place: Southern Ocean | collected 2014-11-02 | reverse complement strand
ACAAAGGGCGTGTACTTTAGCGTAAGCGAGGTGACCTCTCCTGTGGCCTTCTCTGGGTCGCGAACATAGAACACACCGGCTTCTGCATCCCATTGACTCAACTTCTGGAATTGAATACAGCCACCTACAGGAAACCCCTGCAAATAGTCGGCGAGCTCGGCATCATCCTTGAGCAGCCTGACTCCTACGCCACGACAACCCATATTCGGTTTCCCAACCAAGGGGTATTCCAATCCCGCCGCCGTTAATGCCTGTTTCGCCATTTGGCACTGCCGCTGGAGAGACTGATCCTCAACCTCGACTAGTATCCAAGGCAGAATCCACTGGCATGCATAGTCTCCTGCCAGATCGAATACCGCCGACTTGGATACCCCAACCATGCCCGACAGCGGAATTCCTGGATTCGCAATCAGAGGCAGGCTTAAGCTCCGGTAGCGTACTGCTAGGAGTAACCACTGAATAGCTACCGGCACGTACATCAACCAAATCGGCCAAAATTCGAAGAATGAGGTAGTACGACCCGAGTTGTCGAGCGCGGGCATACCTCGAGGTACGTAGCTGGCAGAATCTGGACTGGATTTTTGCAAAATCTGTAGAAATTTCCTTCAATCAATGGGTAGCAGACCGGTTCGATCCAATTTTGTTCCGACTTCTATGCACCCGTATTGCTATGTGGCGCTTAGGATACAGCGCGATTATCGCATTCGTGCAAGAAAGCCTCAATCAGACTGGCCCGATATCCACAATGCCAGACGGCGAAGCTTTGCAGAACTAGACAAGCCTTCTGCCGATAACTAATACAGTAGCGAAGCTCAGGATGCCGCTGTTACTATCTAATCTGCAACGCACAGGGAAAATCTACAGCATGCTCGGAAAAATACTGTTAACTCTTACGGTGATGATTATCGCCTTCTTCTTTGTGCGCCAGCGCGACATGAAGGCAAAGAGTAGCCCTTCCCGAAACACCTTGCCCGCGAAAAAAGCGCAGGACAAGGCAGTCCAGCAAGAAAATCATACTCTGTCTGCCGACCTACGCCTCGGTGCTTATCTGTTCCTCGCTCTTGTTATCGGTCTAGGTGCTACGCTGTATTATTTCCAATGGCAGGATGACCATTCTATTCTAACGGTGCGACTTCACAGCGACGGTCAGACTGAGGCTATTGTGTATCAAGTCTATAAATTTCAAATGGCTGAACGCTCCTTCACAACCCTAGATGGTATCCTCGTCACGGTAGCGAGCAGCGAGCGCATGGAAGTCGAAGGCCTATAGCAATCGAGTAAGGAAAACAACATCAAGGACAAACCCAACAAGGCGATAACCGGGGGTGGCTTCAAAGCTATGCAGTACGTCCTGTCTTGCGCCCAGAAAGTTGGTACCCGCAAGTTAGCCAGCGCCGTTCAGTCAAAGAATACCTGCAAGGCCTGCGCCTTCGGTACCGGGGGTCAACGGGGCGGCCTGCACAATGAATACAGTAGTCGCATCGAGATCTGTAATAAGAATATCCAAGCACAAACGAGCGATATTAGAGACCCAATACCGCCTCAGATATTCGAACAGAACAGCATCAGTGAACTGCGTGAACTTAGCGCCAAGCAACTCGAAGACCTAGGCCGCTTATCACTTCCACTGCACAAATCAGCGCACTGCGATAATTACCAAGCGGTAAGTTATGATCGGGCCTTTGAGCTCATCGCCAAACGACTGCTCTCTAGCGATCCTCTGCGCAGTTTTTTCTATGCCTCGGGCAGATCATCAAACGAAGCCGCCTTTATTCTGCAACTATTTTCACGCCTATACGGTTGCAACCATATCAATAACTGCTCCTATTATTGCCATCAGGCCTCGGGAGTCGGCCTGGGCCAAAGTATCGGTAGCGGAACCTCAACCATACAATATGGCGATTTGCACAAGGCGGACCTGATATTCGTATTTGGAGCTAACCCCGCTTCTAACCATCCGCGCTTCGTCAAAGTACTGCTCGAATGCCGACAACGCGGCGGAGAGGTCGTCGTAATAAACCCAGCGCGCGAGGCTGGTCTGGTGCGTTTCGCGTCGCCTAGCAACTTTAAATCTATGATTACTGGCGGCGCAGAGGTTGCCTCGCACTATATACAACCCCATGTGGGTGGCGATGTTGCTCTAATTAGCGGCATGGCGAAATACCTAATCGAAAGCGACCTAGTGGATCAAAAGTATATCGATTCCTATTGCGAAAAATTCGACAGCTACTCGCAATTTGTAACACAGCTAAGCTGGACCGATATCCAGAGCGAATGCGGACTGGAACAATCACAGATTGAGTCACTTGCTGATCTGTATGCACAAAGTGAAAGAACAGTCTTCTCTTGGGGCATGGGACTTACCCATCATCACAATGGCACTGACAACATCGAAGCCATCGCGAGCCTCGCCCTGCTGCGCGGCATGATCGGTGGCGAGGGCAAAGGTCTGCTGCCACTGCGTGGACATAGTAATGTGCAGGGCATTGGTTCTATGGGTGTCACGCCTGCTCTGAAAGCAGAGGTTTTTTCCGCAATCGAGAAAGAATTTAAAGTAGAACTACCAAAGTACCAGGGCATGGATACCTTAGCCTGCATTCAGGCAGCTGCTAGAGGAGAAATTGATTTCGCATTCTTGTTGGGGGGCAATCTGTTCGCAGCCAATCCGGACACGCGTTTTTCCCAGAAGGCTCTAAACCAGATTCCCTTCAAGGTAATGATCAACTCCACACTGAATCAGACTCACCTCAATGGAGTCGAGGGTGAGAATCTAATCTTGCCTATTCGAGTGCGCGACGAAGAGACACAGGCGACGACTCAGGAATCCATGTTTAACTACTTGCGGATGAGTGACGGTGGCTTCGATAGAATCGAGGCACTGCAGTCCGAAGTCGATATAATTAGCTCTATCGCGGCAGCTGTAATAGACCAAGGCACCTTAGACTTTCGAGAATTCAAGCGCCATGATTCTATTCGCAAAGCCATCGCCAAACTGATACCAGGGTTTGCAGCACTCGCCGATATTGATGAGACTAAAGCGGAGTTCCATATCGAAGGGCGTTACTTGGCTAAGCCGCACTTCGCTACAAAATCTGGCAAGGCCAACTTCTGTATACCCTCGCAAACTTCTTGGAACACCAAAACGAACCAGGCTACGCAGAATACCAACCAGTTTACCCTCACCTCGGTGCGCAGCGAAGGTCAATTCAACACCATTATCTATAGCGAAGAGGATGTATATCGCAGGCAGTCACATCGACAGGTACTGTTTATTAGCGCAGAAGATCTAGAGAAACTCGGATTGAAAGATCAGGATAAGGTTGACGTGAGCAATGCGACCGGCACTATGCGCAACCTAAGCATAGCGCTGTATGATATAAAACCTGGCAATGTGATGTGTTACTTCCCAGAGGCGAACATCCTTGTGCCGCAATCTGTCGACAAGAGGAGTCGAACCCCCTCATTTAAATCTGTTTCTGTTTCGATCAACAAAGCTGCGGGCTAAGTAGCGTCATAGAAATCCTGCGGGTACTAGCTAGCGTCACATCCTCGGCATCTTCTCTAACGCGCAGACTATAACGTGCAAAGGATAAAACCCTGTGCCGGTGCTGATCTATTGCCTTTAGATAAACTGCTCGCATTTGTTGTTAAAGACGCAATGTGTGAAAGAAAGTTACAGTAGTGTAATCAGGGCTGTCTAGGAAGTGCTCTTTGAAGGAAAATCAACGGCTTAAATGGTTATTCTATCTCATCTGCGTGCGCTGAAAAGGCAATGATTGCTATACTCAATGCCTGTAAAATTTACCTGAAATGACTCTGACATGACTCTGCGGCGACTTACTCTAGTCACTCTGTTGCTTCTCCTGGCTCCGGGCATGCTTGCCGCGGCGGAGCAGACAGTGCAGTTGCAGGATGGGGCCTCCATCAAACTGTTCTTCTTCGAGCCCCATGATGTGCCACGAGCTGAGGGAAACCCGCCGCCACTGGCCATATTTATTGCAGGTGGCTCGAATAATGAATTCATGGCTAAGGCACAATTCTGGTTAGGAAAGGAGTTTGTTGATCGTGGCTGGGCAATTGCAGTTCCTATTTCGCCAGATGGAAAAGGCTTTTCTACCGGGGATAGCTCCATCCTCCCGCAGATTATTGAACAACTACACGCGACTCACGCCCTGCAGGATTCCAAGCCCTTATTGGTAGGCATGTCTAGCGGCGGCAGCGAAGCCATCGCAATCGCCTTGCGCAATCCTTCCGCGTTTCGAGGCGTTGTAGCCACACCCGGACGAATCAAGGCCGACGCATCAATCGATGAGCTAGATAGCCTACCGTTTTATATCAGGATCGGAGAAAAGGACGATTTTCGCTGGAATCGCATGCTCGAACCCATGTCTCAAAAGCTGCTCTTGGCTGGAGCAAAGGTAGATGTGAAAATAGTTGAGAATGCAAGGCACGTCTTCCAGCTAGACTGGGAGAACCTTGAAGCCTGGCTGGGAAAGCTCAAGTAGCCTGACCGCAAAGAACCACGCTAGGCTACTTCATGGCAATTCTAGAACCGGTCTTCTTCGATACAATAATTGGTAACTAGTCCGTCAATAAATTCTATCGATAGCGTTTCAGTACGTTCTTCCTCGATGTCCACGGAGAAGACAAGAAATAAACCAGCCTTAGTATCTTTCTCAGATCGATTTCTGTAATTCCAGATTTCCATGCCATCGGCATAGGTTAACTTGGTAATCGGGTTGCCAAATGACGTACTTACCCAATCTAGATTACTTTCACCGAGCTGCAACCTAGACACATCAGCCTCGTTCCATACAGTCTGTAAAGGACGCGAGTCCGAATCGACAGTAACCAGACAACCAGTCAGTACGATGCTCATAACTAGCAATAGCGTTTTCTTAATCATTTAACATTCACCATTCACCATTCAAATTGAATTCATTATTTAGATTGACCCTTTCCCTGCGGCGACCAATAACCTCTCCATTATCCCCGTCACTCACCCGAAAACCTTAGAGTAAAATTGCCGAAGAGCTGTATAATTTGGTCTCCTGCACTCTTTGACGGGGCAGCGCTGTAATAGTTACAGCCATAGAGCCTCCCCTAATCAGGAATAGCGCTGAATCGACACTGAACACAAATTTTCTGTCCTTTAAAATAAGGAAAATCGCGAATTTATCGATTTATCCCTAGGACACTAAAAACCGACAAGCTAATTACTAACGCGTCCTAAGAGGATCAGAATGCTCGCTAGATTCAACCGCCTTTTCCCCCTATGGGCATTGCTAATTTCCCTGCTCGCCTTCTTTCTAGATGCACCCTTCGCCGCACTCAACACTGCCATCGTTCCGCTGTTAGCTGCAGTCATGTTCATGATGGGACTCACCCTGACCAAGGCCGACGTTGAACGTATTGTGAAAGATCCGAAGCCGATTTTAGTGGGAGTAATCCTACAGTTCTTATTGATGCCGGTTCTAGCGCTGATATTTTCCAAGATGCTGCAGCTATCGAACCAGCTCACCATAGGCATGGTACTTGTTGGCAGCTGTGCTGGCGGTAGCGCATCCAATGTCGTGTGCTATCTGGCCAAGGGGGATGTGGCACTTTCTATCAGCATGACCATGGTTTCAACACTCGTCGGAGTCATAGCGACGCCGCTACTTTGCGCCTTCTATCTTTCGGAAACGGTCAGCGTAGATACTCTCGCATTACTTTTTAGCATAATGCAGATTGTCTTCATTCCAGTAGCTCTTGGGTTTGCTTGTAAGTTTTTCCTGGTTGATTTCGCGAATAGAGCGGAACCACTCATTCCGACATTTTCGGTACTCACTATTCTGCTTATTATTGCGATAGTTGTGGCGCTCAATGCAGACAGGCTTCTTGATGTGGGCCTGATCACCCTAATCGCCGTAATCCTGCACAATCTTTCTGGGCTAGCAGGCGGCTACTACATTAGCCGCCTAATTGGATTAGATATAAAGCAGAGTCAGACCATCGCTATTGAGGTGGGCATGCAGAACTCTGGACTAGGTGTAGCCCTCGCCACTCAGTTTTTCTCTGCAACAGCTGCTTTACCCGGCGCGCTGTTCAGTGTTTGGCACAACATCAGCGGTTCGTTGCTAGCTTCAGTGTGGAGTAAGAAGAGAACGTCGCTTGAATACCTATTAAAAGACGAAGAGTCTATCCTGCCTCCAAAGTAAGCCGCTACAATAATGGCGCTGCAAGGCGCCTCTGCTTTATTACTTTTTTGATAATTTTTAAATAAACAATCCGTTACGCTTGACATGTTTTGCACAAATCTAGGGTTCACCCATTCAAATATTTATCTCTTTGTGAAGAGAATGAACGCCCAAACAACCCTCAACACGCTACCAAAAACTGCACCATTATGGGTCATCAGCTCTGCTCGCGTAGGGGAAGAATTAGAGGACCTGCTTAGAATGAATTTCTGATAACTAAACGCCTAGCAATCCATTCAAAAAAAGCCTTCTACGTTCTCAAAATTAGAGACCTTTCTTTCTTAAATTTCATTAAATACTCACAAACATGTCCGTACTGGGAAACTATTTTGCATAAAACCCCACAGGAACATCAAGGCTATCTGCGGACTCGCTTTCTTCTATAGCTTCATGATAATCGTGCCTTTCTTCATGGCGAAGAGGTTCAAGCAATTCGTTTGCTCGCTTTCTATTTCGACTGACAATCATAGTGACTGGAGCCGTTGCCTGCTATTCGGCTGCAGTCTCAGGCTTATAAATTACTTTGAATGCGTTAGGCCTGTCTTCAAATTTTCTATTTCCCATGGCGATAGTTCCGTTAATTCAATCGCCCAAAGCACTACTCCTGCAAGTTGCAGCAAAAGTAATCCCTGCCCGCCAGGGGATAACTACTCACAAATTCCCCGTGAGTGGTTATCCTTATTTATTTCTAAGCGTGACCTGAAATAAACGCACCATTAAGGGTCACTTATTGCCAAAAAGCAGCTCTGTTTTTTGCTAGCGCAGCAGAATAAATTTTTGTTCCGAATCGAACCAAAAATCAACGCTCCTAATTGGTGCTTTAGGAAATGACATGTTAGAGTTTTGTCACTGTGCAGTATTATTTAGCCCAAAAATACGATCTCGTAGATTCATCAGAAGGACTAACCGCAACAAACAGCCTTAACAGAAGTTTTACTATCAAATAAATTTGCCCTAAAAAATTAGCTGCCACTAAAAGACTTAATAGAGTACAAATTTGCCTCCTGTGATTTCGGGAGCGACTCATAACAATGCCGGAGAGAATTAATGAAACTTATTACCGCAATTATCAAACCGTTTAAAGCCGATGATGTACGGGAAGCATTGTCTGAATTAGGCGTAAGCGGCATGACCCTGACTGAAGTCAAAGGCTTCGGTCGCCAGAAAGGGCACACGGAACTTTATCGTGGTGCTGAGTATGTTATCGACTTCCTGCCCAAGGTAAAACTCGAAATAGCTGTATCTGATGAACTATCGGATCAAGTTGTTGAAGCAATCTGCACGGCAGCGAATAGCGGGCAAATCGGTGATGGAAAAATCTTTGTCAGCAATTTGGAACAAACCATTCGAATACGAACTGGCGAAACTGGCAACGACGCGCTTTAGGGGCTCAGGCAAAATGATAACTAGTATTCTTAGAACTAAGTATTTCGCAGCTGCACTTCTATTGTTTCTTCCTAGCGCGGCCTCGGCACAGGAGGGATTAAACGGCGCCAATACTGCTTGGATCTTAACTTCAACTGCTCTCGTTCTTTTTATGACCCTGCCAGGACTCGCACTCTTCTACGGCGGACTTGTTAGAACTCGAAACGTACTTTCTGTGCTCATGCAGTGCTTCTCAATTGCCGTTGTAGTTTCTATTCTGTGGTTGGTCGTAGGTTACAGCATAGCCTTTGGCCCTTCTGAATCGGCTTACTGGGGTGGGCTGAGCAAAATGATGTTTAACGGCGTCGTTGTCGACTCCCTCTCCGGCGACATTCCGGAAACTGTCTTCGCCTCCTTTCAGATGACTTTCGCAATCATTACGCCGGCTCTAATCGTGGGTGCGTTCGCGGAGCGAATTAAATTCTCAGCTATGTTGTTATTCTCGGCACTGTGGACGCTGATAGTTTACTTCCCTGTTGCAAACTGGGTCTGGGGTGGCGGCTGGCTGGGCCAGATGGGCCTGATCGATTTCGCTGGCGGCACTGTGGTGCATGTAACGGCAGGTATTGGAGCATTGGTTTTTGCTCTCGTCATTGGACAGCGCGAAGGCTTTCTAACAGCACCGATAATGCCCCACAACCTGACCATGAGCTTTACCGGCGCAGGTATGCTCTGGGTTGGCTGGTTTGGATTTAACGCCGGCAGCGCACTTGCCGCAGACGGCAGCGCCGGTATGGCCATGTTCGTCACACACATATCTGCTGCGACCGGCGCACTAACCTGGATGGCCATAGAATGGATAAAATTCGGCAAGCCCAGCGGCCTTGGCGCAATCACCGGCATGGTGGCAGGCCTGGCGACCATCACTCCCGCCTCCGGCTCCGTCGGACCAGCTGGCGCACTCCTTGTTGGCCTTAGCGGTGGTGTTGTCTGCTATTTCGCTACTACCTACTTAAAGCAGAAAATAAAAATCGACGACTCTCTCGATGTGTTTCCTGTGCACGGTGTCGGCGGTATCGTCGGTACTTTTCTCGCCGGCATATTAGTATCTGGCGATTTAGGAATATTCAGCGGTAATGGACTTGCCCAGGGCATGACTATGGGCTCGCAGGTCATGGTGCAGATCATCGGCATTCTCTCAGTGGCTGCTTACACAGGCATACTCACGTTCATAATTCTGAAGGTAGTGGGTGCTGTAACATCTGGCATTCGCGTTACTCAAGAAGAAGAGCAGATGGGTCTGGACATTACAGATCATGATGAGAGAGGCTATTCTTTGTAGTTACGACTGAGTAGTTACGACTGAGTAGTTAAGTAGTGATAACGCAGCACAAGACGAAGAAAGGCTGGCAGGAGCAATCCTACCAGCCTTTTTATTGGCCTAACCTTCACTCATTCTTATTGTTCGCCGCTAGGTACTCTTGCGCAGAGTGGTAATGGCATAGACTAATTTATTACCTTGAATATCGGTGAAGTGCGTAGCTACCAAACAAGTAGTACGACCATCTTTAATCAATTCTCCCTTTAGCAAGAATCTCGGCCCTAAAACTGGCGCGAAATAATCTATGCGCATATTAACGGTTGCCGACCATTTAAAATCCTCCTGGGATTTAAATAGTGTACGCACCGTGAATAGTGAGATCATATCGACATAAGTACCAGTAAACCCCCCAAACAGCTGATCCCTTGGGTTCAGCAGATGATCAGGTAGATGCGCATCCACCTCCACTAAGCCTCGCTCCTCACGCAGAATCTTCCACTTGCTAGATTCCACTAGATCGCCTGCATTGTGACCGGGCTTCAAGAATATCGGTCGATCCACTTCTGTTTCGTTTGTCATTGCCTGTCCCTTGGGTGGGGCCATTTCAAGGACAGCCCCGACTTAATAAAAGTTGGCTGAGAATGAAGCAAAAGCGATAGCTGGTCAAATCCCGCTGGTGTCACTTATACTGATTCAGACCGATTTATCCAAGCACACTCTCTACCCACCTAAAATAATAATTCGGAGTAAGTCATGAAGAATCTCCAACAGCCTCTTAAACAGGTCTGCGCTCTACTCTTGGCAATGCCCCTGCTGATCGCCAGCAGTATTGCACAGGGAAACGATTTCCCAACTGCCGCGCCAGAGGACGTCGGCGTATCATCCGAACGCCTGCAACGCCTCTCCAACACTATGCAGCGTTATATCGATAGCAATATGCTTGCCGGGACCGTCTCTTTGGTATCGCGCAACGGCCAGGTAATACACGTCGAATCGCAGGGCTGGAAAAACAAAGAAAACGACGAACCGATGACGGATGATTCCATCTTCGTCATCATGTCGATGACCAAACCGATAGTGTCGACTGCTTTGATGATGCTCTATGAAGAAGGTAATTTCTTGCTAACCGATCCCATCACCGATTGGATTCCCGAGTTAGAAGGCAAGCAAGTTGTCATCGAAGAGGATGGCATTAACTATCGCATGTCGGCGCATCGCCCCATTACATTTCGCCACGTACTCTCGCACACGGCCGGTGTCGACCCTAGCCGCGAGGTATTGACTGAAGAAGAATTAGCCCTGTTACCACGCAAGGCAACTCTGGAAGAAACAATTATCAATCGTGCGCCACTGCCTTTAAGCTTTCACCCCGGAGACGACTGGCAATATGGAAGCTCAACTGATTATGTGGCGCTATTAGTGGAACGCATATCAGGACAGAGCCTAGTCGACTATCTACAAGAAAAAATACTCGACCCTCTAAAGATGCACGACACCTCCTATATAGTCCCTAAGAACAAGATCGATCGTGTCGCTGCAGTTTATAGCCCCAGTGGGCCGAACCAGACGATCAAACTTTTCCGGGAAACTGAGTATCGCCAGACAACGTATTTCGGCGGCGTCGCAGGGCTCTCCTCCACTGTCTCCGACTATTGGCGCTTTAGCCAGATGTTGTTAAATGGTGGCGAACTGGATGGGGTGCGGTTATTAAGCCCCAAAACAGTGAACCTAATGATTAGTAATCATAGTGGCGAGAATGATGTGTACATTCGCGGACCGGGATATACCTTTGGACTTGGGTTTGGTCTCGTCAATGATGCCGGCACCGCGCGTGACCCGCTCACTCCGGGTACATTTAGCTGGGGTGGTGCTTGGGGCACGATTTTTTGGGTTGATCCGGTAGAGAACATGATCGGCATCATGATGACCCAAATCACTTCTTACAGACACCTTACAGTTCGACAGGATGTGGGCGTAACGGCCATGCAAGCCATCATAGACAGTTACAGCAATAAGCCTTATTCCGTCGCTCCTTACGCGAAGTTAGACTAATCGAGTAATGGTGACGGAGGGATTTAATTTTGATCAATCTGGAAATAAATTCAGGATTGATCAAAATTAAATCCCTCCGTCCCCATTGAGCTACTGATCGAGCAATTGGTAAATTCGGCGAATAGCCCTAGGGTCTGCACCTGCGGCGCGAATCTGCGCAAAATTTTGGCTGTGGTTGGTCATGTCGATCTGCTGCGCAGCACGTTCGAAGCTCACACCGTCGCTATGCATCTGCGAGGTTTTACTCCACAAGTCGCGAAGATAAACTTGAAAGTGCCCTATTGTCTCCTTACTACGCATCACCGGACCATGACCTGGAAGCCATGTATCGAAGTCGAGTGACAGCAGACCATCAAGAGTGGCTGGCCACTCATCGACATGCCCATCGCCCATATAGGCAAGTCCCGGCAACATCATATCGCCAGTAAACACGATTTTATCCTGCGGAAGATAGACCATCACATCGCCACCAGTATGAGCACGACCAAAATGATGAAGTTGAATCTCGCGACTGCCATCGGCAACGACTTGAAACAAGGTCATCTTTGTCTCGAGAGTAATATTCGGTGGCGTAGGTTGAACTTCGCCAATAGCGTTCATGTAATCTCGCTGTACCCGATGACGCTCTTCTAATATTGCCTTACGCGCAGGATCAGTTTCCGCGGCCGCCTGACGCTCAAGATCCGCCACTGCTGATGGAACCGGGTCAGAGAAACTCTTAAAAGTACTCTCCTCTAATACGTTACCTAACTCGCCGCTTAATTTCTTACGCGTAAACTCATGACCGATTATCTCGATTCCTTCTGGAAAAGCTTGAGCTCCGTGAGCGTGATCGAAGTGGTAATGGCTGTTCACAAGATAGCGAACTGGCTTATCAGTGATAACCGGTATCGAATCGAGCAACGCACGAGCCGCAGCAGGTGTTACATGAGAATCCACGACCAAGGTATCGAATTCACCAACCAAGACCATGACATTGCTCATAGTGAAAACAGAGCCTGTACCGCTGACTAACCAGACTCCTTCAGCGACTTCCTCGAAGCGATGGCTTTCAGATTCAACCACTCTACCCTGAGAGAAAGCGAGCGCAGGAAATAGCAGGAGGAATGAAAAAATTGAGAGTGCTGCAGTTATATTTCTTAGTGTCATAGTGAATACCTTATGTAGTTCATAGTACAAAATTTAATATTTAAAGTTCAATAAATTATTTACGGCTTCGCGCAGGAGCCAAAATCCATTGTAAAAACAATCCTGCCCTGGCGTACTCAAGGCGAGTTTCTGATGGACTACTTCGCCTCCGGCCCCACTGCTGCAGGCAGACAGTAGGGGCAAAGTAGTAACTGGAGAAAGAATTCGTAGCCTGATCAGTATTTGGCTTATCTACGTAGCGTACACAAAGTGGCGCAACTAAGCTTTCGCACATTAGCGCATAGGCCTAATCCTGTAAAGAAACGGTGAATACAGCTTTTGACGTTAAAACACTTGGTGAAAACCACCACTTAGCAGGGCAATACGAACATCGATATATACATATCTTATTGTTTTTTAATAATATTTTAAATTGGCAAGGTTATTGCATTATTGGGTAAGACGGAAGCCAACCGAAATAAGTAAAAAGAATCCATGGGAGCGCATCATGAAGGAAGTGAATCACACAATGAAATTAACAGCAGCGACAATGTTGGCGATGCTACTAGGAGGCTATCTTTACTCTTCGTCCGCCAACGCGGCCGAAGTGACAGATATCTCGAAGGTAAATGGCGGCATTCGGGTGTCGGCAGAGGAACGTGTGCGAGACATTTCTTCGGTGAATGGCGGCATTGATTTAGGCAGCGGCGCCAGTGCCGAAAAGATCGAAACAGTAAATGGCGGCATCAATCTAGATGATGGCGTCGAAATTGAACGCGCAGAGACAGTCAACGGAGGCATTCGTCTGAGCCGAAACGTTTCGGTGCATGGCTCACTATCTACAGTAAACGGTGGCATTCAAACTAGCCCAGGCACAGTCGTCGATAGGCGAGTGAGTACCGTAAACGGTAAAATTAGACTACGCGACACTCGTGTAGGTGAAAATGTGCAGACTAGCAACGGCGACATTTTTCTCACCGATGGCAGCGTAGTTGAAGGGGATATCATCGTAGAGAGTCGAGGCTCTTGGTTCGGAAAATTCTTTGGCTTCGGCAAGCAACCAGCGAAAATATTTATCGATGCTGACTCATCGGTCATGGGCGACATCCACCTGTATCGTGAAGTCACTCTCGATATAGCCGATGGTGTAGTAGCTGGTGAAGTTATCGAACATTTTTAACGCATCAACAAGAATAGCTAGTCACACAAAAAAACGGGTCATACAACCCGTTTTTTTGTGGAAAAAGTTTTAGAACTTACTTCTTCAGCGCATAGCCAACTTGTTCTGCTTTCTCACGTAATACGAATTTCTGCACCTTACCAGTTGATGTCTTAGCGATCGGTCCGAATACAACTTTCTTAGGAATCTTAAAACCCGCCAATTCTTCCCGGCAGTACGCGATCAGCTCTTCTACTGGCAACTCCTGACCTGATTTGAGTGATACAAAGGCGCAGGGCACTTCGCCCCATTTCTCATCACTACTTGCCACGACTGCTGCTTCCAAAATCCTTGGGTGTTTGAATAGCACTGATTCAATTTCCAGCGAAGATATATTCTCCCCGCCGGAGATAATAATATCTTTGGAGCGATCCTTGATCTGCACATAACCCTCCTCATCCCAGACGGCAAGGTCACCCGAGTGAAACCACCCCCCCTTGAAAGAAGCTTGTGTAGTTTTCGGGTTTTTAAGATAGCCCTTCATGACGAGATTCCCGCGCATGAATATTTCACCCATGGTTTTGCCGTCCTTAGGAACTGGTTTGAGAGTCTCTGGATCAGCAACCATGAGCTCATCTTGCAGTGGTGCCCTCACACCTTGCCTAGCAAGAAGCTCAGCTCTATCCTCAATCGAAAGTTCGGCCCAGCCATTCTGTGGCGCACAGACTACACAGGGACCATATGTTTCAGTTAATCCATATACATGGGTAACGATGAACCCCATGTTCTCCATGCCTGCGATAACGGCGGCAGGTGGAGCAGCACCGGCTGTCATCGCTTTTATTCCCTTTTTGATACCCACTTTAAGGCTATCGTCCGCGTTGACAATCGTGTTCAGCACAACAGGAGCACCACAAAAATGTGACACATTGTGCTTCTTCATAGAATCGAAAATAGCTGCATCGCGCACGTGACGAAGACAGATGCTCGTCCCCGCTGCGGCCGCTAATCCCCAAGGGAAACACCAGCCATTGCAGTGAAACATCGGCAGTGTCCATAGGTAAATAGGATGTGCTGTCATATCCCAGCACAGATTGTTTGAGATTGCGTTCAGGTACGCGCCACGGTGGTGGAAGACAACTCCCTTAGGATCGCCCGTGGTACCCGACGTATAATTCAATGAGATAGCCTGCCACTCATCTTCAATCTGAAAACAGCTGTAGTCGTCATCGCCCTTCTTTAAGAAAGACTCATAATCTTCAGAGCCTAACAATTCTCCTCCATAGAAAGATGGATCATCTATATCGATGACCGTGAGCTCCTGCGGCACTAGTTTCAATGCGGCCTTTATCGTGTCGCTGTACTCTCTGTCAGTGAATAGTACTTTGGCTTCTGCGTGCTCTAGAATAAATGCAATAGCCTTGGCATCTAGCCTTACATTTAAGGCATTGAGCACCGCCCCAGCCATAGGAACGCCGAAGTGCCCCTCGAATGTTTCAGGAGTGTTGGCTCCCATGAACGCTACTGTATCTCCCTTGCCTATGCCTATTTTCAGAAGCGCCGAAGCAAGCAAACAACAGCGTTTATAGGTCTCAGCCCAGGTATATTCCTTGTCACCATGAATCAGCGAAATCTTCCGCGGATAAACACTAGAACAGCGTTCGATAAAACTGAGTGGTGTTAAGTGTGCGAAATTAGCCTGATTTTGATCCAGATCTATTTCATAAATATTTTTGCTATTCATGTTTGCTATTGTTCCTATTAGCTATTCAACTCTGTTGTTTTGAATTTGGTTTAAAATACATGAGTAAGACTATGTTAATTATGCCGCAGAGCCACAAAGCCGATTCGCGGCACAAGGCAGGCCTGGCTAGATAAAATCCATATCCCCGGCGGTCAGCCACCAAGCGCCATAGAGCACCTCTGAGTTAGGTCCGGGATTCCAACTGTTACAGGGTATCTCAATACCCAATTCATTCACAATCGCGCCGGCGGTGAAGACCTTATCCTTGCCCGAACTTGTAACCCACAGGCGCAAAACCGTGCCGCCCTCTCCTGTGCTAAGCTCTTGTTTTAAATTATATATTGCCGATTTCATAACTGCTACTGGGCATATCAAGTCCATCAACAACTTACTGCCATCGTGTTCCTTCACTACCGCGAACGCGAGCGCCTTTTTCGAGCTTTGCCCACGTATAATTACACAGCGATACTGCTTTGATTTCGAAAAAGGGTGGTTCATGTAGCGATGCTGAATATACTCGGCGTCTCGAACTCCGATAATGCCATCCCTATAATCGTCCTTCATAAGGGCCCAGAGACTATCAATCTCCCCGCGAGACGCAGGATCAAGAGGATCGTAGTCCACGATCATAGCTTGATGTCGCTCCTGCTCCTCACCCGCCTGCGAAACAGGATAGATAATCTCAATAAAGTCATCAGTTTTTTCGTACAAGCCGAGACGTTTTGAGATGTTCATTGTCTTCTGGTTCGGAAAGCCAAATCCCAGCAAGTGATTTACTGTGTTCCCAATCTCTCGTTCCAGAAAAGTAGCTGCCACCTCAAAGAAGAGGCTGCCCTTGCCGTATTGCTTGCGGATACTTGGATGCACCATCACATCGCAGGGCTGAATGGCCATAGATGATTCACCAAAATAGGCAATCTTCCGCGGAGCTCCACCATAGTGCGCCACTATGTCGCCCTGCTTGTCCAGACGCACGACCACACACTTACCGTCACCGTGAACATATTTCCAATTCCATAGTTCTTCATCGAAGTCGACATTGAAACTTTTCTCAAATAGGTCTGCAACCTCAAGCGGGTTAAAAGTTTGAATGTCACCAAACTCCGCATCTGCCCATTCATGAGCAGTAGTAGAGTCCCTGCGTAACACGAAGAGATAAAATCCGCGTCTACCGGTCGAGAATTCGTCTCGCATAGTTGAAAATTCTGCATGCAGATCTGCCAGCAGATTAGAATTCTCTGCAGCTTCGCGGGCGAGCGCTGCACCATGGGTTTCTAGCAATGGACACAGCAATTTTAAGGTATGCGACGCGCTCGTCGACAGATCTCTACTCTCTAACTCCTTAAAACCGAGTCGCTGGAAAAGCTGCTTAAATGAGCTGAGGTTAGGAAGTGCTGAATACTTTATGCAAGAATCATCAACAAGAAATTCGCTGAACAGAATGAACTGGCCAGAATCACCGAGCAAACCTCGGCTCTTACTGAGCAGCGCCATCTGATCTAAATAACGTATTGAACCCGCATGAATCAATACATCAGCGGCAGCAGGATTTGTTGATGCCAAAAAATCTTCACCCGCATACTGAAAACTTACCAGAGCATCGATATCGGAATTCATCAAGCTCTTCGATCCAAACCAGTAGACGGGTTTGCCGGTTTCAGCCATTGATTTGGCGAGCTGGAGAAGGGAATCGCCAACTAGGACAACAACAGCATTCGCATCGTTCTTTACGACTAATTCGTCAAGGCTGTGTGTGAACCTCTGCTGGCCATCAAGAAGCTCGGCAGCGGTGTTCTCGCTCACGCAATTCGTGTCTTCAAAAAGACCGTAGTGCTGCAATCGAGACTCGCCGAATTCAAGTTCGAGTATTCTGCTTAGCAAACTCAGCATTGTCGGTTTTGAGCTAGTGGTCATGGTCGTATCAAGGCAGTACTGCTTTTGGTTATTCCGTGGCTATTTGCCCTAGTGGCGATGCAATATAACCCGCCATTACCTCATTGCATAGCCCAGTCCTACCGCACTCAGGGGCTGCGGCATATTGTCTCTATCGCTGCCCTTGACTTTCGCCTGACTGACTTTGCGGTAGAATAGGGAAATGAAAGCTCAAGCTAAAATTTCAGAATTCCTCAGCTTCCTCATCCCCGTTTCTTCCGATGGCTCGAGCCTCGGAAGACAGGGTCTACAGCGGCTTTTACTGTTACGCACCTTCGTAACCGCTGCCAGTGTGGTAGCCGTAATCTTCCTACAAGCCTTTTCTGTTCTGGAAATTCCGGTCACATTTATCATCTATTTGATCGCGGGCATCCTACTTTCCGTACTAATCGGGTATCGCCGCCTTGCAGCATTGAATTTTATTAGCAATTTCGAGCTGTTCTGCCACATTCTTGTAGACGTATTCTTCCTGATCATACTGTTACTAAATACTGGCGGGGCGAGCAACCCGCTCATCTCTTATTTGCTGGTATTGCTCGCGCTCACAGCCACGCTTCTGCCGCAAACCTATGTGAATGTATTTTCTATAGGGGGAATTTTTATTTATACCTCGTTCTTGCTACTGGACCTATCATCGGATCATCGTATGGCAATGTCTCCAGAGAACGAAGTAATGACTTTTCAACTCCACCTCGTGGGCATGTGGGTTATCTTCTTGGTGAGCGCCGTTCTCATATCCGTGCTTATCACGCGCATGGCCAATGCCATAAAAATTCGTGAACTGAATCTCGCCCAAGCGCGCGAGAATGAATTACGTAATGAACAGCTGGTAGCCATAGGCACTCTTTCTGCTGGCACAGCGCACGCGTTAGGTACGCCTCTGTCTACAATGGCCGTGTTGCTAACCGATTTGGACAACCTAGATGCCGAAGAGCTTAGAGCTAGCAATATAAAGAGCGACATATCGCTACTTAGGCAGCAAGTCACGCGTTGTAAAAATTCTCTTACGCAACTGATTCGTTATTACAACAAAGACAATCCTGATGAAATTGAAAACGTATCGCTCGATACCTTCGCCGATGACATTCAAGATTATATTGTGAACATACACCCCGCCTCTTCGATCAAATTTCATATCGACGGCAAGTCGGAATCGGTCGTTACCTCGAATCTAAGTGTCAAACATGCCGTGATCAATATTATTGAAAATGCTATTAATTCTGCGCACAGCAATGTAGTCGTCCACTTTAGTATTACCAAAGAGTCGCCTTTCAAGTTCGAAATCTCGATTAAAGACGACGGCCCCGGAATTCCCAGAGATGTTATGGAGAAGCTTGGTGAACCCTTTATTTCAAAACGAAAAGAGAGCATGGGCCTAGGAATATTTCTCGCTAACGCTGCGATCGAGCGACTCAATGGTTCTATCGAGATGCTCAACATGAAAGAAGGCGGCGCACTTAGCATCATCCGCCTTCCCCAACCTCCGCTGTAAGCACAGACGGCAGCTCTTATAGAGACAGAAAAATGAATAAGGAGCATATTTTACTCGTCGAGGACGACGAGGTTTTTTCTCGGGTGATGACTCGCGCACTTTTGCATCGTGATTACGACGTGTCACACGCGGCTAACGAAGATGAGGCCCTGCTAGTGATAAAGAGCACCCAGTTTAACTATGCCATATTGGACTTGAACCTTGGTGGCCGTACATCCTTGGGACTAATCGCTCCACTAAAGCGCAGCAACCCAAGTAGCCGAATTCTAATTCTTACCGGATATGCGAGCATCACCACCGCGGTTGAGGCAATCAAATTAGGCGCAGACAATTATTTGGCTAAGCCGGCAGACGCTGACGAAATTCTCAGCGCACTCTTAGTAGACACCAATAAATTTAACGCGACTGCCCACCCACAGGCGACACGACTCGAACCTATGTCTGTGCGCAGACTGGAGTGGGAACATATTCAGAAGGTACTGAATGAACACAATGGAAATATTTCCGAAACAGCAAGACAGCTGAAGATGCATCGCCGCACCCTACAACGGAAACTACAAAAGCGCCCCGTGGCTAAGTAACAGCGAATCGTATTGTGAAGCGCCTCTTCCTATCTCCGTCCCAGAGGCGTCATGGTCAGATGTCGCCCACCGTCAACTATTAGCGTTTCACCGGTAACTACCTGAGGCCCGCTGATGAAATACACAATTGCATCGGCCACCGTCTCGGGCGTCGCTGTAACTCCAAGCGGTGAATTCTTACGATGAAAGTCCATAAGCTCTTCATATTTTTGATCGCCTAGTCCTTCGCGCAGCCAGTCGCCTTCAATGAAACCTGGGCACACAGCATTGATCCGCAATTTAGGCCCCAATGCTCTGGCCAAAGACAGAGTCATCGTCACCAGCGCGCCCTTGGAGGCAGCATAAGCCACCGAGCTACCGATGCCGGTAACTGCCGCTGTCGAGGCGACATTGATTACCGCGCCGCCTTCTTCCTGCGATTGCATCTGCTCGCTCACGGCACGAATCATTTGATAGCTGCCAATCACATTCACGCCATAAATATGCTGAAAATCATCACTGCTCAAGCCGTGAAGATCTGAGTGGTCTACAAACTTGGTAGTCCCAGCATTGTTGACGAGAATATCGATACGGCCCCACTTTTCAATCGCTGCCGCCGCCATAGCAAGGCAGTTAGCATCCTCAGCCACATTACCACCTATAACCAGACACTCTACCCCCAGTGCTTCGCACTCGACAGCCACCGCATTGCCACCATCAGCATTAGAATTGTAGTTGATGACCACGTTACAGCCCTGAGCTGCCAATAACTTAGCCGTTGCAGCGCCTACGCCACTGCTGGATCCAGTGATAATCGCGACTTTATTGCTCAAATCTTTCACGTCTTTAACCCTCTATTAACAGATACACTAGTATGGAGATCTTTATATATAAAGATCATAATTAAACCAATAATTGCAATCAGCCCTAGTATTTTTTTATCCTATAAATTTACTCAAAAAGATGACTACTACCACTCAATATTGATGTTGGTAACAACATTCCCTTAATATCAATACTTTGCAACTCTCCATTTCCTACTTTGTAACTTTTTTGTAACTCTAACACCATCTATTTCGAGCTTCATTTTCGATAAATGCTTGATCTATTGCTATCTGGCAAATACGAGTCGCAAACCCTGTAACGTTTATCAACCAAAAGTTGTCATCTTCAAATACTCTTCTAAATTATTCTCAAACCATTCGAGGGTCTCAGTTCTATTTAGCTGCCATTCCGAACGTCTCAAAATTCCAAATAACCCGTGAACTGATGCCCAAACTTTGTACGCCTTTATCGTGACTTCCTTCTCAGACTCATTAGGCATAAAGCTTTCACAGCTTCAACTGTTCGGCTAAAGGATTCATTGGATAGAACTTCTAAATCTGGATAAAAAGACAAATCTATATTTGTATTTTCTAACATCAAATCGTAAATATGCGAATATTTCAATCCAACCCTTATGAAATGCGCTCCGTAACTTGAAAAATTATCGCCAATACTTAAAACTTAATTCCTTCTTTTAGAAATTGAAAGCCCCTTCGCCAACTCAGCTTTAAGATCATTTTTATTTTTGAAATGTCTGTAAAAGGCAGTATTTGAAACCCCAGCTTTCTGCGCTACCAGTCGCATATTAACTTACTGCCAAGACTCTGCGGCGCAAAGTTCCCAAGCGATTTCAATAAATTGCTCTTTTCAGGTTTTCTCTGTGGTAAGCCATACAAAAATTATGTTCACTTAGTAAACAACTCTGTGGAATATCATATTCTCTTTGCAAATATATTATCAGGAACTACAAACTAGATAATTTCCGGTTAGAAAAGAAACTAGCATAGATTTACGTCAATACCAGTCAAATGTAAGAAGGGAACTAAATGCGCCGAAGGTACGTATATAAAGGACGAAAGCGTTGCAATTGCATTTTGAAGGGTTACAATACGTAACACTTTTTTGCTGGATCTTTAAGCAAAAGAGTAGCACCTTTGCACTGCAAGCTAGAGCCTCTCAATAACAGGGACGATCTGCCCAAAAATCTAGCCCAGCGAACCATTCTTACTAGCGCAACTAATACGCCTGCGTCTAAAACAAAGCGATAGAGCAGCTTGAAAAATTAAGTAATTAGAACCCATAGTTCTTATTTCCGGAGATTGTAGTGAAGAATCAACATGTCGTATCAGCAGGAATATTGATTGCCGTAGTGTTATGGATGGTTATTCCACAAAGCGCTGAAGAACCAGATGAGAGTAACGCGCCCACTAGTAGCTCTATCGTGGCTGTACCCGAGGGCGTATCGCCAGGAGAGAATCCTAGTGATTACATCGTACGAGCGGCCAGAATTAATCAGCAGACCTACGGCAAGAAGGTTCGTGTTCGAGGGCGTACGCAGGCATTTCGTCACGTAGAGGTCCGAGCTGAACAAGCTGGCCGAATTGTGAGCGAGCCTGTTATGCGCGGGTCGAGAGTCAGCGCAGGTGACCTGCTTTGTGAGATAGCGGTAGATGACCGTGACTCAAACCTGCTCGAGGCTCAAAGCCGCCAAGAACAGGCGGAATTTGAATATATGGCGTCTTTAGACTTACAAGACAAAGGACTGCAATCGGATGTGATCGTTGCCCAACTCAAGGCCGCACTGCAATCGTCTAAAGCCGGAGTAGCTCGCTCAGAATTAGCGTTAGAAAGAACTAAGATCGTCGCACCCTTCGACGGCGTCGTTGAAACACGCAGCGTCGAGTTAGGCGACCTACTAAATGCAGGAACTGTTTGCGCTTCTGTACTGGATGATAGCCCGATGTTATTAGTCGGGCTAGTTCCAGAGCAAGATATAGGCAGCCTAAGTGTCGGCGCCCGAGTAGCCGCCGAACTACTCACCGGGCAGCGCATAGCTGGCACGGTGAACTACCTCGCGCGCGCAGCTGATAATGTGTCCAGAAGTTACCGCATAGAAGTCGAAGTAGATTCTTCTTTTGAGGATATTCGCCAGGGTATTACAGCCGAAATTTTGGTGGATTCAGCCGATATTCAAGCACATCTGATCCCCTCCTCCTCTCTCACATTGGACGACAGCGGGCTAATCGGTGTTAAGACTATCGGTGCGAACAACATCGTCGAATTTAACAATGTTGAAATCGTCGGGGACAACACCAGTGCGATGAATCCAGGCGTTTGGGTTACTGGCCTAAACGGTACTGTCAATCTCATTACTTTAGGTCAGGAAATTGTCTTTCCCGGACAGCAAGTAGAAAGCAATTTCGACTGGTCTCGCTAGTCCTACTAATAATTTGCAGTATTGAAGAGAGCTCACTTCATGAAGAACTATATTGATGCCGCCGTATCGCGATCACGAACCACGCTGAGTGTGTTCGTCGCTATTATGATTACAGGATTTGTTTCCTATCTCGCAATTCCCGCCGAGCTAAATCCCGATGTTGAAGTACCTATCGTTATCACGACGATAATACATCAGGGCATATCGCCCGAGGATGCAGAGCGATTACTCGCGAAACCTGCAGAATTGGAATTGAAAACTGTCGATGGCATTACCGAAATCACCTCCTTCTCCAGTGAGAACGCGGCAACAATCGTTACCGAATTCGATATCGACTTCGAGTCTCAATACGCTCTAAGCGAAGTGCGTGAAGCCATAAATAGAGCGAAAGCGCGATTTCCGCAAGACACTGAAGAACCACTGATCCAAGAAGTTTCAGCGGCAACGCTGCCAGTAGTTCAGATCGCGATTGGTGGCGATGGAGTACCAGAACGCGTATTGCTGCAGGTCGCTGAAGAGTTGCAACGAGAGATAGAGATCTTGCCTACTATTCTTGAGGCAGAGATGGTTGGCAATAGAGAGCAACTGTTAGAGGCCGTAATTGATCCGGCAAAACTCGAGACTTATGGAATCTCCAACACCTCAATAATACAAACCGTTTCCAGCAACAACCGATTGATTCCGGCAGGTCAGGTTGATACTGGCCAGGGAAGCTTTTCGATTAAGGTTCCTGGGCTTATCGAAGATGCCGACGACTTATTCAACTTGCCTCTCGCTTCGAACGCTGACGGCGTAGTGACGGTTTCAGATATCGCGGACGTGAGACGCACCTTTAAAGATGCGACGCGCTATTCTTATGCCAACGGCACCGCCTCAATCTCGCTCAATGTAATGAAGCGTAAAGGCACCAGCGTAACTGAGGCGATGGAGCAAATAGATATTGTAGTTCAGCAACTACGCCCTAGCTTGCCACCTGCGGTTAGTCTGTCTTATATCAACAACACAGCACCCTTGGTTATTGAGCAGAACATGGGACTTCAGGGAAACATGGCAACAGCCATGATCCTAGTACTGATTGTAGTCATAGCCTCCGTTGGGGTACGTTCCGGCCTACTGGTAACTCTGGCGGTTCCCTTCTCCTTCTTCTTCGCCTTTATCATTATTCGACTGCTAGGCTTTACTTACAACTTCATGGTGATGTTCGGTCTACTCCTTGGCCTGGGCATGCTCATCGATGGCGCTATCGTGATGGTCGAGTATGCTGACCGCAAGATGGCCGAAGGTCTGAATGCTCGTGACGCCTATAGAGCCGCCGTAGATCGAATGTATTGGCCAATATTGGCATCTACTGCTACGACACTCGCCGCATTCCTCCCTATCATGTTCTGGCCTGGCGTTGCTGGACAGTTTATGAGCTATCTGCCAATCACTGTCTTTGCAGTCTTATTTGGCTCGCTATTTTACGCACTCTTGTTTGCTCCGACCATTGGCGCGCTCATTGGCAAATCCAGCGCTGCCGATAAAACCTATCTTCAGAATCTTGAAGGAGGTGATCCCCTAAAAACTGGCGGCATCACAGCTATTTACGCGCGGGTTCTTACTTTCGCTGTACGCTCTCCTATAATTGTATTTTTTACTAGTATTACCACCCTAGTTGTCATCGTTATGGCCTATGTTGAGTACGGAAAAGGTATTGAGTTCTTTACTGGCGTCGAGCCAAGCCAGACTCAGGTTCAGGTCTTTGCTAGAGGTAATTCCTCACCTGCCGAGCTAAGAGACGTAATGCTTGATGCCGAATCCCGAATACGCGAAGTCGGGTATATTAAGGGCATTGTTACTCAGTCTGGATCTGGAAATAGTTTGGGAGGGGGACAGCAATCTGCACCCGATCTTATAGGCACGATCTTTATCGAAATGACCGATAGACGCGACAGGCAAGATGTAGACGGTTTCGAAGTCGAAAACAGATACCGAAATGCGGTCTCTAACCTACCCGGCGCGAGAGCAGAGGTAGTGACTATTGAACAGGGACCTCCCGTTGGAAAAGCAATCCAACTAGAGCTTTCTGGCGACGACCTTGACGTGCTATTCGCAGAAGCTTCACGTATTCGTAATTACATGGAAAACACTATGGAGGGCCTGATCGATGTCGATGATACGGCTCCGGTTCCTGGCATTGAGTGGGAGATCGTTGTGGACCGTGCACGAGCTGCGATGTCTGGCGCCAACATGACTGAGATAGGCACTGCTATTCAGCTCATGACCAATGGCGTGTTTATGGGGGACTATCGGCCTACCGATAGCGAAGAAGAAGTGGATATTCGTGTGCGTTATCCGGCGGAATATCGCGGCTTGGAACAGATGGACACGATTCGCATAAACACGGCTAACGGCGATCTGGTACCAATTAGCAGTTTCGTTACTCGAGTTGCCAAGCCTGCAGTAAGTGCTATTCAGCGCGTCGATGGGGAGCGTGTCGTCTATATCCGCGCCAACGCGGCGCCCGGCCTCGTTGCGGACAACAAGGTGTCAGAGCTGGAGATATACATGGAAGAGAATCCTCCAGCACGAGGTGTGGTCTATCAGTTCCGCGGTGCTAACGAAGAGCAAGACGATTCAGCCGCATTCTTGGGCCAGGCCTTCACTCTAGCTATGGCACTGATGGCGATCCTCTTGGTGACGCAATTCAATAGTTACTATCAGGCGCTCTTGATTCTCTCATCAGTACTACTGTCCACCGCTGGTGTGTTGCTAGGCTTACTCATCACCGGCCAAACCTTCAGTGTGATATTAACCGGCATTGGCATTGTCGCCCTCGCAGGTATCATCGTGAACAACAATATCGTGCTGATCGACACCTTCAATCACCTGAGGGTGGAGCACAAGGATTGGTCGCTGCAGAATGTAATTGTACAAACCGGCGTACAGCGCCTGCGCCCTGTATTTCTAACCACGTTTACGACGGGTTTCGGACTGCTTCCACTTGCTATGCACGTATCTGTGGATTTGATCGGAGCCGAAATTGAAGTTGGCGGTCCGATTACCTCTCAATGGGTTAGCCTCGCCTCGGCTATCGTCTACGGCCTGTCTTTTGGAACAATTCTGACACTGGTAGTAACGCCTGCCATGCTAGCACTGCCCGATCGACTACGCGTACTTATCGGTAGAGCTCCTAAATTTCAGAATCATTCTGAGCCCAGCCTTAGTCAGTAGGTAGGCTAGGGCTCTCAGACAGACTCTAACTGGGGCAGCAAATCGCTGTACCGAATTTTGTGTTCGTGTGAGAATACAAACTCGTATCCTAATAAAGTGGTTCCTTGATGGGGCTCTTAGTCACATTCTTCGCTGCCAGTATCTTCTTCTCCTTTGTCTGTTCAATTTTGGAAGCGGTACTTCTTAGTATCACCCCTGCCTATGTTGCAACTCAGGACACAGGCAATACCGCCATATCCAAAAAACTCTCGCGATTTAAAGAAGATATCGATCGGCCGCTTGCTGCAATCCTCACTCTGAACACCATAGCTCACACAGTCGGCGCCATTGGCGTCGGTTCCCAGGCTGCTGTTATGTTCGGCGCATCCAAAATTGAATTCTTCGGCTTTGCTATTGTTAGCTGGGAAGCATTCGTAGCTGGCGCGATGACCATGGCTATACTGATCTTCTCGGAAGTGATTCCCAAGACATTGGGCGCTAACAATTGGCAGGCACTCACTCCTTTCTCGATACGGGCCATCAGTTTACTCATGATATTGCTCGCGCCCATGATCTGGCTAAGCCAGCTAATCACTAAGAACCTGAAGAAAGATAAAGACAAACCGGTACTCAGTAGAAGCGATTTCGTAGTGATGTCTGAACTTGGTAAGGACCTCGGAATTCTTAAAGAAAGCGAGCAGAAGATTATCAAGAACCTTCTGCGCTTTAATCGCATACTTATAAAGGATGTTATGACTCCACGTATCGTTGTAGTGGCCGCAGATGACTCTACTACTATTAAAGAATTTCATGACAGAAATTCCGAGTTGCCGTTCTCTCGCATACCTGTATATCAAGATAGTAATGACAAGGTAACGGGGTATGTTCTTAAGGATAAAATTCTTCTTAACCTAGTGGAGGGAAAAGGTCATGAGCAATTGAAATCACTGCGCCGCGACATCATCGTTTCACACAGCTCCACACCGATTCCAGATCTATTGGATAAATTCATCACCGAGAAGGAGCACATTTCCCTCGTTGTTGACGAATATGGAGGGATGGAAGGTATCGTGACTATGGAGGATATTATCGAGACTTTACTTGGCATCGAAATAGTCGACGAATTGGACAACAACGAGGACATGCGGGCCCTAGCGCGGAAAAACTGGGAATTACGTGCACGGAAGATGGGACTGCTACCCACAGATGACATGTGATGATTCGCGGTTCTGACGAGTAGACTAACTATCTGGCACCTATAGGATGTGAGTTATGAATATCAGCAGTGATTTTAACGAGCAAACGTTCGTTCGTTTCTAAAAAAATTTGGCCAATGTCTAGCGTTCAGTGATCACCATAAGCCTGGGTATAGCGACAATTAGACATGCTGTAATAATTTGTAACACTGCCTGTTATTTAAATAATAGCCTATGATATTCTTTTGCTACTTTACGATTTAGCGCTATAGGGATATAGGGCGAGATAGTAAATAGTTAAAGCTTGGAGCTTGGGAGTTTTTCTTTGTTTCCCCCCCGTTTTGTTAAAGCATCGAGTTGCTTTCAAGTTTCCACTTTAGCGCATTACATTTTCGACAGTAACGCCGGCGCCCATTCCTTTTCCTTATAGCATCGAGTTGCTTTCAAGCTTTCATTTCAGCGCATTCAGTATTTGCCTTTCGTTTCAAACAATCACCCCGTAGGCTAAAGCTATCAGAGTAACTCTGCCACTAAGCTATAAGCTACCCAGCAGTAACGTCAGCAAGCTGAACTTTACAGCACACTGTACTTAAGAAAATCTAGATCTAAGTGACGTGTGACGCTTTTAATCGCTGGTAACGACTACGCTGCGCTCGTCCTGGCGAAAGGTATTTCGTCGTGCTAGGGAATTATTCTGCTGCCGAATCAACATCTCACGATGCAGATCAGAGGAGAGGAACAGCTCACTTTCAAAGATCTCTATATTTCGAGCCAGCATGGCAAATTTCGGGTCATCTAAGGGCAGCGTGTTCTCTGCAATCAGCATGCGCAGCTTGAATAGCTTGTTCACCTTGCGTAAATGCTCAATGCGATTACCAGCTAGACCCACATTTAAGGCAGTAATATGCCAAGCACTGACTTTCCTGAGTCCGGCATCAAGGCGGCTATCGTCAGTGTCGTAAAGCCGACGATAAAGATGCTCCTGATAGTCATACAAGTTATTCACCTCTTCCCAATTTTGCAGAGAAATTTCGGCGGAGATGATGTCGTCTACGATTGAAATTTGAGTTTCGTGATACAGACCTTGATTGACTCTAGCGACGTGTAAAGCTTGCTTAAAAAGCACCAACGCCTGCTGGTGTTCGCCCACAGACTGATTCAACCGGCCCAAATCCCCCAGCGTCTCGACCTGACGCTGATCATAGGCACCGAAGTCAGACTCGAGAGTCATGATTGCTTGTGAAGCCGGATCGATAGCAGGCACCAAATCATTAGTAAGATTGAGAGACAAGCCCTGCGCAAAGCTGTAAAAAGGCAGGAGCGCGATACTGAACATAACAAGAAGCATCGTTAGTAGTTGAGATACTACTAACTGAGGGTCAAGGGGATAATTAGCTGATTTTAGTTCGTCTAACCTAGTCATATTCCTGCGCCATCAATGGTTTAAATATGGCGCAAAAAAAATGATTATTCAATCAGAATCGGAACTAATTTTACAGGATTATGAAACTTATGTGACAGCAATAGATTTTAATCTATTAAATATCAATAAGTTAAAACTTGACCCACAAATATCGAAAGGCTTTGTGACTACCGGTAGGTACGGTTGGCAACAAAGGCCTCAGTGAGAATAAGCAGCATTGTTAGACACAATATCCACCACCAGACTCTCTGTGGTCGCTCCAGCTCTTCTAGCAACTGCGCAGTCCTAACTTCCCGCGATTGATTAGGTTCCGTATCTGGATTGATTATCTGATCATACAAGTTTGCGACCGGCGCACGATTGAAATTTGATTCTTCAGGAATTCCATTAACAGCAAAGTTGACTGGATTCCCATCGACCCTCGCGTTAATCATGCCAGGCGTTGTCGCTGTTGTGACGAAATTGTCATTTTCGAATTGGATAGTGTTGCCGGCCGCATCAACGGCTTCGATTACCTGCGCTGTGCCTGAGGGATCTAAGTCCAGACTATCTCCAACCTGATACGCACGCTGCTTGGGATTCTGTTGTACCAGGTGTCTGAGAGTTTCATGTACGAACGGAAGGAACAATCCTTGCAGCGCTAAATTATTCCACTCTAAATCTAGCGATGAGGCAAACAAGATGACATTGCCCTCCCCTACGCTTCGCTCCAAAAGTGCGGGCTCCGTATTATCGAACTGCATCAACACGTCTGCCGCTTCGTTTGGCAACAACGACCAGTGATTCTGAAACCGCGCAGACCAATCACTACTTAGCGGGCTCAAAATAGGATGACGACGGTCGAAGTCCGCGATCACAAGATAGTCATCAAGTCCTAATTGTCCTCTGCTTTGAATCATTGCCGGCGTAATTTCAGCAAACTGACGATTGAATACTTCCGGCGTCACCTTATCCGCGGGTGCCAAAAGCAGACTCCCACCTTCGCGCACATAGTTTTCAATAGCAGCTGCCTGGCCGGCACTCAAGTCACCTACGTTTAGTAATACGGCAACATCATTCTGTCTGAGCGAAGCAGAGCTAAGTTCGGCCGGCTCGATAGTCTGCAATAAGAAAGGTGATTGAGCGGCACTGCTTACTGCAAGACCAAACCAGTGCCCTTCATCATCAAACCAATCGTCCGATGCTTCACCGTTAACCAACAGAACGCGAATCTTAGGCCGCACATCGACAGTAAAAAAATAAGAGTTATCGACTACGAAATTGTCGCCAGTCACGCGCACCTCGCCATTGTGCGTACCCTGCGCATCAAAACTGGCGGTGAAGGTAACAACCTGCTCGGAGCGATCCGCTAGATCTATTTGAACTGTCTCAATCATGTCACCATCGACGTAGAGACTAACATCGCCCTGCTCTAAATAAAGAGTGCCTGTGGAGCGGACTCTAGCGAGAATCTGTTGTTCAGCCGCATCCTCCAACAACTGCTCAGGTGACCTCACGTCAGTAAGCGCAAGATTGCTGCTCTCAATAGCCGCCACATCAATACCATTAAAGGCTGTGCCAGGGGCCAGTTTCCAATCCTCTTCCGAGTTATCCATACCGACATCCTGAAAATCGCTTATCAGATAAATTGCACGGTTCTCATAGCGGGAAGTTTCAAGCAGTTGATCAGCTAGGCGCAAATTTGGCATGTAGCGTGTCGTTCCATAGCCAGGCTCATCTAGACTATTTATAAGCGATCTAACACTGTCAATATCAGTGCTTAACTCTCGAACTACGGCGGCGGCATTCGAGAAGCTTATTAATGCTACCTCGTCGCCCGATGTCATCCCGTCTAGAATTTCAAGGGCCTCCTGTTTAGCCTGCTCAAAATTGTCTTCGTAGCGCATGCTCATCGAAACGTCGAGCATGATCACCGCTGACATGGGGTCGGCGTCTAACAATCGTGCCACGGTCGAATCGAAAAGCGGCCTAGCGAAGGCGAAAACTAATAGGGCGATAACAGCAGATCTTAGCAACAGCAGCAGCCACTGCTGAATATGTTGAAATAGTATGAGCTTCTTAGAAGTTTTCTTCAGAAATCGAATAGTACTGAACATCACCTTAGGTGGCTTTTCCTTGCGAATGAGATGAATCGCTATTGGAATAAGCGCCGCTAGCAAGCCAAGCAAGAATAAGGGAGTTAAAAATACCATCTAGAAGCTCTTCGCTCTTTTGCTCATATAGGATGACAGGGCCGCATCTAGAGGTTCTGAAGTGTTTAGAAGGCAGTAGTCTACGCCACTGCTCTGGCACCGTTTCTTACAGAACGACAGAAACTCATTCAGGTTCTCGAGATAGGCTTTGCGAATCGCTGCAGGTGTAGTAATAAACGTCTCATTACTTTCCATATCAACGAACTCCGAGGCCTCGTTGAAAGTAAAATTCAGCTCAGCATCATCCATTACATGAAATACGATCACGTCGTTCCCCATGCCACGTAAAGTCTGCAGGGTCTTTATGATACGTTCTTCGTCGTCGAGCATGTCAGTTATCAACACTACCATACTCTTCTTGTTGAGCGAGGCGGCAAGGTCAGTCAACGGTTTAACCGCATCTGTTTTCTTGCCCGGCTTGATCTGCGCAAGAGTCCGTAATATGCGCATGAGATGTGGCTGTCGACACTTCGCAGGGAGGTACTCATTAACCTTCTCATCGAAGGTGATCAAGCCTACTGCGTCGCGCTGTCTATTTATAAAATAGGCCAGCGCCGAAGCTAGAGTGATGCCATAGTCCATCTTACTCGTGCCGCCGGATGAGTATGACATCGAAGCGCTGGTATCCAACACGACCATACAGCGAACATTGGTCTCATCCTCATACTGCTTGATATAAAATTTTTCGCTTCTCGCGTATAACTTCCAATCTATGTGCCGCATATCATCGCCACGTTGGTAGTGACGATAATCATTGAACTCAACGCTAAAGCCCCTGTGTGGACTTTTGTGCAACCCAGAAAGAAACCCTTCCACAACCACACGCGCACGCAACTCGAGGTTGTCGAGACCTGCGAGGACGGTAGGGTCGAGAAAATTTAACGATTCTGACATTAAAGCTCTTACTCTGTTATGTACAAATCGACGTTATTGGTATTGGGCATCAAACTATAGGCCCGAGGTCGGCTCGGGCACTTCTTCAAGCAAACGCTGAATCACGTGATCGGTAGTAATGCGCTCCGCTTCAGCATGAAAGTTCAGCAAGACCCTATGTCGCAATATCGAAGGCGCGAGTGCGCGCACATCCCCATAGGATACGTTGTAGCGGCCCATTAAAAGAGCACGCACCTTTCCCGCCAGAATCAGATTCTGAGAAGCTCGAATACCCGCTCCCCAGCTCACCCAGTCTTTAATAAACTGCGGACTACTTTCAGTCTGCGGTCGTGATGCATGCACTAGCCTAACCGCATACTGAATAACCGCCTCAGCCGCAGGCACCTGTCGCGCGATACGTTGGAATTCCAGAATATCCTCTCCACTGAGGGGGTGCGATAAAGTTGTGTTATTGGTCTGCGTGGTGCTGCGCACTACTTCAACCTCTTCATCTTCGGTTAGATAGCCAAGCTCAATCTTGAACATGAAACGGTCGAGCTGCGCTTCTGGCAACGGGTAAGTACCTTCAAGCTCGATCGGATTTTGCGTAGCCAGCACGAAGAAAGGCGCCGTCATCGGGTAGGTAACACCCGCTGCAGTTACTTGTCTCTCTTCCATTGCTTCTAACAGGGATGACTGCGTCTTCGGCGGTGTTCTATTGATCTCATCCGCAAGTAGGATATTGGTAAAAATCGGCCCTTTGACAAACTTAAGAACCCGATTCCCATCTTTTTCCTCAACGATCTCAGAACCAACTACGTCTGCCGGCATCAAATCGGGCGTAAACTGAATTCGGCTAAAGTCGACTTGTAGGATATCGGCGACAGTCTTGATCAGCAACGTCTTCGCCAACCCGGGAACACCGGTAATTAGACAGTGACCACCTGAGAACAGAGCAATCAACAGCTCATCGATAATATCATCCTGACCGATGATAACTTTTTTGATCTCGGTGACGATCTGATCGCGACCATCCTGCATCTTCTTAACGAGCGTAAGGTCATCCGGGCTTTCGATAGCCTCGTCCTCGACCGCGTCTGTAGCTACTTCTTCAATGTCTGTCATGTCTAATCCCTATCTTCCGGTTTTCTCAATTTTTCTGTGTGCTGCACTGATGTAGTGAAATCGTCTCAAAACTAATGACTGAACGCATACATCAAAAAGTTAATCCCAATTTTATAAGCATCATTCGTCGCCTTTGTAGGGTAGCCCTTATAAAAAGTATGCTCCCAGCCATCACCCAAATCCGTATTGTAATTTGCCACCATCATGACACGGCCATCGTCGTCTAGAATCGCATATACCTCGGGCGGGTAGCTGGGATCATCAAGTTTCATGAACCCTCCGAAGTCCCATGTCACCATACGGCCAGGAACCTGAGCGACCTCATCGATGTCGAAGAACACATGGAATATTTCATGAGTATTGTTCAACTTTATGATTTCACGTTCGGGAAATATTTTACCCATCTCCGCAAACATGTCATCGAGATGCGGCTGTCCCCAGAAGTCATCTACCATGACGAAGCCGCCACGAAACATAAACTCCCGAAGCGCTTCAATTTCCGCGGGAGAGAAGTTCGGCCCGCTAGAGGATGAGCCAATAGGCACTCGTTTCCAGTTCATATAGAGAAATATATTTTCGAATAGGCTAGGGTCGGTTAGCGCAATAAATTCATGGTTGCGTGGGTTGGTATCGATATTGGTGTAACGCTGCACACCGCGTAAAAAATTCTCATCCGAGTCTGGATAATCCGTATCCCACCAGCCGCCACCACGCCTGCCAAAACCTCTACTTCCACCGGCATGGTTCGTATACTGCCCTCTTATCCACTGAAAATCGGTAATCTCATTTCCGTAGATTTCAGAGTCACCCTCATTGTCGAACTGAAAAACCTGCGCAACCACAGTCGTGCTGACAAACAGCAAGAATGTGGAAACAAGCAACAAGAAATTTTTGAGAATCGTCAATTTAATCCGAATTTCCATCGATTGATTGCAGCAATATTCTCTGCGCGCGCTGATAGCTAGGTGCCGTTTCCAGCGCTCTCAAGATATTTTCCTTCGCCTGAAGAGTCTGCCCATTATTCAAATAGGCCTGCGCCAAATTCGTCTGTGCTTCTGCTGGGTCATTGATCTCAAGTTTCAGTAGCACTTCGTATTCAGTAACTGCCAGTTGGCTGTCACCAATTGTTTCAGCGTAACTAGCCTTCAACTGATGCACGTCAGCTCTGTACGGATCTACCTGAATCGCACGGTCGATATAGTACTCAGCACGCTCGAAGTTACTTTCCTCTAAGGCCGCCTCGGCCAAGATGATTGCTGATGCGTAGTCGTGTTGGAGATTCTGCAGGAGTAATTCCAATTGTTGTAGTTGTGCCTCGCGGTTGCCTTGCTGCTCATAAATCTGCGATAGCACCAGAGGAGGACTCGGGTAACCGGTATAGGATGGCAAGAGTTCATACGCCTGATTCAGATACTGCTTCGCCTCAAAGAAACTCTCTTCCTTAAACAAAACGATGCCCAGCTGCAAGTAGGCTTGGAAGTCGCGATCATTTTCTTCAATTCGGGCGCGCATATGTTGCTTCAGCGATACGTTATTGTAGAGTTCGGCGAGTATCGCGCTTGAGTTTTCACGCACGCCATGACCGTGTCCATCGCCTTCATCGGGCAGATCTTCGCTATGGACATAGACGTTAATCTCGGCGACACGACGATCGATCCAGCCTCTGAAAGCAGCATCGAATTGCCCTAAATTTTGACCGAAAACTTCATCAAACCGCTCTTCTTCTTCTTTTATAAAGGCATACTGGTCAACCAGCTCAACCAGCTTCTCAAACCCGTACTCATCGGCTATGAAATCAACCACCAAATAGGCCTGAAAATAGGCGAAGCCCAGATCGGCACTGTCTTGTGCGCCGGAGAATCCGGAATTCAGATCAGCTACGTGCAACAACTTGTCTTGTTCTGAGGCGCGTACTAGATCCAGCCCCTGGCTTCGGCCCCAATAAGGTCTGCCCTCGCGTTCTTCATAGACTGAAATCCCCTCGGAGAGCCAACGGGGCATCCTATTGCCTGTCATCTGCAAGGTGATTACATGCATGAACTCATGCCAGACGATTTCCTGCCAATTTGCAGAAAGTGTATCGGGCGAGATCAGTGTTATCACCTTACCGAAGCAGATTCCCACCAGCGGGCCGATGTCGGGGAGTCCTACCGAGCGCACAGCAAAATCTTCAGATTTTTCGAACACCTCGATCAGGATAGGCCCTTCGGGTTCGAAGCCATACTTCGCCGTCAGCGTGACCCAGCTTTCTTCTAGCAGAGGCTCAAGATAGGGCCAGAGTACATCAGCATCGTTCTCGCTCATGTGCACCTTGAAGTGCTCGCTCTCAAGGGTCGCATAAGTTTCCAACGTATCGAAGACCTTTAGCATATTTGAGGTCATCACATTGAAGGGATCGTTCTCGTAGCCTATCTCGAGATTGGTCTTGCCCTCTTCCTCTTCGCCCAGACGAATTAGATTACTTCCTAGCACAGTGTATCCCTGCCAATACTGAGGATCTGCTGCAATTGCGGCACGAGCGAACTCCACCGCCTCATCGAATAGATAATTATTACCGAAGCTATCAGCAACATTGCCTAGAAAGATCGGATTATTTGGGCTGAAGGATTCAACCTGCGCAAGATAACCCTGGTAGTCCGCGCTGCGTTCTTCTAATGCCGCCTGTGAGGCCAGCACGCTAAGTGTTTTCAACGACTCCGGGTTGAGAGCAAGTACCCGGTCAAAATAGTCCTGCGCCTCCTCTTCTCTCCCATTGACCATCAACAATTGGCCATAGGTTTCCATCGCTGGAATCGAATTAGGATTTATCGCCAGTGCACGTTGCAATGCCCGCTCGTCACCAACTACATTCGCCATCCCCACAAGAGCAGGTACATAGCGGCCATTAATATCTATAGCTTCCTGATAGGAGCGCTCAGCATCGGAGGCATTGTATTTCTCTAAAAAGAGATCGCCCCAAAGGGCGTGAGCTTCCAAATTGTTAGGGTTTGCGCGCGTTGCCTCGTTGAAGAGACTATTCGCATCATGAAAATTACCCATCAGCCAGCTTGCCAGTGCCACCATCGCTACGTCTTCAGAGGCGAACACAAGACCATTGTTATAACGCTGCACAGCTTGATCCAAAATCGAGAACGCAATCTGCTTCTGCCCGACGAAGTCGAGTAAGCTGCCGTATTGAACCAAGGTACGCACCGGCGGCTCAGCCAATCCGGCTACAACCGATTCCAGTATCTCCAGCGCCTCTTTCGATTCGCCTACAGCTCGCTTAACTTCGGCAAGCTGCGTGCTGAGTAATGGGAAACGTGCATATTCATCGTCTTGTATTGCACTCTCAACAACGCTCATCGCATCGATATAGTTACCCATCATCGCGTAGGCCTTGCTTGCCCCAACTAGCCCCTCGTTGCGATCAAGGCCGTCTGCCATCTGAAAGATATCGGTGGCCGCCGCATAGGAGCCTGTCATCAATAATTGCTCGCCGCGAAACAGCGCAGACTCACCAGTGTTAGTCTGCCCAGAATCCTGCGCAGAAACGCTGAATGCCAGACTCGTCAACAAGAACACGGCTGCTACACAGTGTTTTCCCGCCATAGGTTTATTGTTCACTTGATTCACCCTGGTTAATGACTTCATTGAATTTTCCCGTGGCTCTAGCTAGGTCTACAAGCAACTCCTCCATCTGCTGCCAGTAGTTTTCTTCTAGAAATTCTACCTTACGCCCTCTTAGTATGAAGACCGAACGCTCTAAATCCTGCATGCGACTCTTTAGCTGAATTGCCTCTGCGGAGAGGCCGGCAGTGTCATCTACCAAATTGTCTATGTACGCTATTTCCGCCAGCCTGCCATCGATCTCAGCCACAGTTGGGTTCAGGCTAAACAACGCATCGCCATTGTCATCAAGGCCTGCATGCTCGGAGGCCAACCTACCTTGTTCTTCATAAAATTCTTCTACGTTACTCTTGGCATAGTTGAATGCTTCTAAAATAGACACCCGATTGTTCTTGTCTCTATCTCCATTGCGATTATCTAACGCCTCGATGAAGTAGTTCGAGAAGATCGGATCGAATTTTTCTGAGGAAGATCGCGTAGATGAAACTACAACGCGCCCCTCGTTAGATAGAGACGCTGAAAATCCATAACTCGCCGAGGTTGTATTGACTATAATCATGTCCTGTTGATCGAAGACATCCAACATACCAGCAAATTGCCCACCGGTAATATCAGGGCCAACGATATTAAACTTCGACTCTTCTTCCGCTCCACTGCCATGACCGATTAGATAAATTGTTATCTGATCCCCCGGCTGAACCACTGATTGTAAGCGAGCTAGCTCTTTTTGAATGCCCGCCAAGTCGCAGGCGGCATCGATTCTCTGACTACCGGCTCCTTCCACTTCACCGCGGTCATACAACAAAGAGATCGTGTCGGAACTATAGCCATAGTCCCTAGCTAAAATATCGTGGAGTGAAAATGCCCACTGCCGAAACTGTGATTTATTCTCGTCACCGACCGTTGGGCCAGCAAGAATCACAGCGTACTTTGTTGAATCTGCCCTATCGAGAAAGAAATCGTTCTCGCTGGAATTGCCATCACCCTGTGCGCTAGCGGCATTGGCAAGCAATACCCCTAAACCGACAGCAAGATTTTTCAAAAAGAAATTCATAGTCTTCATAATTTTATTTATATTGCGCTCATACGTTACGACAAACCTTTGGTTCGTCTGCTTACCCAATCTACACACAGTAATAGAATTAACAGGGCTAACAACCAGGGGCGATCCCAAAGATCTATCTGCACTTCGCGAGAATAGGCGTTCGGAGTAAATTCGATCGTAGTAGCCAATTCGCTTGCTAGCGACAAGTTGAAATAGCTGCCGCCACTAACCTCGGCGATGCGGGACATAAGAGCGCTGTCGAGTTCGGCGTTTGAGTATTCACGCAGCGATGGCGTGACTACGAAGGCCGCCGTCTTCTCTGCGCTGGAATCGCTGGTCTCTCCCGATGCGCTCGCTACATCGATGAGCAGACTATAGACTCCTTCCTCGCCAGCAATGAAGTTCGCCCTATAGACGCCATCTTCTTCAATATCCCACTCCATCGGAGCGTCGATAAATTCTTCAAGGGGATTTGAAGTCTGCATCCACAGCGTCGCATCATTGTCTGCTTCATACTCATTGTTGAGTACGACCGCCCTTACATTAACCTCATCACCTACGTTGTAAAACTCGCGATCAAACTCAATTGTAATGCGTTCTGGAGCCGAGACCGCCAGCCAACGCAATATCTGACGCCAGAGTGTTTCATGAGACTCATCTGCTGCAGGCAGCATCATCTGCCAACGCCAAGTACTTGCGGTGGTTAAGGACATGCTGCGACCCGAGCCATAGCGCTGTGATGCGAGAAGTGGAAGCGCCTGATTTTGGTATTGCAGCAAGGGATGCTCTATTAATACTTCCGCGCCGGGCTTGATTCGACCCGTTACGTAAGTACCTTGTAATTGAGGCATCTGTCTCCACAGCGCTTGATTCTGTGAATCATCGGCGGAGAGACGCAGCAAAGGTGAAAATTCCCCATTGCTGGTGAGTCGCGGATAAAAGAGTTCTCCGGTAGGGTGATCACCGCGGCGAATTCCGCCACGCAGATGAGCAGGCAAGAAGCCCTCTTCGACAAGGGTAATAGGTAAAATATCAGCGATTGGGCTACCAATAAATTCTTCGTCTACCATTCCACTCATCAGAAAACCGCCGCCGCGTTCGGCAACGAAATCTTCTAGCATTTGCAGTTGATCAGCATTGAAGAAATCGAACTCTATGTCACCCAGCACGATCGCTTCATATTCAAATAACTCCTCGCGATCCTCAGGGAAACCACTACTTAGTTCTGTAGCCGATTCGATACCCTGACGATAGTATTTTTCTGGTCCGGTTTGCAGATAGGTTGCCAGGCGAAGTGAATTGTCACCGGACACCGCACGGCGTATAAACTTGTATTCGTTGCGTGGGTGGCCTTCTAAATAAAGTATGTCCAGCGCTTCTTTCTCAGTGTTATCCACCAAAAAACTGTAACTGTTGTTCTTGTCGATGATCTCACCTGTCTGCAATTCGACATTTAGGTCATACACAATCAAATCTGGACGCTCGGGGGTTATCTCTAGCTCGAAGCGGCGAGTCACTCCCTCTGGACCTAGAATGACCACATCGGAGACTACCTGAGTATCTCCATCCATTATGGAAAGCTCGACTTCTTGCCCTTCATAGCCCTGGTGATTTACCGCAACTTGCACATTGAAGACAGAGCCTTCCAAGACTGTCTTCGCAGCACTCACATCGACAATGCCGATGTCTTGAGGAATATCTTCCTGTCCTACTCCGATGGTGAATACTGGTATCTGTCTGGCACCAAAATCTTGAGCGGTAGCCAGAGGATCATCATCGCTATTGTCGGCGCCATCACTGACTAAAATTATACCGCCCAAGGGAAGTCCGTTAAGCTGATCATCTACATAACTTAAGGCCTGATCGATAGATGAAGCGGTGCCTTCTTCGCTCAATTCCTCTATGCCAGCTATTCGCTGTGTCTGGTTATCGAAACGAAAAGTGCGGATCTGAAAGGACTCGGAAAGTCCATCGAGTAGACCGTTTTCATAGAGTTGTTCTTCGACGGCGGCCTGCCGAGTTTGCCCATCAGGAAGGTCAGCGATGGCCATGCTCTGCGAATCATCGATTAACACAGCGAGGTAAGTTTCTTGTGGCGAAATCTGCAGCGTAGTCACTACCGGTCTTAACAAACAAAACAGAAGCAGTACCAATACGCTAGAGCGTATGCCGATAAAAAAAGCCTTCCAAGGGGTACTGAGCTGCCTTGTTGTTTTACGATAGGCAAACCAAACACCGATCGTGATCAGCACAACCAATAGGGCAAATAGCCATGGACTAATGCCGTAAGCAAAAGTGAATGTGCCGTCTTCGAGAGCCGTTAAAAAGTTAGGTTGTGAGTATTCCATTGCTACTGATCTGTATTCGCTGATCCCTGGTTCTCAGACAATACACGATAGTATTCTTCCACCAGATCTCGGTACTCATCAGGGATATCTTCATCAACGGTGGCGTAGAGTTTGTTGTTGATGTTATCCAGCTCTGCCTGCGCGCGCAGTGCTCCCTCGAGTTCGGTTATTGGTTGGAGTAGTTGTCTAAATAGTTCTGGTTGATTGAGAAAGTCTTCGATATCTTGCTGCGTCAATTGCTGGCGAATCGATCTGGCATTGCCAATAGCATTCGGCGTACCTTGAGCACCTACACGTCCGCCCGACCCTGGTTGCTGTTCACTGCTTGCGCCACCTCCAGCGGCCTGTTGTTGTCCACTTCCTTGACCTTGCTGACCTTGTTGACCTTGTTGGCCTTGTTGGCCTTGTTGACCTTGTTGGCCTTGTTGACCTCGCTGCTGGCCCAATTGACCGCGCTGACCTGGCTGATTACCCCCAGCACGCGCTTGATCTTGCAATTGCTGCGTGAGCTGCTGCGCTAGTTGTTGCGTCTGCTCCAATTGCTCGCGCATCTCC
>Ga0307995_1000238_pt1 | contig 40066 bp, 41 predicted proteins | sample EllFjometagen262_FD_203132 | JGI IMG/M metagenome (GOLD analysis project Ga0307995, IMG submission 203132) | Marine microbial communities from Ellis Fjord, Antarctic Ocean - #262 | ecosystem: Environmental > Aquatic > Marine > Unclassified | place: Southern Ocean | collected 2014-11-02 | reverse complement strand
TGCTCTACCGTCTGAGCTATACCGGCTAAATTGCCTGTGCTCCTGAACTCAGGAGGGGCGTATAATACTGAACGAATTCGTAGGATGCAAGCATCAATGATGATTTTATTAAAGTTTTTTAGTGTTTCTGCAACCCAGCTAGTTGCGCCATACCATCCAGAACTAATTCTTCTACATAAGTCACACCGAGCTCATTGGCTATAGCTAAACCATCGCCCCCACAAAGCAGTATTTCGTAGCCACGCCCCTGGGCCTCTCTCACCAGACCACAAACACCATGATGAGCCATTTGGTAACACCCAGCCAATACCGCTTGGCTTGTGCTAGTGCCAGGTTGAAGGTCGTCGACGGCCTGATGCGTCACGTTGATTTGTGCAGTATCACGGGTTAGGGCTTGCGACATCAGTCTTGCGCCGGGAATGATATAACTACCTTCATGACAGCCTTCCGCGCTCACATAATCAAAGGTAATGGCGCTGCCGCAGTCAACCACACAAACAGCACTGCGGGTATACTGCCTTGCCGCCACCATGCCTAGCCACCTATCTACACCTAACTGCTGAGTTTGCTGATAACCATTGGTTAGATCTTGCCAACGGTCTTGAGTCGTTATCTGATGGCATGGTATGTTTTTGTCATGCGCCCAAGCTTCAACACAGAGACCCTGCACATCACCACCCACACTAGCCCAATACATCACGCTAGCGGACTCCGGCAGACTAGCCTGTAACTGAGCAAGGTTTAGGTCGCACACCAATATAGCACCAGAGCAGAGCACTACACCCTGCTGCTGCAGTCTCCACTTGAGGCGAGTATTACCCACATCTACGAGCAAGTCAGTCATTCGTGCACCTCTATGGGCCGCAAACTAATCTCACCACCACTGTAGGCTTCCAACGCCCCATCATGCTCTATCATTAAAGCACCCACCTGATTAACGCCACGACAAATGCCCTCAATGTGTCTGCCTGGAAGCAAAAGCTGAACCTTTTGATCTTGGTAATAGTGACGCTGCTGCCATTCATCACGCATTGCAGCAAAGCCATGTTGCACAAATCGGTGCAAGTGCTCATTCAAACGCAATAGGATCTGCGCCACAACGTTATTACGACTTAGCTGGTAGCCCAGCTGCGTAAGACTCACCCAAGGCTGATCAATGGCATCATCATGAATTAAATGTACATTTAGACCAATACCAATCACCACGTGACAAGGGCCTGTTGCGTCGCCTCGCATCTCTAGCAAGATCCCTGCAAGTTTTTTGCCATCGACTAATAGGTCATTGGGCCATTTTAGCTGCACTTGCTTTACGCCCAAATCAGCTAATGCTTGTGTCAGGGCCAAACCCACGACCAAGCTCAGCCCTTCTAGTGCAGCTGCTCCACCAGAAAAATGCCAACCTAAGGATAACGCGATATTTTGGCCAAACGGCGACTGCCATTGGCGACCTAACCGACCTCGACCTGATGTTTGCACTTCAGCCAGCACCACTTCGCCGTGAATAGACTGCTGTTGCTGGTGCGCCATTAAGGTTTGATTGGTGGATGGGAGGGACATGTGCAATTGCACATTAAAGCTAGGATTTAGTATTGGCAGCTGGCGCTGTATGGCTTCCACATCTAATAAATCTAGGCCACCTGAAATTCGATAACCACGACCACGGACGCGATGTAATTTTACCCCTAACGCCTCCACCCCTTTAAGCTGCTTCCATACAGCAGCTCTGCTCATACTCAGGTGCTGCCCTAAGGCAGTGCCTGAGTGAAACTGACCATCGGCCAGCAAGTGCAGCAATTGATTAAGGCTAGTCAACGACATGGGGATTGCCGTGCCGCTGAGCCGATTGCAATGAAACAGTCATATAGCTCCTCATATAATGCAGGTGGCTGGTTTCATCGCAATGATATTGAACATTACTTTCTTTTTGCCTTTTTCTTGGTTTTATCCACGTGTTTTATTAAACGCTGTTTCTTAGCAATTTGGCGCTGAGACAACACGTTCTTTTTTTCTCCAAACGGATTTTCGCCAGTACGGAACTCAAAACGCACAGGCGTACCACGGATCTTAAGCACTTTGATGAATTTGTTTTCCAAATAACGCTTGTAGGTTGTGGGTAGTGCGTTTGTTTGGTTGCCATGTACTATAAACAAAGGTGGGTTAGAACCACCAAGGTGAGCATAGCGCAGCTTAATTCGGCGCCCGTGCACTAAGGGTGGCTGGTGATCTAGTATCGCGTCTTCAAGTAACGTAGTTAACTTGTTGGTGCTCCACTTGGTGAAGGCACAGCTATGGGCTTCTTCAACTGACGCGTATAAATCACCAACACCGGAACCATGTAATGCCGAGATAAAGTGAATACGTGCAAATTTGGCAAACTCCAAACGCGCCTGCAACTCATGTTTCACATGAGCTTTATCATCAACAGTCATGCCATCCCATTTATTGACAGCAATCACCAATGCACGACCAGCATCAATAACAAAGCCCAACAAGTGCATATCTTGCTCTGTTAAACCTTCGTGAGCATCAACTACCAGCACTACAACATGAGCATCCTTAATAGCCTGAAGTGTCTTAACAATAGAAAATTTCTCCACCGTTTCTGTCACACTACGTCGACGACGCACGCCTGCAGTATCAATTAACGTATAAGGCTTGTCGTTGCGGCGATAGGGGATATAAATACTATCACGAGTAGTTCCTGCTTCATCGAACACCACAACGCGATCTTCACCCAACATACGATTAACCAAGGTAGACTTGCCTACATTGGGCCGACCCACTACACCAATACGAATACCACCTTCTGAATCGGGCGGAAACCCCTCGTCTTCTGGAAAAGGCGCCAATACATCTTCAATCAACTGGCTCACACCGCGACCATGAGACGCTGCAATAGCACGAGGCAAACCTACAAGGCCTAAACCATAGAAATCGCCTAAGGCTACGTCGATATCAATACCATCAGTTTTGTTAACCACCAAATAGGCAGGTTTATCACAGCGGCGCAGGTGGTCGGCAATCAGCTCGTCAGAAGGGTTCAGACCCGCCTTACCATCGACCAAAAATAATACCGCATCAGCTTCCTCAATGGCGAGCAGCGATTGCTCAGCCATCACTTGATCGATACCCGCTTCATCACCACTGATACCACCTGTATCAATAACGATAAAGTCTCGCTCTTCAGTCTTACCTTCACCGTATTTTCGGTCACGGGTGAGGCCTGGAAAATCTGCTACTAAAGCATCACGAGAGCGCGTTAAGCGGTTAAAAAGTGTGGATTTGCCCACATTAGGGCGCCCAACAAGGGCAATTACGGGATTCATAAATAAACCAATTATTTCAAGCCAAGACGCGTAAGACGACCATCTAGACTGAGTAAGAAAATATTATCTTGGTAGCTCTTGCTACCAATACGGGCACCTTTAAGGGCCATTTTTTGACGACCTAAAAACTCGCCATCACTAAGCTGAAGTACGTGAACGTAGCCTTGTGCATCAATCACTAGCGCATTGCCCGCTAAACCCATTGGGGCAGCCAATGTGCGGTGCTTCAGAGCATCGTTCTGCCACAGCACGTGACCTAGCTCTCGGTCATAAGCAAGTACGGTATCCTGCGCATCCACCACCAAAATAGCATCACCTACTAAGGCCGTGCCACTAATACTAGATACAGGCTGCTGCCACCTAACCGCGCCAGTTAAGGCATCAATTGCGGCAATGTTCCCCTGATAGCTAGTAACATATAGCAAGTCATCTACCAGGGTTAATGTGCCATCTACATCGGCTAGACGCTCAATTTCTGAACGCCCTTCTGCAGCGCCAATACTCTTCTGCCACACCAAATTACCTACTTGATTATCTAAAGCCACCAACTTACCACTGGCAAAGCCTGCATAAGTGTAGCTTTCGTTAACAAGCGGAGTGCTGGTACCCCTCAATGTTAAGCTGGGCAGGCTTGCTGCATAAGACCATTGAAACTTACCATCGCTTATGGAATAGGCGCTTACCTTTCCATCAACCGTTTGCACTACAACAATTTTACTATTGGCTTGCGGCGAAGCTAAAGCTTCACTAGAGGTGTTCACCTGCCACAATACGGAACCATCAACACTGCTCACAGCAACTAATTTACCACTGCGGGTCACCACAAATAATTGTTCATTTATGTGCCCTACACCTGCAGTAACCAGCTCCGCGAGATCAGTCTTCCAGTTAACCTCACCCGTATCTATATTAAACGACCCCAACTGCTCACCAGCGGCAGCGAATATAGCACTTCCTGATAACACAGGCTGCATGACTGAACTGCCTTCATCATCGCCCTTGCCCACAGACACTGACCAATGCTTAACGAGGCCAACCTGCTGCTCAAACCCGATCAATGCCGCAGGATCCGGCAGATTACCACCAGAGGATGAACACGCACTAACCGCTATCGACGCTAGGCATACAATCAACAGTTTTAACGGTCTAGCGCTCATGTTAATAACTCCTATCCTAGTCATTATTTGGGGATCTCATCTCTAACCATTGCATTAGGCACTACAAGTATTATTGCGCAAGATTATCTAGCTTTAAACTTAACAACGGACTGTTTACGCCACCAGCGGCGGCAAGTACAGAGGCTGCAGTGTAAGCTTCTCTAGCAGCATCTACATCGCCTTGAGCAACCAACACATCGCCACGAGTTTCTAGCCGGCCTAGCTGCCATGCATCATCGCCATCTACCAATAAAGCTAATGCTTCATTGTGTTGACCTTGAGCGCTTAGGACCTTAGCCAAACGAACGGTAGCCAAGGCATTAACTTCGGCATCACCCTCCTGTGTTAACACCCACTGTAATTCTGCTGCAGCTGCAGTCAAATCACCTTCTTGAACTTCAACTCTCGCTACCATTAGAGCTGCAAACTGAGCATAAGTGCTAGAACCAAATTCTGCCTTAAGCAATTTGCTGTTATGGCGTATTTCAGCCATGTCAGAATCGCTCAACTGACCTGCTGGTGAACTATTCATTAGCTGCTGGAAGTATACGCTGGCAGTTTCTGCCTGGCTGACCTGCTGGTCCTGATACGCGTTCCAACTTAGCACGCCACCTACAGTAACGGCGATGGTTAGTATTAATGACTTTCCATTTGCCTGCCACCAACGTTTTAGCGCTTCTACCTGTTCTTCTTCTGTCTTCATTTCGGCCACGACCAAAAACTCCCTTAATGCTGCTTGTAGTAATTATTAAATAAGTTCAGCGACATACGCTGATACTTGATCTAGAGATATGCTTTGCTGCTCACCCTGCCCTTGTAATGGTTTGATCTGGATTTGACCCTGGGCTAACTCATCTTCACCCATAATAAGCACCAGTTTAGCACCACAACGATCAGCCTTTTTCATTTGGTTTTTAAGACTACCGCCACCACAGTGCCACAATAAACGTAACCCAGAAATCTCAGTACGTAATTGTTCTGCCAATTGCATGGTACGGACGGTTGCAGCATCACCCATGTGAGCTAGATATACATCAGCTTGCTGTCCTAAGCCAGCAGGCTCTTGCTGCATCTCTTGCAGCAACAAAATCATTCGCTCTACACCCATGGCCCAACCCACCGCAGGTGTAGGCTTGCCGCCAAGCTGTTCTATCATGCCGTCATAACGGCCACCACCACATACCGTACCCTGAGCACCCAATTTATCGGTAACCCATTCGAAAACAGTCTTACAATAGTAGTCTAATCCTCTAACTAAACGAGGGTTAACCTCATAGCTAATGCCTGCAGCGTCTAATAACTCACGCAGGCGCTGAAAGTGCACGCGAGATTCATCATCTAAGTAGCCATAGAAATCAGGCGCCCCATCTAACAATGCTTGAGTATTTGCATCTTTACTATCTAATACCCGCAATGGGTTAGTAGTTACGCGACGCTGACTGTCGGCATCTAGCGATTCCATATTAAGCTGCAAAAACGCCACTAAATCAGTTCGATAAGCTGCCCGAGCTGCAGCACTACCTAAGGTGTTCAACTGCAATGTTACGGCGTCTTGTAAACCTAGCTGCCGCCACAAACGCGCTGTCATTATAATCAGTTCAGCATCTACATCCGGCCCATTTAAACCATAGACCTCTGCACCAAACTGGTGAAACTGTCGTTGACGCCCTTTTTGTGGGCGCTCGTAGCGAAACATAGGGCCGTGATACCACAAACGCTGTACTTGGTTATAGGTTAACCCATGCTCTTGAGCAGCCCGCACACAGGACGCAGTGCCCTCTGGCCTCAAGGTCATGTTGTCGCCATTACGATCGGCGAAGGTATACATTTCTTTTTCTACCACATCTGTGGCTTCGCCTATTGAGCGACAAAACAAATCCGTTTTTTCTGCGATGGGCATACGAATTTCTTGATAACCATACTGGTCAAAGACCGACTTTACCTGTGCTTCAAAAAATTGCCACAACGGCGTTTGAGCCGGCAATATATCATTCATGCCGCGAATGGCTTTTATAGACGCCAAAATGTGTTCCTTATGTAATGGGGGTGTCGCTAACTAATACAGGTCTATTTACTCAACGTAAGGCGCGCAATATCTTTACGTGTATGCGGCTTTAAGTCAATGGCTTGGCCATCGAACGTCATTGTAGCAACACCAGAAGAACGTCCCAGTAATACTTCTATTGGCGCAGTGACCACCTGCTCTATAGTGTCTCCTGCAGAGTACAAGTCTGACAGTATCATCTTACCGTTGCCGTCTTTAATCTCTACCCAACAGTCTTTATCAAATACCATGACAAGTTGAGCCTGATTAGGCAACAACACAACAACATCAGCAACTTTGGACGTCTGTTCTTTGGCTACTTCTACCGCCGCATCATCTACAGGCTCACTAGCGGCCACTTCACTCTCTAGGGTTTGCTCAGCAGCAGGCACCGTTGCATCCACTTCGCTGTCATTTGTTGCCAACAGGAGTAAATCTAGGTTGGCGTCATCCGCATCGATGTCTTCAACTACAGTTTCGCCAGCAGGAGTTTCCACTGCCACGCTAGCTAATTGCGAGAGCATTTGGCTGCCATTTTGGCTTTGCCACCAAACAATTGACGCCGCTATCAAACCGATAACAAACACAATTGAGATCAACTTAACCCAAGTGTCACCCGGCTTACTTTGCTGGCCACCCTTACGGATAGTAGACATAGGCTTGGCGCTATTATTAGGCACACCATAGGCCGCATCAAATTCTGCCACTAACGCTTGACCATCCAAACCCACGTGACGCGCGTATGAGCGAATATATCCTCGAGCAAATACAAAGCTTGGAATCAGCTCAAAGTCATCTTCTTCGATAGCATTGATGATTTTTGAGGTTAAATGTAAATCACGGGCCGCTTCTTTTTGAGACAGTCCATGTTCCTCACGAGCTTGGCGCAATAAGTGACCAGGAAAGCCTGGCGACTGTCCGTCTAATTCTGGTTGGTCCTGCATACCTAATGGTTCCACATCACTCACTATCAATACCTTTTATTATTATTCGACGCTGAGTTAATTAATATTAGTCAGACTTATCTATGGTGTTTCATAGACCCATCATAACGCCCATTTTTGGACACTACCAGTACAGGAGACCTTTGCACAATACAGACCCCAAGATAAATGGCTAAAATAACCCTGCCTTTCGTTGAAAACCTTGGCAATAGCTAGCTATTACCTGCAGCTCTCGCCTCAATCAGGCTAATTTTATCTCATTTTTCTATTGTCGCTGTATTATGCAAAGATCTCCATAGGTAAGTTCCTTAGCTAAATTTGCTTAGCTTCAATACGCGCAGCGTGTGTTGCACTACGACGCGTGCGATCTACAACCTGCCCAACTAACTGGCCACATGCAGCATCAATGTCATCGCCACGAGTGGATCTAATGGTAGTGATAGTTCCTGATTTAGCCATAATTTGCTGGAAGGCTTCAATTTGTGGCCTAGGGCTACGTCGGTAATCTGAACCTGGAAATGGGTTAAAGGGTATTAGATTAAGCTTACAGGGTACACGTTTCAATACTTGGGCTAACTCACGGGCATGTTTGGGTTGATCATTGATACCATCGATCATGGTGTACTCCATGGTAATCACCCGCTTATCACTGAGGTTTTCTAAATAACGGTTACACGCATCTAACAAAGCATCAATGTTGTACTTTTTATTCACCGGCACTAGTTCGTTGCGCAGCAAGTCATTAGGGGCGTGTAACGAAATAGCAAGAGACACATCAGTTATCTGACTCAGGCGGTCAATCGCTGGCACCACACCCGCAGTACTTACAGTTACACGACGCTTGGAAAGGTTATACGCATTATCATCCATCATAAGCGCAATGGCAGGAGCTACCTGATCGAAGTTAAGTAGCGGTTCGCCCATACCCATAAACACTACGTTAGTCACCCGGCGGGGTCCATTCGGATCGACGGGTCCAAACGACTTAATGGCAATGCGCAGCTGGCCGATAATTTCAGCCGCAGTTAAATTGCGGTTGAAGCCTTGCTTGCCGGTAGAACAAAAACTACAGTCTAAAGCACAACCCACTTGAGATGAAACGCATAATGTCGCCCGATCGCCTTCGGGAATAAGTACCATCTCAACTTTGTTGCCACCTGAAACGCCAATCACCCACTTACGAGTACCGTCTTTAGAGTCAGCACGATGCAGAACTTCTGGCTCTACAATTTCAGCGCTTAGTGTTAACTTTTGACGCAACTTTTTACTGACATTAGTCATGCTTTCAAAGTCATCTACACCAAACTGATGAATCCACTTCATCACCTGAACTGCTCGAAATTTCGGCTCGTCCATGGTGCTGAAAAAGGCTTCCATTTGCGCTTGAGAAAAACCCAAAATATTCATTTTTGTGCTGACTTCGGACATTTTAAGACCTGTTAGTAAACCATAATTTTGCGCAGCCATATATTTGGCCTAAACGCAGTGCGGCGTTCACTAGGAACGCCGCACGTTGCATGCTGCTATTGTGGCTAAAAAAAAATAGCCAAATCAATAGCAGCCTACTTTAACCAACAGCTATTAGCCGCCGAAGAAGTAGGCAATTTCACGAGCGGCTGACGTAGTAGAGTCAGAACCGTGTACTGCGTTTGCATCAATAGATTCTGCAAAGTCGCCACGGATGGTGCCTTCAGCAGCTTCTTGTGGGTTAGTTGCGCCCATTAGATCACGGTTCATGTTTACCGCGCCTTCGCCTTCAAGAACCTGTACAACAACAGGACCAGAAGTCATGAAAGAAACCAAGTGCCCAAAGAAAGGACGCTCGCTGTGCTCAGCGTAGAAGCCTTGAGCTTCAGCTTCAGACAACTGCTTCATTTCCATCTTAACAACTTTAAGGCCATTAGTTTCAAAACGAGAAACAATTTTGCCGATTACATTTTTTGCTACAGCATCAGGCTTGATGATGGACAGAGTGCGTTCTACCGCCATGGTATTCTCCAAACAGTGGGACCCATTAAATGGGTTGATATTAAAAAAGCAAAGACGTACTAACACGTACGTGAATTTTGACCGCGTAATTGTACGCTGTTTTATACGCCTTTAATAGGCCAAACCCGTACGACAGGGAACTAATCCAGCTCCCCGATCCATGCTGCCTGAATAGCTTCCAAAATCATTTCACCACAACGCTTAGGGTCGTCATTAAAGTCTGGCAAAGCCATAACCCATTCCATTAAGTCTGTAAACCGCACAAACCGTGGATCTACATCTGGATGCGCTTCGTATAACTCAATAGCGATATCTAGCGTATCCGTCCAAACCATACTCATAAAAACCTCCTGAGGGTACTGATAGCCTTAATGCGCTTCAGAAACAATATTAATGGTGTACTTTGGAATTTCCACTACCAAATTATCTGAGGCGATAACTGCCTGACAGCTGAGCCTAGAATCTGGCTCCAGGCCCCATGCCTTATCCAACATGTCGTCTTCTAGCTCGTCAGACTCAATCATTGAGTTAAATCCTTCACGCACTACAACGTGACACGTTGTGCAAGCGCATGATTTTTCACAGGCATGTTCGATGTCAACGCCATTGTCTTTGGCAGCATCTAAAATAGTCTGCCCAGCAGGCGCCTCAAACACAAGCCCTTCAGGGCAATGTTCGGCGTGGGGCAAAATGATAATTTGTGGCATTTAAGTTAGCTCCTAAGCTTTTTGGCGTCCTAGTTTGCGACTGCTGGAATCAGTTGCTTTACAACTGATCCACGGCCTTGCCCGCTAGGGCACGTTTAATACTGTAATCCATACGCATAGCCGCATAGGCATCACTGGCCTTAGCCATAACTTCAATTTGTTTCGCAATTGCATGATGATCCTGGCCATTACGGGCGATCACCAATTGCTCCATTTGATCAACGATGCCCTGCTGCTCTTGCGCTGTAAGCAGGCGGTCACCGTCTTCGGCAAGCGCCATGGTTACCGCTTCTACAAGACGATCCGCATCAACTTGCTGCTCGCGCAAACTGCGAGCACTACGATCACCTTCCACATTAGTCCAACTGGCTTTAATCATGTCTGCAATCTGTACATCAGACAAACCATAGGATGGCTTCACTTGCACTGACGCAGCTACACCCGAAGTTAATTCGCGAGCACTAACTTCTAACAAGCCGTCGGCATCTACCTGAAACGTAACTCGAATTTTTGCTGCCCCAGCAGCCATTGCAGGAATACCACGCAACTCAAAGCGAGACAACGAACGACAATCCTGAACCAGCTCACGCTCACCTTGCAAGACATGAATAGCCATGGCTGTTTGACCATCTTGATAGGTAGTAAATTCTTGGGCACGAGCTACGGGAATCGGCGTGTTGCGATCAATTACTCGCTCCACTAACCCACCCATCGTCTCCAAACCTAACGATAACGGCAACACATCAAGCAACAATAACTCTTCGCCACTTTGATTACCCGCCAATACATCGGCCTGACGAGCCGCACCCAAAGCCACAACTCGGTCCGGATCTATATCGGTTAGCGGCTGCTGCTGAAACAATCCAGCCACCCGTTCTTGCACAAGCAAACTACGGGTTGAACCACCCACCATGACAATCTTTGCTATATCACCTATCGTCACTTTTGCATCACGCAAGGTGCGCTTGGTGGCTCTAATAGCCTTACCAACAATAGGATCTAGCAACCCATTCATTTGGTCTCTAGTAAGCTCTAAGTCAGAATAGACTGCAGCACCAGGCCAACCTGAAAAGGATAATGTAGTATTTTGCACATCACTTAGATGCTCTTTGCCCCCACGAGCCAAACGCAGTAAAAAACGCTGCTGTGCCAGATCTAACTGAGCGGGTATTTGACGCTCTTGACGCATCCATTCAGCTATTTCGTGGTCAAAATCATCACCACCCAATGCTGAGTCGCCACCGGTCGCAAGGACTTCAAAGACGCCCTGCTCCATACGTAATATGGAAATATCAAAAGTACCACCACCCAGATCAAATACAGCAATAGTGCCTTGCTCTTGCTGATCATGCTCCAATCCATAAGCCACTGCTGCAGCTGTCGGCTCATTAAGCAAACGCAACACTTGAATGCCAGCCAATTGCGCAGCATCTTTAGTTGCTTGGCGTTGAGCATCATCAAAGTAAGCCGGCACGGTAATCACAGCACCAACCAGCTCTCCACCTAAACTACTCTCTCCACGCTGCACCAGCGCACGCAAAATATCGGCAGACACCTGTACCGGGCTCTTTAGACCAGATACGGTATTAATAAGGGGCATACCCTGATCACACGCCTCAAATAAGTAAGGCATATTTTCGCCAAGGCGCTTTACGTCTTCAATACCGCGACCCATTAGCCGCTTAACAGACATCACCGTGTTCGCTGCATCATCAACTAAATGAGCTTGAGCCTTTACACCCACTTGCGGCAACTCATCAGCCAAATAACGCACCACGGAAGGCAATAAGTGCTCACCACGGCTATTAGGCAAGGTTTCCGCTTGTCCGCTACGAACGCTGGCCACTAACGAATGAGTGGTACCAAGATCTATACCGACAGCAAGTTTGCGCTGATGAGGCTTGGCACTTTGCCCGGGCTCTGCGATTTGCAACAAGGCCATGTATATATTCCTTAATCCAGTAATGCGCCTTCAAGGGCGTCTAATTGCTGTTGTAATTTAACGATAAACTGAAGCTTACGCACGGCCGTTTCTGCGGCACCAAGGTCTGACGAGTCGTAAGCGTGCGCGAATTCACTCTCTAATTGGCCGGCCTGGTGTTGAAGCTTAGACGCCATAGAATCAATTTGCGCCTCTGGGTCCTGAGACTGATGCATCTCTTCTAAGGATTCTCGCAGCTCAATTTGCTGCAACAAAAAATCCATAGGCATTTGTGTATTGGTAGGCGCTAAGGGATCCATACCCTGCAACTGCAGCAAGTATATGCCGCGCGTTAACGGCTTACTTAAGGTTGCGTAGGCTTGATTTAAATAGGCTGTGATTTGCACTGCCCGCCTTTGCTCACTATCAGACCCAGTTACAAAACGATCTGGGTGATGCGTTTGCTGCAGACTGCGGTGAGATTGCCTCAATACCGCAAGATCTACAGAATAATCACAAGGCAAACCATAACAAGAGAAATAGTCTTGGCTAATATCCATAGTTCTAAAGCACCAAAGACCGACTAAACGTTAAAACTTTCACCACAACCACACTCACTTTTTGAGTTAGGGTTGTTAAATTGAAAACCTTCATTAAGACCTTCTTTGGCATAATCCAATTCTGTACCATCTAGATACAACAAGCTTTTTGGATCAATCACCACTTTTACGCCTTTGCTGTCAAAAATCGCATCGTCTGCAGAGATTTTATCAACAAATTCCAAAATGTAAGCCATTCCAGAGCACCCTGTGGTACGAACACCCAAGCGCACGCCCTCACCTTCACCACGATTAGCAATGTAGCTAGTGACATGATCGGCGGCTGCCTGTGTAATAGTAATGGCCATGATGACTTCCTCTTATCTATACAATAACAACTGTGCGTTATTGCTTGCTCTTATAGTTGTGGATGGCGGCCTTGATAGCATCTTCAGCAAGCACAGAACAGTGAATCTTTACCGGAGGTAAAGCCAATTCTTGCGAGATATTAGAATTGCGAATTTCGCCAGCCTGATCCAAAGTCATGCCCTTCATCCATTCGGTAACCAATGAACTTGATGCGATGGCAGAACCACAACCGTAGGTTTTAAACTTGGCATCTTCAATCACACCTGCGTCATTAACCTTAATTTGTAGACGCATCACGTCTCCACAAGCTGGCGCTCCTACCATGCCTGTACCTACGTGCGCATCTGTTTCGTCCATCTTTCCCACGTTACGGGGATTTTCGTAGTGGTCAAGTACCTGTTCGCTGTAAGCCATGATCTTATCCTCTCAATCTACTTTATGTGTTGGTAGCGGGGTAACCCACTGCCCTTATTTTTAGTGTGCAGCCCACTGCACAGAATTCAAATCGATACCGTCTTTGTACATGTCCCACAACGGTGATAACGCGCGCAATTTAGTCACGGCAGTAAGTGACAACTCAATGGCCTGATCTATATCCGCTTCCGTAGTGAATCGCCCAATACTAAAACGAATTGAACTATGAGCCAGTTCGTCATTCATACCTAAAGCACGTAATACATAAGAAGGCTCTAAGCTAGCAGACGTACACGCCGAACCAGAAGAAACCGCTATCTCACGTAAAGACATCAACAAAGACTCGCCTTCTACATAGTTAAAACTGATATTAGCATTGCCAGACACTCGCTGTGTGGCATGGCCGTTCATATACACTTCTTCCATGCCCTTAACGCCATCCCACAAACGCTGACACAAACCTTCGATACGAGCGTTATCAGCAACCATTTCTTCTTGCGCAATGGCAAATGCTGCACCCATGCCTACAATTTGGTGAGTTGCCAAAGTACCAGAACGCATACCGCGCTCATGGCCGCCACCGTGCATTTGAGCTTCTAAACGCACACGTGGCTTACGGCTTACATACAAAGCGCCAATACCCTTTGGGCCATAAATTTTATGGGCCGAGAAAGACATCAAGTCAACTTTTGTAGTCGCTAAATCGATGGCTATTTTGCCAGCACTTTGAGCAGCGTCTACGTGGAACAATACCTTGTTAGCACGGGTCACTTCACCAATAGCCGCAATGTCTGTAACCACTCCAATTTCGTTATTTACATGCATTAATGACACCAAGATAGTATCTTCACGCAGTGCATCTGCCACTTGATCGGCACTAATAATGCCTTCTGTTGTAGGCTCTAAATAAGTGACTTCATAGCCATCACGCTCAAGCTGGCGACACGTATCTAGAACGGCCTTATGCTCAATTTTTGAGGTGATAATATGCTTGCCTTTTTTATGATAAAACTGCGCCACACCTTTAATTGCAAGATTATCTGACTCTGTGGCACCAGAGGTCCAAACAATTTCCCTTGGATCAGCATTGATTAGATCAGCGACCTGACGACGAGCATTTTCTACCGCTTCTTCTGCTTGCCAACCATACACGTGAGACCGTGACGCCGGATTACCGAAGTTACCCTCTTGCGTCAAACAATCACACATCAACTTAGCAACTCTTGGATCTACTGGCGTGGTTGCTGAGTAGTCCAAATACAAAGGCATTTTCATGTACATTCTCCGCTGTTACAAACAGCTATTAATCAATCTTTAAAACAGGTGAGTAGATGGTCACTCACTTACAAAATTTAGAAACTCGGTGGCGTTAGTTTTGTCTATCTGGCGCTGGGCATCTTCATGTTCATGCGCTTCACCTTGACTCACTAAGTCTGCCAAACTAATACCACTTAAAAAAAAGTGAATTTGATTACTAAGGTCAGTCCATAAGTGATGTGTTAAACACATATTACCGGCCTGACAGTCTTCTGAGCCACCACAGCCTGTGGCGTCAACCGCTTCATTTACTGCATCAATCACCTGTGCCACAAAGATGCTTTCGGCATCTCGGCTCAGACGATAACCACCGCCAGGGCCTCGCACACTTTGCACCAAACCTTGACGACGCAACTTAGAAAACAGCTGCTCCAGATAGGACAAGGAAATTACCTGTCGCTCTGAAATATCGGCCAAACTTATTGGCTTATCTGACGCATGAATTGCAAGATCTAACATTGCAGTCACCGCGTAACGGCCTTTAGTTGTGAGCTTCATTGAAGAACCTGTGTTTTCTGCATGGGGCTATGTTACTAAAGCCTGACTAAATTAGTCAAGTATTAAAATGCATCGATTGAAGCTGATTTTATGACGGCTGATCGTCACAAGGGTCTATAGCTGCCTCAAAATCTGCTACGTTCAATTCTGGTAGGTTTTCATCTACAAAACTGGCATCCAGCTCTTTCATTTTAGCCGCCATACACTGCAATTTCCGGTCCACTGCATGCATATGATCCAATATAGCTGATAAGGATTTAGCCACTGGGTCTGGGAGGTCTGAACTCATACCGTAGGCGTCAAACTTCTCGGCCAAATCTTGACGTAATTTTTGCTCGGCTTCACTAGGGCGCTCAATAATACGCCCAGGAATACCCACCACTGTCGCGTTTGCCGGAACAGGTTTAGTAACCACGGCATTGGAACCAACGCGGGCATTTTTACCCACTTCAAACGGCCCTAGTATTTTTGCTCCTGCACCAACCACTACGCCATCATGTAGCGTGGGATGCCGCTTACCTTTATCCCATGTTGTGCCACCTAAGGTCACACCGTGGTATAAGGTCACATCATCTCCAATGATGGCCGTTTCGCCAATCACCACACCCATGCCATGATCAATAAAAAAACGATTGCCTATTTGCGCTCCAGGGTGAATTTCAATACCCGTAAGCCAGCGCGTTATAGTAGACATGAAGCGAGCCAACCACTTAAGCTTAATATTCCACAAAGTATGGGCCATGCGGTGCAACAACAGGGCGTGTAAGCCCGGATAGCAGGTAAGGACCTCTACAAAATTTCGTGCCGCTGGGTCACGGTGAAAAACGGAGGCGATATCTTCTTTCAGATGTCTAAACATAACCTTAATCCTAAATTAATGAAGCCAACCTAAACTGCAGTATTACTCTATTGCTCGGCGTATAGAGAATTATATGGTGCCTATCGCAGTTTTTTCAACGTACGCTGCGTGGCAGTTAAGATACCACGCATGATGTTATGCTCAATACGATCCATTCGAGCACGAACATATAAACGCCGTAACCGCGCCATCAGCTGACGCGGGCTTTCTGGGTCCAAAAACTCAACCTCCACTAAGGTTTCTTCCATGTGCTCAAACAGCTTTTCCATTTGGTCGTTAGTAGCCAGTTCTTCGTCCCATTCAGTTCCCCAAACAGGCACAGGCGCATCACCTTTCTCCCCCGCCAACACAGCCATACGTAACTCATAGGTAACCACCTGGACTGCAGCAGCCAAGTTGAGCGAGCTAAAGTCCTCGTGAGAAGGGATATGTACGTGGAAATTGCACAGGTGCAACTCTTCGTTAGTAAGACCACGATCTTCACGGCCAAAAACAAAAGCAACATCGTGCTTTGGTAGCTCAGACAAGGCCTGCGCAGCGGTTTGTCGAGGATCTAGTAAAGGCCACGGAATATTTCGGCTGCGCGCACTAGTGCCTACCACCAATCCACATCCCTCTATAGCTTCTGCTAAGCTACCAACCACCCTGGCATCTTCCAACACGTCTTTAGCACCAGCTGAACGCGCGTCTGCTTTGCCGCTGGGAAACTCTCGCGGCTCAACCAACACTAAATTGTGAATGCCCATGTTTTTCATGGCACGGGCCGCACCACCGATATTGCCAGGGTGTGAAGTATTTACCAAGACAATGCGCGCATTGGCCATTAAATTTTGCATGGAAGCTGCTAACCTAAGAGTGAATTAATTTCGAAGTCGCAATAATAGCGATATTCCATAATTTTGTCGTGGTTAGAGCGCAAATCTCCCCCCGTAACTGGGTTTTTTTACCACTTTTTTGCTATACTCCGCGCCATCGACGCATTTGCGTCCCGTTCTTTATAAACTTTAAGGTAATTCACTCATGCTTCCGCTAATTAACATTGGCCTGCGTGCCGCGCGTATCGCTAGCGAACAACTCGTCAGATCAATGGAACGACTGGATTTTCTTCACGAAGAAGGCCAGGAAATCGATGCCCATATACGTAAGCAATGTGAAGGTGCTGAACGCACTATTGCCTATGAAATTCATAAAGCTCACCCAGAACAAGGTGTGATTGGCGCTGTCGCTGGCGAGATGAACCCTCCAGCAGAAGCACCGAGTAAAGTGTGGCGCATAAGCGCTATCGACGGCCTTGAGCAATATGCCCATAGCCTACCCATGTTTACCTTGACCATGGCCTGCTATGAAGACGGCAAAGTAGCCCACTCTATTATCATCTGCCCATCCAGCGGTGAAGAATTCTGCGCTAGTAAAGGCCGCGGCGCCCAACTTAATGGTCGTCGCATTCGTGTTAGCAAGCGCGCTACCTTGGATGGAGCCCAGATATTTGGCGGTGGCAACCAAAACCGTGAAGACCTTACAGACTTCGATCGTGGCCAAGCTATTTCTCGTAACTTGTTTAGTCAAGGTGCTAGCAACTATGCTCAACTGAGCAACAACATGGCATTAGCTTACACTGCCGCTGGCCGCTTAGATGCCTTATGGCACAGTAGTTTAGATGACACAGCAGATGCTGGTTTATTGTTGCTATTAGAAGCGGGTGCTTTGGCAGCCGACTTTACTGGCGGCACCCCTTTGAATAAGGGCGAGTTAGTCTGTGCCAACTCGAAGCTACTTAAGCTCATGCTTAAAGCTGTCCATAGCGCTTAATTTTAAGCCTATAGATACTTCACTTTGCTGCGTTCACAAAGCCATGTGACCGCAGCAAAGTAATTCCCTATTGCTCTTCTAAGTCCTGCTCAAAGCCTTCGCCTTCTTCAAAACCTTCACCCTCAATAACTTCTTCTTTAGGTGGAATAATTAGATCTTCTTGAGTGATGCCTAACAGCAACAACACGTTGGCTGCTACGTAAATAGACGAGTATGTTCCTACCAGCACTCCAATCGTTAATGCTAACGCAAACCCGTGAATCAACTCACCACCAAACACCAAAAGTGCCATTAACACCAAAAGGGTGGTAATAGATGTCACTAACGTGCGGCCTAATGTTTGCGTCAGAGACTCATTGATAATTTCAATGGTGGTCCCTTTGCGAATTTTACGGAAATTCTCTCTAATCCGGTCAGACACCACAATAGTGTCGTTCAACGAATAACCAATGACCGCCAAAATCGCAGCCAATACTGTTAAGTCAAAGTCCAATTTAAATATTGAGAAGATCCCCAATACAATCAGCACGTCGTGGATTAAAGCAACCACGGCACCCACAGAGAATTTAATTTGAAAGCGCAAAGCCACGTAGATCATTACAATGGCCAAAGCCAGCAGCAGGCCTAAACCACCTTGTTCTGTGAGCTCTTCGCCAACTTGAGCACCAACGTACTCAGAACGACGCAACTCAACAGTTGAGGTTGACGCTGATTGCAAGGCAGTAAGTACTTGCTCACCTACCTTATCGTTAAAAGTTTGACCAAGACGAACCAACACATCTTTTTCAGAACCAAAGTTCTGCACCACGGCGTCGTCAAAACCAGCACCCTGCAATTGATTGCGCACGTCAACCAAACTAGGCGCTTGCTCGTAGCCTACTTCAATTAACGTACCACCGGTAAAGTCCAAGCCAAGTTGTAGTTGGTTGACTGCGAGGGAGACCAATGCACCTAAAACCAGAGCAATAGACATAGCTCCTGCTATTTTACGCAGGGCCATAAAGTTAATAATCTTCATGTCGCTCATTTACGTGCTCCCTTAAAGAAAGGCCATATTTTAATATCGGTGATCTTTCTGCCGCCGTATACACCATTGACCATAGCTCTACTCACCATAACGGCAGTAAACATAGAAGTCACAATGCCGATAGATAATGTTACTGCGAAGCCCTTAACGGGGCCAGTGCCCACAGCGTACAAGATAACCGCCACCAACAAGGTAGTGATGTTAGCATCAAAAATAGTACTGAAAGCTCTCTCGTAACCTGCATGGATAGCCGATTGCGGCGCCATGCCCCCTCTCAGCTCTTCCTTTATACGCGAGAAGATAAGCACGTTAGCGTCTACCGCCATACCCACTGTAAGTACAACACCGGCAATACCTGGTAATGACAGGGTAAAGCCAAGCAAAGACATCACTGCAGCCACTAAGAGTAAGTTAAAGCCTAAGGCCACGTTGGCAATGACACCAAAGATGCCATAAAAGGCCAACATAAACACCACTACAAAAGCCAAACCGATTTGCACAGAGGTCAAACCGAGGTCTATATTTTCCTGACCTAGGCTGGGTCCCACTGTGCGCTCTTCAACAAAATACATAGGAGCGGCTAGGGAGCCTGCACGCAGCAGCAAGGCTAATTCGGAAGCTTCGCCCGCGCCATCAAGCCCAGTAATGCGGAAGCTGTTGCCTAAGGCCGTTTGTATAGTCGCCAAAGAAATAATGCTCTTTTCTACATAGGATTGACGCCGATCAACCAGCTGTCCGTCCACCTCTACTATTTTTATACGTGACTTATGCTCTACAAAAACCACGGCCATACGCCGCTTAACTGCATTTCTTGTAATGCGATTCATAAGCTTACCGCCTTGACTATCAAGGTCGATATTTACCTGAGACGAGCCTGTTTCATCAAAGTTGGATTGTGCATTAGACACGCTAGTTCCACTTATGATGAGGCCTTTTTCTAAGGTTGCTTTACGGTTAGGGTCAGACCTGAAGGTAAACTCTTCTGTGGAAACACGGGCAGCACCTGGCTTAGCTTCTAGACGAAACTCTAAGTTTGCCGTAGCACCTAGAACACGCTTAGCAGCGGCCGTATCTTGCACACCTGGTAACTGCACAACGATTCGATTGCGTCCTTGGCGCTGCACTAAAGGCTCTGCCACACCCAATTCGTTAACACGATTACGCAAGGTGGTTAAGTTTTGGTTAACCGCATAATCCTCAATTTCACGTACTGTAGATTCATTAAGGCTAACAAGAAGATAGTAAGCACTGGCTGTATCTTCAACACTCATCAAAAATTCACTATAGCTAGATTTAAGCTGAGATCGCGCTTGATCCCGAACTTCTGCATCCATAAATTTAATGCGCAAGCTACCATCGGCTTCGCGGGAAACAGCACGGTAACGTAGCTTTTCGGCACGAAGCGAGGTCTTAATTTCACTTACATATACGTCTAAGCGCTGCGCAACTGCCTGCACCATATCGACTTCAAGTAAAAAGTGTACACCGCCACGCAGGTCCAAGCCCAGTTTCATGGGTCCAGCACCTAGGTTTGTTAACCAATCAGGAGTGGTGGGGGCAAGGTTAAGTGCTGTGACGTACTTGTCCCCTAAAGCATCACTCAAAACCGCTTTAGCATGTAATTGAGACTCAGAATCGGCCACACGTACAAGTACGTTTTTAGCCGTTAATTCAACGCCTATAGCACTTAAACCAGCTTGATCTAGGGCATAAACTGCTTCATCAAGCACCTGCTCATCAATTACCGTGGCGCTTCTTGCTCCAGTGATTTGTATAGCCAGATCATCTGGGTATAAGTTTGGCAGAGCATAAAGCCCACCAAGGGCCAAGCTAACAATAATGAGTAAGCTTTTCCATAAGGGATAACGATTTAACACAGGCTTTCCTTGAAAAACGAGTCATAAAAAAAGCCCCATTGCTGGCCACAACAGCCAAAACAACCAAGGCTTTACACTACAATATTAAATAGACTTAATAGTGCCTTTTGGCAACACAGAAGCCACAGCAGCTTTTTGGAAATTGGCATCTACGCCGTCCGCTAAGGTGATAGTAACAAAATCATCGTTCACTTTAGCAACCTTACCAATCATTCCGCCGTTGGTTACTACTTCATCGCCCTTGGACAAACCACCCATTAGGTTCTTGTGGTCTTTAGTGCGCTTTGACTGTGGGCGCCAAATCATAAAATAAAATACCGCGGCAAAAATCACCATCATAATCACAAGAGAACTTGTGTCTCCGCCTGGGGCTGCTCCGCCTTCGGCTATGGCTGATTCAATAAAGAAACTCATATTATCTCCAACATTATTAACTAAAAAATTATTTATTTATTCAAAACAGGTGTAGCTAAACCACGCCTGCTGTAGAAATCATCGACAAAGTCGTCCAATGTACCCGCTTCTAGTGCCGTACGCAATCCTGCCATGAGCCGCTGATAGTAATGCAGGTTGTGAATAGTATTAAGCTGCGCACCTAACATTTCACGGCACTTATCTAAATGATATAAATAAGCTCGAGAAAAGTTGCTGCAAGTATAACAATCACACTCTTTATCAAGTGGGCCAGGGTCTGTTTTATGCACGGCATTGCGAATTTTTACTACCCCATCGGTAATAAACAAGTGGCCATTACGTGCATTACGAGTAGGCATCACGCAGTCGAACATATCGACACCACGACGCACACCCTCAACTAAATCTTCTGGCTTGCCAACGCCCATCAAGTAGCGTGGCTTATCGGTAGGCAGTTTAGGTGCTGTATGGGCAAGTACCCGTAACATGTCATCTTTAGGCTCACCTACAGACAAACCGCCAATGGCAAAACCATCAAAATCCAGATCAGCCAAGCCCTCTAAGGATTCGTCACGCAGGTGCTCATACATACCACCTTGCACTATACCAAACAATGCCGACGGGCTGTCACCGTGTGCATCCTTACTGCGCTTAGCCCAACGCATGGAGCGCCGCATAGACGTGGCCGCTTCTTCTTCGGTCGCTGGATAAGGTGTGCATTCATCAAAAATCATCACTACGTCCGAGCCTAGATCTTTCTGCACCTGCATAGAAGATTCTGGCGTCATATACACCGTATCGCCATTAACAGGTGACTGGAACTTAACGCCTTCTTCATTGATTTTAGCGCCCAAACTAAATACTTGAAAGCCGCCAGAATCCGTAAGAATTGGTTTTTTCCACTGCGTAAAATCATGCAGGTCACCATGCAGTTTCACCACATCAGTTCCCGGGCGTAACATTAGGTGGAACGTATTACCCAGAATAATTTCCGCACCAGTGGCCTCAATATCCCTAGGCAACATACCTTTTACCGTGCCATAAGTGCCCACCGGCATAAAGCACGGGGTTTCTACCGAACCACGGGGAAAGGTTAACCGGCCTCGACGCGCTTCACCACTTTGGGCCAGGCGCTCAAATTTCATAAAACAACTGCGACTCATGTCCGCTCCAAAGCAGAAGGTTGTGGTGTCACTAACATGGCATCACCATAACTAAAAAACCGATACCCCAGTTCAATAGCTTGGGCATAAGCACTCATCACGTAATTTCGACCTGAAAACGCACTGACTAACATCAACAAGGTCGATTCGGATAAGTGGAAATTGGTAACCAAGGCATCAACACTTTTAAAACGATACCCTGGGTAAATAAAGATATGTGTCTCACCGTTAAACGGCGCTATTTCGCCATTAGCACTCGCACTTTCTAGAGACCTAACGCAAGTTGTACCTACCGCAACAACTCGGCCGCCATTGGCACGGGTGCTTTTAACTGCGTCACAAACTGCTGCGCTAACTTCCACTAACTCACCATGCATATGGTGGTCTTCAATACGCTCAACCTTCACCGGCTGAAACGTTCCCGCACCTACGTGTAATGTAACGTAAGCAAAGTTTACACCCTTAGCCGCTATAGCATCCAACAGCGGTTGATCAAAATGCAATCCTGCCGTGGGAGCAGCTACAGCGCCGTGATGTTCGCCAAATACCGTTTGATAACGATCACGGTCTGCTGTGTCGTCAGGGCGGTCTATATAGGGAGGCAATGGCATATGACCTAAGCGTTGCAATACGTCCAACGCCTTTTCACCTTCATCAAGAACAAGTTCAAACAAGGTGTCGTGACGTGCAAGCATAGTGGCCCACACTTCACCTTCTAACAATAATCGGGCCCCCGGCTTTGGCGATTTACTCGACCGTACGTGAGCTAAAAAATTACGCTCGCCCAAAAGTCGCTCTACCAACACTTCAATCTTGCCACCAGACTCTTTCGCGCCAAACAAGCGAGCAGGGATCACCTTAGTATTATTCAATACTAATAAATCACCTGCCTGAAGAAACTCAAGCAAATCAGTAAAGCCACCGTGAGACACCGCGCCAGACTCTCCATGCAACTGCATCAATCGACTCGCCGTACGTTCGGGTGTTGGGTAGCGAGCAATAAGCTCGTTAGGGAGATGAAAACTAAAATCGGAAACTTGCATGTGACAAAAATGGGGCCAAAGTGTGAAAAATCAAGGGCCGTAGGCCAAGGTCGCCTATAATACCCAATCTTGAGTGATTGTTCAGCACTTCTAAGACTTAGATTAAGAATTATTCATCTTTTCCAAAGCTAAGCCATTGACGAGTTTTGTCAACTCTGTATAATCCGCCCCACAATGTGCCGGTGTGGTGAAATTGGTATACACGACGGATTCAAAATCCGTTGCTTCGCGGCGTGGCGGTTCGAGTCCGCCCACCGGTACCACTTACATTGTATTAAAGATCAATAACTTAACTGTTGTTGGTCTTTTTTTTGCCTTGAATTCCTTGTAAGAAACCCATGTCACACTCGTAGCACACTTTTTACGCCCTATACTTCCCGTCCAAAAAAGCATTCCCTCCTGCAAGGCTAGAAGTCGTTAGATCGCCCACCAAACCAACTAGAATTTTTAATCAGTCGTTTCATATAAAACGCCTTTTCTTAATGACAGTAAGGTACTGGCATCAACTGCCATTGATCCCCATTAGGTCTTCTCTAGTTGTGAACATATTTTCGGAACTGCCGCATACAGGCATGTGTAATGAGACAATCCCGTCATTAGGTTAAGGCTTTTGGACGTAGGTATAGCCTCTTTTAAGTACTTAGCCATGCTGGCAGGAGACCAATTATCACTAACGCCATGCCATATGTGGGTGTTCACACTGCATTTTTGAACCGACCTTTTCCATGGTGTTACATATTGTTTTATTTCTCTTATATAGCCTTTAACGCTAGTGTTAAAGCAACGTATTAAAATTGGGCTCATATAATCTTTAAATTCAGCAGTTTTTGACAGCGATTTGTCTTCTCCCACAGCACTGGAAAATAACATTTTGAATAAAATACTAGGCGCTATCTTAACTAAAAGAGTTTGCCAATATGATAATAAGGTGAAAATAGCAGGATGCTTCATTGCTATAGAAAACACCACTTCTCCTGCCATGCCATTTAGAAAATCAGCGGCGTCTAGCGGAGCGGCGGCGGATATAAGGTGCATCTCTCGAACAGTGTTTTCTAAGTAAAGGCTAGTTTCAATGGCTGCATGACAACCGATTGAAAAGCCAATTACATCAACTTTGCTACCATTAGCCTTATCGATAATAATGTTAGCCAAATATTTGTAGTAATCTTGGCTTTGTAATGACGAATCAATTGAAAACCGCTCATAACAAACAATATTCAAATTGTGCTTTTTTGCATGTTCGTCAAAAACAGAACCTTCTTCAGGCGCGCCAGGCGCACCGTGAAAGTAAATAACGGTTTTTCCTTCAGGATTTCCATACTGTAAAAAATTCAATTAATTCTCCAAAGATCATAACACCGCCAAAATAGCGTTGTAGGAATATCTGTTGTTATGCCCATAACCAGCGATAAACACCTATGCCATCGTGGTTCCAACAACCTTGAATACGTACTTTTGAAGCACTCCTTTCCTTCTTCATATTACTATCTATGTTTGTCACTAAGACTGGATTTTTTATGCCTATCATTATTGATTTCCGATAAGCCCTGTCTCGGAAAAACTCTCTGGAGGGGCATTTTTTCAGATCAAGATTTGCTTTAGCTACGTAATTTTTGATGCAGAGGATCAAAAGCTGATTTAAGACTTACATTAGCAGCATATTCTTCGCCTTCGATAAGCACGGTATAACTACCATCTTCTAAACACTGCTTATTAGTACTGCCTTGAGGCAACTCTAATAGACATAACCCTACAGACCTTTGGCTATGCTGGGCATAAGCTCCCGAGGTGACAAAGCCAACTATTTCACCATCTCTTAATACCGCTTCGTTATGATGTAGCATAGGCAGGTTATCAGCGAGCGCTAAATGGCACAAATACGGGCCTTTGGCTTCTGCACGCCGCTGCTCATAAGCGAGTTGCCCTACAAAATTCTGCGTTTTGTTGGTTTTACATAAAAACTCAAGGCTCAGTTGATGTGGGGCATCGGTATAGGACAGATCGTGCCCCCAATGTAGATAGCCTTTTTCGATACGTAAGGCATTTAGAGCCTCGCCTCCCATAAGCCTTAGCCCTAGCCCTTTCCCGTTATCAATAAGTACCTGAAGTATGTAGTCGGCAAAATCTGGCGTAACGTATATCTCCCAACCAAGCTCCCCAGTAAAAGACACTCTTTGAGCCCAGCAAGGTGCATGCCCTAAATAAAGATTTTGCCATGTGCCAAATGGGAACGCTAAACTAGACACATCCGTAGTCGTTAAACTAGCCATCAGCTCCCTACTTTTTGGCCCAACTATAGACAATACACCATAGGCAGAAGTGGCATCCTGCAAGCGCACATCTTCTTGTGGCAGCACGTGTTGTTGCAACCACAATTGATCGCGTCTCGTGCGAGCCATGGAACTCATCAGCAAGAACTTATCGTTTGCAAATCTCGCCACGGTGATATCGCTTTCAATACCACCTCGCTCATTCAACATCAAGGTATAGACAACCTGACCCAATTTCATGGCCATATTATTGGTACACATGCGCTGTAAGAATTGCTCCGCGCCTATACCTTCAATCCATAATTTACCCAACATAGAATAATCTAACAACGCTACACCGTGGCGGGCAGCTTGTTGTTCGGCCTGTGCGTAGTCAAACCACTTTGGTCTATGGAAACTATAGTCTGTCTCTGGCGTCACACCTTTGGGTGCGAACCACGCGGGCCGCTCCCAACCTTGCTGCTCGGCAAACCATGCACCATGCTGCTTTAATGTATGGTAGAAAGGTGTTTTACGTAACTGCCTTACCGTATCACGCTGATAATTTGGCCAGTGCATAGCGTAGGTGCGGGTTTCTGTTTCTGGTGCTCGCGCTTGTAGATAAGAGTCTTGAGCTTGGAAAGTTTGAATACGGGCAGGATCCATGTCGTTAAGGTCCATCGGCGCGTAACCTTGCATTATCCATTGCGCCAAAGCCCTGCCCGCACCTGCTCCAGACTGTATGCCGGTGGAGTTAACCCCAGCCAACACGAAGTAGTTCTTCACTTCGGGCGCCTCGCCTAAGGTAAAGTTACCGTCATAGGAGTAGCTTTCTGGGCCGTTAAAAAAGGTTCGTATACCTGCCGTTTCTAGCGCTGGCACACGATTCATGGCCATTTCTAAAACGTCCATCACGTCATCGTCTACAAAGGGCAAAGAGTCAAAGCTGAATTCTTCGTCAATGCCTTCCATACCCCAAGGTTTTACTTTGTTGTGGGCAAAACCAAACAACAACTTACCTGCATCTTGTTTAAAATAGGTGCAATCATCGTAGGCCCGTAACACTGGTAAATCCTTAGCTAACCCTTCAATCACGTCGGTTACTAAGTAATAATGTTCACAGGCATGGGTGGCCACATGGACGCCACTTTGGCGCCCCAGTTCTCTCGCCCACATACCGGCGCAATTAACCACGAAGTCAGCTTCTAGCAAACCTTGCTCTGTAATTACACCTGTGGCCTTATCGTTGGTCACCACCACATCGAGCACTTTAGTGTGTTCAAATAATTGGGCGCCGTGCATACGCGCACCTTTAGCTAACGCCATGGTTAAATCAATGGGGTTAATATAGCCATTACTAGGCACATGAATGCCACCTAATACGCCTTCTGGGTTCATCAAGGGCCAACGTTCTAGTATTTCCTCAACGCTTAACTCAGCTGCTTCAATTTTGTTAAGCAAGGCGAAATCAGCTTGCCTGCGTAGTTCACGCATACGCTCAGGGCGACTAGCAATGGCTATAGAGCCACATTGCTGAAATCCCGTGGCTTGGCCTGTCTCTCGCTCCAACTCTGCGTATAGATCAACGCCGTATTGAGAAAAAGCCGTGGTGGCATGCCCACCATGCAATCGCCCCACTAGACCAGCCGCATGCCAGGTGGTACCACTAGTAAGTTGCTTTCGCTCCAGTAAAACCACGTCTTTCCAGCCCGCTTTGGCCAGGTGATACGCAACTGAACAGCCATGAATGCCACCACCTATGATGACCACTTGAGTTTTTTTTGGTAACAGTTTTTGGGGTAAAGGCTTAGCCATTAATGCGGGAGTCCATGGCTGAATAAACAACCAAATTGAGTTAATTTTTTACCTACTCCGGACAGCCGGAGCAAGTGCCATGCAAGTGCCTGATTACTAGAAATAACCGGCTTACCTAGGTGTTTTTCCGCTTTAAGGATAATATTTGCCACTCTTAAGCTGGTACAAGAAACAAAGACACCCTCACATTCTTTATGCTCACCTAGAGTGATAATGGCGTTATAAATGCTGGACGAATCCACCCTACCCACTTCAAAATCATCTTCTATATCAAAATAACCCGTGTGTGCAATTTCAATACCGCTGGCACACAGGCTGTCACTCAAAGCTTGTGTAACTTCAGGGGTGTAAGGTGTGAGTAAGGCGATGTTGTTTAATTTTAAAGCCGCGCACGCAGCCTTACATGCACTAAGAGGGTTACTGACTTTGGCATGAGGGTGCTGCGCCAAAATTAATTGGGCTACCTGTTCTTCGCCGATAATAGTAGCGCCTGATGTACAGGCATAACCAATGGCATCAAACTCAAAGGCTTTAGGTAATAAGCTGGAGGTAAAGGGAAGATCAGCCTGCATTCGGGCCAAGGTTTCAGGAGTCACCTCCATGGCGTTGGCAATGCGAGCATGGTAACAAGCAACGCCGTCAATCGTTAATATCTGGCGAAACTCGTCTTCTATAGTCTGATCTGTTTGTAATACAATTAGACCAATTTTTGCAGTTTGGCCTAAGCCTGAATCTGTTGAGTAGGAAAGTTTTTGCGCATTATCCATCGGGAAAATCCCTATTAAACTCGCCCACACTCATTCTAATTTCAAGCTATGTGGATCTTCAGTCTCTTTCTATGACTCTGTACGCGTTAGGTCTTGAGTCTAGATGTAGATTGGCCTGGCGGAAATCGCCAAGCCATTTGCAGCTAGCCTACGATAGAGACATCTTCTGCTTGAATGCCTTTATCACTTTCGGTCACACTGAAACGCACACGCTGGCCTTCCAGTAACGAACGGTGACCTTTACCACGGATAGAACGGAAGTGGACAAATACGTCATCGCCTTGATCACGTGTTACAAAACCAAATCCTTTGGTCACATTGAACCATTTTACAGTGCCGGATTCGCGGTTTGGATCGTCGTCCATTTCGTCCCATTGGGCGTCATCTTCTACACCCGCAGAAATGAACTTAACACCCGTAGCAAGGGTAGCAACCCAGAACATGGCAAAAGCCACACCAGCTACCAACTCAAACTGAGTATCAACGATACTTGAGCTGTGAATGATTTCGTCTAGAATAAAGGGTAATGCCAAAGCGGCGATTAAACTAATAATGAAGCTATAAATAAATAGTGTGCGTCTCATAATGACTCGATATCTCAGGTTTTATTGTTTTATGTAAAATAGTATTGCACCTCTACCTTTGCCCATGCGCGTATCCTAGCCAGCATAAAGTCGGTACAATCTGCCAAGGTTATAGAAAAACCCGCGCCCAATCAAACACTTGATTTATAAAACCCTATTTTTTTGCAACTTCTTGAGAATATCATGAATAATGCCGCCGATATCGTCGAATTACAGCAACAAGTCGCTTTTCAAGAACAGACAATAGACACTCTTAACGAAGTTGTGAGTAAGCAGCAAAAAGATCTCACTAGGATGGATCGTGCTTTGGGGTTATTGGCGCAACAAATGACAACTTTGCAGCAAGCGGCGGATGCTGGCCAAGGTGGCCCTGAGGCGAATGAGCCCCCGCCACATTATTAGCTTACTAGGCAGTGAAGCTTTTATTAACGTAAATATCGAACCGGTTAGATTTGCCTTCAAGCCGATACGTGGGTTTATGCTGGGCAAGGTCTGGCGCAATACGAGGCCGTTTGACCACTACTCTATGAGTGGCTAAGGCTAGTGCTGGGGCCAATAGGACATCAGCGTCTTCATCACTACCTACCAACTGCCGAAACAACGCCATTTCTTTTTTTACTTGGGCCGACTTACCAGTGTGAGGGAACATAGGGTCTAAATAGATCACTTGGGGTGCTACACCCTCCCAAGCGCTCATCACAGACAAGGCATCACCTTTTTTTAGACTCATTCCTGCGACAATATCTCCCACATCAATGTCTAACTCACCCCTAGCCAAACCATCTGCTAACAACGCCCTTACTACTGGCTGACGCTCAACCATAGATACACGACAGCCTAGGCTTGCTAGTACAAATGCATCGCCACCTAAACCCGCTGTTAAATCTAATATGCTGGGGCGCACTCCACCCTGCACTCCCACAGCCTTAGCGACCTGCTGGCCTTTGCCGCCACCAAACACTCTTCGATGACGTGCTTTACCTGCTGCAAAATCAACCCGCACTGCACCACTGCGCCCATCTACTGGCTCTAAACCCAAGCCTTCAGAAGTGAATCGCAACAAAAAATCATACGCGTTGTTGGTTTTCTTAATCACTGGCACACCAAGCTCTAGCGCCAATGCATTCTCTAAAAACTGAAAACCGCCCACGGCAACAGCTAACTTAGCGTCGGTAGTATCAGCCAGCATAGGCCCACTCCCAAGACAACACGATAGACAACAAAGGGCCACATACCCATGCGACTTATGACTTGCATAAATAATACGATACACAACCAAGCACTCGCAAAGGACACTACAAAGGCAATCAACATAGGCGTCCATAGAATGGCAACTGTGGTGGTCGCCAATTCAAGCGTCATTAGGCTAGATGCTGCCAAGATGACTGGAATAGACATAAGGAATGAAAACCGTGCGGCAGCTTCACGGGTGTAACCGAGCATGAGCGCCGCCGTCATTGTGATGCCTGAGCGAGACGTGCCCGGTAACAAAGCTAAAGCTTGGGCCAAGCCTATGCATAAGGTGTGCCGCCAACTCATGGATGCCATGTGATGCTCTCTGCGACTGCGCCAGTCTGCCCAACCCAGCAGCAAACCAAAAACAAGTGTCGTTACAGCCACCACCCAAAGTGCCCGGGCGTTCACTTCTATCCAGTCCTTAAGCACCAACCCAAAAAATATCGCGGGTAAAGTTGCCACGATCAGCATTAATGCCAAGGTTGCCTGCTGATTCAAACGTTTTTCTTGCTGCCATTGCCACAGGCCAGCAACCATAGCGATCAAATCGTTGCGTAGGTAGATGACGACTGCCAATAAGCTACCTAAATGCACTGCCACGTCGAAGGTTAAGCCCTGATCAGGCCATCCTAACAATAAACTTGGGAACAATAGATGAGCGGAACTGGAGATGGGTAAAAACTCAGTAATGCCCTGAATTAATGCGATGATACTTGCTTGGATCCAATCCATGGGTAATCCTCAGTAGGGAAGCAGGCTATTGGTAGCGCGGCAGTTTTTGCCATGTTACTTCATCACGCAGGTACACTGGCAATGCATCTTCAGGCGCACACTGACGTCCTAGAGCAAAGTCTGCGCCCGCTAAACGCGCCATTTCTAATGCTCTTGGCTCTAGATCTGAACAGACTGATCGAGCAGATGCTAGAATTTCTTCGGGCATATTAGCCACCGCCATGCCACTACCACAAGCGGCATACACTGAATTAACCAGCTTAACTTGCTCTGGCGAGCACACTCTTTCTGCAACTTGAGGTAGAGCTAGTTCGGGGTGGGTTTCGTCAATAATGTATTCGCCCCAGTACACCTCTCCCATACGAGCATCTAAACTACAGGCGTAGGCTAGATTGGATGGTTCGGACCGCTGATGAAAACGTAATGCAAGGGCTGCTAGGGTGGATATGGGAATGACTTTGCAATCGATACCAAAAGCCAAACCTTGCGCCACACCTGCAGCAATGCGGATGCCCGTGAACGAGCCCGGGCCACGGCCGTAGGCTATTGCATCAAGGCTCGACATTTTCACATCGGCCTCCAGCAACAGCTCTTTCACCATAGGTAAAAGTCGCTGAGTATGTTGCCGCTCTGCAAGCTCTTCTTTGCCTATCAAAAGGCCCGTATCGCTCCATAGAGCGACACTACAAGAGGTGCCAGAAGTGTCCAGCGCCAATATTCGAGTCATAGGTAGTGTTACTTACCGAGTGCTGCGGAGACAGCCTCTTTAATATCACTCACACTACCCACACCAGCAATGTAATGATATGCAGGGGCAGCAGGGCCTTCCGACACAATTAGGCTCTTGTAGAAATCGACTAATGGTGCGGTTTGATCATGATATACACTTAAGCGCTGGCGCACAGTGTCTTCTTGGTCATCAGCACGCTGTACCAAGTCTTCACCAGTGACATCGTCTTTGCCCGCTTGCTTAGGTGTATTGAAAATAAGGTGGTAGGTACGGCCAGAACCAGGGTGTACGCGTCGACCACTCATGCGTTTAATGATTTCTTCGTCTGCAACGTCAATTTCAACGACTGCGTCAATGGAGACACTGGCATCTTTTAATGCTTGAGCTTGAGGAATAGTGCGAGGAAAACCATCAAATAGAAAGCCCTCTTTGCAATCGTCCTGAGTAATACGCTCCTTAACTAAGTTGATAATCAACTCGTCAGAGACTAAACCGCCTTCGTCCATTATTTTTTTAGCAATTTTACCTAACTCTGTACCCGCTTTCACGGCCGCACGCAGCATATCACCTGTTGAAATTTGAGGGATACCATACGTTTCTGTAAGGTACTGTGCTTGTGTACCTTTACCTGCGCCAGGCGCACCCAAAAGGATTAACTTCATGATTTAACTCCAAAAAATTTAAATACGATGGCCATTATTTAATAGCTCAGTCAATCCATATTCGACTAAATTAAGATGCCTTAGCAAACGGACGAAAAAGACGCAGTTATCTTACGATCCGCTTGCTAAGAAACCCTGTATTCAAATACACATTTAACTGGGCCGAGTAGTGTAACTAAAACTCAGCCCCAGTGCCACGGCCGTATAGTGAAACTGGCTTATAGCGGTTATAGGGTGCTGAAAATTGCTATAGACCTTGCGCCTTAGCCTCATCCCAACCTGCGTCCATACGCTCTAGACTAACATTCTCTAACTGTTCTCCAGCCTCTAATAACTGTGTTTCCAAGAAACGAAACCGTCTCTCAAACTTAGCATTAGCAGCTCGCATCACTTGTTCTGGGTCTTGTTTTAGGTGCCGTGCCATATTCACGCAGGCAAACATTAAATCACCTAGCTCTTCTAGAGTATGGTCTTTATCACCACTAGCAAAAGCCTGCTGAACCTCTTCCAGTTCTTCAGCCATATTAGCCAGTACAGGGTTTATATCAGGCCAATCAAAACCCACATTAGCTGCACGCTTTTGCAACTTTGCACTGCGTTGCATTGCGGGCAATGCGTTAGGCACATCGTCTAGTACGGAGTGCTGGTGCTTAGCATCACGCTCTTCTTGTTTAATACTTTCCCAGCGTTCTAATACTTTGTCGGCGTCCATAGCTGTTTCGCCTGTCTTCTCTCCATGGGCCCCTCCATGAGCCTCGGGGCCAAAGACATGTGGATGGCGGCGAATGAGCTTATCCGCCATGGTTTGAGCTACATCTGCAAATTCAAAACTACCTTCTTCACGGGCTAGTTGACAGTAAAATACCACCTGGAATAACAAATCCCCCAACTCATCCCGCAACTGCATGCGATCATCAGATTCTATAGCGTCTGCCACTTCATAGGCTTCTTCTAAGGTATGGGGCAAAATGCTGCGGAAATCTTGTTTAAGATCCCACGGGCAACCGCCATCTGGGTTGCGCAATTGAGCCATAATATCCAATAACTGCTGCATGGAATCGCTAGTATTGCTGATATCGTTAACCATTCTTTTGTCGCCTCACATCTAATACGTTAGGTAGCTGGCTTATTTTATCTAATATGCGACCAAGCAGCTCTATACGAGGAATGTCTATAGTCATGGAAATAGTGGCAGAGTGGGTATTTTTGTCGACGTTAGTGGCAATGTTGCCCAAATTAACGTGCTCATTACCCAAAACCATAATTACTTCACTCAACAAACCAGATCGATCTACCGCTTCGATAAAGATATCCACAGGATAAGTTTGCTCACTACTACCGGACCAATTGACTTCGATAATACGTTGACGATCACGTTCGGCCATATTCATGATATTAAGGCAGTCTTGTCGATGGACAGACACTCCCCTACTGAGGGTAATGAAGCCGGTAATAGGATCACCTGGCACAGGCTTACAACAACTGGCCATAGTCGTTAATAGATTACCCACTCCGGCTATTTGAACATCATTACCTGCTCCTGTAGCAGGCTTAGCTTTGCCATTTAATAGGCTAAGATCTAGCTGTTTCTTAGGTTTAAGGTTAGGCTCTACTTGCAGATGTGCAGCGTTAATCACCTGAGCTAAACGAAGGTCGCCGGCTCCTAAAGCCGCATACATATCATCTACATGCTTAAAGTTAATGGCGGTGGCCATTTGGCTGTAGTCTACCCCTGTAATAGCCATGCGGCGCATTTCACGCTCAACCAGTTGGCGGCCAGCAGCAGCATTTTTATCTTTGTCTAACTGTTTGAAATAGTGACCAATTTTAGCCCTTGTACGACCAGCATTTACGTAGCCTAAGTTTGGATTCATCCAATCTCGACTCGGCGCTCCGCCTTTGGACGTCATAATGGAGACTTGATCGCCGGTTTTCAGACCATAGGTGAGGGGTACTATACGGCCATGAATTTTTGCCCCACGGCACGTATTACCTACTTCCGTATGTACTCGGTAAGCAAAGTCGATAGGTGTGGCACCGTTAGGCAGATCTACTACATGACCTTCGGGAGTGAACACGTATATACGGTCCTGCTCCACGTCACTCTTAACTTGATTAACAAATTCGGCGCCATCGCCTACTTCATCATGCCATTCTAATACCTGACGCAGCCAAACCAACTTTTCGTCGTATGAGTTACCAGTGCTATTAACGTCGGTGCCTTTGTATAACCAATGGGCACACACACCTAATTCCGCTTCATCATGCATAGCAAAGGTGCGAATCTGAATCTCTACTACCTTGCCTTCTGGGCCAATTACCGCTGTATGTAAGGAGCGGTAACCATTTTCTTTTGGGGTGGCAATATAGTCATCGAATTCTTGAGGAATATTACGCCACAGCCCGTGTACGATACCCAAGGCGGTATAACAGTCTGTAAGTTCAGGTACGAGTATACGTACCGCGCGCACGTCGTATACTTGAGAAAACTCAATATTCTTGCGCTGCATTTTTCGCCAGATACTATAAATATGCTTAGCTCTGCCGGTGATATCCGGTTCAATACTCGCAGCCTTAAGCTGCTCCGTGAGATCGGCTAACACGCGTGCAATGTAGTCTTGCCTATCCATCCGCCGCTCATCTAAAAACGCAGCGATTTCCTTATAGGCATTAGGCTGAAGGTAACGAAAGGATAGGTCTTCAAGCTCCCACTTAATGGCACCAATCCCTAGACGATGAGCCAAAGGTGCGTACACATCAAACACTTCTCGGGATACTAGATAGCGTTTTTTGCGATCAACATTTTTGACCGCACGGATAGCGCAGGTACGTTCGGCTAGTTTAATCAGCGCAACACGCACATCATCTACTAGGGACACTAGCATTTTACGCACATTAGTTAGCTGACTGTCTGATTGACCTAAAATACTATCTCGAGTGGGGCTTTGTAGGCTGCTGATAGCGGCCATTTGCAACACACCATCGATCAGCTGAGCTACCACGGAGCCAAAGGCATCCTTAACATCCTTAAGGGCCAATTTATCTTCACGCACAGCTCGGTACAACACCGCAGCTACTAAGGTTTCTTCATTAACCTGTAGCGTGGTTAAAATTTCGGCCATTTCAAGGCCTGTGCGGAAGCAGTCAACTTCTGCTGTGGCCCAAATGTCTTCGCTTTTACTAGCGTGATCACGTACTTTTTGGGCCAATTCACAGGCCTTTTGCAGGCGGCTGGTGTCTGCCAACTCTACTTCACTTTGCAATCCCTCCATCCATGCCTGGATATCAACATTGCCGTCTGCATGGGTCGGGTGTAATGCGCGTACCTGTACCATGGTTAAATCTCGTTTAAATGGCGCGCCAACAAGGCGAGCTCGTTATCCTAGTGTATCTCTCATTGCTTGAGCTTTATTTTCGAACCAACAAAGCCATCACTTCTAAGTGGGGTGTATGGGGAAACATATCAATACAACCTACTTTAGCAACGTTGAGCCCTAGGGCTTGGAATTCTTTTAAATCTCGCGCCATAGACGCAGGGTTGCACGATACATAAACCACTCGTTCCAACGGCTGGCCTTTAAGTAACTGGGCAATGCCTTTAGCCCCTGCACGAGGAGGATCTAATAGCGCTTTATTAAAGGACTTTTTTTGCCACTGCTTACGAGCGCTAGCCTCAAATAAGTCTGCGTGTTCAAAATCGACTAGAGCCAAACCATTACGCTGAGCGTTCTTACGGCCTTGCTTTACCATGGCGTAGTCACCTTCCAACGCCAGTACTTCAACGTATTGATCAGCCATACTCGCTATCGGCAGGGCAAAATTACCCACGCCACTGAATAAATCTAACACCTTGTCTCCAGCCTGTGGCTCAAGCCACTCTAGAGCTTGGGCCACCATGCCTTGGTTAACCTTGGCGTTTACTTGAACAAAGTCTTGCAGTGCGAAATCTATCTCAATCGGTTTATCTATACCTGCCACTGACAGGCTATAATTCAAGCCTTCTGCACTGCCATTTAACCACAGGTCTTCATGGTCTGTTTGCTGACACACAATACTAAGCGTGTGTTGAGCACCAAAACCAGTTAACAGTTGTTGATCTTCTGGCACTAGGGTTGCTGATGTTTTTAAAATAATACAGGCACCGGCACTGGCTTGTAATAGCTCCACATGGGTAACCCACTGCGTATGCTCCATAGCTACTAATACCTCATGCAGAGGGACTAGAAGATTAGACAAAGCGGGCTCTAATACCGGACACTGGCTAATAGGTACAATGTGTTTATGACCACTTTGGCGAAACCCTAATAATAAGGTTTTGCTGTCTGCAAAATAACGTGTCGCCAGTTGCGCTCGCCGGCGGTAGCCCAGGCTTTCGCCAATAATAGGTTGCACCCATTGCTGAGGTTCGATATCTGCCAAACGACGTAACTGCTCAGCAATAGCAGCCTGTTTAAAGCTAACTTGAGCCGCTGGTTCTAAGTGCTGCAACTGACAACCGCCACAGGTGTCGTATACAGGGCAAAAAGGTGACACACGCTGTTCACTAGCTTTATTAATTTCCAACAAACGGGCTTCGGCGTGAGTTTTACGATCGCTGAGCACTTCCGCTTTAACGGATTCACCTTGTAATCCACCCTCAACAAAAATAGTTTTACCTTGCCAGCGGCCCACACCACGGCCATCGTGACTTAAGTCTTCAAGCTCTAAAAGGATGTGCTTGCCCACAGGCAAAGTAACAACTTCTACGTCTACCTGGGCTTGAGAACGCTTTTGTTTAGCTGAAGCCGAAGGGTTTTTAAGTTTAAGCTTGCGCTGTAAGGGCGATAAACGGGCCATGATTAACCAAATACTCCAGTGGATAAGTAGCGATCACCGCGATCGCAAATAATACAAACAATAACAGCATTTTCTACCTGCTTAGACAGGCGCAATGCGCCTGCTACGGAGCCTCCAGAAGACACCCCTGCAAAGATCCCCTCCTCCGTGGCTAAGGCTTTCATAGTTGCCTCTGCTTCGGTTTGGTCCATGTCGATAATGGCATCTACTTTTGCTGCGTCAAAAATACTTGGCAGGTAGGCTTCCGGCCAGCGCCGAATGCCTGGAATAGATGAATCTGGCTTAGGCTGCAAGCCATGAATCTGAACCTCTGGGTTTTGTTCTTTTAAATAAGACGACAATCCCATGATAGTACCAGTGGTACCCATGGAGCTCACCAAATGAGTAATCTTACCTTGGGTTTGCTGCCAAATTTCAGGGCCAGTTGTACGGTAATGGGCTAATGAGTTATCACTATTGGCGAATTGATCCAGCACCTTACCTTCACAACGAGCCTGCATAGCTAAAGCTAAATCTCGAGCACCTTCCATACCTTGCTCTGCAGTCACTTCAATGAGTTCAGCGCCATAGGCGGCCATAGAGGCCTTTCGTTCCAAGCTCATGTTATCGGGCATAATTAGCTTTAGTTGGTAACCTTTTATGGCGGCCACCATGGCTAAAGCAATACCTGTGTTGCCGCTGGTGGCTTCAATAAGCACGTCACCAGGCTGGATATCACCGCGTTTTTCTGCTTCTGTGATCATACTCAAAGCAGGGCGATCTTTTACCGAACCTGCAGGGTTGTTACCCTCTAGCTTGGCCAGAATAATGTTACTGGTATTACCCGGCAAACGCTGTAAGCGAACCAAGGGGGTATTGCCTACATAGTCTTCTATGGTGGGGAACTTATGCATACTAACCTCGAGTTAACATTCTTAGCTTAGCACTACAAAAGCTAAGGCTTGGTCTAATTCATCAGCAATACTGATATGCGCTTTTTGGCTACCCAAATCAGCTTGTCGTTGCGCAGCTGCGCCGCTAAAGATAAGCAGAGGTGCACCCATTTCATCATGCTCTATGTGCATTTGTTGCCAAGAAATACCGCGTCCAATACCCGTTCCTAACGCTTTGGCAGCAGCTTCTTTAGCGGCAAACCGTTTTGCCAAAAAAGCAGCGGGTTGGCTGGCCGCATCAAACTGAGTCATTTCAAACTCGGTAAGTATACGTTGGGCAAATTTTCGCCCTGTGCGCTCTAATGCTGCTTCAATTCGAGCGGTTGCTACTATATCTGTGCCAATTGCCTTAACCATGTGCTGTTTCGCTCTGCCTTGTTAGACGCGACTTAAACCCGACTAGGACGGTGGGGTTCGCGGGCCGCTAACATTAATGCTTTCATATTCTTTACTGCCTGAGGCAAGCCAACAAATAATGCGTCTGCCATCAAAGAGTGACCAATATTAAGCTCGTTAAATTCAGGAATAGCAGCGATGGCTTCTACATTTTGTAAGTTAAGCCCGTGGCCACCGTTAACAATAAGTCCAATACTGGCAGCATAGGTTGCGCATTCTGCTATACGCATGAGTTCGGCATGTTGCTCGGCATAGCTAGTGGCATCTGCATAAGCACCTGTGTGCAATTCTATAAGTTCCGCACCAGTGCGTTTGGTTGCATCAATCTGCTGTTTGTCTGCATCTATAAATAAAGAAATTTGAGTGCCTACAGCCTGCATACGCTGGCATGCTGCTTTGATTTTGGCTTCTTGAGAGACCACATCCAGGCCCCCCTCTGTGGTGAGCTCTTGACGCTTTTCTGGTACTAAACACACATAAGCTGGCGCAATTTCCACGGCTAAATCGATCATTGCATCGGTTACTGCGATCTCAAAGTTCATTCGCGTTTGTAACACTTGCGCCATAACCCGCACATCACGCTCCTGTATATGGCGCGCGTCTTCACGCAAGTGTACGGTGATACCGTCTGCACCGGCTTGCTCTGCATCTAAAGCTGCTTTTACAGGGTCGGGATAACGCGTACCCCTAGCTTGGCGCAAGGTGGCAACGTGATCTACATTGACGCCTAATAAAATTCGATTTGGATCAACCATGTCTTGTCTTCTCCTAATTGTCGCTAGCCTTTATTTTCGGCTAACTAGTATTAGTTACTTTTTAACGATAGTGTGGAATAAGCTACGGCTTTGTAATGGTTTGCCACCTAATAACTGGTCTAAATTGGCTCGTGCCATGTATTTAGCCACTTTAAGGCATTCCCTATCAGTGTATTGGCCGGCCGCTAATTGTAGCAGCAGCTTACCGCTAATCGAAGGCGCCTCGTCTCGTTCACCATGCGGGATTTGTTTTAAACAAACGCCTTGCAGAGGATGTAACTGATAACTCGCATCAGACACTACAACCTTGCCCGTTATATAGTCTTTATCTAACGCCATATGATACCCCAGTTCGTCCATTAGATGGACCTCAAACGGGCGCAAACATTGTTCTATTACAGGATTATCCATCAACTCATTGAGCAAGGCTTGGTAGTATGCAAATAAATTAGGATGGGGGTCATCGGAGGCTAGCAGATTGAGTAACAGCTCATTAATATAAAGGCCACTGTAAAGGCTATTACCTACTATGGCTAACGGAGGGCCTGCGCCATCAAATTGCACGCTTGTACGTAATTCACCACGCCCAGTGAAACTCACCATTAGGGGTGTAAAAGGCTGAACTAAAGCACGTTTAGCAGGCTGCTTACCCTGTGGTTTTCGTGCCCCATGAACAATTACCGATACTCGGCCTTGGTTGAGCGTAAATAAATCGGCAATGATACTAGTCTCCCGCCATGGGCGACTGTGTAATACGTAGGCCGGCTGCTGTTCATTCACCTTGATTAATCGAGGCCGTCGTAGCCTAAGCTTTGCAAAGCACGCTCGTCATCAGACCAGCCACTCTTCACCTTCACCCAAAGCTTGAGCATAACTTTACATTCAAACATACGCTCCATATCTACCCGTGCATCACGTCCGATCTGTTTAATTCGGTCGCCTTTATCGCCGATAA
>Ga0307995_1000235_pt1 | contig 40397 bp, 35 predicted proteins | sample EllFjometagen262_FD_203132 | JGI IMG/M metagenome (GOLD analysis project Ga0307995, IMG submission 203132) | Marine microbial communities from Ellis Fjord, Antarctic Ocean - #262 | ecosystem: Environmental > Aquatic > Marine > Unclassified | place: Southern Ocean | collected 2014-11-02 | reverse complement strand
AGCGTCTGTCTTACTTCCATCGACAAAGTCTTTATAAGATTCTATCTCAAGCTGGGTAAAAAATTCCTTATATTCATTTAAAGGATGGTCTGAAATATAAAAACCTAATGAAACAAATTCTTCACTTAATAATTCTTTTTTACTCCATGGTTTAACTTCTCTGAATTCAAATGCTTCGTTATCTGTATTATTTGCATTATCAAATAGGTTTGTTTGATTACTTGTTTTTTCATCGTGTTTACTTTTAATTGTTTGGATAATCTTTGGTATGGCCTGAAATAATTTTTTTCTATTGGAGTCAATTGAATCAAATGCTCCCGCTTTGACAAGACCTTCAAGTTGTAATTTATTTACGTCTTTTGGGTCCATACGGTTTATAAAATCTGTAAATGTTTTAAACTCTCCATTCTTTTCTCTTTCATTTACAATATTTGAAATGGCATCAAAACCAACGCTTTTGATCGCTCCTAAGCCATAAAATATTTTATTTGTTTCTGCTTTGAATTCTGCAAAGCAATTGTTTATCGAGGGTCTGATGACATCAACTTTTAATCTTTTTAACTCTTCAACATATTCTCTAAGCTTGCTTGTATTGGTTAATGATGTTGACATAGAAGCAGCTATAAATTCTTCTTTGTGATAGGTTTTTAAATAAGCAGTCTGATATGCAATTAGAGCATACGCAACTGCGTGACTTTTATTGAAACCATAATCGGCAAACGGTAATATTTTAGTAAAAACATAATTAGCTACATCTTTTTTAATGCCATTTTTTATAGCCCCTGAGATAAATTTTTCTTTTTGTCTTTCAAGCTCTATCCTTTTCTTCTTGCCCATTGCTCTTCTCAAAATGTCAGCTTCTCCTGCTGTAAAGCCAGCAAGCGTTTGAGCAATTTGCATCACTTGTTCTTGGTAAATTATAATTCCATAAGTTGGTTTTAAAATTTTTTCTAAAGTTTCATGGATGTAATTAGGTGTTCTTTGACCATTTTTACATTCGTTATATGTAGGAATGTTGCTCATCGGGCCTGGCCTATAAAGAGCGACCAGTGCCACTATATCATTAAATTCAGTAGGTTTCATTTGACGCAAAGTAGCTCTTACACCTGTGCTCTCTAACTGGAATAATCCTGTGGTTTCCCCAGTGGCTAATAACTTAAAAATATTCTGATCCTGCAAATCAATTTTACTAATATCTAGTTTTATTCTTTTCAGACCTAACATCTTAATGGTTTTACTAATGACAGTGAGAGCGGTAAGACCAAGTATGTCAAACTTTACTAAACCTGCGTTTTCTGAAGAGTACATGTCAAACTGAGTAGATGGTAATATCAAATTGGTAGAATGATCCTTGTATAGAGGAACTTGTTCAGATAAATTTTCTCCTGCTATGACAACTCCTGCCGCATGTGTTGCCATATTTCTGTTTAAACCTTCTACTTTTAATGAGAGTTCAATTAATTTTTCAACTTTTTTATTGTTTTTGATTTCTTCTTTAAACCTTGGTTCTCTATCGATTGATTCTTGCAGAGACATGGGTCTTGATGGATCAAATGGGATCATTTTACTTATTTTATCTACATGACCATAAGGTAAGCCTAGTACTCTACCCATGTCTCTTATTGCCATTCGGGCTTTTAATTTTCCAAAAGTAATAATATGTGCGACGCCATTTTTGTATTTAGATTTTAGATATTCAAAGACCAAATTTCTTTTTTCCTCACAAAAATCTATATCAAAATCTGGCATTGAAATTCTATCCGGATTTAAAAATCTTTCAAATATTAAATCAAATTCAATTGGATCAACATCTGTTATATCTAAACAATACGCTACTAACGACCCAGCTCCCGAACCTCTGCCTGGCCCAACAGGAATATTATTTTTTTTTGACCATCGTATATAATCAGACACAATCAAAAAGTAACCAGGGTAATTCATTGAATTTATAATATTAATTTCATGAATTAATCTGTCTTCGTAAAGTTTAAATATTTTTTCTTTGTTAAGATTTAAATTTTTCTTCAGAATATAGTTTTCTAATCTATTTTTCAAACCTGTTTGAGCTTGCGACAACAACTCATCTTCAACAGTAACATTATTTTTTGTTTTTATTGTTGGTAAGACTGGATCTGATTTTTTAGGTTTAAAATTAAATCTATAAGGAAAATTATAGTTGTTTTCTAATGCTTCTGGAATGTCTTTAAATAAGGAAACTATATCATCATTTTTTTTAATAAAATGTTGATCACTAAACTTTAGTCTATTCGGATCGTCTACGAAATTTTTTTGTCCTATGCAAACAAGAGCATCATGCGCTTCGTACATGTCTTGCTTTAGATAAAAAACTTCTTGAGTAGCCATTAAAGGTATTTGATTTGCTTCGGATAACTTAATTATAAAATTTTCATAACTTTCTTCACCCGCTTCATTATGTCTTTGGATCTCTAAATAAAAACGATCTTTAAATATATTTTTTAATTCTTTTACTGCTTCTTCTACTAACTTTAACTTATTAAGTTTAAATAATTTACCAAATAACCCATGATGATTGCCACTTAATATTATCAGACCTTCATTTATATTTTTAAGATCGTCAATCTTACAATGTGGATCTGTTTTTTCATCAGAATCTAAATAACTTTTTGAGGATAGTTTAATTAAATTTTTGTACCCATTAGATGAACTGGCATATAAAGGCAATTTTCCTATAGAATTTTCTACGCAAAAATTAATTTGTGTCCCAACTATGGGATGTGTTCCAGATTTACTGATTTTCTCTGCAAATTCTAATGCACCACATAGATTTAAGCTGTCACAAATTCCTATGTTAGGTATTTTTTCTTCCTTGCAGTATTGTGCTAAATCGTCAATCTTAATTGCACCTTCGCATATAGAATATTGCGTATGGATTTTAAAGTTGTTGAATATTTTGACATTAGACATTAACTCTTTTTATATTACCATTTAGAATACTCAACTTGTAATCTGCTTTATTAGCTAAATCTCTATTGTGAGTTGCAAAAATTATAGTCTTGTTTAATTTTTTTAGTTTTAAAAAATATGAGAATATTTCTTGTGATGTTTTGTGGTCTAAGTTTCCTGTGGGCTCATCTGCTAAAATTAAATCCGTTTCAGAGATTAAAACCCTCGCGATTGCAACTCTCTGTTGTTCACCCCCTGATAACTCGTCTGGATAGTGGTTCTGCCTACTTTTTAAATTAAAACTAGCAAGTATCTTTTCTGCTTTCTTTTGTGAAGATTTAATTTTTTCTTTTCTTATTAATAGTGGTAAAAAAACATTTTCTAGAGCCGTGAAGTCAGTGAGAAGATTGTTGTCTTGGAAAATCATAGAAATATTTTTTTTTCTAATATTGTCTTTGCTATCTTCATCTAAATTGCTCATATCCTTGTTGTTAAAAATAATTTTACCGGATGTGGGAGTGTCAATTAAAGAAATCATATTTAATAAAGTTGATTTTCCTGAGCCCGATGGACCGACTAAAGCTACTAAATCACCTTTCTTAATATTTAAGGTTAAATTTTTAAAAATTTTGATTAATCGGTTTCTGTGTTGAAAACTTTTATTAATTTTTTTAATTTCTAAAATGTTATTATTCATATTTAAGTGCTTTTATAGTGTTCATTTTAGATATCGCTATAGCTGGAATTAGCGAGGCTAAGCTCGTTGTTACTAAGGAAAAGATAAAAATAATTATAATTGAAAAAGAATTAATTTCACTTGGCAGTTCATCTAAAAAATATACATCACTTGGAAATATTTCAACATTCAAGATATAAGAGAAAAAAACCCTTATAGATTCAATGTTATCTGAAAATAAAATACCAATAATAATACCAAAAATACTAGCAACGAATCCAATTGTAAAACCAGTTAAAAAAAAGGATTTTATTATTGAGTTGTTGCTTAAACCTAAAGTTTTTAAAATAGCAATTTCTTTTGTTTTATTTTTAATTAGTATAGTTAATCCAGAAATAATGTTGAAGGCTGCTACTATAATAATTAAAGTTAATATTATAAACATTACATTTCTTTCAACTTTAAGAGCGCTAAAAAATGATTTATTCAAATCAATCCAGCTATAAACATAAAAATTATTATTCATTATCTCAATCTTGTCTTTTACATCGTTAGCTTTTAATGGGTTAGATAGGTAAATTTCTAAATTAATATCGCGTTTGGTTTTGCCAAAGAAATGTAATGTTTCGTCTAAATTTAAAAAAACTACATTTTTATCAAATTCATAAAAACCACTACTAAAAATACCTTCTACAGAATATATTTCTTGCTTTGGAAGGCCCCCAAAAGGAGTACCTATATAAACGGAGGAAAGGAGGTTAATTTTTTCACCTAGAGCTAAATTTAGTTCTATTGCTAATTCTTTACCAACTACTATTCCTCCTTTTTTTATTATGTTATTTTCACCTTCAATTAAAATTTTTTTTAAAAAAATTGAATTTTTTTTATTTCTTGAATCTAGACCCTTAATTATTAGACCTTTGGCATAATCATTGTTGATTAACACACCTTCACCACTGTAAGAGTCTAAAACTTTTATATTAGGAAAATTTTTGTTTAGCTTTTTTATAAATTTTGAGTCAATTTTATCGTCATTATAAGGTTTAATAATTACATGGGGATTAAAACCTAGAATTTTATTAGTAAGTTCTGATCTAAAGCCATTCATAACAGACATGACGATAATTAAAATTGCAACACCGAGCATTATTCCGACAAAGGAAAAAATTGAAATAACTTTTAGAAACCCCTCTTTTCTTTTGGGTTTTAGATTTCTTAGTGCTATTAATTTTTCAACCGATGTAAACAATTTAATTTTTTATTTTTTCTATAATCTCTTTCAGATTTAATAAGGTGGCATCTTTGCCCACCTCTTTAAATTCGAATCTGTTTTCTTCAGATTTAGAGCCAATTATAATTTGATAAGGAACACCGATTAAATCGTGTTTTTTAAATTTAACAGACATATTCTCATCTACATCGTCTAAAAGTACGTCAATTTTTTGTTTCTGGAGTTCATTGTAGATTTTTATAGCAGTTTCGATGCTTTGTTTATTATTTTTGTTAATGTTTGGTATAATCACAACATCATAAGGTGAAACTGATTTAGGCCATTTCATAACATCGTTTTGAGAGTTCGCTTCAATTAACGCTCCTACTAACCTAGATATTCCTATTCCATACGAACCCATCTTAACCGGAACTTTTTTTCCTTCTTGGTGGTCTACTAAACAATTTAAAGGTTTTGAGTACTTATCGCCAAAATAAAAAATGTGGCCAATTTCTATTCCTTTTGCACGTATCTGATCATTCTTCTTAACCTTTGCGTCAAAATCGTTTTTATTAAATTTTTCGTCTGTTACTGCATAAAAAGATGAGAATTCATCTCTCATTTTATCTAAAGATTTATTGCTAAAGTCATATTTGTCAGTATTTATATCAAAAATTTTTTTATCAGCATAAACATTGCTTTCTCCGGTATCTGCTAAAATAATAAATTCATGAGATAGTTCTCCTCCGATAGGTCCCGTGTCTGCTTCCATTGGTATTGCTTTGAGTCCAAGTTTTGAAAATATTTTTAGATAAGAGTAAAACATTCTGTTATAAGATTTTTTTGCTTCTTCATCGCTGATATCAAAAGAATAAGCATCTTTCATATAAAATTCTCGGCATCTCATAACGCCAAATCTTGGTCTAATTTCATCTCTAAATTTCCATTGAATATGGTAAAGCATTTGAGGCAATGACTTATATGACTTAATACTTGATCGAAAAATTTCAGTTATAAGTTCTTCGTTGGTAGGTCCATACAGCATTTCTCTTCCTTGCCGATCTTTAATTCTTAACATTTCATCCCCATAATCATTATATCTTCCACTTTCTTTCCAAATATCTGCAGACTGTATAGTTGGCATTAACATTTCTTGTGCACCAATATTGTTTTGCTCTTGGCGAACTATATTTTCAATTTTTTTCATAACTTTAAAACCTAGCGGTAACCATGAATAAATTCCAGCTGACGATTGTTTAATCATTCCAGCTCTAAGCATAAGTTGATGTGATTTAATTTTTGCTTCAGACGGCAAGTCTTTTGTTAATGGTAAAAAAATTTTTGAAAGCAGCATTATTGTAAATAACCTCTTAAATTTAAATAATTTTGACTTACGAGATAATATATTACTAAAAAAATTACTGAAGTTATTAAAGTAGTTATTAAAAATTTTTTTCCAATTTTAGGGTTTTTTGGAGCACCACGATCATTACCGTACAGTTCATCAGTAAATTTAGCATTTTGCGATTTTATTCCAATTGGTAGCACTGAAAAAAAAACTATCCACCAAATTGATATATAAACTATTAAAGATCCAGTCGTAGACATTAGATTCTTGCTAGGTTAATTCTAGTATGAGGTTTTTTTCCTGTTTTTTCTCTTACTATTCTTCTGCAACTTTGTTTTAGAGCCTCTATTAAGTTGTATTCTTGTTTTTTATTTTGTAATGAAAAAGTTTTGCAAATTTCAGATATTTCATCTTCCATGTCAAAAATAAATGTCTCTTCTAAATCATCTATAGGAAGACCTTTAAAAGAGATCACTGGTTTTCTGATTTTACCGTTGCTGGCAATCGGTAGTGTGACTTCTAAATAACCATTAATTGCTAGATTTTTTCTTTCTTTTATAGAATTAGAATCGTCTCTTACTGAAACGGATCCATCCAGATACATTCTACCTGATGGAGCTTTATCAACTATCTTAGGAGTGTCTCCAGGATAGATTTTTATAATGTCTCCATTTTCTATTTGCAAACTATGTGGAACCTTCATTTCTTTAGCAAATTTTGCTTGTTCGATCATATGACGGTGTTCTCCATGAACTGGGATAATAGATTTTGGTTTTACCCAGCTATACATATCTTTTAAATCATCTCTATTAGGGTGCCCAGATACATGAACAAAAGCATTTTCTTCAGTAATAATTTCAATACTATTTTTTACAATTTCGTTATGCATTGCGTATAATTTTTTTTCATTACCTGGTATTATTTTTGATGAAAAAATTACTGTGTCGTCTTTTTCTAAAAAAACATCAGGATGAATACCAGAAGTAATTCTTTTCATTGCACCCATTGGTTCACCTTGGCTACCAGTACATAGATAAATAATTTTATCTTTTGATATATTCTTTGCGTCTCTAGGGTCTATTGGTTCTATTAAGTTTTGTAAATAGCCACATTGTTTAGCCGCTTTATAGATTCTGTGCATGGACCTCCCAACTAGAGATATTTGTCTATTTGATTTTTGAGCACAATAAAAAACTGTTTCCATTCTTGCAACATTAGAAGCAAAAGTTGTGACGATAATTCTTTTTTTTAAATTTAATATAATTCTTAAAAGACTTTCCCTAACGTCAGACTCAGAGCCGGCTCTACCTTCGCTAAAAACATTTGTTGAGTCACATACCATGGCTAATACATTTTGACTGCCTAGCTCTTTTAATTTTTTTTCATCAATTTTTTCACCTATTAGAGGATTAGGATCACACTTCCAATCACCAGTATGTAAAACTATGCCTGCAGGAGTTTTTATACTAAGTCCATTAGGTTCTAAAATTGAATGCGTTAAAGTAATAAATTCTATTTCAAAAGGACCAAGGTTAATCTTTCCGTTTAATGGAACTATTTTTAAATAACTTGTGATATCAATTTTTTTTTCTTTAAATTTTTCTTTTAATAAAGCTGCCGTAAAAGGTGTTGCATATATTTTACATTTAAGCTGTGGCCATATAATTGTAACAGATCCAATGTGATCCTCATGCGCATGTGTTAGTACGATTCCTAGCAAATCTTTTTTCTTTTCTATAAGAAATCCTGGATCCGGATAAATTAAATCTACACCAGGAATAGAATCGTCTGCAAAAGTAACACCCATGTCTACAGCTATCCATTTTTGATCATCTTCTTTACCGTAGGCATATAGATTTAGATTCATGCCAATTTCGCCGGAGCCACCTAGCGGACAAAAGAGAAGTTCTGCTTTGGTCATTTAATTAAATTTTTGTAAATATGCATGATACCTTTTATAGTAATGTTAGGCTCAATAGTTGATTTATTATTAATAAATTTAGAAAAGATTTTTGAATATCCACCAGTTAAAATTATTTTAAAATTGCAATTAAAAGAAATCTTAATTTTTTTAACTATATTGTTTATTAATCCTTGATAACCCCAGAGAAAACCGGCATTAAGAGCATCCTTTGTGTTTTTTCCATATGCTTTTAAATTAACCTTTAAATTAAGTATGGGTAATGATGCTGTATATCGCTTTAAGTTTAATATAGAAAGTTTAATGCCTGGCGCAATAACACCCCCCTCATAAACACCAGGGTTTCTTACAATATCGAATGTAGTGGCTGTACCGAAATCTATAATTAAACAATTTTTTTTGTACAAACTATAGGCACCAATTGCATTAGCAATTCTATCTGATCCTAATTGATTATATTTCTTAATTTTTATTTTAATTAATTTTTTAAGGGGTAGTTTTTTTATTTCACAGGCCTGATATTTTTTTGTTTTAAGAAATTTGTTAATTTTTTGGTAAACTCTTGGGACTACACTAGAAAATAAAATTTTTTTTTTTATTTTTTTATTTAAAATAGGATTTAAAAATTTAATTAAATTTTTACTTTTATTTATTTTGTTGGTTTCAATGTTATATGCTTTAATAATTTTTAATTTTTCACTAACTAAACATAATTTAGTTGATGTATTTCCAATATCGCCTATTAGTATTTTCATTTATTTATACATTTTTTTTATATACAAGGAATTATGATTATTTATATCATAAATTAATTTATCGTAGTTTTTCTTTATTGTATTAATAATAACTTTATTATTAATTTTTTTATTTGAATTCTTTTTTAAAGAAGTATATTTAAAATATTTATTTGCTGTTGCAATTTTTGTGTTTATTCCAATACCAGTAATTAAATATTTTTCTTTTTTGTGATCAATGACTTCTTGTAATATTCCACAAATTTTTTTTCCATCAACTAACAAGTCATTTGGCTTTTTTATTTTTATAATTTTTTTTGTATATTTACTTAATATTTTTTTTATAATTTTAGCGTTAATAGTCAAATAATTTTCAATTTTTATTTTTATTAAATTTACTTTAAAAAATATTGAAATAAAAATATTTCCTTTATGGGAAATCCATTTTTTTCCCATTGTTCCTCTGCCTTTAGTTTGAGAATCAGTAGAAACTAATCCTAAAAGATACATGTCAGATCGAATAAGTTTAATAGCTTCGTCGTTAGTGCTTTTTACTCTTTTAAATTTTACAATCTTTAGTTTCATTAATTCAGTGACAATATATTAACAATATTATTCAATATCGAAGGGTATAAGAAAAAAAGTACAAGCATTGAACAGCTTAAGAAAACAGTGCTTGTTATTCCTAAATTTTTTATTTTATCAAAAGGATTTGTTATTTCATCAAAGTAAATAATTTTAATAATTCTTAAATAATAAAAAGCTGAAATAACTGTACTTAACAATCCAACAATTGCTAGCGTATACATCCCGCTCTCAATAACAGAGATAAAAACATAAAATTTAGCAAAGAAGCCTGCTAATGGTGGAATGCCAGCTAAAGAAAACATAATTATTAAGAACGAAACTGCTAATAAAGGGTTTTGTTTTGATATTCCTGCCAAATCTTTAATATCTTCACAGTATTTACCGTCTTTTTTCATTAGAAAAATACATCCAAAAACCCCTAAATTCATAATTACGTAGATTGAAATGTAAGTAATGCTACTACTATAGCCAGTTACAGTACCAGTCGAAATACCAGCTAATGCATAACCAACATGACCTATTGAACTATATGCAATCAATCTTTTTATGTTTGTTTGACCTATTGCTGCAACGGCACCTAGAATCATGGATGCGAGTGCCATAAAAACTAAAATATTTTTCCACTGGTCTATTAATTGCTCAAAAGGAATCTGAACAAATCTAATAAGTATAGCTATACCTGCCACTTTTGGGACAACAGCAAAAAAACTAGTCACGGAGCTTGGTGATCCTTGGTAAACATCAGGTGTCCACATATGAAAAGGAACTGCTGATACTTTGAATGCTAAGCCGACTAAAATAAAAACCATAGCAAAAATAGCGCCGGTATTCTCAAGTTCCATGTTTAAATTAATTTCGTCAAAATTCGTTGATCCAGTAAACCCATAAAGAAGTGAGCTTCCGTAAAGTAAAAGTCCAGAAGATAAGGCGCTTAATACAAAATATTTTATTCCAGCTTCATTTGATTTTAAATTATCTCTATCTATTGAAGCTAAAATATATAAAGCTAAAGACTGTAATTCTAGACCTAAATAAAAAGACATTAAGTCATTTGAACTAATCATAAAAAACATGCCTAAAACTGAGAAAAGTAATAGTAACGGATATTCAAAATAATTAATTTTCATTTCTTTTATAAAGTTTTGCGTAATAAGCATGACAAATAATGTACCTAATAAAATTAAAATTTTAAAAAAATTAGTAAAAGAATTTGAGATAAAACTATTAGAGAATAAATTACCGGAATCATTAAATGAGTTAAAAATAATTATCAATAGTGAGATTATAATTACATAAGTTATGTTTGTAATTAGATTGTAGCTATTTTTAAAAAAAACACCTATTAATAAAGCTGCAAAAATACTTAGTGAAAGAAAAATTTCTGGTAGTATCAAATTTAAATTTTCCATTATTTAGTTGTGCTTAGATTTAAGATTATTGCTTGCTCATAGTTTCTAATTAATTCTCCAACTGAAGTATGCACAGTGTCTAGAATTAAATTTGGATAAAATCCAAAAGACAATACAAGTACAGCAAGTGAAAAAAGGATTGTCTTTTCTGAAAAATTTAAATCTTTAAGTTCTTTAAGTTCACTCTTTTCTAATTTTCCAAAAATTACTCTCTTATAGAGCCAGAGCATATAAGCTGCTCCTAAAATTATTCCTATGCTTGCTAGTATTGTTACCAAGAAACTTTTTTGGAAAGCTCCTATCAAAATTAAAATTTCTCCTACAAAACCACTAGTCCCTGGTAAACCCAAGGCTCCTAGCATAAATACTGCAAAGACTAATGAATATTTAGGTAAAACATTAACTATCCCACCATACGAACTAATAAGTCTAGAATGTACTCTATCGTACAAAACACCAACGCAGAGGAAAAGAGCCGCAGAAATAAGTCCATGACTTAACATTTGAAAAATGCTCCCTTCTATACCTTGAGTTGTGAAAGTAAAAATTCCTAAAGTAACAAAACCCATGTGTGCTATTGATGAATAAGCTATAAGTTTTTTCATATCTTCTTGCATTAGCGCTACTAAGGATGTGTAAATAATTGCAATAATGCTAAGCGTAAAGATTAAAGGAGTAAAATATTCAGAAGCTACAGGAAACATTCCGATTGAAAATCTTAAAAACCCATATCCGGCCATTTTTAATAGAATAGCAGCTAGTATTACAGAACCGGCTGTTGGAGCTTCGACGTGAGCATCAGGTAGCCAAGTATGGACGGGCCACATAGGCATTTTAACAGCAAATGAACTAAAAAAAGCTAGCCATAAAACGTACTGGTACTGAACTGGTATCTTAATCTCGAATATTTGCATAACATCTGTAGTTCCTGTGATCCAATAAATAGAAATAATTGCAACTAACATTAAAACAGAACCCAGTAGAGTAAACAAAAAGAATTTAAAAGCTGCATAAACTTTTTTTGGACCACCCCATATGCCGATAATTAAAAACATAGGTATTAAACCTGCTTCAAAAAAAATGTAAAAAACTACAAGGTCTAAAGAACAGAAAACACCTATCATGAAAGTTTCTAAGATTAGTATTGCTATCAAAAATTCTTTAAGTCTTATCTTGACGCTGTTTACGCAAGAAATAATGCAAATTGGTATAATGAAAGCAGTTAAAACTATAAATAAAATAGAGATACCGTCTATTCCAAACTTAAATTTTATAAATCCACTTATCCAGTTTTGCTCTTCAACAAATTGAAATCCAGAAAAATTTTTGTCAAACGAGTGCCATAAAAAAATAGCTAAAATTAAATTTGCTACACTTGTAAATAGTGAGAGATTAATTGCGTTTCTATTTTCATTTTTTTCACTTTTTGAGAATAGAATAAATAAAGCTCCTAAAGCAGGCAGTAAAGTTATTGCTGAAAGTATTGGAAAGTTCATCTTATTTGATCATTAAATAGGTTAATAGAAAAGAAAGACCTAAAAGCATTACAAAGGCATAATCGTAAATATATCCGCTTTGAAGTTTTACCGCTTTATTGGAGAAATATTTAATTATTTTTGAAAAACCATCGGGTCCATAACGGTCTATAGTATTTTGATCTCCTTTCTTCCAGAGGAATGTGCCGACTATTTTTAAGGGCTTAACAAATATGGCTTCATAAAGTTCATCAAAGTACCATTTATTTAATAAAAAATTATAAAATGGTTCGTTTAACTTTCTTGCACCTGAAAGAATTTCGGTGTTCTTAATGTAAAAATAATAAGAAAGCGGTATTGCAATGATTACAAGAACTGGGGTTGAAAAAAGAAGCCAAAGCGGCAAGTGCAAATGCTCTATTTCCTTAATAAAGAAAATAGAATTTTTCCAAAAATCTAAATAGTGATGACCAATCAATAGTTCTTTAAAAGCATAACCAGCAAAAAGAGCTCCTAGCGAGAGAAATATTAGTGGTATTAGCATTACTAATGGTGACTCGTGTGTTTTTTCAATTGGTAAATCTGAATTATTATATTTACCATGAAATGTTTTAAAAAATAATCTCCATGAATATATTGCTGTTAAAAATGCAGTTATAATACCAACAGTCATAACGTAATAACCAATGCTAGAGTTTTTAAAATAAGCAAATTCAATTATCGCATCTTTAGAGTAGTAACCTGACAATAACGGAAAGCCTGTTAACGCTAACGTTCCTATTAACATTAAAAACCACGTATAAGGAATTTTTTTCCAAACGCCACCCATTTTTCTTATGTCTTGCTCATTTTTAAAAGCATGAATTACAGAGCCTGCACCTAAAAACAGTAAAGCTTTAAAGAAAGCATGTGTAAATAAATGAAAAATTGCAACATGATAAGCGCCTACACCTGCAGCAAAAAACATATAGCCTAATTGACTACAAGTTGAATACGCAATAATTTTTTTAATATCATTTTGCACTAAAGCAATTGAGGCAGCAAACACTGCTGTTATCATTCCAATTACTGCAATAAAGTTTAAAGCAGCTTGCGAGTATTCAAAAATAGGAGAACATCTTACAACTAAAAAGATGCCTGCCGTGACCATTGTAGCTGCATGAATTAATGCAGAGACAGGTGTTGGGCCTTCCATTGCATCTGGTAACCATGTGTGAAATAAAAATTGTGCTGATTTCCCCATTGCTCCAATAAATAAAGTTAAAGATATTAAGGTAATTAAATTTACGTTTATTCCAAGAAAATTAATTTCTTTGGTTGATTGCTCTGCTACATTAGCAAAAACTTCATTGTAATTTAGTGTACCAAAATAATTAAAGATTAAAAATATACCTATAGCGAGACCGAAATCTCCTACTCTGTTTACTAAAAAAGCTTTTATAGCGGCGTTATTAGCTGAATTTTTTTTATACCAAAAACCAATTAGAAGATAGGAGCATAAACCAACACCTTCCCAGCCAAAAAATAATTGTAAAAAATTATCAGACACTACCAACGTCAACATTGCAAAACTAAACAGGGACAAATAAGCCATGAACCTTGGCTTGTTTGGATCATGACTCATATATCCTATTGAGTAAAGGTGTACTAAAGATGATACTGAAGTTACAACAATCAACATTATAGAACTTAATGGATCTATGTTAATAGACCAATCAACTGTAAGGTTACCTGAGCTAATCCATTCAAATACTTTATAATTTGCATACTCTCCATAAACAATTCCATTATAAAAAGTTATTATCGATAGAAATGCTGATAAAAATAAAAATGTTGTAGTTATTACCTCGACATATCTGTCTCCCAAGGATTTTAAGCTGTACCCAAGTATGGCACCTATTAAGGGTAAAAATACTATTAAATAAGACATTTAACCTTTCATCTCGTTAATATCTTGCACTCTAATTGAGCCTTTGTTTCGATAGTAAGAGACAATAATTGCTAAACCTATTGCCGCCTCTGCTGCTGCAACGGTTAGTATAAAGAAGGTAAAAATTTGACCAGTTATTTCGTTTGAGTATGTTGAAAAAGCCACAAGATTGATATTTACCGATAAAAGAATTAACTCAACAGACATTAAAATTACAATTACATTTTTTCTATTTAAAAATATTCCCACTACCCCTAGTAAAAAAATTATTCCACCTAGCGTTAAGTAGTGACCCAATTCAATATTAATCATCGATTTTCACTCCAACATTAAAATCTGCCTCAACAACATCTATTGAAGTTGCCCGTTCTCTTGAAATTTGATTTATGTAGCTCTGTTTTTTAACGCCTTCTCTTTTTCTATAGGTTAAAACAATAGCTCCAATCATTGATAGTAATAAAATTATTCCGGCTATTTGAAATAAGTATATATAATCTGTATAAAGAACGCTTCCAAGCTGATGTGTATTAGAAAAATTTGAGTCTATAACTATAGAATCTGTGCTAATAAAATTTTTTTTATATTTCCATCCTCCAATAACTACTAAAACTTCTGAAAGAATAATTATACTTACAATTAGACCTACGGGTATGTGTGTTGATTTTAAACCTCTAAACCATGATTGCTTTTGTTCGGCTACATTTAACATCATAACTACAAATAAAAATAACACTGCGACTGCTCCCACATAAACAATAAGCATTATCATTCCCAGAAATTCTGCACCAATCATTATGAATAAGCATCCGACTGAGATAAAATCTAGGATGAGAAAAAAAACTGCATGCACTGTATTTTTACTGGCGATAACCATTAACGCCGATCCAATAGTAATAATTGAAAAAAAATAGAAAAAAATAGTATGGGCTAACATTTTATCTGTATGGTTTGTCTAATCTAATATTTTTAGCCAAAACGTCTTCCCATCTATCACCGTTATCCATCAATTTTTCTTTATTGTAGTAAAGCTCTTCTCGTGTTTCTGTAGAAAATTCAAAATTTGGTCCTTGAACTATTGCTTCTACGGGACAGGATTCTTGACAAAGACCGCAGTAAATACATTTAAGCATGTCGATATCATATCTTGTTGTTTTTCTACTTCCATCTTCTCTCTCTGTAGATTCTATTGTTATAGCTTGGGCGGGGCAAACTGCTTCACAAAGTTTGCATGCTATACAACGTTCTTCTCCACTAGGGTATCTTCTTAGAGCATGTTCACCTCTGAATCTTGGGCTTAAAGAGCCTTTTTCATACGGATAATTAATTGTTTTTTTTGGTCTAAATATTTCTCTAGTTGCTATCAATAAACCCGAGACGAACTCTAATAAAAAAATTGTTTTTAATAATCTACTTATTTTCATTTAAAATACCTTTACTGGAAGTTTATCGAAATAAAAAAGAAAGCTAGCTGTTAGCACAACATAAAATAATGAGAATGGTAACAGTATTTTCCATCCTAATCTCATTAGCTGATCATACCTATATCTTGGAACAATTGCTTTAACTAAAGCAAATAGAAAAAATAAAAATAAAATCTTTAAAATCATCCATAATGGCGCTGGTAATAAATTAAAAGGGAAAACATCTAGCAAAGGTAACCATCCACCTAAAAATAATATAGCGCCCAAAGCGCACATAAGTAAAATATTTGCATATTCACCTAACCAAAACATAGCGTACATCATTCCAGAATATTCAGTTTGGTAACCTGATACTAATTCTGCCTCTGCTTCTGGCAGATCAAAAGGAGGCCTGTTCGTCTCTGCTAAAGCAGATATAAGAAAGACAATAAACATTGGAAATAAGGGAACTACAAACCACAGGTTTTGTTGAGCGTTAACTATATCTTTTAAGTTCAGCGAACCGACACATAGAAGAACATTAATTATAATTATTCCTATTGAAACTTCGTATGACACCATTTGTGCTGCAGATCTAATTGCACCAAGAAAAGGGTATTTAGAGTTTGAAGCCCAGCCGCCCATAATAATTCCATAAACACCTAAAGAAGAAACTGCAAAAAGATATAATATACCCACGTTAATATCGGCTAGAACTAATTCATTATCAAAAGGGATAACTGCCCATGCTACTAAGGCTAGTGTCATTGTAACGACGGGCGCTAACACAAATATAACTTTATTTGAACTAGCTGGAATAATGATTTCTTTGAGAATATATTTTAGCGCGTCAGCAACAGTTTGTAATATTCCAAAAGGACCAACCACATTTGGACCTTTTCTTTTTTGAACGGCACCCCATATCCTTCTATCTACCCAGACTATCAAGGCAACAGAAACTAGGACTGGGACCACAACAAACATGATCTTATATAATTCATTTAATAATATATTTAGATATTCCATTTAATTATCAGTTCCATTTTTTTTAATATTACCAGAGATACTTCTGCAGTCACTCATAGTCTTAGATGCCCTTGCGATTGAATTACTAAAATAATAATCAATATCTCTGATTTTTATTTTTTCGCTTACTGCTTCTAATAAAGTATTTTTCTTAGTAGGCTGACTGTTCCTAGGAAGTAAACCAATTTCTGAAAAGTTAGGAATTTCTTGAAGAATTAATTTTCTAATAGATAAAATATCAGAAAATAAATTTGAATTATTCAGATTATGATTAATTAAGTTAAAAATTTTCCAATCCTCTAAAGCTTGATTTGTAGGGTACGAAGCTTTTTTACATTCCTGAATTCTACCCTCGAGATTTTCGAATAATCCATTTTGTTCTGTGTAGGTGGCTCCTGGTAAAACAACATCAGCTATTGATGCATTTTTGTCCCCGTGTGATCCTTGATAAATAATAAACTGATCATTTTTTTTAATTTCAAGATTGTCAGAACCAACTAAGTACAATAATTTAAATTCATTATTTTTAATTTTATCAAAAAATATAAAATTGTTATTTTTATCTATATTATAGAAACCTAAATCTAAAGCACCTACTGTAGATGCATTTTGAGATAGTATATTTAAAGCATTCCAGGTCTCATTAATAAAATTATTTTCTATTAAAAAATATTTAAGTTTTTCTAAAATATATTTTGAATTATTAAGTTCTAGAGCTGATTCACCAATAATAAAAATTGGTTTTTTAGCATTTTTTATTTTTTTATTTATTTCACTTTCTTCATTAAAAATATTCGATATATCTTTAATATCATCACCTAGTAAAGTGTAATCATAAGTTAAATCACCAGGATTACCAATTGAATAAATTGCTATTTTATTTTTTACAAAAGCTTTTCTTATTCTTGCGTTGACTATTGTTGCTTCGTGTCTTGGGTTTGTACCAATCAACAAAATAAGATCACTTTCCTCAATGCCTTGAATAGATGAATTAAATATGTAGTTCATTTTATCTGTTGGGTCGATGTAAGTTTTCTTTTCTCTAAAATCAAAATTATTAGAACCTATTTTTTTTAATAAACTTTTAAATGAAAAAATTGTTTCCATAGAAGTCATGTCACCTACGTGTCCTGCAATTTGTTCTGGTTTAATAGATTTTATTTTATTTGCTATTAGTTCGATTGCATCATCCCAGGTAGATTTTACTAATTTATTGTTTTTTTTTATATAAGGTACGTCTAATCGCTGTTTTAATAAACCATCACATGCATATCTTGTTTTGTCTGAGATCCACTCTTCGTTAATTTCATTATTCAATCTTGGTAAAACTCTCTTAACTTCCCAGCCATAAGTGTCCACTCTGATGTTTGATCCAACGGCATCCATTACGTCTATACTTTCTGTTTTTTTTAACTCCCATGGTCTTGCTTCGAAAGCATAGGGTTTAGAAGTAAGAGCACCAACAGGACATAAATCAATAACATTTGCCGATAATTCAGAGGTCATTGATTGTTCTAAATAAGTTGTAATTTCCATATCTTCCCCTCTACCGATAGCACCTATTTCCGGAACACCAGCAACTTCTTCTGCAAATCGAACACATCTTGTGCAGTGTATACATCTTGTCATTTGAGTTTTAATCAAAGGACCCATGTACTTATCTTTCACTGATCTTTTTTTTTCAGAAAATCTTGATTTATCAAATCCATAAAATAAAGATTGGTCCTGTAAATCACATTCACCTCCTTGATCGCAAACTGGACAGTCCAGTGGATGGTTTGCTAATAAAAATTCCATCATTCCCTTACGTGCTTTTTTTACAAATTCTGTATTTGTTTTAATATTCATACCTTCGGATGCTGGCATGGCACATGAAGCTATTGGTTTAGGTGATCTTTCCATTTCAACTAAACACATTCTGCAGTTTCCTGCGATTGATAGTTTTTCGTGATAACAAAATCTTGGAATTTCTACATCGGCGAGTTCACATGCTTGCAAAACTGTCATTCCTTTTTCAAATTCAATCTCTTTTCCGTTAATGTTTATTTTAGGCATTTTCACTTTCTAAAAGATGTTGATCCACTAAATAAGGATTTTTATTTCTTTTTTTAAAGGTTGGTTCACCAATACATTTTTTTTCTACTTCTTTTCTAAAATGTCTTAATAAACCTTGTACAGGCCAAGATGAGCCTTCTCCAAAAGCACAAATAGTGTGCCCTTCGATTTGTTTAGTTACGTCGTCTAATAAGTTTATGTCGGCGTATGTTGCTTCACCTTTTCCAGCTCTTTCTAAAATTCTCCACATCCAACCTGTTCCTTCTCTACAAGGTGTACATTGACCACAACTTTCATGTTTGTAGAATCTAGCTATTCTCGCCATAAACTTAACAATATCTTGGTTCTTGTTAATAACAATTATGCCTGCAGTACCTAATCCACTTTTATTTAATATCAACGAGTCAAAATCCATAGAAATAGTATCACAAGTTTTTTTTGGTAATATAGGCATTGATGATCCGCCGGGTATTACTGCTTGTAAATTGTCCCAACCACCAACTACGCCACCTGCATGTTTTTCTATTAAATCTTTTAAACTCACACCCATTTCTTCTTCAACATTACACGGATGATTAACGTTTCCTGAGATGCAAAAAATTTTTGTTCCTGTATTTTTTGGTTTTCCAAGAGAGGCAAACCACTTGCCACTTTTTCTTAATATTGTTGGCACAACCGCTATTGTTTCAACGTTGTTAACTATTGTAGGACAACCGTATAAACCAACAAGAGCAGGGAATGGAGGTTTAAGTCTCGGTTGACCCTTGTTTCCTTCTAGACTTTCTAATAAAGCTGTTTCTTCTCCGCAAATATACGCCCCAGCTCCAAAGTGAATATGAATGTCAAAATCCCATCCACTTCCACAAGCGTCTTTTCCTAAGAATTTTTTTTTGTAAGCTTGATCGATTGCTTCTTGCAATCTATTACCTTCATTAAAATATTCACCTCTAATATAAATATAGCATACGTGAGCATTAACTGCATAACCCGCTAACAAGCATCCTTCGATTAGTTTTTGAGGTTCAAATCTAATTATATCTCTATCTTTACAAGTTCCGGGTTCTGATTCATCTGCGTTGATAACTAGATAGTGAGGTCTAGACCCGACTACTTTTGGAGCAAAAGACCATTTAAGACCAGTTGAAAAACCAGCACCACCTCTTCCTCTTAGTTCCGAAACTTTAACTTCATTTATAATCCATTCGCGCCCTTTGGCAATAATTTCTTTAGTATTACTCCAATCTTCTCTCTTAACAGCTTTGTCAATTTCCCAGCCAAGAGAATTATAAAGATTCTTGAATATTTTATTTTCTTCTTTAAGCATTTTTACCACCATTTAAAATTGGTATATCTTTTTCAGGGGCTGAACTAGTTCTATTTCTGAAAGATTTTGGTTTGATAGGTTTGTCAGCAAGTAGTGAGTTTAAAATTTCAATTGTGTTTTTTTCATCAAGATCTTCATAGTAGTCATTATTAATTTGCATCATAGGAGCATTTACGCAAGCACCTAAACACTCGACTTCGAGCCACGAACATAATTTATTTTCTGACAAAGTATTTTCATCTTTAGATATTTTTTCTTTACAAATTTTAACTAGTTTGTCAGCACCTCTAATCAGACAAGGACTTGTTGTGCAAACTTGTACAAAGTATTTACCAACTGGTGTTAGATTGTACATCGTATAAAAAGTGGCAACTTCATAGACTTTGATGTAAGGCATCTCCAAATACTTAGCTATATATTTCATAGCTGTTAATGGTATCCAATTTTTATTTTGTCTTTGGGCTAAATATAAAAATGGCATAACAGCACTTTTTTTTCTATTCTCAGGATATTTTTTTAATATACCTTTAGCCGTTTCTTTGTTTTCTTTTGTGAACTCAAAAAATTCAGGCTGCTGATCGTGTATTTTTTTTAAGCTCATCTATCAACCTCACCAAAAACTATGTCTAACGAACCTAATACAGCAGGAACATCTGCTAACATATGGCCTCTAATCAAGTAGTCCATTGCTTGTAAATGAGAAAATCCTGGAGCTCTAATTTTACAACGATAAGGCTTGTTACTTCCATCAGATATTAAATAAACACCAAACTCACCTTTTGGTGCTTCTACAGCAGTGTAAACGTTTCCTGCGGGAACTCTAAATCCTTCGGTAAATAATTTGAAATGATGAATTAATGCTTCCATTGAATCTTTTAATTCTTTTCTACTAGGTGGTGAAATTTTTCCATCAAGAGATTTAATCGCCCCTTTTGGCATTTTACTAATACATTGCTCAATAATTTTTATACTTTCTCTCATTTCTTCTATTCTGCACAAGTATCTATCAAAACAATCTCCATTTTTTCCAATAGGTATTTTAAAATCTAAATTTTCATAACACTCATATGGTTGTGATTTTCTTAAATCCCACGCAACGCCAGATCCTCTTAACATAACGCCAGAAAAACTATGGTCCAATGCTTCTTGCTTACTTACAATTCCTATTTCAACATTTCTTTGTTTAAAGATTCTATTGTCTGTTAGCAGACTTTCCAAATCATCAATTATTTTTGGAAAAGTTTTACAAAAACTGCCGATATCATCTACTAATTTTTGTGGAATGTCTTGATGGACCCCACCAGTTCTAAAATAATTAGCATGCAATCTCGATCCAGACGCCCTTTCATAAAATGTCATCAGTGTTTCTCTCTCTTCAAAACCCCAAAGTGAGGGGGTTAGAGCTCCAACATCTAGTGCTTGAGTAGTTACGTTAAGAATATGACTCATAATCCTTCCAATTTCACAAAAAATTACTCTTATGTATTGAGCTCTAATTGGGACTGAAACATTTAGTAATTTTTCAGTTGCTAATGAAAATGCATGTTCTTGGTTCATTGGAGCAACATAATCAAGGCGATCAAAGTAGGGTAAAGCTTGCATATAAGTTTTTTGTTCTATTAGCTTCTCAGTCCCACGATGGAGCAAACCAATATGTGGGTCTGCTTTTTCTACGACTTCTCCATCTAGCTCAAGGATAAGCCTTAGCACTCCGTGTGCTGCCGGGTGTTGTGGCCCAAAATTTAATGTTAAAGATTTATTTTTTTTTGTCATCAATATGTTTTTCTTTTAAATCGTTAATATATTTTGTTCCTTCCCAAGGGCTTTCAAAATCAAAGTCTCTGTAGTTTTGTTCAAGTTTAACAGGCTCATAAATAACTTTTTTTTCTGTTTCGCTGTATCTGACTTCATTAAATCCAGTTAATGGAAAATCTTTTCTTAAAGGATGTCCTTCAAAATTATAATCTGTTAAGATTCTTCTAAGATCAGGATGGTTAATAAATTCTATACCATACATATCAAACACTTCTCTTTCCATCCAATTAGCTGAGGGATAAATTTTTGTAATTGATGGAATTTTTTTTCCTATTTCAAAATTAATTGATATTTTTATTCTTATATTTTTTTCATGTGAAAGTAGTAGGTAAATTAGTTTAAATCGTTTTTCCTCCTCAGGATAGTCAACTCCTGCAACCTCTATTAATTGTCTAAATTTAAGTTTATCGTGAGATTTTAAAAAAAGTATTACGTTGATTAAATCTTCATCACTGGTTTCAATTAATAGTTCATCAAAAGTAATTAAGGTTTTTTTAATTTTGCTAGTAAGTTCAGAATTTACTACTTGTTCTACTTCTTTTAATTTGAGATTCATAAAATTTTATCTATTTATTGAACCTTCTCTTCTTATTTTTTTTTGCAATTGTAAAATTCCGTAGAGTAAAGATTCAGCTGAAGGGGGGCAGCCAGGAACATAAATATCTACCGGCACAATTTTATCACACCCTCTAACGACAGAATAAGAGTAATGATAATAACCACCACCATTTGCACAACTACCCATAGAAATAACATATCTTGGCTCAGGCATTTGATCATAAACTTTTCTAAGTGCTGGTGCCATTTTGTTTGTTAACGTTCCAGCAACTATCATCACGTCTGATTGTCTTGGCGATGCTCTAGGCGCAGCTCCAAATCTTTCAAGATCATATCTTGGCATAGATGCTTGCATCATTTCAACTGCACAACATGCTAAGCCAAAAGTCATCCAATGTAGTGAGCCTGTTCTTGCCCAGTTAACAAGATTGTCAGTTGAGGTGGTTATGAAACCTTTCTCACTAAAATCTTTTGCTAGCTGTTTAAATTCTTCAGGAATTTTTTTTTCTTTTTCAGAAAATGTGTCTAGCTTTATTCCCATTCTAAAGCTCCTTTTTTCCACTCATAAATAAAACCAATAGTCAAAACAGATAAAAAAATCATCATTGACCAGAATCCAAGAGCACCAATATTTCCAAGAGAGATTGCCCATGGAAACAAGAAAGCAATTTCTAAATCAAAAATGATAAATAAGATTGCGACTAAATAAAAACGTACATCAAATTCCATTCTTGAATCATCGAATGCCTCAAAGCCACATTCATAGGCTGACAGCTTTTCGGGGTCGGGGTTGCTTGGAGCAGCTAAAAAATTTGCTAAAATAAAACCAAAACTTAAAGCTAGAGCTATAAATAAAAATAGAATTATCGAAAAATAGTCTGATAAAAAATTATAAATCATAATTACCCTTGTGTTGTTTATTAACTCTTACCTTATATTAAATTTTACCCAGTATAACATCGTTTCACTTAGTCACATTTGTTGAAAAGTACTTAAGATTCAAAGAAAAATGGCGGGAGTGATGGGGCTCGAACCCACGACCTCCTGCGTGACAGGCAGGCGCTCTAACCAACTGAGCTACACCCCCATTTTTGTTTGGTGGGCAGTAAAGGACTCGAACCTTTGACCCTCTCGGTGTAAACGAGATGCTCTACCAACTGAGCTAACCGCCCTAAATAAACAGCTCGACATATACAATAAAAAGCTAACAATGTAAAAAAAAAAGAGGGTTGTTTGCAATTTATGAAAACTTTTAATAAAACCTAATATATGTTGGTAAACTGTAATTCTTGTCAAAAAAAATTTAGCGTTCCTGACGCTGCTATAACTGAAATAGGAAGATTATTGCAATGCGGTTCTTGTGGAAATGAATGGACACAATACCCAGTCAAAGAAGAGCTGAAAAAAGAGATTTCAAAGGTAACTCCAATTAGAATAGAGAGTTCTGCTAAAGTAAATAGAAAAAAAACTTTAAAAATAAAAAAAAAAAGAGCAATAAATTTATATTCAGAAGAATATTTAAAAAAAAAGCACGCTTTAGAAATTAAAGACACTCCAGGCTACAAAAAAAAAAACAAGGATAAAAAAACTACAGCTGGATTTAGTTTTTTAAGCTACTTAATTATAGCAACTGTTTTTGTGATTACACTCTTAGGTGTTTTAAATATAACAAAAGATTTTATTATTATTAACTATCCTTTTACAGAAGCTTATATTAGTTATTTATACGAAACTTTTGAAACTATAAGAATGATAATTTTTAGTTTTATAAATTAATTCTCTAAATCTTTAATGTTTACAAACTTATTACTTAAATTGGCATTATTTTTTTTAATATCATTGTAAAAATTCCAAGCTAAAACTAAAATTAATGCATCTTTTTCTTTCAAATTTTTTTTAGATTTTATAGGAATTAGCACGCCAGGAATAAATTTATTGTGTTTGAGTTGATTATCCTCAACAACGTAATCGATTTGATCAGATATTCCAAAAAAATTAAGAGCAGTTGTTGCTTTGGCGGGTGCCCCAAATCCTACAATTTTTTTATTATTTTTTTTTAACTCACTTATATTTTTGGTTACATTTTCTTTTAATTTATTTATTTTCTCACCAAAATCCTGGTACGTTTTGTATTTTTTTAATCCACAACTTTCCTCTAATTTGAGTAATGTTTTAACACTGTTTTCTATTTTTATTTTTTTACTTTTTTTTATATAGATTCTTATAGAACCACCATGAGTATTAATCCTTTCAACTTTATAAATAGTAGAGTTAAATCTATTAAAAAAGTTTACTAAAGAAGTTAGAGACCAATAGTTATAATGCTCATGATAAATATTATCAAAAGTTAAGTCTTGAATTGTATTCAGTAGATATTGAACTTCTATTATTATAGTGCCATTTTTACTTAATAACTTAAGCATACACTCAGCCATTTCTTTTAATTTGTCAGAATGGGCAAATACATTAGAAGCTAAAATTAAATCTGCATTTCCTTTAATTTTTTTCAAATTTTTATTTTCAAGAAAACCATTAAAAGTTTTAATCTTATTTTTATTTGCAAGTTTTGCTAAATTTTTTGCGGGTTCTATGCCTAATATGTTTTTAAATCCTGCTTCTTTAAAAGGTTTTAAAGCGACTCCATCGTTGCTGCCAATGTCAATGATGTAAGATTTATTTGGTTTTAATTTTAATTGTCTGGCATAATTTTTTGAAGCCTCAATAAAGTGATTTCTAAAAGATAAAGATGTTGATGAAGTGTATAAATATTTAGAAAACATCTTTTTAGGGTCTACGGCCACTGACAACTGACAGTTATGACATTTTGGACAATAATTCATTTCAAGTGGATACAATTCGTGTTTTTCGTCTTTTTTATTCAATAAATTATTAGCAAGGGGCTGGTATCCTAGAGATACAACTCTTTTTAAATTAGTATTATTGCAAGATCGGCATTCAAATTTATAACAACTGAATAATAAATTTTTTTCTTTTTCATCTACAAATACATGCTTAATAGTATGTGTAATTCCGTAGTTATTGTGTTCCCTCTCACCTCTGACTAAATTTAAAAAAGTCGTGTCTTTTGTAAAAACCATTGTGTGAGCAACATTTGGTTTTATAATAGATAACTGTCCTTCGTTTACTACTTGGGTAATTTTAGGAGAATTTGGATTGAGAATATCCTGAAATATTTCTATTATTTGACCTTTAGTGAATAAACATTTTTGTTCTTGCTGCGGATGATAATGGTTAGCTCTAATGGTTCCTTTTTTAGAATCTATTAGTCCAATTAAATTAATTGGTTCAGTTAATTCATGGTTGCTAATTTTTCCTCTGGTATCAATATATTCATTATCTCCGTCTCTCACATGTTCTAAATCTTTAATTAAATTTTGTTTAGACCACTTGTCAATCATATCCTTAATACTTTCATCTAACCCATATAAAAATTTAAACCCTGTTTCTAAAATTTTTTTATTAGAAAGTGAAAAGCCTAAGTTGGGTACTTCATCATTTGTTTCTGTTAAAACTACTTTGGGATTATATTTTTTGCATATCTCAGCAACTTCTTTTACAGAAATAGTGTCTTTTGTTAAATTAAAAGTTTCTGATGAGATATCCTTTTTTTCTTCCATACTTTTAAAACATCTAGCAACGTCAACTAAGGGAACTAAACTTTTAATTTGTCTGCCTCCAGCAAAAAGTTTTATAGTTCCATCTTGTGAAGCTATTTTGGAAAATAAATTAGGCATTATATCGATTCTCGCAGTATCTGTAGAATAACCGTAAACAGAACCTAGTCTCAAGATTACATAATTTTTTCCAGAATTTTTCAATTGTTTTTCATTTATAGCTTTAGAGGTTGAGTAAGAAAGAATTGGTTTTAAATCTTCATCTTCTTTTATGTTATTTTTAACTTTCTCAATACCTTCATAAACAACATGTGTTGAAGGAAAAATTATTTTGCATTTATTGCTAATTGCATCAAGTATATTTTGAGTTCCTTCTTCTGCTATTAATTTAATTTTTTCATCTTTCTCAGCGGTGCTTTCAGATTTTGTTCTTGGTACTTCTGTTATTCCAGCAAGATGATGTACGACATCTGCGTCTTTGCAATGTTTACTTATTAAATCTTTGTCTAAAATATCTCCATGAACAAAAACCATATTCCAGTTTCTTAGTTGGTTAACTCTTTCTGAGATGAATCTATTGTCTATTACAATTATTTGATTATTCCAGCTTACACCCGAATAGAGCTTGCAGAGTTCAGTTCCTATATAACCTAAACCGCCTGTTATAATGATTTTTTTTTTCATTTTTAAATATGGATTTACTTAATAGATTTTTTGTAATAATTCAAAGTTTATGAATATTTATGACTGTTTTATGTACTTTGATGAAGATCTTCTTTTAGATCTTAGGCTTAACGTTTTAAATAAATATGTATCTAAATTTGTTATCACAGAAGCTACTTACACACATAATGGGTCTAAAAAAGAACTTAAATTTGATATTAACAACTTTAAAAAATTTAAAGATAAAATTGAATATATTATTGTTGATTCTTTGCCTCCAAATATTTTACAAATTAATAGTGATGATAGTTTAGAAGAAAAAGAACAAAAAATAATTCTAAATGGTTATGCAAGAGACAATCATCAAAGAAATAGTCTAATAGATGGAATTGTAGAGGCAAAAGATAATGACATTATAATTGTTAGTGACTTAGATGAGATACCTAATTTAGCAAATTTCAATTTTAAAAATATAAATAATAAAATAATTCAATTCAAACAAAAAATGTTTTATTATAAATTAAACTTATGTTATCCAGAATTTGATTGGTTTGGGTCAAAAGCTTGTAAAAAAAAAGATTTAATTTCTCCCCAATGGCTTAGAAATATTAAATCAAAAAAATATTCTAAGCTTAGACTAGATTTAATTTTTAATAATAAAAAATATAATGATGTTTTTTTTGTTTTAGATGGTGGTTGGCATTTCACATGCATTAGAACACCTGAAGATCTAGAGTATAAACTTTTAAATTTCGCACACCATTATGAATTTGAGCAAAGTGGCTTGAATGTAAAAGAATTAAAAAAATTAATATCGGAAAAAAAAATTATGTACGACCATAAATTGGGTCAAGAAAGTAGTAAAAAATGGGGTGGTAAAAGTAAATTAGAAAAAATTTCTATGTCTAAATTGCCTGAATACATAAGTCAAAATATTAGCACCTATAGCAACTGGCTTGATTAAATTAATTCTTAATTTAGTGTGTGCTGCTAGCAGATGTTACACCTGCTTTTTTTGCAACTTGTTCAATCTCAACCCATTCAACTCTTTTTAATTCTTTAGTAAGAGCATGCTTCAAAACTTCATCAACGTTTTTAACGCAAATAATTTCAATATTCTTTTTTATAACTTCTGGTATTTCAACTAGATCTTTTTTATTTTCAAAAGGTATTAAAACTTTTTTTATTCCCGCTCTATGCGCAGCTAATAATTTTTCTTTCAATCCGCCTATAGGTAGAACAATTCCTCTTAAAGTTATCTCTCCCGTCATTGCTATATTTTTATCTACCGGTATTTCTGTTATTGCTGAAACTATCGATGTGACCATTCCAACACCAGCAGAAGGACCATCTTTAGGTGTTGCACCTTCAGGCACGTGTATATGAAAGTCTTTTTTGTCAAAAATTGGTGGAATAATTCCATAGTCTAATGATTTTGATCTTATATATGATTTTGCGGCTTTAATAGACTCTTGCATCACATCACCTAATTTACCTGTAATTTCCATTTTACCTTTACCTGGCATCATAACAGCTTCAATTTTTAAAATTTCACCACCAACTTCGGTCCATGCTAATCCTGTAACCACTCCTATTCGATTTTGATCTTCAATTTCACCATAATTGAATTTTTCTACCCCTAAATAATTTTGTAAATCTGTTTCTACTAAGGAATTATTTACTTTTTCATTTCCATCAATTTTTTTAACAATTTTTCTCGCAATTTTTGATATTTCTCGCTCTAAGTTTCTAACACCCGATTCTCTAGTGTAATGCCTTATAATCTTTCGATTGACTGAAGGATCAATATTCCACTCATCTTTTTTTAAACCATTGTTTATACTCTGTTTCGGTATCAAATATTTTTGTGAGATATTAACTTTCTCGTCTTCTGTATAGCCAGGTAATCTAATAACTTCCATACGGTCTAAAAGTGGAGGTAAAATATTTAAAGTATTTGCTGTAGTCACAAACATGACATCTGAAAGATCATAATCAACTTCTAAATAATGATCGTTAAATTCCTTATTTTGCTCGGGGTCCAACGCTTCAAGTAGTGCTGAAGAAGGATCGCCCCTGTAGTCATTTCCTACTTTATCTATTTCATCTAATAAAAATAATGGATTTTTTGTGCCAGCTTTTTTCATCATTTGAATAATTTTTCCAGGCAAAGAACCGATATAAGTTCTTCTATGCCCTCTTATCTCAGCTTCGTCTCTGACGCCTCCTAATGAAATTCTAATAAATTTTCTTCCAGTTGCTTTTGCTATAGATTTACCTAAAGAAGTTTTACCAACTCCAGGAGGACCAACCAAGCAAAGGATAGGGCCTTTTAGGGTTTGAATTCTTTTTTGAACAGCTAAAAATTCTATAATTCTTTCTTTGACTTTTTCTAGTCCGAAATGATCTTCATCTAAGATTTGCTGTGCATTTTTTAAATCATTATTAATTTTACTTTTATTTGACCATGGTAGTTCTGTCATCCAATCTAAATAGTTTCTGACAACCGTTGCCTCTGCAGACATAGGACTCATAGACTTTAATTTTTTTAGCTCCGCCATACATTTTTCTTGGACTAGTTTTGGCATTTTAGCCTTAAGTATAGCTTTATTTATTCCTGCCGCTTCATCTTTTCCCTCGTCTATTTCACCTAATTCTTTTTGAATGGCTTTTAGTTGTTCGTTTAAATAATACTCTCTTTGTGTTTTTTCCATTTGATTTTTAACTCTTCCTCTAATTTTTTTTTCAACAGAAATTACACTTATTTCTTTTTCTAATAATTCGTTAATTTTTTCTAATCTTTTTCTTAGATCAATAATTTCTAATAATTCTTGTTTTTCAAAAATTTGTAAGTTCAAGTTTGAAGCAACATTGTCTGTTATTTGGCTTGGGTCTTTAAGTTTTTTTATGCTGTTAAAGGAGTCTGATAAATCTCTTTTGTTTAATACTAGAAGTTTTTCAAATTTCTTAACTAAACTTAATGCAAAAAATTCTGATTCTTTTGTTTTGTTTGTATCTTCTATAATCTCTATGTTGCCAGTTAAAAAGTTTTTGTCCTCTTTTGATATCTCATGAATTTTTACTCTTTTTTCTCCTTCTACTAAAACTTTGACAGTTCCGTCTGGTAATTTAAGTAGTTGTAAAACTTTACCTAAACAACCGTAACTATAAATATCTTTGTTTGCTGGATCGTCGATTTCTGGATTTTTTTGTGAAACTAATACAATCGTCTTGTCTGTTTTCATTGATTCTTGAAGAGCCTTAATAGACTTTTCTCTTCCCACAAAAAGTGGAACAACCATTGAAGGAAACACAACAATATCTCTTAAAGGCAACAGTGGTTTTAAAATTTTTACTCCCATATTATAATTATATGGTACTTAATATTGTAATATCAAGGATGTTATTTAAATATTAAGCTACAGATGTTGATTGTTTTTTGCCATATGTGACAATAGGTTCTGCATTGCCTAGAATAGCAGATTTATCAACGGTAACTTTAAGAACGTTTTCTAACTCAGGAAGTTCAAACATTGTCTTTAATAAAACACTTTCTAAAATTGATCTCAAGCCTCTAGCTCCTGTTTTTTTGCTAACAGCTTTTTTTGCTATTTCAGTTAAAGCTTCATCTTTAAATTCTAATTGAACGTTTTCAAGATCAAATAATTTTTGATATTGTTTTGTTAAAGCGTTCTTTGGCTCTTTTAAGATTTTTATTAAGGATTTCTCATCTAGGTCGTCTAAAGTAGCTATAACAGGCATCCTTCCTATGAACTCTGGTATTAAACCATACTTAATTAAATCTTCAGGTTCTAAATTTTTTAAAGTTTCTGATAATTTTTTTTCTTCTTTGCTGTTAACTTTTGCTCCAAAACCTATAGACGTTCCTTTTCCTCTCATGCCTATAATTTTATCTAGCCCTGCGAAAGCTCCACCACATATAAAGAGTATATTGGTTGTATCAACTTGTAAAAATTCCTGTTGGGGATGCTTTCTTCCACCTTGCGGAGGTACACTCGCTATAGTTCCCTCCATAATTTTTAAAAGGGCTTGTTGAACACCTTCGCCTGAAACGTCTCTAGTGATAGAAGGATTTTCAGATTTTCTACTAATTTTATCTACTTCATCTATATAAACTATTCCTCTTTGTGCTTTTTCAACATTATAATCTGCCGCTTGTAATAATTTTAAAATAATGTTTTCTACATCTTCTCCCACGTAACCTGCTTCAGTTAATGTTGTTGCGTCAGCCATAGTAAATGGTACGTCTAAAAATTTAGCTAAGGTTTGAGCTAAGAGAGTTTTGCCACAGCCAGTTGGTCCAACTAATAAAATATTTGATTTAGAAAGCTCAATTTCTTTATTGTTTTTATTCTCGTGATTTAATCTTTTATAATGGTTGTATACTGCAACTGATAAAACTTCTTTTGCAAATTTTTGACCAATTACGTATTCATCTAAAACAGTACAAATTTCTTTTGGTGTAGGAGCTCCGTCTTGGTGTTTAATCGATGAACTTTTGTTTTCTTCTTTAATAATGTCCATGCAGAGTTCAACGCACTCATCACAAATAAAAACAGTAGGCCCTGCTATCAGTTTTCTAACTTCATGTTGGCTCTTCCCACAAAAAGAACAGTAGAGGATGTTTTTATTATTTTTTTCTGTCATATCGAATCAATGTGTTATTTGTAAATTAGGTGAATCTAGTTAGCAAGTGTAAGTTGTGTTTAAGACTAAATGTTGTGTATTATTTTCTTTTTTCTACTACAGAGTCTATTAAACCAAATGTTTTAGCGTCTTCTGCTGTCATGAAATTATCTCTTTCCAGAGCGGCAGAAATTTCTTCGACTGATTTTCCAGTGTGTTTGGCATAAAGTTTGTTTAATCTATCTTTTAATAACAAAATTTCTTTAGCGTGTATTTGAATATCAGTTGCTTGACCTTGAAAGCCAGCAGATGGTTGGTGCACCATAATTCTTGAGTTAGGAAGTGAAAATCTTTTTCCTTTTTCACCAGCAGCCAAAAGAAATGAGCCCATTGATGAAGCCTGACCTATACATAAAGTAGATACTGGGGAATTAATATATTGCATAGTGTCGTAAATTCCCAAGCCAGCTGTAACTAAGCCACCGGGACTATTAATGTAAAAATAAATTTCTTTTTTTGGATCTTCGGATTCTAAAAACAATAACTGAGCTGTAACTAAAGAGGCAACGTTATCATTTACTGGGCCTACTAAAAAAACTATTCTCTCTTTTAATAACCTTGAGTAGATATCATAAGACCTCTCTCCCTTACTTGTTTGCTCAACAACCATTGGGATAAGATTGTTCATCTGTTCTTCAATACGACTCATCATTAAATTTATATAATTAAAGTTTACTTTTTGCTAACTTTTTTTTATTTTTTCTTTGTATTAGAAGAGATTTTACTAACTTTTTTTTTTGCTTTAGTGTTAGTGACCTGACTGCTGTCATTATCATGATTGCTTTCTTCATGGTCAGAAATATGAGCAGATAAATCCTGCGATGATTTATTAAAATCAGAAATTATTTTTTCAGCTTCAACAGTTGTAATATTTATCTTTTTTAAATTTATTTTAGATTTAAACAAAGTTAAAATTTTTTCTTCATACAGAGCTCCTTTTAAGCTTTGTGATGCTGATGGATTTTTTTCATAATAATCTAAAACCATTTTTTCTTGACCTGGCATTCCTTTAATTTGTTTTTGTATCTCTGCTTTAACTTCATCGTCTAATACTTTTAGATTATTCTTTTCTCCATACTCATTTAGAACTAAGCCAAGTTTAATTCTTGACTCGGCTACTTTTAAATTTTTTGATTTATGTTTATCAATTTCTTCTTTCTTGAGCTTGTGTGTCATTGAATGGATTTCCTGCTCAACAAGATTTTTAGGTAGTTCAAGTTTATGAAGTTTTTCTATCTGATCTAAAATATTTTTTTTAGTTATTGCATCAAGTGACTGCTTATACTGAGTGGATATTTGCTTTTCTATTAATGATTTAAGATCAATCAAGTCTTTCGCTCCCAAGTTTTTTGCAAAAGTGTCATCTATTTTCATTTCGTTAGGTTTTTGAACGTTTATAATTTTACATTCAAATTTAGCTTTTTTATTTGCAAGTTCTTTTTTTGGATAGTTTTCTGGTAAATTTACTTCTATGGTTATGTTTTCTTCTTTTTTAACTCCAATTAACTTTTTATCAAAACCTTTGAGAAAGAAATCTTCACCAATGACTAATCTTGTGTTTTTTCCTTCACTGCCTTCAAATTTTTCTCCATTAACCAGTCCTGTGTAATCAAATATTACTAAATCTTCTTTTTCAGATTTTTCGTTTTTATCGGAAAATGTTTTGTTATTTTTACCTATCTCTTTAATTTTTTCTTCAACTAATTTGCTTTCAATTTTTAATGAATATTCATTTGCAGTATACTTTTCAAAGCTAGCAAGATTTACCTCTGGTAAAGAATCAACTTCTATTGTGTAATTAAGATCTTTCCCCTCCCCGAATGTCTTCAAATCTATTTTAGGTTGTCCTGCGGCTTTTATCTTTTTTTCCTGTAGAGCTTTGTTTGAACTTTCATGTAAAATTTTATCAATAACCTCACCGTAAATAGCTTTGCCAAATTGACTTTTGATTACTGTTGGGGGAACCTTTCCAGGTCTAAATCCTTTGAGATTAACTTCTGACTGTAAATTAGATAATTTTTTATTCAACTCTTCTTGAATTATTTTTTTATCTATAATTATCGATAAAACTGTAGTTAAGCCTTTTTTATTTTTTACTTCTATTTTCATATTAATTTCTTGGTGGGCAAGAAGAGACTCGAACTCTTAAACCTTGCGGTACTAGTTCCTAAGACTAGCGCGTATACCAATTCCGCCACTTGCCCACTATTTCTTTTTAAGTGTTCAGCTTATATAACAATTTACTTTTTAGAGAAACTATAAAGTCTAAAATATATAATAGTATAAAGTAAAATTGATGAGAAAAACCAATATCTTGAAATTAGTCCATCATTTTGAAAATAAAAAAGTGGGATTTGTAAAAATAAATAGCAAGAATTAATAAGCAAGGAAGTTAAGTAGTTAGGTTTTTTATTTTTTTTACATTAAAAAGCCAACTATATAACAGCATATGTAGGTGATTTTTATCTGGTTTTAAGGGAGATTTTTTTAATTTTACTTTTCTAATAAAAGAAAAAAAAACCTCAAAAAATAAATAGAAGAGAACACTAGCGAAGAAAAAAGGTGAGATTTCAATATTTAGCTCATAGGTTTTTATGGCATTCAACACAATTAAAGACCCCAATAAATAAGAACCACTGTCACCTAAAAAAATTTTTGCTTTTGGGAAATTAAATAACAAAAATGATAATACAATTATAATTTGTGCGAATAAAATAATTGAAAGACTCTCATTTTGATTAAATAAATTTATTGCAAGAAAAATAGAATTTATTAATAAAAAATGAATAGCTAGAAGGCCATTAAAACCATCGATTAAATTAGCACCATTTATTACAAACAAGAAACATAACAACACAAAGCATATTTGGAATATATTATTTTCCAACCATAGATTTAAAAAAAATAGACCTGATCTAGTTATTTGAATTGAAAAAATATTAATACAAAAAGCTAATAGTATAAGCATTAAAGCTAAGCGAATATTTGGATTAATTTTTATTTTTAAATCATCTAAAAAACCTAAGATGAATAATAAAAGTGAGATCGTAAAATAATCTTTTAAGAATATGTCAAACAAAAAAAGATAAAGTAAAACAAACAGGGTAAATAATAGTAAAATTGCAAGCCCGCCTATTCTAGCTATGGGTTTTTTATGAAATGCTTGTGGTTTTAAAAAATCTTTATCTAGTAAAGAGCCAGAAAAGAAAAGTTTTGAATATTTTTGAACTAAATAAGTTAAAAAAAAACTTATTAAAGAAAATATAATAAGAAAATTTATGTTAGTTTCTGACAGCATTATTTATTATATTTTTTTACTATGTATATTCCTGAAATTATTATTATAAGGGAAGCCAAAACTTTCCAAGTAATTTGTTCGTCTAAAATTAATGCTCCAAATATGACACCAAATATAGGTATTAAATAAGCCACTTGGGTTTGAAATACAATTCCATTTTTTGCAAGTATTCTAAACCTTAACCACCATGCAAAGCCTGTAGCAACCACTCCTAGATAAATCAGCGCTAATGTGGATTCAAGTGTGGGTGTAGATTCAAGTGGATTTTCAAACATAAAAGAAAGTGGCAGCAAAGTTATCACTGACCAAATCATTGTTGAAGTAGTCACGTTTAAATTCCCAGATTTTTTTAATTTTTTTAAAATAAGAATACCTGAAATCGAATAGAAAGTTGATCCAAGTAAAATTACTAATACAAACAAATAATTACTTTCATTTATTATTAATTTATCAAAAAATAAAAGCAGAATTCCAGTAAATCCTAAGATAATGCCTAATGATTTTAAAAATGTTACCTTTTCATCTTTGGTAAAGAAATGAGCTAAGATTGATCCGGTCATTGGTGTTGTACTCATTAACATAGCCGCTAAATAACTATCCACTTTATTAGTTCCAATAGCTATTAGGGAAAAGGGAATTGTAATATTGCAAATGCCTACTAATGCGTAAATTTTCCAATTTTTAGAAAAAGCATAAATTTTAACTTTGTAAATAAATGAAACTGCTAGCATGGTAGCCGTTGCTAAAATTACTCTGATTAACGCTAAAGTATAGGGTTCGTAAGAATATGTTGCTATTTTTATGTTAAAAAAAGACGAGCCCCATATTGCCCCTAAAAGTAATAACAAAAAGATATCTGGCGCTTTTGCTTCTTTCATTTCAATTCTAGATTGTACGTATGTGTTAAATGCATAGCTGTTATTGTTTTATATTATATTATTGAAATAGCGTGTTCTGATATGTTTAATACAATTTAATAAAAAATTACAAAGGAATTATTGATGAGCGTAAAAGATACTTTCAAGTTAATGAAAGATAAAGAAATTGAGTTTGTAGATTTAAGATTTACTGACCCAAGAGGAAAGCTGCAGCACTTAACAATGGACGCTACAATAGTTGATGAAGAAATGTTGGAAAAAGGTGTTTTTTTTGATGGTTCATCTATTTCTGGATGGAAAGCTATTAATGAATCAGACATGATTCTAAAACCTGACTTAAGCAGACTAATTATAGATCCCTTTAACTCTCATAATACTTTAAATATATTTTGCGATATTTTAGATGCTGTTAAAAAAGATCCTTACGAGAGAGATCCTAGGGGAACTGCAAAAAAAGCTGAGGCATATTTAATTAAATCTGGAATTGGTGATAGGGCTTATTTTGGTCCCGAACCAGAATTTTTTACATTTGATGATGTTAGATTTAAAAATGATATGAACGAATCTAGTTTCATGATTGATAGCACTGAAGGTACTTATAATACTGGAAAGAAATATGAAAACGGAAATATGGGACACCGACCTGGAATTAAGGGTGGATACTTTCCTGTGCCACCAGTAGACAGCGCTCAAGACATGAGAGCTGAAATGTTAAAAGCTCTAAAAGACATGGGAGTTAAAGTTGAAAAACATCATCACGAAGTGGCTCCTAGCCAACACGAATTAGGTATGTATTTTGGTAGATTAACTGATATGGCTGATAACGTTCAACTTTATAAATATGCCGTACAAATGGTTTCGCATTCATTTGGAAAAACTTCAACATTTATGCCTAAGCCAGTAAAGGGAGACAATGGCTCAGGAATGCACGTTCACCAATCAATTTGGAAGGGAGACACTCCTATGTTTATGGGAGATAAATATGCTGGATTATCACAACAAGCACTTTATTATATTGGTGGAATTCTTAAACATGCTAGAGCAATTAATGCCTTCTCAAACTCAACAACTAATAGTTACAAGAGACTGATACCTGGTTTTGAGGCACCGGTAATTTTAGCTTACTCAGCTAGAAACAGGTCTGCATCATGCAGAATACCTATTATCATGAATAAAAAAGCTGCTAGATGTGAGATAAGATTTCCTGATGCTGCTGGTAACCCTTATTTAACTTTTGCGTCTATGTTGATGGCTGGAATTGACGGAATTAAAAACAAGATAGATCCAGGTAAATCTTTTGATAAAGATCTTTATGCTTTAAGTGAATCTGAACTTAAAAAAATTCCAACTGTTTGTGGTTCTTTAAGAGAAGCTATGGAAAATCTTGATAAAGATAGAGCTTTCTTGACTCAAGGTGGCGTTTTTTCAGACGACCAGATAGATGCTTATATTGATCTAAAATTTCAAGAAATTTATAAATTTGAACATGCTCCTCATCCTATTGAGTTTGAGATGTACTACAGTCAATAGAAAGAATTATTTAAGCCCATTGTTAAAAATGGGCTTAAAAAAAATTAGACTTTAAAAGATTCCCCACAACCACACCGCTCAGTTTCATTAGGATTTTTAAATACAAATTGAGAAGAAAATTTTTCTTTTTTATAATCCATTTCTGTGCCTAAAAGATACATGATAGCATTCGGATCTATTAAAACTTTAACGCCTTTATCCTCAATTACTTCTTCATTGGGCTTAACATCTTTGGCATATTCCATAATATAAGACATACCTGCACATCCACCAGTTTGAACTCCTACTCTAACACCAATAGCAGAGTTATCGGCACTGGACATAATTTCTTTTATTCTATTTGCTGCACTGTCACTTAATTTTATTACTTGTGTCATAAATTCAATTCTAGTTTTGCAGCTTCTGAAAGCTTGTCTTGAGTCCATGGTGGATTCCAAACTAACTTTAAATCAACATCAGAAACACCTTCAATTTTTTTTACTTTATCTTTAACGTCAACCGGTAAACTCTCAGCAACTGGACAATTAGGACTTGTAAGTGTCATGTCTATGCTAACTTTATTTTTTTCATCTATCTCGATTTTATAAATTAAGCCAAGGTCATAAATATTAACTGGTATTTCAGGGTCGTAGATTTTTTTAATTTCTGAAATTATTTTTTCTTTTATTTTACTCATAATCAAAAATTTAGTTTTTTTTATCTAATGCTGATAAAAAAGTGTGCCAAACCATTGTGGCACATTTAACTCTCATTGGAAACTGTTGAACTCCAGAAAGTGATGTGATTGTTGTTATTTGGTCTTCTGTTAGGCTATTAAGAGTGATTTTTGTTTTATTTTTAACCATATTTAAAAAATCTTCGGTAACTTTTTTTGTAAAAGATAAATCTTTACCTTTAAGTGTCTCTGTAAGTATAGAAGCTGAAGCAAGAGAAATAGCACAACCCTCACCTTCAAAGCTCATATCTATTACTTTTTTTTCATTATCTAGTTTCAAATAGATGTGCACTTTGTCTCCACACAAGGGATTGTGAGCCTGAGCATTATGACTATACCCACTACATTGTCCTTTGTTTCTAGGATTCTTGCCGTGATCTAAAATAATTTCTTGATATAATTCTTTTAGTTCCATTTAAATTTGAAATATTTTTTTACAATTATCGATAGCTTTGCACAATATATCTATATCTTCTTTAGTGTTATATACACCAATTGAAGCTCGAGCTGTGGCTGCAATTCCTAATTTATCATGCAATATTTGACAGCAGTGATGCCCTGCTCTTATAGCAACTCCTTCATCGTCTAAAATTGTTGCTATATCATGGGGGTGAATACCTTTTATGGTAAAACATAAAACAGATCCCCTGTTTTTAGGGCTACCAATTATATTTATTGAATTATTTTTTTGTAATTTTTCATAACCATATTCTAAAATTTCATTTTCATGAGTAGCAATATTTTTAATACCTAGTTTTTCAATAAAATTTATTGCCTCTGCAAAAGCAACTACTTCTGCTGTTTGCATGGTACCAGCTTCAAATTTTGTTGGTGCGTCGGCAAATGTAATATTGTCTTTTGTAACGTCATCTATCATGCCACCACCGCCTTGATATGGTGGCAAATCATCTAGCCATTTTTTTTTTGCATAAAGTACGCCCAAACCATTAGGCCCGTACATTTTATGACATGAGATTGCATAAAAATCACAACCAAGATTCTGCATGTCTATTTCTAAATGAGGTGCACCTTGAGTACCGTCAACTAAAACTGGAATATTTTTTTCTTTTGCTATATCAACAATTTTTTTAATTGGCATTACCGCACCCGTTACATTTGAAATATGTGTAACAGCAATAATTTTAGTTTTATCTGAAATAAGTTTTTTTATTTCATCAATTTCAACTTCGCCATTTTTGTTTATTGGTGCGAATTTAATTACTGCTCCTTTATTTTTTCGAAGAAAATGCCAGGGCACATAATTAGAGTGATGCTCTAATTCTGTAGTTAATATCTCATCACCTTCATTAATATATTTTTCCCCAAAAGAAGAGGCAACTAAATTAATTGATTCTGTGGCTCCTTTAGTGAATATTATTTCTTCTCTATGTTTTGCATTAAGATATCTTTTAAGCGTGTCTCTTGTTGCTTCAAACCTGTTGGTTGCTTTAACTGCTAGAGTGTGAACACTTCTTCCAACGTTAGAGAATTCTGTTTCATAAAAATTAGACAATCTATCAATTACTGCTTTAGGTTTTTGAGATGAGTTAGCACTATCTAAATAAACTAAAGGCTTTCCATTAATTTTTTGTTTGAAGATAGGAAATTCAGATTTAATATTTTTAATGTCCATTTATTTGTCTTTCTAATGTTTTTTCTAAAAAAGTTTTTAATTCACTGTTAGAAATTTTTTCTAATACTTCGTTAAGAAAACCATTTATTAGAAGTTTTACGGCTTCTTTCTTTGGTATACCTCTAGTCATCAAATAGTGAACAGCGTCGGAATCTATACTTCCTGAAGTGGATCCATGAGAACATTTTACATCATCTGCATATATTTCTAGTTCAGGTTTTGCATCGAATTCAGCATCATCATTCAAAATTAAAGCTTTACTTAACTGATAAGCATCAGTTTTCTGAGCTACTTTTTCTACAAATATTTTTCCTTGATAAACACCTTTGCTCCTATCATTTAATACATTTTTAATTTTTTGATAACTCTTACAATTAGGTGAGTTATGATTTATGCGTGTTTTAATTTCTTGATGCTGATCTTCCAATAAATTTAAAGCTGAATAAATACCACAACTACTATTATCTTTATTTAAGTTTAACTCAATTTCAATTTTATTTAGTTTTAAACCAGAGCTTAAAATATAGTTCTCATAATTAGAACTGTCCTCTAAAGAACCATTTATATATTTATAAAAATGACCATTACTTTTTGAATTTTGGATTAAAATATTTTTCAAAATAGAATTTTCGTCTAACGAAATTGTGTCTATTGTGTTTTTAATAAAATTACTTTGTGTATAAGGTTCATAATAGTCAATCAGTATTAATTCAGATCCTTTATTTAATTTAATCGAATTTTTGTTGTTTAATATTTTATTTTTTAAATCTTTAGAAAAATAATTATAAATAATTAAGGGTTTTTTAAATTTATAGTTTTTAGTAATTTCTAATGAAAATCCTCCTGATGATAACGCATTATTAAGTAAGGTTAATGCATTACTCGGATTAAGATTAGTTGTTTCTTTTTGATCAAAATCTTTAATTAAAACTTTACTTTTTTCT
>Ga0307995_1000234_pt1 | contig 40585 bp, 32 predicted proteins | sample EllFjometagen262_FD_203132 | JGI IMG/M metagenome (GOLD analysis project Ga0307995, IMG submission 203132) | Marine microbial communities from Ellis Fjord, Antarctic Ocean - #262 | ecosystem: Environmental > Aquatic > Marine > Unclassified | place: Southern Ocean | collected 2014-11-02 | reverse complement strand
CTTACAGGAATTATAACTAACTCAGGTGGAACGGTAGTATTTAATACAACAGCTATCTCAACTGATGGTGATCAAACTTATAATGATGCAGCAACATTAGGTGGTAATATTACATTCACAACAACAGGAGACAATATTGTTTTTGCAAGTACACTTAACAGTGATAGCACAACTAGAACTTTAGATATCGTTGCTGGAGCTGGTAATACAACATTTACAGGTGCAGTTGGTGGATCAGAGCCTTTAGGAAACACTACAATTGGAACAGCGGTTTTAACTGCTGCAGCAATTGAAGCGCAAGGAACATTAGCAATTACTAACAGTGGAACTAGTGAAATTGATGGCGTGATTAGTGATGGTGCATCTGCGTTAGCTCTTACAAAAGCTGGAGCTGGTTCTCTTACTTTATCTGGAACAAACACATATACTGGCACTTCAACAATTTCAGCTGGTTCAATTATAATTGGAGCTGATGCTGGATTAGGTGCTGCACCAGGAAGCGCATCTGCTGGGCAATTTGTATTTGCATCAGGTGGATCAGGAACTTTAAATACTACGGCATCATTTACGTTACATGCTAATAGAGGAATTGCTTTAACTGGTAATGGAATTATTAATACAAATGCTTCTAGAACATTAACTTATGGTGGGGTTATCGCTGGATCAGGAACAATTACTAAATCTGGTGCTGGTATTTTAATATTATCAGGAACTAATACTCACACTGGTTCTAACATAATCTCAGCAGGAACATTAAGTATTGCTGGTGATAGAGCTTTTGGAGCAGTTCCAGGATCAACAGATGCAGATAATATTATATTCAGTAGTGGTGGATCAGGAACTTTAAATATTAGCGATGAATTTACCTTAAATACTAAAAGAGGAATTACTTTAACTGGTAATGGAATTATTGATACAGATGCTTCTATAGATTTATCTTATGGTGGGGTTATTACAGGCTCTAATGCTTTAACCAAATCATCAGCTGGTACTTTAAGTCTAAGTGGAATTAACACATATTCTGGTGGAACAACTATATCATTAGGAACAATAAAATTAGATGGTGTTAATCGTTTATATGAGTTTGGAGACGTAACTTTTGCAAATGCAGCAGCTATATTAAATTTAGATGGTAATGACAACGATATTGCAAGAATTATTGGAGGTGGAAGCTCATCACAGATTCAATTAGGTGGAGGTGATTTGGTTCTCAATATGTATGGTAATTCAACATATGATGGAAAAATTACTGGAACTGGAAATTTAACAATAAATAAACATGGTCATTTATCACTAAGTAATACAACACATGATTATTCAGGAACAACAACTATTAATAATGGTGGATTAAATGCTACTGCATCCAATGTTTTACCAAGTAGTACCGTAGTTACTATAAATAATAGTGGAACACTTTGGGTTTCAGGAGATAGCTCAAATACTATTGCTGGTTTAATTAGTAGTAGCACAAACTCAAGAGTTCGTATTCACAATAAGAATTCAAATTTAATAGTTAATACTTCTTCAAATATTACATTTGCTGGTGTAACAATAGGATCTGGTAAATTAACTAAATCAGGCTCAGGAAATCTTACTTTATCTGGTGCGAATACTCATAGACACACATTAATTAATGCTGGAAAAATAATTTTAGGAGCAGCTGGAGTTTTATTAGACACTGGTATTGTTCAATTAGCAAATAATAGTGGAGCTATATTAGATTTAAATGGCAACAATGAAAATATTGGACTTTTAGTTGGTGGAGGTAGTTCTGGTGGTAATATTACTTTAGGCAGTGGAAATTTAACAATAGATAGTAGAGCGGCCACAGGACTTTCTCAAGATAGTACTTATGCAGGTGTTATTAGTGGATCAGGTAATTTTATTAAAAATGGAAATGGAAGTCTTACCTTAACTGGAGCAAACACTTATACAGGAACAACAACAGTAAGCGATGGAGATATAGATATATCTGGTAACGGCGATCTAAGTGATAGTACAGCTATTACGGTTGATAGTGGAGCAAAATTAACTTTATTTAAATCAGTAACAGCAGGTTCAATTGCAGGTGCTGGAAATGTTTTAATAAACACTAATAAGAACACAGTATTTAAAGTTGGTGGCAGTAATGCTAACACAACATATTCTGGAATAATGAGTGGTCATGGACAACTTCACAAAGAAGGCTCAGGAAATCTTACTTTATCTGGTGCGAATACTCATAGACACACAAAAATTATAGCAGGAAAAATAATTTTAGGTGCGGCTGGAGTTTTATCAGATAGTGGTGTTGTTCAATTAGTAAATACTAGTGGAGCTATATTAGATTTAAACGGTAATAACGAAAATATTGGGCTTTTATTTGGCGGTGGTAGCTCTGGTGGTAATATTACTTTAGGCAGTGGAAATTTAACAATAGATAGTAGAGCGGCCACAGGATTTCATTGGGATAGAACTTATGCAGGGGTTATTAGTGGATCGGGTAGTGTTACGAAGGTAGGAGGTGGAACAATGACTTTAACTGGAGTAAATACTTACACAGGGGGCACTACAATAAATGCTGGTGGAATAATTATAGGTGTAAACAACGGACTTACAAATGGTAGAGCACTTACAGTTGCTAATAATAGTTATATTAGAATTGCAAATGGTGTAACACAAAATTTAGGACAGTTTGCAGCAAGTTCTAATACAAATATATTTATAATGAGAAATGCAATTTTAAACTTGAACCTATCATCAGATAGCAATGTTTCTGCAACGATAAATGCAGCTGGTAGTGCATCAGGTACAAAAGGTAAGTTAAGAAAAACTGGTAGCGGAACACTTACAATAAGTGGATCTAGCGATGTTACAGTAGAGAATTTTTAAATTAAGAAATTAATTTAAGTAGATCCTAATTTTTTTTTTATTTTTTTCAGAAAAAAAAGAATAATTCTTTATATAATATTTTTTTAACTCTATGTTCCTATATAAATTATTTTTAGTTAAAATAAAAAAATTTAAGAAGCTTTTTTGAACACTATCATCATCTTTGTTAGTAGTTTTATTGTAATGATCAATTATGAATTTATAGTTCCAATATTTAGAGCTTACAGCATTTCTATTCTCATTTTTTTTTAATAATTTTGTAATAATGATACTTTCATTTTTTATATCACTTGAGTCAGCAAATAAATTAATGGGATTATGGACTAATTGTTTGTAGTCATAAGGCGTAATTTTCCAAAAAAATTCATTAATTGTCAAATTTGGATAGAAAAGAACAATTAAACAAAATATGTTATAAAATATAAACAATTTGAAAAGATTATTAAATATTTTAAAAAAATGAAAAAGTTTCACAACTCAAATATTAGTTTTTTAAATATTAAAATCTATCTTTTTTTAATTTTAATTATAACCTATTTTGAAAATTTAAAAGCTGAAGAGATTGGATTCATAGGTAAAATTGAAGGTAATGCTAAAAGGATTGTTTTTTTAGAAAATGGTGAAACTAAAGAAAAAGATTTATTTTTATATGATATTGTTGCATTAAATGAAGAGATAAAAACTGAGAACAATTCAAATATTATTATTCAATATAAAGATAATTCGACAATAAAATTAAAAGAAAATTCAAAGATAAAAGTTGAAAAATTTAATCTTGGCACTGAAAAAAAATTTTTTAATGTAGTTATAGCCAAAGGATCAGCTACTATAGAAACAGGTTCGATTGCAAAAAGTCAAGATGGATCAATGAAAGTCAAAACTCCAGGAATGACTATTGGGATAAGTGGCACAAGATTTAATATAGAAAACGAGCCAGGTGGTACATTTAGTGTAAGTTTAGCGGAGGATAGTTTTGGAAAAGTTGGTTCAATTAATATTGCTAGTGAAGATAGTTCCACTACATTATTTAATCCAGATCAAGTAATCTCAATAAATAATCAAAACGAAATATTAAAACGACCTGCATCAGAAGAAGAAAAAAAGAATTTACAAAGCATATCTAGTGAAATAATTGAAACAAGCAAAATAGACGAGGGGTTAATTCAAAAATCAATTGAGCAAAAGCTCTTGTCTGGTTCTTTAGAAGATATTAATAATGATGGTGTGGTTGATTTTGAAGATGTGGTTGAAATTACTGAAAATATCAAATTAGAAAAAGTAAGTAAAATAAATTATATAGTTGATAATATTGATGAGGAAAATGTATTTTTTTTATCAGAAGTTCTAAACGGCTCTGATCAAAAAAATATTGGAGAAACCTTAGATAATGTTTTAAACAATAAATTAAAAATACTAGATGACCTAGTTTCAGATTTAGCTTTTAATGACAACCCATTCATTACAGAAGATGATGTTGGTAATGAAAGGAATATAGATATTAAAGAGAGAGTCTTTGATAGAATGATAGAAGGGGGGTCCGACAGAAATATAGAAGTTTTAAGTAAAGTTATTTCCAAATCATCAATTGAAAGAGTAGAGACTTTGGTTAGTAGGATTCTTATAGAAAATGAGGAGGATCAAGAATCAAACCTATCATTAAAAATTCTATCTAATTTAGTTGAAAGAGAAACTGATGAATTTAATGAATTTGATGAAGATAAAGATGAGCAAGTAGAAAGATTAATAGAAAAAAGTTTTTTACTTATTTCAAATAATAGTGAGAATATGGATTCAGATGACGAAACATTTACTTTAATTACCAATGTTATGGCAAGATCAAATACAGAAACATTAGAATTAATGATTGATAATATAGTTGAAGTAAATGAAGAAAATACAGGTACAAACTTATCATTAAAAATATTGAATAATTTAGTTAGACAGCAGTCATTAGAAATGGATAGTTTTGATACCGAGCAAGATGAACAGGTGGAAAGATTAATAGAAAGAACTTTTCAACAAATAGCAGACTCAAGTGAGACAGAAACTTCAGATGCCGGAGATGACGATGAATCTTTAGATCTTGTATCAGATTTAATAATACAGTCAGATATTGGAATATTGGAACAAGTTGTAGATGAAATTGTGTCCGCGCACCTACAAGATTTGAATTCAAAAATTTCATTAAAAGTATTGACTAATTTAATTGATACTGAATCAGATGGCTTATCTATCATGAATGAAGACGAAGACACTCAAGTTGAAAGATTAATGGAAATGAGTTTTGAGAATATAACAGCTGAAGATACTGATGATGTAGCTGCATTAAGTAAAATAGTACTACAGTCAGTAATGAACAATAAACCAAACGTTGAAAAACTTGCTGAAATAGTTTCTGAAAGAAAAATGGGAAATTCTGTGGCATCTAATGATTATGATCGATATTCTGAAGATGAAGCGGAAGAAGAAGCGGAAGAAGAAGCGGAAGAAGAAGCTGAAGAAGAAGCGGAAGAAGCGGCAGAGGAAGCGGCAGAGGAAGCGGCAGAGGAAGCGGCAGAGGAAGCGGCAGAGGAAGCGGCAGAGGAAGCGGCAGAGGAAGCGGCAGAAGAAGCGGCAGAAGAAGCGGCAGAAGAAGAAGCAGAAGCAGCAGAAGAAGAAGCAGAAGAACAAGCAGCAGAAGAAGAAGAAGAGGAGGAGGAAGCAGAGGAAGCGGAAGAAGCAGCAGAGGATGCGGAAGATGATGATGCTTCACCAGCATAAATAAAATATGCAAATTTCAAAAAATAAAAAACATCAATATTCATTTTTTATAATAGTTTTTTTTAATAGCATACTAAATGGAGGTAATTCTAGCTTAGCAATTCAAATTAATTTTATATTAATGAGTAGCTTATTTTTTTTTTCTAAACAGGATAGAAATTACAATATTCATTTAGTCAAAAAATATGATAAAAATAAAATAGCAATATTATTTTATATATTCTTTTTACTTTTTTTATTATTTCAGATAGTGCCAATTGAATTAGAGTTTTTGAAATATTTCTCAAAAACTAAGTATCTATTCTTAAAAAAATTAGAGTTAGGTGGAAATTACTTTCCAATCAGCTTATCACCATCAAATACCTTTTTTCAATTTTTAAACTATATGACAATATTATTTACAACCTTATGTATGAGTATGATTTTTTATAATAAAAGTCATATATTTAGATTTTATTACTTTATTTCATTTGTAGGCGCTTTTCACTCAGCCATTGCGGTCTATTTTTACTTAATAGGTAATCCAGATTTTCTATTTATAAAAAACTCATTCTATGAAAAATCATCAACAGGATTTTTTATTAATAGGACTGTTTTTTCTATATTTTTATTATTAAGTTTATTTGCATCTCTAGAGTATTTAAAAAATATTGAAAAATATTTTCCTAAAAAGAAAGATAATTTTTATAATAAAATTTATATAAGAATATTCGTAATTTTTATATCAATTGGAATAATTACCTCACTATCTAAGTTGGGAAATTTTTTATTCTTACTAACATTGATATTTTATCTATTTAATTCATTTTTAAATAGCCAAAAAAATAATTTATTTAAATACACTCTTATATTGATAATATTTTTTGATGTATTAATTTTAGGAGCTTTTTTTGGTATTGACAAATTAGTCGATAGATTTTCATTTTTGACAAATGAATTCATGCCAAACAATTTACATGATTCAAATCTACGTAGAATTTTTTTAATAAATTTTTCAATCGCTCAAATCAAAGATTTTTTCTATTTTGGTTATGGTGCTGGTGCTTTTGAAAATCTTTTTTATTTAAACTATAACAGTATTGATAATCGATATGCATCTCATGCACACTCAAGTTTGTCAGAATTTTTTGGTGAATTTGGTTTAGTGGGGTCTTCTATTTTATTGATTTCTTTGTTTAATATATTTAATTTTAAATATTTTAATGATTTTAATATAATTTTACTTATTCTTACTTTGTCAATTGTAATAATTTTTGACTTTTCCTTACATATTCCTTCAGTGCAAATTTTATTTGTTAGCTTATTTTATAATTTTTTTATGCTCAGGAAATCTAAATTTAATTAGTTTTTCATGTAATTTATTTTTTCTATTAAGATTTTACTCTGTAACATTAACATTTGCTCCACCTTTTACACCATCTTGGATAATTGGATTGTATGAGTTGAACAGATCTGTTTGAGGAAGTAATAAACTTATAATTCTATTAAATTTAACAATTCTAGCTGCTGGTACATATACGACATCATTTGTCTGTAGTAGAAATTTTTTACCAATAATTAAATTTGTTGGATTTCTTATATCAAGTTTAAATACATCTAAGTGTAAATTTTTTTCAAAATTTTCTCTAATAACAAAAATATTTTTAGCATTTGCTGTGAGTTTATTGACTCCACTTGAAGATAGTAATTCAGTTAATGAATAGTTAAGATTTTCAAAATAAATTCCTGGTTTCGATATTTCACCAAAAATATGTATTGTATCAGAATTTCGTTCTATAAAAATGACGTCATCTTTTTTAATAAAAAAATTTTCTTTCTTATTTTTATCCTGAATTATTTGCATTAAATCTATACTGTACGCCTTGCCATCTCTTCTTAAGAATCCTTTAGTCCCATATAGTTTACTTCCAGAGTTAGGATTGAAATTTGCTTGAATGGCAGCCTCTATAATTCTTATTGGTTTTTGATCAAGTTGAATTGTTTTTTGTTCTCGTATAGCTCCAGTAAAAAAAGCTTTACTACTATTATATTCTGTGATTTCAATTTGTAAATCTGTGTATTTGTAAAAACTTTTAATCTCTGTTGTTAAGTGTTTTTCTGCTTCTACTATACTTAAATTGTTAATATTTAACTTCCCTATAAATGGTAAATCTATTGTTCCATCAGATCCTATCTTGTATGAGCTATCTAAATCATCTGTATCTGTTAAATCCAAGTTTATTGTGTCAGCAGGTCCTAAAATATATTTATAATCATAATTATAGATTTCTGGATAATCAATTATTTTAAGTTGATTTTTATTTAATCTTTTATTATTTAATCGATCTATTTCTTTTAGCGTAAGTTTATTAAGATCAACTATTTTAACATTTATTTCAGATAAAGGTTTTCCCTGTTTAAATTTAGATTCTTTATTTTTTGGACTTTTGTCTATACCGGTTGATAGCAAGCAACCTGTCAACAGAAATGACAAAGTTAAAAAGAAAATAAATCTAAAATTAATAATCATATTGTAGATCTATATAAATAATTCAAATATTTACTATAATTAAATGCAAATGAGTATTTAAGAGAAATAATCTAATATTTTAGCATTAAATTAGTATCTTACACTCATTTTTACTTCTAAGGTTTAAAATAGTCTTTTTTTATATATTTTTAATCTTATATGTTTAAAAAAAACCTAAAATGTTAAAAGAATTAAATTCAATTCTAGATTTTCTAGATATAGGTAATTTTAGATTTTATTTACTAATAATAACCAAAAACTATAAAAAATTAATTGGATTATCTCTATTAATATCAGTTTTAACTTATTTTATTTCGTTAAACCTAGAAAAAAAATTTTTAAGTGAAGCCACACTTGTCATAGCTCCTGATGAAAATAAGATTGTTAATATTGAAGAAGTTTACACTTTTGATAATATTCAAACGAGAGTTAATAACCAAATTGCCATATTAAAGAGTGAGGAAGTAATTTCTTATATTATGGCAGATGAAAAAAACAATCTAGAGTTCAAAGAGCTATACTCAACTGTAGAGAATAGTTTCCTAAAAAGAATATTAAAAAAAAAACTTGTTGTTGATGATGAATATATAAAAAATATTTTAAGAAGAAACTTTTCAGTTAATAATTTACCAAGAAGTGATGTTTTACAATTAAGTTTTATTTCAAAGAGTGCTAAGATCTCACAACTTGCCTTAAGAAATATTATTGACTCATACCAAAGATACGAAATTGATACAAAAATTCAAATTACCAGTTATGCTAATAAAAAGATAACAGAAAGATTAAAAGCTTTAGCAGCAGAAATCGATATTGCAGAACTTAAACTTTCTAAATATAAAAAAGAAAAAAATTTAGTTGATACTGGAAACGTTAAGGAATTAAAGATAAAAGAAATTCAAACACTGACAGCAAGAATACTTGAATCTGAAAAAAATAAACAAAAATTAGAAAATAATTTACTTTCCATAAAAGTTGCCGATGGTGATGTTGTTGCTCTTTTGGCAATTGATGAGTTCAAAAAAACTACCGAAATAATTAATATTAAAAAAAGTTTAGCAGGTAATGAAAGCAATATTCAGTCATTATTATTAATTTATACCAACGAACATCCTAAAGTCAAAAAGTCATATGATTTAAAAACAAGTTTAGATCTTCAGCTTAAAAAAATTCTTAAAAGTACCATTCAAGAAAAAGCATTTGAACTTAGCAATATTAAAAATTTTATTAATTCTACAGAGGAAGAATTAGTTATTGCAACTGATGAATTAAGATTAATTGAAGAGAAAGAGTCAGGGATGATGAAGTATTCCAGAGAAGTTGAAAGTAGTAACAAATTATATGAAACTTTTCTGCAAAGAGTTAAAGAAACTAATGAGGCTCAAAATCTACAAGTATCCAAACTTAGAATTATTGAAATGCCAAACCTACCATCATCTGCATTTTACCCACAACCATTTGATAATTTTTTGATTAGTCTAATCATATCTTTTTTTAGTTTGTATTTGCTTATTTTTTATAAGGAAATGAATTCATCTGTGATTAAGAATCCAGAAACCCTTTCATCAGTAAATATTCCTCAAGTAGGGACATTACCTAAGGTTACGGGTTCAAAAAAAGGGTACCATTTATTGCAATTATTCTTAGAAGATAGTGAGTCAGCGTTTTCTGAGTCAGTAAGATCTTCGAGAGCGATTATAGAGGCAAAGTATGAAAAAAATAAAAGTTTTATGATAACCTCTTCCAATCCATCAGAAGGTAAAACTACTTATGCATTTAATTTAGCTTTATCATTGGAAAAAACTAATAAAGTTTTATTTATAGAGGCTGATATTAGAAGACCCTCAGTTTTGAATAGTTTTTATCAATTTGATAAGGAAATTGTAGGTCTTGGTGAGATAATTTCTGGTACTGCTGATTTTGATAAAGCAATTATGTTTGTACCTGGTACGAATTTAAAAATAATTACGTCTGGTGAAAAACGATTTGACCTATCCGATATAGTCAATAAAGAACAGTTTAAAAAATTTTTAGATGTATTAAAAATTGAATATGATTATGTAATTATAGATTCTCCCCCGGTTCAACCAGTGTCAGATACACTAATCTTAGCGCAAGCAGCCGATCATAACTTTTTTATTGTTAGATCAGACGTCACAAAAACACTTTCATTTATGTCCAGTATCAAAAAACTACAAAATGTAGGTGCGAATATTAGTGGTTTAGTATTGAACGATATAGACACATCTAAAGACAGTTATTATAGTTATTATTATAATTATTCACCAGATTATTATTCTAAAAATTAAATATTATGCTTAGACTTGAAAAGGTATTTCAAAATGATGATAAATTATTTATTTATTTTTCAGTTATTTTAAATACATTTTCAGTTCTAGTTTCATTGTATATTTTTTCAATTTTAGAAAATAATACAATTTATGAATTGACTGAGACGCATTTATTTAAATCGTCAAAATATTTTAATCTTGCAATTATAATTACACCACTCTTTTTTATTGTATGTATTTTTTTTACGAAAAAAAAAAGATATGAATTAAATTTTATTTCTTTTTTAAAGTTAATTATTTTACCATTAATAATATCAATAGTTATAACTTTCTCTTATTTTTTTGTAATTAAAGTAAATTTTGACATAAATATAAATTTTATATATTTAATTTTTTTAATAATATTTAATCTATTTATTTCTAAAAGATTATCAAATATGTTTTATTTATATCTAATTGAGAGCAACATTATTCAGAGAAATATAATGTTAATTGGTGATTTTATAGATATAAAAAAAATCATATTAGAAAAATCTGATAAAATTAATATTTATAAATGCTGTATCATAAATGATTCAACCGATGAAAATATCAGTGCAATGAGGAATGAAATTAAAATACCATGTTTTAATAAAAATGAAGATGTAAGATCTGTTTTAGAATACCATTCTTTAGGGCAAATTTGGATTTTATCGAATACCATAAACAAAACTAACATTTTATTAGAAACTGTTCTGAAGTTTTCTGTTGATATCTTAATTATAGATTTGTTTTCTAAAAATACATTTAATGATGAGCAATTGATAAATGGCAAGTATCTATTTAAAAAATTTGAAACATCAAAGTTTTATGGCCTGAGTCTATTAATTAAAGTATTAATAGATAAGATAATCTCAATAGTTGGTTTAATAATATCCTCTCCCATTATTCTTATTAGCTCAATCTTCATATATTTTGAAGACGGTTTTCCAATTTTATTTACTCAAAACAGAACTGGTTGGGATGGAAGAAGATTTAAAATATATAAACTAAGATCTTTAAAAGCATCCACTCAGGCAAAAACAATTCAAGCCACTCAAAATGATCCAAGACTGTTACGGGTTGGAAAAATTATAAGAAGATTGAGTATTGATGAATTACCTCAATTAATAAATGTATTACAGGGGGATATGTCCATTGTTGGTCCAAGACCACACATGGTTGAACACGATATTATGTATTCAAAATTATTTAGTAATTTTCTTAGAAGACACAAAGCAAACCCAGGACTTACTGGATGGGCGCAGGTAAACGGTTTAAGGGGAGCCACTCTGGATCCTGATCTTATGAAAAGAAGAATGGAACATGATTTATGGTATCTAAATAATTGGAGTATTTGGCTTGATTTATACATTATTTTAAAAACATTTTATGCAATTTTCAATCATAAAGGTGATTAATTAAATGAAAATTATCTCTTTTAATTAATGCAAAAAAAATTAGACATTACGGTAATCATTTTAACTTATAATGAACAGTTACACTTAGGAAGGTGCATTAAATCAGTTAAAAAATTTGTTAAGCAAGTAATAGTAATTGACAGTTACTCAAATGATAAAACATTAGAAATTTGCAAGAAGTATAAAGTAAGAATTTATAAGAATAAATTCATTAATCAGGCAAAACAAATGAATTGGGCTTTAAAGAATGTAAATATCAAATCAAAATGGATTTTTAGAATTGATGCAGATGAAATTACAGATAAGAATTTTTTTTATAAAATTAAAGACATAATTATAAATAAAGGAAATATTTCAGGAATTATAATAAAAAGAAAAATTATATTTTTAAATAAACTTATAAATTATGGGTTAACATCACCACATAAAACATTGAGGATTTGGAAAAATAAAACTGGAAGTTATCAAAACATTAGTGTTGATGAACAAGTTGAAGTTAAAGGTAAAACAATATTATCTAAGGCTGTCATAATAGATCATAATTTAAATAATTTTTGGTGGTGGTTAGAAAAACACAAAGACTACGCTACTAGAGAGGCAGAAAGTTATTTAGCTTTTAAAAAGAAAAATAATAATTACAAAACAAGCTCTAATGATGTAACCAAAGTAAAACAAAATAAAAAATTTAAAATATATTATAAATTTCCAATTTTTATCAGGCCTGTGATACTATTTTTGTATAGTTTTATTTATAAATTAGGTTTCTTATCAGGAGTAAAAGGATTAGTTTTTTATTTATTTCAAACATTGTGGTATAGAATGTTAGTTGATATTTACATATTTAAAAAAAGATTTAACAAATAAGGGTCTAGAACTTAATGTATGTTGAATTATTTAAAAAAAAAAAATAATAAATTTAGAATTCTCAGAATAATAAGTACATTAGACCCAAAAAGTGGTGGACCCCAGGCTTCTATTGTTGAAAGTACTAATGCATTATGTGACGTAGGTTATTCAGTTGATATTTTAACAAGTGATAAAAAAAATTATCTAAAACATAAAAATTGTAAATTTAAAGTTATTAAACTTAATCTTGATTCTAAGTCATATAATTTTAGCTTTAAGATAATTAATTGGATAAGAAATAATAAAAAAGATTATGATTTTTTTATTATTCATGGTATTTGGGAATTTAATTCATTATTAGCAAGAATATTTATAAAAAAAAATTATTATATAATTTTGCACGGACAATTAGATCCTTATTTTGCAACAGCAACATTTAAAAGAATTAAAAAACAAATTTATTGGTACTTAATAGAACGTCAAAATCTATTGAACTCGAATGGTGTATTTGTATCTGGCAAAGCCGAAACTCATATGATTAAGAATACTTATGTAAATACTGATAATTTAAAAATATTAAATATTGGATATTCTAACAATATACATAAGATAAAGATTAGTAATAAGAATTATGAACATAAATTTTATAAAAAAATTCCAATACTAAAAAATAAAAAATTTATTTTATTTTTAGGAAGAATAGATCATAAAAAAGGATTAGATATTATGCTAAATTCCATACTTATAATAAATGATATGAAGAATTTCTACTTCTTGGTTGCGGGCTTTAATAAGTTCAAAAATAAATATGAAAAAGATTTAATTAACAAGATAAATTCTTATAAGAAACTCAAAGAAAGAGTTGTTATTACAAATTTTTTAGAAAAAGATTTAAAAATTGCAGCATTAAGTTTTTGCGAAGCTACAATATTACCATCCAGAGGGGAAAATTTTGGAGTATCAGTTACTGAATCTCTGTATTTTTCCAAACCACCATTAATTACAAATAAAGTTGGAATATTTAATGAAATTAAAAAATATAATGCAGGTATAATTAGTAGTGACAATTATACATCAATTGCAAACATGATTAAAAAATTTATTAATTTAGATAAAAAAACTTTAAGCGAATACAAAAAAAATTCTAAAAGATGTTTTAATGATATTTTTGATATCAAAGAAAAAAATAATAAGTTAATTAAAATTATAAATAAAAATGTTTCTTAAAATTAAGAAATTTATATTTATAATTTTTAATTTAAAATTTTTTAAAGCTTATTTAAATTCAGTTTTTCCATTGATAGAAATATCAAATCTACTTAATGAATTACCTTTAATTGATAACTGTATAGATGTTGGATCAAATAAGGGTCAATTTGCACTAGTTTTAAAAAGATATTTCCCTAAAGCAAAGATATTTTCTTTTGAACCACAGATAAAAAATTTAATAATTCAAAAAAAATTTTTAAATAATTCAAAATTTTATAATTGTTGCTTGGGTAATAAATCTTCTTTTCAAATATTTAATATTACAGATAGAGATGATAGTTCATCATTACTAGAGCCATCAATTTTTAAAAATTCAATCTATAAGATAGTCAATAAAATTTCTATCAAAGTAGAAAAATTAGATAATATTATTAAATTAAACTATAAAAATAAAAATCTTTTAAAATTAGATGTACAGGGATATGAATTAGAAGTGTTAAAGGGTTCAAAAAAAAACCTTTCAAAAATAGATTACATCATCATTGAATTAGGAACAAAAAAAAGTTATTTAAGACAACCTAGTAAATTTGAAACTATTAATTTTCTAAAAAAAAATAATTTTAAATTACAAAAAATATCTAATAAAACAAAAATAATGAACTCTTGGGAAGCAGATTTTTTATTTGTGAATATTAAAAAAATAAATAATTAATTAGGAACTTTATTATATATATTTTTCATTTTATTTATAAAAATTTTAGCGTTAAACCTTTTAACATTTTCAAATCCTTTATTTATAATGATTTCTTTGCATAGTAGTTTTTTATCAATAATTTTTGAGCTAATTTTCGATCTTATTGGGTCTATATAAAAAACTGTGTCCAAGCCAAGTTCATTCATTGGTCCTTTATTTGTTGTGAATACGGGGCAGCCACATTTCTGCGCTTCAATTATTGGCCACCCAAAACCTTCTCTAATAGAGGGGTAGATTAAGGCCTCAGCTGAAGAGTAATAAGATCTTAATTCACTAAAATTTGGATTTTGAATCAACTTTATCTTATCTTTTAATCTTAATTTTATTATGAGTTTTTTTAGGTTATTTGTCATACTATTTCCAATTAATATCAACTTAAAGTTTTTTCTTCTTTCTACTTTAATAAATTGATAGAAAATTTTTATTAAATTCTCCCTGTTTTTGTACCAATTAATTCCGATATGTAAAAAATATGGATAATTAATTTTTTCTCTTTTTAAAAATTTTATTCTTTGTTGTTTATTTAATTTAGAAAATTTTTTATTAAAGGTATTGTGAACCACGTAAATTTTTTTATTATTTATTTTTATCATTTTTAATAAATCTTCTTTAGTTTTTTGCGAAACACAAATAATTATCTTAAATTTTTTAAGGTAAAAAAAAATTATTTTTTGATAAACTTTTCCCATAAATGAGATCTTATTAAATTTTTTTAAAAAATTATTTTTTAATAATTCAATACTAATTAAGTCATGACAAGTAATGATTAATTTTTTTGTCCTTATAAAAGGAAATAATAGAGAGTTAGCCTGATCACAAATATGGACTAAATCATTTTTTTTAATTTTAAAATATAGATATATACCAAATAAAATATACATATCAATATAGCCTATCCACTTTCTTATAAACTTCTTTTTGAAATTAAATTTATTAAGTAAAATTTTTGGTTCTAAGATTTGTACCTTATGACTTTTAATTAATAATTTTTTCAATGTATTTGCATATAATGGCATACTTTTGGAGTTTAATAGATTGTAATTTCCTATTATATATATCTTCATTTAAATACTTTTCTTATTTTGCGATTTATTCAGCAGTATGTTCAATAAAAAATATATTATTGAATATTGTATTGGCATTCTGATAGTTAGGCTAAAGAATGATAAAAAATTTCCAGCATTAACAAAATTTATAAAATCATATGTGGCCAATATTAATAGAGGAGAATAAATTATGTAATTTTTATCCCTAATTTGAAATATAGTAATTATTTTAAATAATATTAGGTATAAAATATATAAAACTAAACAAGATAATAAATATGAATTAGTTAATAAAATCAAATCTGTGAAAATAGACCCTTTGCTAAAATTTCCACCCATTCTAAAACCACTTCTTTGCTCAATATAAGATCCAGATGAAATAAAATATTTTTTTTTTTGATAATCTTTATTGAAGACTCTTATTAAATTTTCAGGCAAAAAAGCCAACATCTTCATATAAGTAAAATTTTTAAATTCCTTTATTTGATTTGGTGAAAGTGAACTTGACTGAAATAATGTTTTGTCAAAATATTTAATTACTGTAAATCTGTTGAGCACACCATTACCTGTGTAGTCTTCAAAATCTCTTCCCATGCTGATGTCTTCATCAGGTGTTTCAAAATTGTTAATACCCATTGAAAACTTAAGCATATCTACAGGATTAACCTGATCATATAACACCCTTTTTTTTATTAAAATATCGCTTAATCCCTGAAAGATAATACTTAATAATAAAATAAAAATAACAAAATATTTGATATTTTTTTTATAATCTTTGTCATTTGAAAACATAAATACAATAACAAAATTTAATAAAATAGCAAAAAATCCAATAGCCATTTGAGTTCTAGAGTTTGACAATAAAGCAAATAATATAAACAAAACACAATTAATTAATAAAAATATTTTAAAATGTTTTTGTGAAATTTTATTCCAATAAAAGTATAGACTAAAATAAAAAATTAAAGGTGCATAAAAAAATCCCTCTAGCCCAAATAAAAACTTTGTAATAATATTACCAGATTCTGTGATGCTACCTGAGCGATCAATTATATTTAAATAAATTTTGATTGATAATAATAGTACAAAAAATTTAATTGTTGAACTTAAATCAAAATAACTAAATGCTTTTAATCTATAGAGTATACTTTTTTTATAATCTAAATTATTATTATTTTTTTCAATTTTTATTATTGTAGAAAAAGCTAGTAAAACACTAATTTGAAAAAAAAAGGCTAAAGTAAAACTTTTTACAGGTAAAAATAAGTTGCTTGTTATTTGTTGTATTAAAAATGTTTTAATCAATAAAGGTCCTAAAAAAAAATAAATATTGAAGGCTATAATCATAAACGAACCAATTAAATTAGAGATTAAATTGTTTTTATTAAATGCAATATTGTAAGTTAATAAAGAACTAATATTAATTATCATTAAAATTTGCAGAGTTTCTAAACTAAATTTACTAATAATTATTTGAAATAAAGAAGTAATAAAATTTAAAAATAATAAAGAGACCTTAACTTTGTCTAAACTCTTTTGGTGAATAAACTTATTAGTATCTAATATCATTTAAAATTTATATATAAATTTATTTGTATTCTTTTCTAAACAAGATGGGTTTAATAATTTTCTGAATACTCTTTCAGCTTCAGGTCTCAAAACTTTAACTATTTTATTATGTCCTTTTCTAGCTATTCTAATTCGTAGTTTTGGGTTATTTAGTAATTTATTACATTTTTTAATACATTCATTTGGATTATTAAAGTAAACAGCTTCTTTATTTTCAATCAAAATTTTTTTTAAAGTTGCTGTCCTTTCTGAGCATAAAAGTGAACCAGTAGCCGGTATTTCAATACATCTATTTGTGATATCATCTTCGTTTTCTTTTGATAAAAGACCTATTGCTATTTTGTATTTATTGATTGTTTTGGCAACTTCTCTTGGAGATAAATCCTTTAAATTGATATCTTCTTTTAAATATTTGTAATATTTTTTATCTTTATCCCAATGTGGACCAAATATATCTACAAGAAATCCCTTTTTTTTTAATTCATAAAAGAATTTCCCTCTTTCTGGAAACCAAGACCCTACAAAAACAATATTTTTTTTAATATTTTCTTTCCCATTAATAATATGAATATCTTTAAAATAAGGAGGTATAATTGTTATAAATTTCTTTATTTTATATTCCCCAACATATTTTTCTCTACTTTTTTGATGAAATATAATGAAATTAAATTTTGATATAATTTTTTTAATTAAAGTCCATCTTTGCTTATCTCTTGTAACAAATGGGTTATCTGCACAATAATAATACGTCCTCTTACTAAATTTCTTTATCGTTTTTAATGCATCTTCATTAATAAATTCAACATTAAAAAAAAAAACTAAGTCATAAAATTTAGTAATTTTTTTTTTATAAAAATTACTAATAATTTGATTAAAAAAAATTGGCGAAATGTGATAAAAAATTTTATAATAAAAATTATTTAAGATCTTACTTGTATCTAGAAATTTTATTTGTGGGTATGTTTTTTTAATAGCATTGTAAGTAAACTTTGAATTACCGTTATTTACACCAATAAATAAAATTTTCATTATTTTATTATTTTAAATTATATATTAGACATTGATTTTATTGCTTTGCTTAGCCCCTTAAAACATTCGTTAAAGGACCATTGTGATATAATTTTATAACTATTTTTTCCAAATTTATTAACCACTCTTTTATTAGAATAAATTTTGTTAATCTTTTTAGCCAAATCTTTATAATCATTGTTCTTAAACATATATCCATTGAAATTATTCTTTAATAAATCTCTAGCAGAACCAATTTGATCTGACGCAATCACTGCATTTTTTGCTGCCATAGCCTCATTTAAAGCAAGCCCCCAATTTTCATTTCTAGAAGGCATAATGAATAAATCTGATTGTTTATAAAATTTTTTTATCTGATTTTGATTTTTAAATCCTTTAAATATAACATTTGTTAAATTATATATTTTTTTAAGATTAATTAATTCTTTTTTTAATATTCCATCACCAATAATTATGATTTCACAATTTTTTTTAAAATTAATTTTTTTATTTAATAAATTAACCGCCTTAAGCAGAATATCACATCCTTTTCTGTGTATAAGTTTGCCAGTAAATAGAATTTTTAACTTTTCATTTTTTTTTTTATTTTTAATATAAAAACTATTGTTGTTAACTACATAGGGGACATTAAAAATTTTTTTCTTATTCACTCCAACTGCCATAAAGGCTTTTTTATTTTCTGTACCAATTGAAAGATAACAATCAATAAATTTATCTACAAATGTGTAAAAAATTTTATTTATTAATTTATTTAGAAAATTTCTTTTCCTAATATTATTAAATTCATCTCTAACAAATACTTTTTTTTTGTAAAAAAATGATAAGATTATTAATATAAAATTATACCAATTTTTTATGCCATGAATCCATATTATTTTAGTCTCTTTTGAAAAATTTTTATTTATAAATTCAATTGTTATTGGAAATATACCAGTTAATTTATTTGGACCAATATATCTTAAAAAATTATACTGATAACCAGATAAAAGATTTTTATCCAATATAATCTTTTTATTAAATTCTTTGTCAAAATATTTTTTATTAGCAGTATCAAATCTATAGGAAACTTTAATCTTAATTTTTTTATTTAAGAATCTGATTAAAGGAACTTGATACTGAATTGGGTGAGAGAGAATGTATCTAATCATATGTAGTATTAATCAATATTATATATTATAAATAATCTTTAAGTGGATAAATATTCATATAACCCTGTATGTGTAAATAAGATTTTAAATTGAACACTAGAATAAAAATATATTTTTTCTTATTTTTTTTAATTTTAATTTTTTTTGAGTTTTTTAGTTATTTGACATCTAAGTTTATCTTAAGTGATATTGGAGTTTTATTCGATAAAAACAAAATAACTCAAAATTATAATAATTATTTAAATATTAGAAATACCACTTTAGGTTGGAATACAGTTAGTGGTAAAGATAACCTTGATAAATATGGAGCTCGGGTAGATCAGAGCTCTTTTACTAACTCACAACCTTGTATAGATGTATATGGTGATTCTTTTACATATGGACATGATGAAGAGAAATACGCTTGGCCTTCTCAGCTATCAGAATTGGTAAATTGTAGAGTGCGTAATTTTGGTGTTGGCGGATATGGTACCGATCAAGCACAAATGAAATTTTTATTAAGAAACAATCACAGTAAAATTGTTTTTTTGAATCATTTTTCTGAAAATATAATTCGAAATATTAATCAATTTAGAAATTTTATTTATCCTAATAAAAATTATGCCTTTAAACCTAGATATATTATTTATAATGATAAATTGAAAGTGGTACCCTTACCAAAAATCCAAAAAAAAAATATCAATGATTTTTTAACTCACCCAGAAAAATATCTTAATAATGAGTATTTTTTGCCAAATGAAGAAAGTGGTATTCAGCAATCAAAGTTTCCATATACTATAAAGGTGGCAAAAAGTTTTAATCATTGGCATCTAAAGAAAAAAATTACCCTAAATCCATCTAGACTTATTGATTTTTATTCACCCAATCACAAATCTCAAGGTCTTAAAATAACATATGAGATTATGAATTCCTTTTATGCCGAGGCTAAATCTCAACGACTTAAACCAGTTTTAGCAATTTTTCCCACCTGTAGAGATCTAGAATATTTTAAGAAATATAATAAATACCCGTACGAAAATCTTATAGAATTATTAAAAGAAAATAAATTGAGGTATATAGATTTTGGGCCAATCATTATAAATAGAAGAAGTAATGATTTTGAAAAATTATATGATAGATGTGGTGGGCATTTCAATATATTAGGTGAAACATTAATTTCAGAAGTTTTTCACTCATATATAGTAGATAATAATTTGATAAAAAATCTTAACTAATTTTATTTTACTTAACTTGCAGCCTTATTAAAAATAAATTTAAAAACCTGCAATATTAAAGATTTTTTTCTAAAATTAATATCTATATATATAAATATCTTATTAACAACAGCAGATATAAAAGAGTCTTTAATACCGTCATCTAAATAATACTTTTTACCAGTATCTTTTTCACATTGAGAAATTAAAATAACAAACGATATTATTTGTTCTTGTAGGGTTCTTAGTTTTATATTGTATCTTTTACAGATTATCTTTAATAAATTAAAGTTAGTTTCCAATTCTTTTGTTAAATTTAACTTAACATTGTTCAAATTGTAACCACACATCACATTTTCATCAAAAATATAATCTATTTTAAAATTAGACCTTTTATTTGGATTGTTTATTATTAAATTATCTTTTAAAGTCTTAATTAATATATGACCGTCCTCTGATCTTTTACCAAAAATTATAATTTTACTTTTTAAAAAAAAATAATTGGTAATATTATTAATTTTATTTCCAAAGAATATAGTCGATTTATCTAGTAAATAACGTGATTGAGCTAAAGAATGATAGGAATGCCCACTATGAATATATTCAATCGTATTTATAGAGCCTAAATTATTATCGTTAATAATTTTTTTAGTAATTTCATTTAATGGGTTATAGTAAAAATCCTCTAAAACAAAAACATTTTTAAAATTATCTTTATATTTTTCAATATTAATATTAGATATTTTGGGCAGTATTGGTGTATCCAAGTATAGATTAATTTTTTTTACATTAAATTTTGAAACATCCCGAACTATATCTATAAAAATACTATTTGGGGTACATATAAAAATTCTTTGTATGTTCTGTAATAAATTGTTATTGAGATTTTTAATCGGTTTAAATCCATATTTATTTTTTTCTAAAATCAATTTTTCAAATGTCTTTGAGTAAATGTATATATCCCCATCGTTAATTAATTTTAGAGCAGGTATAACTGTGTTTTTTACTCTTTTACCAAAGCCTATAATTAACGAATTTTTCATAATTTATTTTTTTGTCCTATAAATTTACAAGACTTTTTAATTGATGTCTTAAATAAATCCTCTTTTAATTAATTAAATTAATTCTAAAGACTTTTTTTAATATATGATTTATTAATAACATTCATTTATAATAGGTTTTTTAGTGAATAATTTTAAAAACAATTTAATAAGTCATTCTTCTGTATTTGTAGAAAAGACACTAATCCAATTTTTTTTCCCTTTATTTATGCTTACTTTATGGGGTAAGGATAATTTTAATCTCTGGGTCTTTTTATTTGCAATACCATCTTTTCTTTCAATATTTCAAATTTCAATATCTCTTCCAGCTAGAAATGAAATGGCAATTTTATATAAGAATAAGAAATTTAAATTATTAAATAATGTTTATCAAAACTCTATCTTCATTTTGTTAATAAATATTTTAATAATACTTATTCTATTTTCTATATATATACTTTTTAATTTTGATAAACCTATTATTGAGGAAAATATAAATATTATATTTATAATTTTAGCTAGTACATTGATCTCATTATATTGTAGAGGGCCACTTTATTTAGCTCTTACATACAAAGGTAATTATAAAATTTATAATTATTTTGATATTGTGACTAATTTATCTGTTGCTTTGTTAGTTCCAAGTTCCTTTTATTTTTTTGATGACTTTGAGGATGTCTTTTATATTATTTTGATTGTAAGTATTTTAAAATTATCAATCATTTATTTTCTAATTGATGACTCTAATATTGTCAAATTTTTTCATTATAAATATTTAAAAAAAAAACAATTAAAAAAAATAATAAAATATTCATTGGGATTCAATTTTGAGCAGGTAGCAGTTTTGATTAAAGGACCGGGTTTAATTTTTTTAATTGGTATGAGCAATAACTTGTCTTTAGTAGGTTTAATTACCACAATGAGAACTATGTTCCTGTATTTACCACATAGAGCATATGGGATTTTTTTTAACACATTTTTATTAGAAATTATAAGATTCTTTAAAAATAAAAAATATCAAAATAAATTTAAGTTATATTATATTAGAGGATTATTATTAGTTTTACTTTCACTATTTTTATTTTATTTATTTAGTTATTTTTTTGGTATTTATGCTTATGAATTCTGGCTTAAAGGTAAATTCATAGCACCACCCGAACTGATTATGTTAATTGTACTAGATTCAATACTTTTAATTTTTGGAAAATTTTTAACATTACCATTACAAACAATAAATAAATTTAATTTTATAGGGTTTTTCGATTTGGTATTAAATCTATCAATATTTATAATACTTTTTTATTTAAATATTTTTGACAATATTATTTTAGTATATAAAATTATTGTTATGGGAGCACTTGTAAATTTTATATTAAGATCAATTTTATGTTTTTATTTTTTCAAAAAAATTAAGTTATTTTAATTGCAGATGTTAGCATAGTTAAATATCACCATAATTAATCAAAGAACTCAATAGAGCTATCTTCATACTTAGGGTTACAGGGCTGATCTATGGAAAGAGGGTAGGATTTTGAACTATCATTTATTTTTGAATTAAATTCTTTTGGTGAAAAGGTAATTTCTATTGCGGAAGGTAAGTTATTTTTATTTATCAATGCCCAATTATTTACATGAACATGAACCAACTGAAGCTCAAAATTATTTATAAATTTTTTTATTGATTCTTGATGTAAATCACAATTATGGAATTCAATTACTAATCCAGTCATATATTTTTGATATTTAATTAGTTGATCTAAAATTCTATACTCACTACCTTCAATATCAATTTTAAAAAAAGTATTTTTTTCATTTGTATCATTCATTAAATCATTCAAGTCTGTTATTTGCTCTTTTTTAAAACCCAATATAGTTGTTCTATTAGGAGCTATAATTTTTTGTACATGAAATTTATCTTTATTATTAAAAAATTTTTTATATTTAATATATAAAAAAATACTCATAATTTCTTTAAATGTTTTTTTTTGAAGAAAGAAAATATTTTTTAAATCACTAAAAAGTTTTTTAGTCCAAAATTTCCAATTTACACTTGGATCGTATGCAAAAACTTTTGATTTAGTTTTATTATATAAATCCTCTTCAAATGACCAATCATCGCTGACGCCAAATGATTGAAGTATTTTTGTGCTTTTCAGAGATTCTTCACTAATTAAATAACCTCCATCATTATCTTTTCCTATTCTGATTAATTTAGTTTCATATTCTGGTTTTAAAAAAATAGGTAATTTTAGTATTCTGTTATTCATTTTTTAATTTAACTTAGTATTTAAATAATTACCTAATCTATTAGAAATAGCCATTATCGATAATCCAGTATTGCCACTTCCAATAGTTTTAAAGACTGAACTTCCACAGATATAAAGATTATTGAGATTATGAAATTTGCAATTTTTATCGACTACACCATCTAATTTACTATCAGACATCCTTGTAGTTCCAGAATGATGACCTGCATCTACAATTTTTGGATGTAAATTTTCCTCAAAGGAAAAAAGATTATGTGATTGGAACATTTTATTTAATATTTTGATAAATTCAATTTGTGAATCGTAATCTATTTTATGTAATTTCCAATCAATTATTGCAATTTTCTGATTAAATTTATCTCGGTTTTGACTGAGGTAAATCTTACTATTTATATTTGGTAATTGTTCTCCTTGAAAGCCAACTTTTAACTTATTAAATGATAAATAATTATTTTTTCTACTTAATAAAGAACGTAACGACGAATTCATTAAAGAGTTTGATATTTGTGGAGGTATATTGAAATATAATTGTTCTAAAGTTTTTTTAAAATTAATCTTATTTAATTTTAACCAAGGTATTCCATTAAATTTAATAATTTTTTTAATCTCTTTTAGAAAATCATCAAATAATACTTTATCACCCTCATCATAAGTAGGGTCAAGATAGGAGTGACAACTTAAAATACCTTTTTCTCTTTGATAATCTTCTGTGATTTTTATATATTTTCGTAAATCAAAATTTTTAAATTTCATTCCTAGTAAGATACTGAGGGGTAATTTTTTTTTAATCTTTAAGAATCCTAAATCTAAGTTTATGTGTTCCATAAAATATTTTCCAATATTATTATTATCTAAAATTTTATATTTAATTTGATTGTTTAATAATATTCTAGCATTTTCTATAGCACCACACGCTAAAACAAATGTATTTGCTTTAATTATAATTTTTTTATTATCTGATTGAAAAATAACTTCATTTAAATTTTCAATATTTTCATTCATTATAAATTCTGTCGCAGTAAAATTTTCAATAAAATCTATATGTTTCATTTTCAAAATTTTTTTAGTAAATTTTGAATTTAGATTAAATTTTTCTACTTTATTCGGCCACATACTATTTATAAATGATATATTTTTTTCTTTTATAAATTCATTTTCAATAATAGAAAAAAAATTTTTATCATTTACTTTTTCATAAGGATTATTCAAATTTTTACCAAAAATATCATTTATGGTTTCAGAATAATTTTTTTTTAATTCCTCATAACTAATTGGCCATGATAAATTTTCACCTAACCAGTTTCTTTCTTCAATTTCATGTTTTTCTAAATACATTAATTGATTAGCCCACAAATTCGCTGAGCCACCAAGCTGTCTGACACGATTCGTGTCATTTTCTCTAAAATTTATACCATTCATTTCAAGATTGTTTAAAGTTTGTGCCTCTTCACTAAATTCAGACTTACCACTATCAATCATGATAATTTTTTTATTTTTAATTTTTGAAGCAACAATTTGACCACTTAAACCAGAACCAATGATACAAACGTCATAGGTTAAATCCTTATTATTTTCTAATTGAGAGGAATTTATTATAGACACATATTTATTTAATTATGAATTTTAAGTTATTTCAATTCATAATCTAAAATTAATAATCAATCATTATAAATTAACAATTAAACATTTTTTTAAAGAAGTAATTTTATCTATTTTGAAATAAATTTTTATTTATTTCTGAGTCAATTAGAGTGCGTAATGACTCACTTTTATTTATTATAGGTTCAATCTATTGACTTTTACCATTTAAAACTTATGGTTGAATTATGATTGAGATATATTCAATAACCGAAATTATAAAAGCATCTAATTCAATTCTTAATAGCCCTAATAAACAAAAAAACAACTCTATATTCAGTGAATCTGTGCAGATAAAAAAGGTGCCAGAACTATCAAGGGCCAATATAGTAAATAAAAAAAATATAAGTGAAAACCCCTTATTTTTAAAAAAAGAAATAAAAATAATGACTGAAATACCAGGTAAAATAGAAACTATAATTGCAGAAGCAGAAAAATCTAAAAATGAAGAAAATTCCAAAAAATTTTTAAAACAAAAACCTACAAGTAAGCCTTTAATTAAAACTGAAGAAATTGTTGATAAACTTTACATTTTATTTAATAAAAAAATTAAAAAAAATACACTTAAGTTGATAGTTGAATTAAGAAATGAAATTACTTTCTTAGACTCAAAAATATTGTTATTAAACGAAAACCAAAAAAAAACTAAAAGTGTAAATAAGTTTCTTAAAGAAGATATTTCTAAACTATCAAATATCGAAAGAAGTTTACGTTTAGATCTTAAAAAAAAAGATTTACATGCCGAATCAACAAATATTAAATTAAGCGAAAATCAAATTCAAATAAATGAATTAAAAAAGAATAATATAGATTTAAATAAAGAAATTATTGTACTTAAAGATAATAATGAAGAATTAGAAGTCAATATAGAAGATTTAAACAATGACATTCAAGAATTTAATATAAAATTATATAATTATCAAAATCAAATTTCTAAATTAGAAGATGATACTGCAGATTTAAAGATAAAAATAAATGTATACCACAATGAAAATAAAGTACTTAAGAAAAATAATGATGAATTGATTTCAAAAATAAATATTTTTCAAAATCAAATAGTACATTTAGAGGATGTAAATAAAAAATTAAACACAAATTTAAATGAAAGTCACAATAAACAAAATTATTTGGAACAAGCAAATAATGGTTTAAATCTTAAATTAAATGATTTTAATGAAATGAGTGAATTTAAACATCAAGCTCAAGAGTTAAAACAAAAAAATAGTGACTTAGAATATACTTTAGACAAACTTAAAACTAAAGACGATAAAAGTGAGCATAATTTAAATATTATTAAAACATTGGAAGATAAAATAAACTTTTATCAAGAAGAAAATGTAAGAATAAGTAATGATTTAATCGAATCAAGGAAAAAATATGAACTTACAAAAAATCAAGTCCAAGGATTTGAAAATCAAAGATCATCACTTTTAGAGAAAATTAATTCAGTTAACGAAGCTTTAGACAATTCGAGAGTTGTTACTAATGTTTTTGAAAATAATCAAAAAATAGATTCAATAAATAATAAGGAACCAAATAATACTAAAAAAGAAAATAATACAGATTTAAATAAAACAATTCTTAATATATTTCGTAAGTAGAAGTTTGACGAAAAATTTGTCTCTTATATTGTTACCAGAACGACTTTTTAATCTTTAAATTTGTTTAAATTTTTATGAAAATATTAATTTTATTTGGACCCTTTGTCTCTTTTTCAAAAAATAGCTATGGAGGTGTGGAAAAATTTTGGTATTCAATGGCAACAAAGTTTAAAAATTGTGGTCATGAAGTCCATATAATATCAAAGAAAATAGATAAAAATTATAAAGATAAAAAAATCGACGGAATTTTCTATAAGCGTATTAATGGCAATAATGTTTCTAAGATTACTTTATTTAGATTAATATTAGATTTTTTTTATACAATAAAAGCAGGGTTTGCTTTACCAAAAGATACAAATATAATTGTTACAAATACATTCTGGTCTCCAGTAATTTTACCATTATTTATTAATAACAAATCTAAAATCTATGTTGATGTTGCTCGTATGCCTAAGGGGCAAATATTTTTATATAGAATGGCCTCACGTTTGAGGGTTAACACAAAAGCTGTAAAAAGAAATATTCTTAGGGAAATATCCAAATCACAAATTTCCAAAATTAAAGTAATACCACCATCACTTCCTTTTAAAACACCAACAAAAATTAATATTAAGAATAAAAAAAAACTTATTGTTTTTTTGGGAAGAATCCACCGTGAGAAGGGTATAGAACTTTTTATTAATGCGTTAAATAATTTGAACCTAAAAGAATGGAAGGTTAAAATTATTGGACCATGGAAAATTACTGATGGAGGAAGTGGCGAAAAATACAAAAACAATCTAATTAAAATGATTAATAATAAATCTGTATCAATAAAAAACCCCATTCGAACAAAAAATTTATCCTCTTTATATAAAGATACATCAATTTTTGTCTATCCATCATTAGCGAAAGATGAAACTTTTGGTCTTTCTGTTATTGAGTTTATGAGTTATGGCGCAGCACCAATAGTGTCTGACCTTGAGTGCTTCAAAGATTTTATTAATCATAATTCAAATGGTGTGATTTTTAATCATAAAAATAAAAACTCAAATTTATTACTTGCTAGAAGTATAAAAAAATTAATTGAAAATCAGAAACATAGATTTAAAATAGCCAATAACGCTCTAGATATACGAAATACACATTCTATAGACAAAATAGGTGAGGATTTCTTAAATGATTTTAAAAAATTAAATAATGAAAAAAAAAATTAAACAAATACTTATTCTTAATGGTGGCACTGGCACAAGAGTCAAATCGATTTCTAAAGGAGCACCTAAGTGTTTAATTAAAATATATAACCAAACTTTTTTATATTTACAGTTATGTGAAATTAAAAGACAAGGAATTAAAGATATAATTATTAGTTGTGGCTATAAATCTCAGATGATTATCAATGAGATTAAAAAAAAATACATTAAAGACCTTAACTTAAATATAAAAATCTCAACAGAAAAAAAAAAATTAGGTACTGGTGGTGCAATTTTAAACGCATATAAATATCTTGATGATTCATTTTTTGTTATTTACGGTGACTCTTGGCTTAATGTAAATTATAAAATAGTTGCTAAAAAATTTCTTAATTCAAAAAAAAGTTCAATAATGACTTTAATAAACGTCTCTTTAGTAAAAAATCATAGACCAAACATATTGTTGAAAAATAATAAAATTATTTCGTACAAAAAAAATAGCAGTGATAAAAGTTTTCAATATATTGATTACGGCCTAATTGCTTTTAAAAAAGATATTTTTTCAAATTTTAAGAAAAATTTTATTATCAAAAAATTTGATTTAAAAAAAATAATTAAAAGATTGATAAAAGATAATGATTTGATTGGCCATGTTGTTAAAAAGAAATTTTACACAATAGGTACACCTGAAGATTTTTTTCAATTTAAAAAAATTATTAAGATAGTGAAATAAATATGTGTGGCATTGCAGGTATAATAGGGGATTATGATGTTTCTGATGTAGATTCATTGATTGAAAAAAACAAACATAGAGGTCCTGATGGAACAAAAGTTCACAAAAGCAAGTCCTTTTGTTTTGTTCATAGTTTGCTAAAAATTATGGATTTATCGGATAATTCAATTCAGCCGATGATTGATAAAGTTACTGGAAATATAATTATTTTTAACGGATCTATTTATAATTATAAAGATTTAAAAAAAAAATTATTTTTTAAGGATAGTTTTAATAGCAACATTGATACTGAGGTTTTATTAAAGTTATATCAAAAATTTGGTTTAGGTTTTATTGATCATATTAAAGGAATGTTTTCCATCGCCATCTATAATAAAAAATTAAATAAAATTTATATAATTACAGACAAATATGGAATTAAACCTTTATATTATTTTTCAAATTCTAAAAAATTTATATTTGCTTCTGAAATTAAAACCTTAATATCAAACAAAATTATAAAAGATACTTTGTTAATTGATCCTGACGAGGTAATAAAATTTATCGCTCATCGCCAAATCCATGGATTTAAAAATACCTTGTTAAAAAATATACATATCCTTGAAGCAGGACATTTTATAGAGTTTGATTTAAATATGGGTCAATTCAAAATTGAAAAATACTCTACTAACAACAAATGCTCATTATATGATAAAAATACAAGTTCTTTTGAAACTAAATTTGATAATATAATTTCACAGCAATCTATTACTGAACATAAAAAAATTGCTTGTTTTTTATCTGGTGGAATAGATTCCACTTTGTTAAGTATAATTTTGAAAAATCAAGCTAATGGCAAAGAGATTCACACATTTTCTTCAATCCTAAATAAACCTAATGATGAAAATAAAAATATCCCCTTAATAAATAAAGAATATAATTTTATCGAGCACTATGTGAATGAAGACATGGTTAATTTTTTTGATGATCATATTAAAACTATACAAGATATGGATCAACCTACTGCTGATGCGTCAATGGTTGTACATAACGTATTATGTCGTGAAGTATCAAAAAATGGTTTTAAAGTTCTTTTTTCAGGGTTAGGTGGTGATGAGATTTTTTTTGGATATTCGATGCATATGTATGGATATTTAGCCAAAACTTTTAAAGAAAAAGGTCTAAAAGAATTTGTAAAGATTGCAAAATATCTTTCAGAATTCACCAGTGATAAAAACATTATTTTAAGATCAGTTAAAGAAATTTTAAGTCAAAATAAATTAAATATATTTAAAAGATACCAATTATCAAAAAGTATAAAACACCTCGATTATAATTTTGATATTAATAAATCAGATTATTATAAAATGCTTAGTGATGATAAATTTGAAAATATAGTTTTGAATTTTAATTCTCATTGGGGGTTATCTTATTTTTTAGATTATGAAGATAAAAATGCAATGTCTTATGGTGTAGAGTCTAGGGTTCCATATTTAGATTATGATCTTGCTAACTTTGCTCAAAATGCCTCGCTCGATGATCATTTTGCTGTGGGATCAAAGTCATACTTGAGAAAACATAGTAAAATGCCAAAATATGTTTTGAATAATAAGAAAAAATATGGATTTCCAGGTAACCTTGAAAGATATTTAAATATTAACATCGATAAAATAAAAGAGAAAATATATTATAGTTTTAAAGATGTTCCGTTAATAAATATTAACAAATTAATTAATTTAACAAATGATTTAAAAAAAAATCAGGCTATTTTTTTTAGAACTTATAGCTATGGTATTTGGTATAAAAATATTTTTAAGTAATAATAAATCGTACATATGGTATTTTAATTAGGTATATTTTAATGAGAAAAATAATTTTTTTAGGTATAAAATTTATTGACATAAGTGACAATGACTTTGAACAAATTATTAATAATAATGGATTATTCTTATTTCCATCTGGCCCAGGCTTATCAACCATTCTAAGTCAAAAAGAATATCATCGATCATTAAAAAAAGCTGACTTTGTTTTTTTTGATAGTGGTTTTTTTGTCTTATTATTATATATTTTTAAAAAAATTAAAGTTAATAAATTTTCTGGATATAAATTTATTAATAAATTTAAATCTTATTTAAAAAGAAACCCAACTTCAATTTTTTTAATAGATCCAAACTTAAAGTTATCAAAAAATAATAGAATATTAATTAAAAACTTAGGATTTAAAAATCAGAGTATTAGTAATTATATAGCACCAATATATAATCCTCAAAATTTGAAAGATGAACATCTTTTAAAGATAATTAATATAAAAAAACCAAAGATCATATTAGTTAATATTGGTGGAGGTACTCAGGAAATTTTAGGGTATTATTTAAAAAAAAAATTAAATTTTAAAACAAAAATAATTTGTACAGGGGCGGCAATATCTTTTTTTACTGGTGACCAGGCGCCCAATAATATTTATATTGATAAATTTTATTTAGGCTGGATGTTACGTATCTTTTTTAACCCACTTGTTTTTTTTAAAAGATATTTGTTAGCTTTTCGATTATTTCCTTTAGTTTTGTTTAATAAAGTAAAACTAAAATAATAACCAACAATCTTTAAATTTAATAAAGTTGTACAATTTCTTAATCCTAAAAAGTGGCATATGATACTTTTATGTTTTTATGTGATTAAATTTCTCTTAATAAACTTGCATTATTTCACATAAACTTTTATTAATTATGAATGCACTCTGTATTAATAAGTAAAATAATTTATACAGTCAAACATATATTTAGAAATATTTATTCATTCTTGAATAAAAAAAAAATTGAAAAAAAACTTCTAGAAAAATTTTTAGGACTTAATATTGAAACTATAAATATTTGCAATGCTAACTGCACTTTCTGTGGCTATCAATATCAAACTAGAAAAATGGGCACTATGGATCTAGATCTTTACAAAAAAATTATTACTGAATACGTAGAAATTGGTGGTGGTGATCTTGGTTTAACCCCCACAGTTGGAGAGCCTTTGGCTGATAATTTTATTATTGAAAGAATTAAGTTTGCTAGAAGTTTCAACAAAATTAATAAAATTGGTTTTTATTCAAATCTAATCTCACTTGGTAGATTTGACCTTAAAGATTTTGTTAATTCAGGTGTTACCGACTTAGTCATATCAACATCAGGGTTTGATAAAGATATGTATAAAAGAGTTTATAGATCTAATGAGTACGAGCGAATGTACTCAAATCTCACAAATCTTCTTAAAGAAAATATTAGATCAGGTTATCCAATAGATATAAATGTAGATATGAGAACTGATAAAACACTTAATGAAACAATTAATTTTCCAGATTATAAAAAATTATTACAATATTTACCTGCTAATAAACTTGGGTGTAAATTTAGATATGATGACTGGGCCGGAAAGGTTAAACAAACAGATTTAACTGGTACAATGAAAATAAGAAACATGATGGCGTCCATGAGATTTCGTTATTCTGCTTGTTTTGAATATTATAATGGTCCTTCAATTTATTGGAACGGCGATGTTGGTATTTGTGGATGTAGAGATGTTGACGCAAAAGAGCTGATAATTGGTAATGTTAACAATAATAAGATTTCAGAAATTTGGTACAACAATAAACATTTAGAAATATTAAATAATTTTAATAAATCTACGCCTGAAATTTGTAAGCGTTGTACACACTATGATAATCTAGCTGTGTTAAATACTAAAATCTGGCAAAATAAAGTTCAGCAAGCCCCTTATATAGAAACTGCTAAATAACTTTATTTAAAATAATACATTTGACCTATATTTGCTTATCTGCAATTAGCAGCCCACGTGAATATTTTGAAAAACGTGAAGTTGGATGTTCAATTATTTTTTCTATAAAGTCATCAGGAATATCAATATTAGTTTTAACTTCTGTTACACAATTATTATCATTATATTTTTTTTGTAATAAAAGACGTAGATCAGTATATTCAATATTATAATCAAATGTTAATCTTAAGCTATTAAGAACGTAATATTCTCGATCATAACTAACAATTAGGGATGGTTTTATTTTACCATATACTTTATCTATTAAATAAATATTGTAGTTTTGTCTGATTAAGTCAAATTTATCAAATATTTTGGATGTTTTAAAACGACCTTCAATAGATGAGATTTTAGTTTCTAACTTTGATTTATTTTCCTGATCATACCATCTAACTCTAATTTTTTTTCGCGGCAAAACCCCTTCTTCTGAATCGTGAAACATTGTCAGAATAACATTATCAAAGTAACAGCTGTTAATTTTACGTGATGGATACAATTCTTTCATACCTTTTGAAAGTAGATTTTTTTTTAATAACTTTTGATCACTAAAACTAAGTTGATATTTTCTTTCTTTACGAAAGCTCATTAGCTACCCCTACGTATTATAGAGTTATTATCTTTTACATATTTTCCATCACATAATATTTTGTTTAAAATTGCAATACCACCACCAAACTCCTGTTTTTTTTGGATAGATTCAACACAAATTTCTGTGTTAGTAATTTCAGTATTTTTAATGCTTGCTTTAGAAAAGTCCTTAGTAGATATGCCAATCCTAGAGCTATTAATTATTAGATTATTCGATTTGAAATCTGATTTTTCACCTACAGAAATAGCCTTATCTTCACAGTTTATTAATATTGCTGTTTTTACCTCATAGTTTCCACCGCTTATATCCAGACAGTCATTACCAGCACTTTCTACATTAATTTGTGAAATTTTTATCTTTGAAAAGTCAACATCAACGGCATCTGCAAAAGCACTTTTAATAGTAATTGAATTAATCTCTCCCTTTGAGCTAATGATATTAACACTATCTTCACAACCTCCATTGTTAACAAAAAAAGAAGTTTTGTTAAATTGTGATTTATAAAAATTTAAACATCCTGTTAAACCATTTTTATTAAATCTTTGCTGATTATATTCCTCTTCTATATTCGGTATGGCTCCCTTAAAATCTACCAACCAATCATTTAATATTATATTATTAAATAATATCCAATCCTTAGGTTTTGACTGTGTAATGGTAATTTTTTTATTTTCTTTATCCTTATCTATGGTTATTCCATCTGAATAAGTAACAGACCCTGCAAAAAAATTATCTTTATATGTGAATGAATTATTTTTATATTTGGTGAGTATTTCAATTGAAGGAATAAATATTGTTCGTTTATCCTTAAGTACATTCTTAGCCAATAATTCATTTAATTCTATTGCATTCACAATTTTATTTGTACTATTTTCAAAGGTAATTTTATAATTTAGATTAATTTTTTCAATATTAAATATATGATCTTGTACTACACCTATTTTTATAACTTTTTTTAAATAATTTTTGTTATTCTTTAAATTGTGATCTTTGTAAATTGGATAATTTTTTCTTTTATTTATTTTTTTTTGCAAATAATCTAAATTATATTGAAATATTGTGAAATTTTTTTTGAAAAAATTATTTTTATCATGATCTGATTCAGAAATTATCCTAGCATAAAATTTTTTACGAATATTTGAAATAAATGTTTTATTATTTAACTCCTGACTAAATGGAAATTTATACTTTTTGTGAAAAGCTAAATCTAAAATTTTTTTTGTACTTGAGTCCATTCTAATTTTTTTTTGAAATAAAAGATTTCCATCATTGTAAATAGGTTCAAATTTTTCAGTAATAGCGTTAAAATAAAATTTTCTATTATGTCCAGTTAACCCATGAATGCCGTTCATAGAAAGCATTAAAAAAAAATAATCTTCAAATATCTGTGAAGATTTTTTATTTGGATTTATAAAATACTTATTTGGAGTTTCTATATAGGCTTTTTGTAAGTTAGAAAATGCCTTTAATGTTATATCCTGTGATTGTTTACCCTTTAAGAACCAATTAGAGTTGGTAATACGTGCTAAAGCTATGGGGAGTAGTGAAAAATTTTCCCATATGCCATAAGACCATAGTATGCTTTCATCACCCTCAAACGTCGGGCCTTCACGTCTTAGATTTCTCTCTAATAATTCTTTACGTACATCTTCCTGGAATAACATTGTTTCTTCTGTACCATTTATATTTACTTTAACTTGAAAAGTTTCTGGTGAAATAAATCCTAACTCTCTAGCAATGATGGTACCGAGTACCTCATTTAAATTATTTCTAGTTTCTGGTATATATAGTTTAAACTTGACTGCATTCTGTATATTTCCATTCTTCAATTTTACACTTAAAGATCTAAAATATTTTCCATCTTTATTTAACTGAACATGATCTTTCCAGTTTCCAATCTGCTTAATATTTGCATTATAGTTACATTTACCAAATGCATACACTACAGTTATATCAGCTTTAAATTTTTTCTTAAGTTTGGGTGGAATATTTTCAGTTCTAGAGGATATAATTTTAGCAAAATTTTTACTAAATTTCCTACTTTTATTTACTTTAATCTCTATTCTCTTAATTGAATTGGGTTTATTTAAGAAAAAAATTTTTTCAGCAGTATTAAAATTGCAATCAGCTTTTAAAATTGTATTAATTAAGAAGAATACTATTATTGTTGCAAGTAATTTAATTTGACTTTTTATCACACGCTTAATTGAAAACTGCACACTTTAGGATCTTTTTCAATAGAAGATAAAACACTCTTTAAGTCAGATAAATCTTTTGAAATAAGAAGATAACTAAATTTTTCATTTTTATAAGTTTTTGATTTTAGAAATTCACTTTTTTCGATTAAATCAATTGATCTAAGGGAATCTATCTCAAGTGTGCTTAAAGAATTACCCTCAGAAAAAGAGGCATAAAAGAAAGGTTTTTTAAAAATTTTTTTACTGAAGTATGAGGCAAGAATAAGAGCACCAATTGAAAGCAGTATTGCCTCTATAAAAAAAAATAACCAACTAAGAGCTACTGATGCAGCAATACCCATTGTTATTGCTCCAAAATATACAGATAATTCCAATGGTGATCTTACTGGGTTACGAAAACGGACTATTGATAATGCACCAACCATCCCGAGGGATAATGCTATATTGCCTGAAATAACCTTAGTAATGACGTAGGTAATTATAGGTAGTAATGTTATGGTAGCTGTATGAGAGAAGGTAGTAATCCATCTTTGACCTAACTTTTCAAGTATTACACGAAAAAATATAGAGGATGTAACTAATATTAAAATAATTATAATATTTCCAGGATCTGGAATAACTTGTTGTGTAAAATGAGTTATTAATGCGTCCATATAATAATACAAGATATTATAGTTATTTTTTTACATTAAAATATAAAAAAATATTAACTAAAAAATTTTTAAAATCTCAAAAAAACTAAATTTTAGTAATTCTATGTTAAATAAGTATATAGTAAATCTATATTTTCTGATGTTATAAATAAAAATGAACTTTACAAAATTATATATAAAAAATGTTTTTGATACTCTAACTAAGTTGGATGAAAAGAATATTTTAGAGATAATTACTATTTTAAAAAAAGTTCGACAATCTAAAGGAAGATTATTTATTATTGGTGTTGGTGGTAGCGCCGGTAATGCATCTCATGCAGTCAATGACTTTAGAAAACTATGTGATATAGATACATACACACCAGTAGATAACGTCTCAGAAATTACATCAAAAACAAATGATGAAGGTTTCGATACAATATTTGATACATATCTAAAATTATCTAAATTTAATAAAAATGATGCTTTGATGGTTTTTTCTGTTGGAGGTGGTAATTTCAAAAAAAATGTATCTGTCAATTTAATTAAAGCTATTAAATTTGCAAATTTAAAAAAAGGTAAGGTCATTTCTATTGTTGGTCGAAAAGATGGTTACGCTTATAAAAACTCTAACGTTAAAATTTATATTAATGTTAAGGAAAAAAAGTTAGTAACCCCTTTAGCAGAAACCTTTCAAGTTCTTTTATGGCATTTACTAGTTTCCCATCCCGATTTACAAAAAAATAAAACTAAGTGGTAAGAATAAACAGGGCAATTTTCTTTGATAGGGATGGTGTCTTAATTAAAGCTCCTGTTGTTAAAGGTAAACCTAAGTCAATACAAAATATTAAGCAACTTAAGTTTTGTCCAGGTATTAATAAAATTTGTGAATATTATAAAAAAAATTATTATTTAATTATGGTTACAAATCAACCTGATTACGAGAGAAAACAAAATACAAAAAAAAATATTATTGAAATTAACAATTTTATAAAAAAAAAATTGAATTTAGATGCTGTCTATGTTTGTTACTCTGACAATAACAATCATAAAGATAGAAAACCAAATCCTGGAATGATATTTGAAGCAAAAAAAAAATATAAAATTTATTTAAACAAATCTTATTTTGTTGGTGATAGATGGAGAGATATTGGTGCTGGTAATAAAGCTAAATGTGTCACTATTTTTATTGATAAAAAATACGATGAAAAATTATCATATAAGCCAACACATAAAATCGATAGATTAAATAAAATATTTTCTATAATAAAAGATTAGAATGAAAAAAAATAAAATAAAAATATTCGCAGATGGTGCTGATTATAAAAGCATAATTGATTTTAATAAAAAATATTTCATAAAAGGATTAACAACAAATCCATCTCTAATGAAAAAATCAGGTGTTAAAAGTTTTACAAATTTTGCAAAAAAAATATTAAAAAAAGTTAAGATAAAACCTATTTCCTTTGAAGTTTTTGCAGATGATATAGACGAAATGTATCGACAAGCAAAAATTATTTCTAAGTGGGGTAAAAATGTTTATGTCAAAATTCCTGTAACTAATTCTAAAGGTGCTGGCTGTTATAATCTTATAAAGAAACTATCTAATGAAAAAATTAAACTAAATATAACTGCCATATTTACTAATGATCAGGTAAAAAAAGTAATCAATTCATTGAACAAAAATTCCAAATCAATTATTTCAATTTTTGCTGGTAGGATTGCTGACACAGGTGTTAATCCAGATTTACTTATAGCTCAATCAATAAAACTAATTAATAAAAAAAAATATAAAAATTGTGAAGTTTTATGGGCTAGCACTAGGGAAATTTACAGTATAATTCATGCAGAAAAACTTGGTTGTCATATTATTACTGTTCCTAATAACATCTTATCAAAATTAAATTTAATTGGAAAAAACTTAAATAAATATTCTCTTGAAACTATCCAGGATTTTTATAAAGACGCAAAATCTGCTGGATTTAAAATTTAATGATTGTTACCCGGTCACCCTTAAGGATTTCATTGGGTGGTGGTGGCACTGATTTACCATCATACTACAGTAGATATGGTGGTTTTCTAATTGCAGCAACTATAAATAAACATATCTACATTTCTTTAGCAGAAACATTTAATAGAAAGTTTTTAATAAAGTATTCTTCCTATGAAGAAACGAAGCAAATTAATTCTCTTAAACATCCTTTATTTAGAGAAATTTTAAAAAAATTTAATATTAAAACACCACTTATTATTACTAGTCATGCAGATATTCCTGCCGGAACTGGTATGGGGTCTTCTGGTGCATTTGCCGTTACATTAATAAAAGCTCTTTCAACTTATAAAAAAAGTAATCTATCAACTAAAAAGATTGCTGAATTAGCCTCTAATATTGAAATTAATATATTAAAGGAACCGGTAGGTAAACAGGATCAATATACAGCTGCTTACGGTGGTTTTAATTCATATGAATACAATCAAAGTGGAAAAATATTAGTCAAAAAAATAAATATTTCAAAATCTAGAATTAAACAATTAGAAAAAAATTTAATTATATTTTTTACTGGGTATTCTAGAAAATCTTATAAAATTTTAAAAAAACAAAATGATAAAACAAATAAATTTGATAATGCAATGATAGACAATTTACATACAATTAAAAATATTGGTTATGAAAGTAAAAGAATTATTGAAAATGGTAATTTAGATGACTTAGGGAAAATCATGCACAAACATTGGCTATACAAGAAAGAAAGATCACCAAATATGACAAATAAAATTATAGATAAGTATTATAATTTTGCTTTAAAGAATGGAGCTCTAGGTGGAAAACTAATAGGAGCTGGTGGTGGAGGTTTTTTAATGTTTTATGCAGATAACACAAAATTACTTGAAAAAAAATTTATGAAATTAGGTCTTAAAAAATTAGAATTTAGTTTTGATTCTGGTGGAACTGAAATAGTTTCAAATAATTAAAATTAATTTTATAGTAATACTTTAAAAAAAACCTCAAGACTAACAATACTAACTATCCCCACGGTTACTGCAGCAATTAGGCCTACAATAAAAGGTTTATACCCCATAGATCTTAATTCACTTAAGTTGATAGATATACCAACTGCAGCCATAGCCATTGTAAGAAATACTGTAGCTAAAATTTTAATATAATTAATTAAAGTTTTCCAAAATTCATAATTACCATTTTCTAAAGTAAATATTTGATCTCCAATGTTTCTTACAATAATCATCCCAATGAAACCAAGTACAAAATATGGAAAAATACTGAATATTGAGTAGTTTTTATCTTTAACTTTACCTCTATTATATAAAAAACCAAATAGTGGGACCATGATTACTAAAAATGTATTTCTTATAAGTTTTGTAACTGTAGCTACATTTAGAGTTTCAGGGCTATTAAATTGTTGGTCATAAATTAACCCAGCTGCTGCTACTTGTGAAGTTTCATGAATAGCTGTTCCTAAAAATAAGCCTGCCATTATAGGTTCGCCATAAAAATACCATTCTGCAAAATAAGGATAAACAAGCATAGCTATAACACCGAACAACGTAATATTTGCTATTGCATAAGCAACCTCAGTTTTTTTTGCCTCTATAACGGGTGCTACTGCCACTATCGCTGTTGCACCACAAACACTTGTACCAATTGCTATCAAGTAAGACATTTTAGATGAGATGGGAACTTTTTTAATTAATAATTTAATAAGAATAAGAACACTTAATATACACACAATAATTAATGGTATAGCAACTGTTCCAAATTTTAGAAACTCCTCAAAGCTTAATCTTATTCCTAAAAAAATTATTCCTAATTTAAGAATATATTTTTGAGTAAAATCCAAACCAATCATCATGCCTGGTCTTGGTGTAAATGCGTTTCCCATAATAATTCCAAGTAATATTGCAATCATCACAGTTGAAATAGGACTTTTAGTGGTTCCAAACATCTCTATACCAATGACATTGTTTATTCCTTGTGAAAATAAACAGAAGACTAAAGCAAGTATTACACCAGGAAGAATATTGATAGTTTTTTGATAATTCATATTTACAGAGTAAGGAACTTTAAAAATTAAGCGCTTCTATAGAGTTTTGTCATCACAAACTCTTTATGTCCCAAACTTTCTGCACATGTTAATCTACCATTTGCTACCCTAATCATAGATTTAATTAACTCATCACCTGCTTCAGACATAGTCATCTCACGTGATAGTATTTTTGATACATCACAATCAATATGT
>Ga0307995_1000232_pt1 | contig 40641 bp, 42 predicted proteins | sample EllFjometagen262_FD_203132 | JGI IMG/M metagenome (GOLD analysis project Ga0307995, IMG submission 203132) | Marine microbial communities from Ellis Fjord, Antarctic Ocean - #262 | ecosystem: Environmental > Aquatic > Marine > Unclassified | place: Southern Ocean | collected 2014-11-02 | reverse complement strand
TTCATGATTTGAACGGTCCAGAATTTAGTGATTTAAAAATCAGTAATAAATATCGTAAAATTAGTTATCCATGGGGAATTGTTCTCAATGCTGAAGGAGAAAGATTTGTTGATGAGGGGGAAGATTTTAGAAATTTCACATACGCAAAATTTGGAAAAGAAGTAATCAAGCAACCTAATCAATTAGCTTGGCAAATTTTTGACAAAAAAGTCAGACCCATGTTGTATAGCGAGTATGATGTAAAATCTGCGACCATGGTTAAGGCAAGCACTCTTGAAGAATTGGTAAAAAAACTAACAGGGGTTAATAGTCAGAAAGCCCTGGACACTATTAAAGAATACAACAACTCTATCAATGATGTAAAATTTAACCCGACGATTAAAGATGGAAAAAGCACAACTGGATTAAAAATAAATAAAACTAATTGGGCAAACAAAATTGATACAGCTCCTTTTTACGCATACGGGGTTACATGCGGTATTACATTCACCTTTGGTGGTTTGAGAATTAACAATAAAGGACAAGTATTAAATAAAGTTATGAAGCCTATTAAAGGATTGTATGCTGCTGGTGAGATGGTAGGTGGAATATTCTACTTCAACTACCCGGGTGGAAGCGGACTAACCTCTGGTGCAGTATTTGGAAAACTTGCTGGAAAATTTGCGGCGAAACATTAAAAAGGAGACTTTACTCCCAAGGAATGTCCTAATTCATTAAGATCATTCACTATATCAGCAGAAAGTATAATTCCCCGCTTTTTAATTTCCTGTTCTTTTTTGTACTCTGGTTCTCCGGGATGTAAGATTTCTTTAAAACTTTTAGCCAATTTTAATTTTTTTACTTTATTAATTCCATATTCCATTTTTTTTAAAAATTGATTTTTATTTTGGAAAAGATCCGCTTTTAAACAGATCATAAAATGTCCAACATTAGCAGGGCCTGAAAAGTTATTACCAAATTGGTTTTTTACATTTCCACTATGATTAGCTCCTGTAAAAATACCTCCTATGATATCCATCATCCAGGATATACCTGCACCTTTCATTCCACCAAAAGGTAACATAATTCCGTCAAAGGCTTTTGCGCCATCGTTAGTAGGCTTTCCAAACTTATCAAGCGCCAGTCCAAAAGGTATTTTCTTGCCACTTTTGGCAGCAAATTTTAATTTTCCCCTAGCAACAGCTGAACATGCCATATCTAATATAAAAGGTTTATTTTTATTCGCAGTTGGACTTCCAAATGCAAATGGAGCCGTTCCAAAATGAGCAGCCATTGCACCGTGTGGAGGTAATGCAGGAGAGGATGAGGTAAATACCCAAGCTATACAATTATTTCTCGTTGCAATTTCTAAATAGTTTGCAGCCATTCCAAAGTGGTTACTATTATAAATACCTGCTATTCCTACACCATATTTTTTTGCAACTTTAACACATTCATTCATTGCAATATCTGAAGTTACAAAGCCCAACCCATTGTTTCCATCTACATGAAGAATATTTCTTTGAATTTTTTTAATTTTAATTTTTGGTTTAGGATTGGCAACTTTTTTTAAAATTCTTCGGCAGTAAATAGGAGCTCTCACTACTCCATGTGACCACACACCTCGTACATCTGCTCGAACTAGTCCTTTTGCTATAATAGAGGCGTGCTTTTTTGAAAATTTACACTTTTCATAAATAGTAGAAATAAATTTTTCTAACTTTTCAGGTTTTATTTTATAATTTTTTTTTATGCTCATCGAGTATTTTGTATGTTTTCTTTGTTAATACATCTGTACGTGTTGCATTAACATTTGCATATGTCCAATATATTTTTAAATTACTTTTATTATTATTAATAAATCGATGAGGGACCTTAGCCGGGATCCAACAAACCTCACCTTCTTTAAGAGTGTATTTTTTTTTATTTATTTCAGCCAATGCAGTTCCCTTAAGAACTAATACAGCTTCTTCACAATTGTGGTAATGTAAATTAATTGATTTGTCTTTAGGTATAAGTGTCGTTCCACTAATCATAGACTTAGATCCGGAGTTTTTATTTACAAAAATTTTAGTAACTACTGTTCCAAATCTTTTTATAGATTTTATTTTTTTTTCTTTAAATATAGCTGGTTTGTTATTTAGCATTTGCTTTAAATTAATTTTAATTGTTATATATAATATATTTAAAATGAAGAATCTTAAATTTTTAGTATTAGAAGGAGATGGCATAGGCCCGGAAATAACAAAGTCAGCGATTGATGTTTTGGAGGCAGCATTAGCTATTTTTGATTTGAAGGTAGATTTAATTCACGAAGATATTGGCTTTACCTCTTTTAAAAAACATAAAACAACATTTAGAAATGAAATTTTACAAGTTGCAGAAAAGTGCGATGGCATTATACTTGGAACGTGCTCGCACAACGACTATCCTCCAACAAATGAGGGAGGATTAAATCCTTCTGGAGTTATTAGAAAGTATTTTGAGCTTTATGCCAATGTCAGACCAGCTAGAAATCGACTAGGAAAATCTACTAGATTTCCCATGGGAATAGATTGCATAGTGATGAGAGAAAATACAGAAGGTTTTTATTCAGATCGTAATATGTATCTCGGTGTAGGAGAGCTTATGCCAACCAAGGATGTTGCCATATCAATAAGAAACATTACTAGAAAAGGGTCCATGCGTATTGCAGAAACTGGATTTCAATATGCACAAGAAAGAAGAAAAAAACTAGTCGCAATTCATAAAGCGAATGTTTTGAGATATTCCGATGGTCTTTTTTTAGAATGTGCTCGAGAAGTGTCTAAGAAATACCCAGAAGTGGAATACAAAGAGCAAATTGTAGATTCCATGTCTGCATTAATAATAAGAGACCCTTCTGTATTCGATGTTATTTTAACCACCAATCTTTTTGGAGACAATCTATCAGACGCAGCATCTGAAATTGCGGGTGGTCTCGGTCTTGCTGAATCAATTAATGCAGGAGATAATTTTTGTATTGCACAAGCTCAACATGGTTCAGCGCCAGATATTGCTGGAAAAAATATTGCAAATCCAGTTTCATTAATTGGCTCTACAGCAATGCTACTAGATTGGTTAGGTAAAAAAAATAACAATAGTCAGCTCAAAGAAATAGCTGAATTGATAGAAAATGCGATTGATAAAATGATTATTAATCCTGAAACAAGAACACCTGATATTGGTGGTAAATTATCTACTACAGAATTTACTAAGAAACTAATTGAACAATTGAAATAAATTACTTACTAAAATGGAAATCTTAAAAAACCCCATCTTAGAGCCTTGTGTTTGGAAAGTTTCAGACTTTAAAAGCGAAAATGAATGGACATACACATTTTCTGAAAATCAAATTTTTGAACTGGAGGAGGCTGCAAAAAAAGTAATAAATAAAAAATTGGCACCAACTTTTTTTTCTAAATGTGATTTTATTTTAGATTCTTTAACGAAAGTTTTAAACGAACAGTTAGATATATTACAAAAAGGTCGTGGCTTTATAAGACTACGAGGACTGGATGTAAAAAAATATGACTCTTTAACTATTCAAACTATCTATTGGGGTATTTGTAGTTATTTAGGGGTAGGTATTCCACAAAACTCTAAAGGAGAGTTGATGAGTGGAGTTAAAGACTATGGAGATAAAATTATCAGTGACAATCCGTATCGTGATGGAATTAGACTGCACAGGACAACAGCAAAGATTGACGCCCATACAGATAGTTGTGATCATGTTGCTTTATTATGTTTGCAAAGAGCAAAGCAAGGAGGTGAAAGTGGCGTGATAAGTGCTCTTTCTATTTATAATGAGATATTAAAAAATAAACCAGAATATTTAGATACTTTATGCAAAGGTTTTTATATTGATTTAATTGGTAAGGGAAAATCTGAAAAAGAGTTGAGCTCACATCCAATTCCAGTTTTTAGTTATTATGGTGGAAAAATGTGTTCAAGGTTTAACAAGAGTCAAATTGAGTTGGGAGCTGAAAAAAAATCAGGAGGTTTAGATTCTCTAAGCAAAGAAGCTGTGGAGTATGTTCAATTTTTAACGGTGCAGGAAGATTTTCATTTAAAAATGATGTTAGAAGAAGGCGATATACAAGTATTAAATAATAGAGTGATCTACCATACAAGAACCAAAGTTCTCGATCATGAAGATCCATCCAAAAAAAGGTTGCTGTACAGGGTCTGGTTAAATGCTCCTCAACCCAGGCCAATGGCTCCCGAATTTGCCAACCAATTAAACACCGGTGAACGTGGCGGTGTTACAAAAAGAATCTACTAGTTTTGACTAATTTACATCCAACAGATTTAAAAGAACTCAATATTAAAAATCACAAATGTTTTTTTGTTGGAGGAGTGAAAAAAAAAATCGATACTAAGGAGGTCATTAAAGGCACTATGTATGTAGAGCAATTTACTCCAAAAGATTTAAAACCTAATCACAAAATTATTCTTATTCATGGAGGAGGCCAGACAGGAGTTGGTTTTCTAGGGACTCCAGATGGAAGAAGAGGTTGGGCCCATGATTTTTTATTAGCTGGATTTGAAGTTTTTGTAGTTGACCAGCCAGGTCGAGGACGGTCCGGATATTCAAGCAAACTTTATGGAGAATATATTGATCGCGAGTTAGACTTGGATGATTGCGAAAGAAGATTTACCGCAATGAAAGATTTAGGAAATTGGCCTCAAGCCAAATTACACTCTCAGTGGCCAGAAAGTGGCAAAAGAGGGAATAAGATTTTTGATCAATATATGGCTTCCCAAGTTAATACCATGACCGATAGAATAGAAACTGAAACAATGTCTAGAATTGCTTTGGCAGAGTTGTTAGATCTTATTGGACCAGCTTTTGTTTTAGGACACAGTCAAGGTGGTCCATTTTGCTGGTTAGCTGGAGATGTTAGGCCAGAAAAAACTTTAGGTTTATTGGCAATTGAACCCAACGGACCTCCCTTTTTCAATGTTGCTTATGGTGGACACGTTCAATCACACATAAAAAACTCAAAAACTGATAAAAAAAGAGAAGGAGATAAAGATTGGTACATTACCGCGTCCAAACCAGACAGACCAGGAGGAATTACCTATTCATCTTTAACTTTCGATCCTCCTTTAAAAGAAAATGAAGTTTTAGTCTCTGAATTAGATCGGGATTTAACAAATGATAATTTAGTTCAATGTTATCTACAAAAGGAGCCAGCAAGAAAATTAACTAATCTTAAAAAAGTTCCTATTTTAATTTTATCTGCACAAGCCTCTTATCATTCACCTTATGATCATGGCACTAGCAATTTTTTAAATCAAGCGGGAGTGATGCATGATTTCTTGAGGCTAGAAGATAGAAATATAAAAGGAAATGGTCACATGATGATGTTAGAAAAAAATAATCATGAAATAGCAGACTGTTTGTTAAATTGGATGTATTCAAAAATTTAAAATTTGAAATAATTTTCAAAAAAATTTTGAATTTAAGATCTAAAGCGTTCAAGAGTAAATATAACTGTTATTTAACCGTAATTTAAAATTATTTACTTTTGGTTTAATATTTGATTAGCTAACTATTCTTAAATTTAATAGGGGAAAATAAATGTTAAAAAAAATGATAGCAGTTTTAACTGCTTTAGTATTTTCAGCATCTGCAGCATTTTCTGTAGATTACTCTGGAAAAACAATAACAATATGGGTACCATTTAAAGCGGGCGGAGGTACTGATGCAGTTGCAAGAGCTCTTACTGCTCCTTTGTCAGCAAACTTGCCTGGAAATCCAGCGGTTGTTGTGAAAAATATGACTGAAGGTGGTGGAATAGGATCAGTAAACACTTACGTAGCGAAACACGGTAAAGATAAAGATGGATTAGTTGTTTTAGCTACATCTGGATCAACTCAACTTCCGTTTCTTTTTAAAGACAAAAGAGTCAGATATGACTACAAAAATTTTGTTGCAGTTCACGGTGCTGGAACAGGTGGAGTAGTTTATGTGAGAAGTGATCTTGGCGTTAAAGATATCGTAAAGGATTTTGACAAATTAAAAGGTTCAAAACTATTTTACGGATCACAAGGAATTAGTTCATTAGATGCAGTTCCAGCTTTGGCTTTTGATATGCTAGGATTGCCTGTGAAACTTGTTTATGGAATGAAAGGTAGAAAAGGTGGTAGAGCTGCAATTATGCGTGGGGAAACTACTATTGACTACCAAACTAGTTCTTCTTACAACAAACACATCAAACCTTTAGTTGCTAAAGGAGAGATGGTTGCATTAATGTCTTGGGGAGTTCAAAAGGGAAATAAAATTGTTAGAGACCCAAACTATCCAAACTTACCATCATTTACAGAAGTTTATGAGAAGGTAACTGGGAAAAAACCTGGCGGAAAAGAATTCCAAGCTTGGTCTGCAATGTTTTCAGCAGGATTTACTACACAAAAGTTTTTAGTATTACCTAAGGGAACTAAAAAAAGTGTAATTAAAACTTGGCAAAAAGCAGCTGCAGGAATTGTTGCTAATCCAGCAACAATGAAAGTTCTTAATGGAAAACTGGGTAAGTACCCTCATTTCATTGGTGACAAAGATTTAAAAGTAGCTCTTAAGAAAGCCTCTTCAATGAAGGGAAGCACTTATAGCTTTTTAAAAGACTGGTTAGCTAGTAAAAAATAGTAATATTTTTTAGAAAAAATTGGGGAGTTATCTCCCCAATTTTAACAATCGAATTCTCTTAAAGTTTTATAATAATTAAATGATTGAATCCTTATTAAGTGCTTTTGTTACTATAGTTTCTGGATCTTCAATCTTCTATTTGATAGCAGGTGTTTTAATTGGTTTGGTAGTCGGTGTCATTCCTGGATTTGGAGGAACAGTAGGCTTATCTCTTTTATTACCGTTTGTATTTGGAATGGAGCCTATATCTGGGATTGCGATGATGATGGGCTTGCTGTCAGTTGTTGCAACTTCCGACACTTTTCCTGCAGTTTTAATAGGTGTTCCCGGGTCTGTTTCTGCTCAGGCTACGGTGATGGACGGTTTTCCACTTGCAAAAAAAGGACAGGCTGCCCGGGCTTTGTCAGCTGCTTTTTTTTCTTCACTATTTGGTGGTTTGTTTGGAGCTGTTTTACTTACAATGATCATACAAATTGCAAAGCCAATAATTTTAGCTTTTGGAACTGGAGAAATGTTTATGCTTGCAGTTTTTGGAATTACAATAGTTGGTACTTTAACTGGAGCTAGTATTTTTAAGGGATTAGTAGCTGCTTGTTTAGGTTTAATTATTGGTGCAATCGGAATTTCGCCAGGCTCATCTGAGTATAGATTAGATTTAAGTAATTTTTTGGAGGTTCAAACTCCGATTGTGATGTATTTAGGCAATGGCCTTCCTTTGATGGTTATTGCAATTTCAATATTTGCATTACCAGAGATTGTAGAGTTGTTGAGATCAAATAAGGCAATTTCTGAAAAGGCAGAATTGGAAGCCTCTGGCTGGTTGAGGGGTTTTAAAGATTTCATGGCAAATAAATGGCTAGTGCTGAGATGTTCCTTTTTAGGAAGTTTTATTGGACTAATTCCGGGCATCGGTGGTTCTTGCATAGATTGGATTAGTTATAGCCATGCAAAGACTTCAGTTAAGAATAATGAGGAATTTGGAAAGGGAGATATAAGAGGAGTCATAGGACCCGAGTCTAGCTCAAACTCCAAAGAAGGAGGAGCTTTAATTCCGACATTACTTTTTGCAATACCAGGCTCGGGAGGAACTGCCGTTTTAATGGGTGGCTTAATATTACTAGGCGTAGATCCCGGAATACAATTAATCACTAATCGATTAGATTTGGTTTATACGATTATTTGGTCGCTTGCGATTGCAAATATATTTGGTGCATTGATTTGTGTTGCTCTAGCTAAGCCAATTTCATCACTTACAACTATTAATTTTACAATTCTTGCGCCTTTCTTAATTTCATTGATACTTTTTGCTATTTACAACTCAACACGAGCTTGGGGTGATCTTGGTTTTGCAATGTTGATTGGAATCATAGCAATTTTTATGAAACGATTTGATTATTCTAGAGTCGCTTTGATGATTGGTTTTGTTTTGAGTGACGGTATCGAAACTAATCTTTATCAAACTATACAATTTTATTCTTTACAGGAGCTATTTTTGCGCCCCATATTTTTAGTTTTGATAGCGGTATGTATTTTGTCAATTTTGTCTGGTTTAAAAATAATAGATAAAGCTAAAAAGTTAAATCAAGAAAAAAAAATTACAAATTATACAAAAAAACCACAGTTATACTTTTCAATTTTAATGCTTTTTATAGCATGCTATACAATTTGGGCCTGTAAAGACCTTGGCTTTCTTGGAAAAGTGTTTCCCCAAGGAGTTGGAATCGCAATGTTAATTTGCTCTTCAATATTAACTTATCAAATACTATTTAACCAAAAAGAGAGTATTGTTTTTCATGACTCTGAATCAAGTTTGGGAACTGATAAGGAATTAAAACCTTTTTGGTTACCAATTTTTTGGTTTATTTTACCTTTATTTGTAGCAATGATCATAGGTTTTTACATTGCAATTGGTCTATATGTTTTCTGGTTTTTATACAAAATTGCAGAAGTGAAATTGTCATTGTGTATTGTGTCTTCAATTTCCATTTGGATTGTGCTTGGTATTATATCTCATTTTATGGTGATGGATTTTGCACCCGGAATTTTACAAGCATACTTTGAATTACCGTGGCCTATTAATTAATTAAGAAAGGACAAAAATTATGACTGATCAAATAAAAATACCTTGCTTATTTATGAGAGGTGGAACTTCTAGAGGTCCTTATTTTTTAAAATCAGACCTACCTCAGGATGTGGAAAAAAGAGATAAAACTTTATTAGCTGTTATGGGCTCTCCAGATATAAGACAAATTGATGGGTTGGGAGGTGCAGATCCAGTCAAAAGTAAAGTAGCTATTGTTTCGAAGTCTGAAGAAGAAAATATAGATGTTAATTACTATTTTGCGCAAGTTAAAATTGACGAGCCAATTATTGATACAAAACCTTCTTGTGGAAACATGCTCGTAGGTGTTGGACCTTTTGCCATTGAGCGAGGCTTAGTTAAAGCTGAAGATGGACAAACAAAAGTTATCATCCGAGATAAAAATACTGGAATGAAAATTGAAGAAATTGTTCAGACACCGGGAAAAGAAGTTTCTTACGATGGAGACTTTAAAATAGACGGGGTTCCAACACCTGGCACACCCGTTGAATTAAGATTTATGGATACAATTGGAGCAAAAACTAAAAAATTATTTCCTACAGGAAATTTAATAGATGAAGTTAACGGAATAAAATGCACGCTAGCAGATGCCGCTATGCCAGTTGTTTTTTGCAGAGCCAAAGATTTTGGACTTAGTGGAAATGAAGATTATTTAGAATTAAATAAAAATCAAAAATTAATTGATGATTTAAATAAAGTTAGAATTGAAATGGGAAAAAGAATTGGATTTGGAGATGTCAGCAAATCAGTTATTCCAAAAATAGCTATCATATCTAAGTCAGACAGAGGATCTATAAAATCAAGATATTTTATGCCCTGGAGTTGTCACAATGGTTATGCAATTACTGGCTCAATTTGTTTGGCCGCAGCATCTAAATCCAAGGGTACAATTTGTTCTGAATATTATGAGGATTATTCAAATAACGGAAACTTTGAAATAGAGCATCCAACAGGCATTTCTAAAATCAAAGTAGAAGTTGATTATAATGAAAAAAATGAAATTAAGAATTTAATTTGTAGCACTACCAGACATGCAAGATTAATTATGTCGGGAGATGTTTATATAAAAAAAAGCTTAGTTGAGTAATGAATTTACTTTTAAAAAATAAAAAGTGCATTGTTACCGGAGCAAGCCAAGGTTTAGGGAGGGCTATTGCTTTAATACTTGCATCAGAGGGATGTGATCTCATTCTAGTTTCTAGAAGAAAAAAACCACTACAAGAAGTGGAAAATAAAATTATAAAAAAATACAAAGCAAATGTTTCTATCCTTTCCATGGATGTAACATCTAAAGATGCAGATGCTAAAATTAAAGACTTTGCTTTAAAAAAAATGGGTTCCATCGATATTTTGATTAATTCTGCAGGAGGCTCAAGACCAACAACTTGGGATGCTCCCGAAACTTTTTGGGAAGAGGGTATGGCATTAAATTTTACAGCTTTGAGAAAATTAACTACTAAAATCATTCCTATTATGAAAAAAAATAAATGGGGAAGAGTTATCAATATCACAGGCTCTGTTGAGCCTAGAGAGGTTAATATAGCAAACGCAGCTAAGTCCGCTGTTCATGCTTGGTCCAAAGGTTTATCAAGAGTTGTCGCCAAAGACGGCGTAACAATTAATTGCATATCACCAGGAAGATTGAAAACTGAACAAATTTTAAAAAAAAGACATCCAAATTTAAAAGAAAGAAAAAAATTCATCAAAGAAAATATTCCTGTGGGATATTTCGGAGAACCGGAAGATTTAGCATATATTGTTGTTTTTCTTTCATCTCCTTTAGCTAGATATGTGACAGGAGAGATTGTTCATGTTGACGGGGGAATGAAAAAATTTGCTCATTAATTAAGAATTATTATCAATTAAATTAAGCTACTAGGTAAAAATTGTTAAAAAAATCTATTAAATCTTGCAATCATTCTAATTAATCTTTATTCATCTTCTTCAATGAAAAGTAAAAATTCTTTTAATTCTCTTTCAAAACTTACCACAGGTAATAAAGAGTATAATTATTATAGTTTAGCAGAGGCTGAAAAAAATGGTCTTGAGGGAATTAGTAAACTTCCAAAATCTTTAAAAGTTTTATTAGAAAATCTTCTTCGATATGAGGATGATGTCTCGGTTGGTAAAAACCAGATTCTAGCCATGAAAGAATGGCTAAATACCAAAACCTCTAATACCGAAATTGCATATAGACCAGCACGAGTTTTGCTACAAGATTATACAGGGATTCCAGCTGTTGCAGATCTTGCAGCAATGAGGGATCTGTTTAAGAAAAAAAATAAAGATCCCAATAAAGTCAATCCTTTATCCGCAGTTGACTTGGTAATTGATCACTCTGTTCAAGTAGATACGAATGCAACTAAAGATTCATTAGAAAAAAACGTTAAAAGAGAATTTGAACGAAATGGAGAAAGATACGAATTTTTAAAATGGGGTGCACAAGCTTTTGATAATTTTAGACTTATTCCACCAGGAACGGGAATTTGTCATCAAGTAAATTTAGAATATTTATCCAAAGTAGCATGGACCACAACACACGACGGAGAAGAGTATGTCTATCCTGATACATGTGTTGGAACAGACAGTCACACAACTATGGTTAATGGTCTTTCTGTTCTAGCTTGGGGTGTTGGTGGAATTGAAGCTGAGGCAGGTATGTTAGGTGAGCCGGTATCTATGCTGATACCAGAAGTTATTGGATTTGAAGTCACAAATAAAATGCCAGAAGGAACCACAGCAACAGACTTAGTTTTAACCGTAGTAAAGCAATTAAGAGACAAAGGAGTAGTTGGAAAGTTCGTAGAATTTTATGGAGAAGGACTAAAAAATTTAACATTAGCAGATAGAGCTACCATAGGTAACATGGCGCCTGAGTATGGAGCTACTTGTGGTTTTTTCCCTGTTGATGAGGAAACATTAAAATATTTAAGATTCTCTGGAAGAGATGAAGAGACAATTAAGTTAGTAGAGGATTATGCAAAAGCACAAGGACTTTGGGCAAGTGATGATATTGTATTTACAGATACCGTTTCATTGGACATGTCTACGATAGTACCAACTATTTCAGGACCTAAAAGACCTCAAGATAAAGTGTTATTAACAGAAGCTTCTACAGATTTTAAAAAAGTTTCAAAAGAAATTAGCAAAAGAGAAGAGCCAAAAACTGTAGAGGTAAAAGGTGCTAACCATTCTTTGTCAGACGGTGATATTGTTATTGCAGCAATAACCTCATGTACAAACACTTCAAATCCAAAGGTTTTGATTGGAGCAGGACTTCTGGCAAAAAAAGCAGACGAACTCGGCCTTACTGTAAAACCTTGGGTTAAAACTTCGTTGGCTCCAGGATCTCAAGTAGTTACAGATTATTTAAATAAAGCTGGACTAAGTCCTTACTTAGATAAACTAGGTTTTAATCTAGTAGGTTATGGTTGCACAACTTGCATTGGAAACTCTGGTCCATTAGCAGACAATATTAATAATGCTATCTTAGATAATGATCTTTTGGTTACTTCAGTTTTATCAGGAAATAGAAATTTTGAAGGAAGAATTAGCCCTGTTGTAAAAGCAAATTATCTTGCCTCGCCGCCATTAGTGGTTGCTTATGCAATAGCAGGAAATATGAATTTTGATATGTACAAAGATTCTTTGGGTAAAAGCAAAGAGGGAAATGAAGTTTATTTAAAAGATATTTGGCCAACAAACAAAGAAATAGAAGATACTCTTCTTACTTCTTTGAATGCGGATATGTTTAAAAGTAGATATGAAAATGTTGCTCAAGGTCCTAAAGAATGGCAGGATATCAATATAGCACCTGGAAGTATTTATGAGTGGGACGATGGTTCATCTTATGTAAAAAGGCCTCCTTTTTTTGATAACATGACCGACGATCCGGAAGGATTTAAAGAGATCAAGGACGCAAGACCGCTAGTAATTTTAGGTGATAGCATAACAACAGATCATATTTCTCCAGCAGGATCAATTCCAAAAGACAGTCCTACAGGAGATTATTTTATGAAATACCAAATTCAACCAAAAGACTTTAACTCTTATGGCGCCAGACGTGGAAATCATGAAGTAATGATGAGAGGTACTTTTGGTAATATAAGAGTAAAAAATGAGATGGCTCCTGGCACCGAAGGTGGATTTACAAAAATCTATCCTGAAGGAAAAGATGCAACAGTTTTTGATGCTGTTACGGAATATAAAAAAAGAGGAACGCCTCTTGTTGTATTTGGCGGCAAACTTTATGGATCTGGATCTTCTAGAGATTGGGCGGCAAAAGGTTCTCAACTACTTGGAATTAAATTAGTGATCGTAGAGAGTTTTGAAAGAATTCACCGATCAAACTTAGTTGGAATGGGAATATTGCCATTGGAATTTACACAAGGAATGGATCGTCACAAATTAAACCTAAAGGGATCTGAATTAGTAACAGTTTTAGGAATTGAAGAAGGAGTGAATCCAAAACAAATAGTTAAAGTAGAAATTAAATATGCAGATGGAACAGCCAAAACTATAGAAACTGTATGTAGAATAGATACAGCAAGTGAAATTGAGTACTATAAGAATGGTGGAATTTTACAATACGTTTTGAGAAATATGCTATAAGTCTTTTGAGCTAGAGACAAATGGAAAATAAATTTACAAAGTTAAATATAGAAAACCATGAATTCGATATAGCGGATATTTCAGCTATTAAAGGAATTGAACAATTACCTTTTTCTTACAGAATTTTAATAGAAAATATTCTGAGGCAACAGATAAATGGAAACAATATAAATGCCCAAGAGCAAATTCAAAATATCTTAGATTTTAAAGTTGGCAAAGCTATTAACTTTATGCCAAATAGAATACTGAGCCATGATATACTTGGAAAAGTTATGCTTGTAGATTTTCTAGCTTACAGAGAGGCTTTAGAAAAAAAAAGTATTGATCCGAAAGACATTCAGCCAAAAGTTCCAATTGATTTAGTTATAGACCACTCGTCCCAAGTTGATTTTTTTGGAACAGAACAATCTAGAATAGACAATTTAAAAAAAGAATATGAAAGAAATTCAGAAAGATTTTCTTTTTTAAGATGGTGTTCAAAAAATTTAAAAAATGTAAAAGTAGTTCCTCCTGGAGTTGGAATTTGCCATCAAGTAAATATTGAGTATTTAGCAAAAGTTGTTTGGTTAGACAAAAACACACTTCATCCAGATACATGTATAGGAACAGATAGTCATACACCGATGGTTAATGGAATTGGAGTGATGGGCTGGGGTGTTGGTGGAGTAGAAGCAGAAATTGCCATGTTTGGAAAATCTTTACCAATTACAATTCCTGAAGTCATTGGCGTTAATTTAAAAAGTGAATTGAACGAAGGTATAACTTCAACAGATTTAGTTTTAAATATTACTGAACTTTTGAGAAAGAATAAAATAGTTGGTTGTTTTGTAGAGTTTTATGGAGAAGGAGTAGAAAAGCTTACGGTAGGTGAAAGAGCAACCATTTCAAATATGGCCCCAGAATATGGAGCAACTAATGTTTTATTTCCTGTCGACGAGTCAACTATTGATTATTTAGAAATGACAGGAAGAGAACCTAAGCATATCAATATTATTCGGGAATACTCAAAGCACCAAAAATTATGGAGAAACATCACTGACACTCCAAATTATTCTAGAAATTTAGAGTTAGATTTAAGTTCTATAAAACCTTGTGTTGCCGGACCTAAAAATCCAGAGGATAAAGTTAATCTAGATATTTTTTCTTCAAAAGCAAATAGTCATTCACAAGAGCTTTATAAAAAAGATTTAAGAGAAGATAATTTCAAAGTTCCAAATTTAGGATTTGAAATAAAAGATGCAGATATTTTAATTGCCGCGATTACCAGTTGTACAAATACTGCAAATCCTAATAATGTAATTGCAGCAGCTCTTGTAGCTAAAAATCTTGTAAATTTAGGACTAAAAAAAAATAAAAAAGTAAAAACGTCTTTTGCACCAGGTAGTAAAGTTACAGCAGAAATATTAAAAAAAAGTGGCTTACAATCATACTTGGATCAATTAGGTTTTAATGTAGTTGGTATTGCATGCACAACTTGCAATGGTAGCTCAGGACCACTACACACTGATATTGCAGAAACTATTGAAGATAACAAAATTTTTTCTGTTGCGCTTCTATCTGGAAATAGAAATTTTCAAGGTAGAATTCATCCAAACATAAGAGCTTCATATTTGGCCTCCCCAGCCCTGATAGTTCTATTTTCAATTCTGGGTTCTATAAAAAAAGACTTATTTAAAGATTCACTTGGCTTAGATAAAAATAATAAAGAAATCTTTTTTAAGGATGTTTGGCCTACCAATAAAGAAATTAACGAAGTTGTTAAAAGTTTTTATAATCCAAAAATATTTATTGAAAAATATTCTGAAATTGATGATGGTGGTGAGCTATGGGAAAAGCTAAACGTTAGCAAAAGTGAAAACTACGAATGGTCAGAAAAAAGTACTTTTATAAAAAAACCTCCGTATCTTGAAATTGCCAATTATGCCAATATTGAACTAAAAAATATAAATTCCGCAAGACCAATTGCATTATTTGGAGACTCGGTAACAACAGATCATATATCACCATCAAGTGTAATTACTAAAGGCACTGCAGCTTGGGATTATCTAGAAGGACTTGGTTTGGATAGTAAAGATTTTAGTAATTTTTTAACCAGAAGAGCTAATCATGAAATTGTAAGTAGGTCCTCATTTGCTAGTTTAAGATTAAGAAATTTAATGACTCCTAATTCAGAAGGTAGTTTTACTATTAAGTATCCAGAAGAAAAGGTGATGAGACTTTATGATGCTGCAATGAAATATAAGGAAGAAAATACAGAAATAATTGTGATAGCCGGAGAAAATTATGGATGTGGTTCGTCAAGAGATGTGGCTGCAAAAGGACCTTTGTTAATCGGTATTAAAGCTATCATTGCAAAAAGTTTTGAAAGAATACACAGGTCTAATCTTGTGGGAATGGGTATTTTACCCTTGGAGTTTGAAAAGAATTACGGAATAGAAGAATTGGGAATAGAGAAAACTGACAGATTTAGTGTTCTTGGAATAAAAGACATAAATGATGATAATAAGATTTTAGATTTGGTAATTGAAAAACAAAATGGCGAAAAAATTAGCACAAAGTTAAATGCTAGATTGGATACTCCGGATGAAGTTATATTTTGGAAAAATGGAGGAATACTTCCTACAGCATGGAAAGAAGCTTAAAATAAGAAATTTTATTTTATGAAACAAAATTGGATCACAGCAGCTTATTATCGTGGGGGAACAAGCAAAGGAGTTTTTTTTCAAGCAAAAGACCTGCCAACAACTAGTGAAGAAGAGCTAAGTAAAATTTTTTTAAAAGTTATTGGAAGTCCAGATCCAAATGGAAGACAGTTAAATGGAATGGGAGGCGGGGTCTCCTCTGTTTCTAAGTGTGTAATTATAAGCCCTTCTAAAAGAGAAGATGCTGATGTTGATTATAATTTTATTCAGTTAGCAGTAGAAGAACCAGTTGCAGAATGGAATAACAATTGTGGTAATCTATCTGGAGCAGTTGGGCCATATGCAGTTAATACTAGAATTATAAAACCTCAAGAAGGTGAAAATAAAATTAGAATTTATCAAGTAAATACAGATAAGATAATTCACTCTACTTTTGATGTTAAGGATGGAATTGCCCTTACTGAAGGAGATTATTCTATTGCTGGTGTTTCAGGAACAGCTTCTAAAGTTAGGTTAGACTACCTTTCTCCAGGCGGTTCTGGAACTGGAAAATTATTACCAACTGGAAATGTAATTGATGAAATAGATATTGAGGGTCACGGTAAAATTAAGGTAAGTATTATTGATGCGGCAACTCCACTTGTTTATATTTTAGCAAAAGATTTAAATCTTACCTGCGCTGAATCACCAGATGAATTAGATTCAAAAATAAAACAAATGGAAATAGTTCAAAAAATCAGAAGAAAGTGCGCATTGATAATTGGCTTATGTAAATCGGAAAATGAAGCTTCAATGAATACTCCAAGAATTGGAATAGTTTCTAGTCCAAAGGATTACCAAAGTTTGGATAAATCTAATGTAAAAGCTGACACCTACGATATTTGTACAAGAATGTTTTCAATGGGAAAGACTCATAAAGCTATAATGGGAACTGCATGTGTAAATATTGGAGTAGCAGCAGCAATCAAAGGAACCATACCATTTCAAGTCAAAAGAGAAGGTGCGGATGATTTGGCATTAAGAGTAGGAAATCCTTCTGGTATTATTGTTGCAGGTTCTGTAATTAATCAAGATAATAAGACTGCAGAAGCAGTATCGGCTGTGATGTACAGGACGTTCAGACCACTTATGATAGGTAAAGTTTTAGTTTAATTTTAAACAGCTATTTTTGTATCGCCGGTAATTTGAGTTCTATGCATAACTCTTCTTGTATTTGGATCAAAAGCATCTCTTTTATGAAGTACATAAAGATTTTTCCACATCAAAAGATCTCCCACATCCCATTTCTGGGTCCAAGTATATTTATCTTGTGTTGCATGGTCCCATAACTGATCAAGAATTGTTTCACTCTCTTCTAGTGACAAACCAATTATGTACGCATGAGGTCTTCTACCAAGAAATAATATTTTTTTATTTGTTAAAGGGTCTGTTGCAATAATTGGATGTTTTGCACCTGGAGTTTTAGATGGATCACTAACCTCTTCGTATCCTTTTCGAAGCATTCCAGCACTATTGTGTGCACTATCATGAATCAATAATTTTCCTTCTATTTGCAATTTTAAATCACTAGGAAGTTCTTCATAAGCTTTCATCATATTTGCAAAATGAGTATGACCTTGATTTTCAGGCACTTCCAAAGAATATAAAATTCCTGCTTTAGGGGGCATTTCATTGTAAGTCATGTCGGCATGCCAAACAGCCTCACCATCTCCTAAATTTCCAATTGGTTTTCCTAAATTTTTAACATTGGATATGACGTTAATTTCAGGATGATCTGGAGAAAAATTAATTCCATAGGGATTTGGTGCTGGCAAATCCAAATTTCCAAAATTCTTACTATAATGAATTAAACGCTCATCTGATAAGTTCTGTTTTTTAAATACTAGAACTAAATTTTCTGACCAGGCTTGATTAATAAAATCCAATTCTTCTTTGGTTAGGTTTTTTTCAAGATTAACGTTTCTGATTTCAGCACCAAGAGAACGATTACTTTTTACAATTTCCATAAAAAAAAACTATTAGATAGGGTATGTAATTACAATAGTTAATTTTGAATTAAATTTTAAAATTTAACACTGCCATTAAATCTTTTATTTTAAAGTCTTCATGCAGAACCAGCTGAATCAATTGATGTACTTGGTCTTTTGGGTAGGCTTTTAATAACTCTTTTGCTTTATTGGAAATTTCTTCCTCATTCATAGGATTATCAGGAGTCCCACGTACAGCTTTTGCATGATGAGATAGTTCTGAATTATCGTTAAAAACAATTTTTACTTTTGCTTGCCTTTCTGGTCTTGCAATAGCCAATTCCTCACTAGGTACTGCTATTATCTTTTTTCTTACTTCTAAAACTTCCTTGTCAGTAAATAATTTTTCATCATGCACTTCATTATAACCAATAGTCTTTTTAACAATATAAAGGGCAGCCAGGTGTTGAGCGCAAATATTAGGAATGCTCCTATCGCTAACAATATCAAACCTGTCTGAAGGAATATCAATTTTAATTTCTTTTATTTCCTTATGATCAAATTGTTTTTGTTTTAAAATAGCTTCAATAGCATCCAAGATTGCTTGAATAGGAGATCCCACACACCATTTTTTTATCGAAGTGTTATCAATTTCAAAAACAGTTCCAAGATCTTTAATAATAATTTCAGGTTTAGGATTGTGAGCAAATGCTTCTAACAAACCTCTATGTCCTAAAAGAGGATCTTCAACGGACGTGAAGTTTTCTTTTGCTAGCAAAGCAGAGTAAATTCCATTTCTTGTAGTCATTCCTGAAAATACAAACGCTTTTTCAATATGCTCCTTATCTCTATTCCAACAGGCAAGTCCGGAAGTTTGTTGAATGGTATAAGATAATAAATAATTACACTGTTCTTGATTTAGCTTTAATAAAGAACCTGCAGCCACAGCAGCTCCAAAAATAGTACCGATGCTGTGGGTTGCAAAAATAGTTGTCTTGGGTGTTTTGTAACCCATGCTCATATTAATTCTAACTCCCACATCATAACCAAGAGCTATCGCTTTTAACAAATCGGAGTGAGAAGAATTTTCTTTTTCAGCTATAGCTAATGCAGCTGGCACAATGGCACAGCCAGGATGAAATCTTCCATTAGTATGAGTATCATCGGTTTCATCGGCATGAGCTGCCATCCCATTTGATAAGCCTGCGTGGATTGCGCTAACTTTTATATCATTTCCAATTAAAGTAGATTCTGGATTTCCACCTTGGGATTTTGCAAATTCAAAAGCTTTTTTTCCTGGCGGTAATAATCTTCCGGTGAGAATTGCAACCAAGGTATCTAGTAAATGAAAGCGAGTATTTTTTTGAGTTACCTCCGGCAATTCATTGTGAATTGCTGAAGCAATGTACTTTGTGAGTTCTTGTTGAATGTCCATTAATTAAATATCCCTTCTATTTTATTTTTGCTTAAATCGACTTTATTTTGATCACAAGTAAGATTTAGATTTTGGATTTCGTTTGAATCTAGGTTTTCGAGGTTATTTATAAGGCTAATAAACCTTAATTCTTCTTGTTGTGAAACGAACCTATTTATAAGAGGTTGCATCTTCTTTATATATTCATTTCTTCCAAAAGGCGTTTTTCCACCAGGATGAGCATTCGCAAAGTCTAATTGTTCTATGATTTTAGTTTCATCATTCATAATCACTTCAATTTTAGCACCCTGCACTTTTTTTAAAGGATCTCTTTCATCGTAATATTTTCGATTAAATTCTGGATCCTCAAATGTTTCAACTTTTTTCCACAACTTAACAGTCTCTGGATTTTGTTTTCTCTCATTACTATAGCTAGTTTCATGATGCCAAAACCCATCCTCTAGAGCTACAGCAAAAATATACATTGCTGAATGATCGAGAGTTTCTCTGGAAGCTTCCGGACTATATTTTTCAGGATCATTACTTCCAGACCCCATAACAATATGAGTATATTTTTTAGAATAAATATTTATTTTTTTTATTTCTTTTAGGTCTTTAATTTTTTCTTTTAGAAGAAATGCCACATCAATAATAGAGTTTCCATGATAGCCGGCTGAATGTTCTTTGGTAAATGTCGAAAGAATTCCTGCGCGAGGTGCATTTTTTTCTGGAAGATTAATTTCAATATCATCATTTTCTTTATGAAGCAAGATAGGAACGATTCCGTAATCTCCTTCCCAAACTGGGCTAGGTCCTTTTTCTCCTCGGATCGCCCGATCAATTGCATCAATCGCATTTCTTCCAACTAACCCTGGTGCAAATGCTTTCCAACTAGAAAGATCTCCTTTTCTTCCTTGTCTCGTAAAAATAGAAGTGTGAGCACTGTATTGTATGGCTTGATAAATAGTTTCTTCGTCAAGATTTAACATTGCACCTATGCCTCCTGTAATTGCTGGGCCCAAATGACCTACGTGATCAATTTTATTTGGATTTAAAGCAATAGACATCGACAATCGTAATTGAATTTCGTAACTGGTTGCAATTCCTCGGATAAGATCTTTTCCATTTAATTTTTTTTGTTGAGCAACTGCCAAAATGGTTGGAATACAATCACCCGGATGACAAGTTTCTTTAGCCATAATGTTATCATGAAAATCTAATTCTCTAACCGCCACTGCATTGGCCCAAGCTGCCCATTCACAATTAAATTTTTCATGACTGCTTAATCCAAACAGAGTAGATCCATTTTTATTTTTATGAAACATGGCTTGTGATCTTGCAACACAAACAGGAGCTCTATTGATCGCCGCAATTGCAACGCCCGCATTATCAATTAAACGATTTCCAACCATCTCATTAATTAATTCATTCGAGTCCCATGGTTGCGCTGCCATTGATGCTAACAGCCACGCAAGTTGATTTTTTTTTTCAATTCTTTTTCCTGGGCTGGGGATAATTATTTTATTGGAAATCATTTTTATTTAATTTAATTTTAATTCCTTTGTATTGCTAGTTTATTTCACTATTAGTTTGATGTTGCAAAATCATATTTCACATTATGAAACTATGTTTTGTATATTGATATAAATTTTTTTTGTGATACTTTTATTTCATTAAATAAACAATGGGGGAAATAATGACAAATAACTTTAAAAAACTTTTTGGTTTTTTTTCAGTTGCCGCTTTAATTCTTACTTCTTTAGTTGGAACAGCTGATGCTGGTTCTCACAAAAAGAAAAAGGGAAGCTACGCAACAAAAGGATGTGATCCAATTCAAGTCGTGATCCATGCTTCATACGGTGGTGGTACAGATACTACTGCAAGAATGATGTCAGTTAGAACTAGAAGAAACTTAAAAGCTGATATTCAAGTAGTTGGTAAAAGAGGTGGATCTGGAGCGAAAGCACAGAACTACACTTTAACTAGACCTAAAGATGGTTGTACTATTATGGCTCTTACAGAGTCTCATTTATATACAATGGCTAGAGGAAAATCTAACATGAAGATCGGTGATCTTGTTGGAGTTGCTAGAGCTATGGAAGAACCTAACTTCATCATAGTAAATGCTAAAAATAAAAAACTAAGTACAATTAAAAAAATAATTAAAGAAGCTAACAAGAAGCCGATTACTGCAGGTATTGCATCTATCGGTGGAACTGAGCACATTGGTATGTACCAAATTTCAAAAGCTGCTGGTATACCTTTTAAAGCTGTTTCTTTTGGTTCGGGCGCACAAAGTTTAGCTGCACTTGCTTCTGGAAAAATCGATGTTGCAATACTTAATCCAAGTGAAGCTGCAGGATTAATCCAAGACAAAAAAGTGAAAGCTGTACTTTTATTGGCTGAAAAAAGAATGCCAGACTATAAAAAAGTACCTTCATCTTATGAACTAGGTTGGAAAGTAAAAGTTTCAACTACTAGAGGTTATGCTGTTCTTAAAGGAACTCCACAGCCAATCATAAATGAGATCTCTAAAGCAATGGTTAAAGCGATGAAACACGAAATATTCGCTAACTATCTTAAAGGTGCTTCTTTAGACCCTGCTACTAGCCCTGCTGGTACAGAAGTTTGGGATAAGCAACTTAAAGAAAACTTTGCAAATGCTCAAGACTCATTAAGAGGCTTAGGACTAATTAAATAATCTAGAATTGATATTTATAAATGTCTAAACAAAAACAAAAATTAAATCCCGCAACTAATTTAGTTGCGGGGTTTGTTCACAAAATTGATTTAATAGTAGCAAGCGTTATTATTCTTGCGGGAGCTTTCATGTATTACGAAGCAACTCTTTTTCCTCCTGCTCCAAATATTTTAGGTGACACATTAAACGCAGATATATTTCCTAAGATGTTAATTGTTCTTATGATTATCTTGGCGAGCATTATTCCTTTTGAAATAAAATTTATGCCAGAGAAAATTGCAAAAATTGACAAGGGTAGATCTATAAGCTTAGAACCAATTACCTGGAAAACGATTGTTTTACTTATAGCTTTAGTTTCGGTTGCAGAATTTTTAGGTCCGATGGTTACAATGTTTGTTACCGCGGCTTGCTTTCCTTTAGTGTGGGGAGAAAAAAATTATGTTCGAATAGCAATTTATTCAGTTGCGTTCCCGCTATTTGTGTATCTTGTGTTCAATAAATTGCTTGGTCTATTCTTTGATCCGGGCGTATTGCAATATTTAAACTAATCAACAAACTAACTAACAAAATATAAATTAAATTATGGAACCAATTTTAAAAGGACTAGGACTATTACTGGAGTGGCAAAATATCTTATTAATTTTCGGAGGAGTGTTTATTGGGGTTTTGGTAGGTGCGTTACCTGGCTTAAGTTCTCCAATGGCCATTGCTCTTCTTATGCCTTTTACTATTAGTTTAGATCCAATAGCTTCTATTGCTATGATGGCAGCTCTTTATTGTGCTGGAACATTTGGTGGATCTATTACAGCCATATTAATTAATGCACCCGGTGCTCCGCCTGCAGTTGCGACTGCATTTGACGGATATCCGATGGCAAGAAACGGCGAACCTGGAAGAGCTTTAGGACTTGCTGCAGTTTCAAGTGTATTTGGTGGTATTTTTAGTTTAGTTATTTTTATAGCTGCAACGCCTCTATTAGCTGAAGTTGCTTTAAGTTTTGGACCAGTTGAGTATTTTGGATTGGCAATATTTGCACTATCCATGTTGGCTTCCATGAGTGGAAAATCCTCTATTAGAAACCTAATAGCAGGATGTATTGGAGTATTGATCTCAACAGTGGGTGTCCATTTAGCAACTGGTGTAGAGCGATTTGATTTTGGGGTTGCTGAATTAACAGAAGGCATTCATTTTGTACCTGTATTAATTGGACTGTTTGCGATGTCTGAATTGTTAACACAATCTTCAACATTACAAGATGCGGTTAGAGTAATGACAGCCAAGTCTTTGAAGCTACCAACTTTTGCAGAATTAAAAAAATTAAAAGGTCTAATTTTAAGGTCTTCGGGTTTAGGAACTTTTATAGGAATTTTACCAGCAGAGGGTTCAACTGTAGCTGCCATGATGGGTTACAACGAAGCTAAAAGATGGTCTAAAACTCCAGAAAAATTTGGTACAGGACACGATGAAGGTATTGTGGGTCCAGAAGCTGCAAACAATGCAGCGGCAGGTGGAGCAATGGTTCCAACTCTTGCCTTGGGTATTCCCGGAAGTGGAACTACTGCTTTAATTTTGGCAGCTTTAGTGATGCACGGATTTAGACCAGGACCTTACTTAATTACAGAAACACCAGAACTAGTTTATGCTATCTTCGGAGCTATGCTTATTGCAAACTTTGCCTTTTTAGGAATTGGACTTGCTGGAGCAAGATTTTTCTCTTTAGTTACCTTCATACCAAAAAGATTTTTATGGCCTTCTGTTTTCATTTTCTCTCTAATAGGATCTTATGCTTACAGCTCAGCTTTTTTCGATGTGTGGGTTATGTTAATTTCAGGTATCGTTGGTTTCTTTATGATGAGACACGGTTTTTCTCCAGCCCCATTAGTAATGGGTCTTATTTTAGGACCGTTGGTGGAAGAAACGTTTACTCAAGCGATGGTTATTCATGACAGTAGCTTCTTTCAGTTCTTTGAAAGTGGTGTCTTTATTATCTTTATGGTTTTGACCGTCATAAGCTTAAGTAGTCCTTTTTGGCCCAAGATATTTAAGAAAAAAAAGTAAGCAATTGAGCTCAAAAATATCAAACAAAGTAGCTGTTATAACCGGCGGAGCAAGAATGATAGGTCGTGCGACCGCCGTAAAACTTGCAAAACAAGACTTTGATATTTTAATTCACACTGGAGGCAAAAGTTTAGAAGAAGCTAAAAAAACTTCTGAAATGATTTCTGCTTTGTCTAAAAAATGTGAGATAGTTACAGGCGATCTTACTGATTTAAAAACCATCGAATCTATTAAAAATAAAGCTCATGAAATGGGCAATCCTTTAGTTTTAATTAATAATGCAGGCATGCGTATTCACGAAATTTTTGAAAAAATTACTTACGAGGACTGGAAAAAAATTATGACAGTTAATGTAGATGCTGCATTTTTATGTGCTCAGGCATTAATTGGTTCTATGACAGATCATAAATGGGGGAGAGTAGTGAATATTGGAGGAATGTCTGCTCACGTTGGTGCAAGAGAAAGAGCGCATGTGGTTACTTCCAAAGCAGCTTTAGTTGGGTTGACCAAAGCCATTAGTATGGAATTTATTGAGAGAGGTATTACTTGTAACTGCGTAGTGCCAGGATTTATTGAAGATTTTGATACTGATAAAAATGAGTTACATGGTCATTGGTTAAAACATCCTCAAACACCAAATCTTGCATCTGGTAGATATGGAAATCCAGATGATGTTGCCGAAGTAATCTCTAATTTATGCAAAGAGGAGGCTAATTACATTAATGGACAGGTGCTTCATGTAAATGGGGGAACTTACACACCATGACCATTTATGCAGAAGAATTTTCAGGCTGGGCAACTAAATTAAAAACCCAAGATATTCCATCTGACGTTCAAGAAGTATTGAATTTTTTAGTAAAAGATATTTCGGGAGTAATTGTTGCCGCAAGAAATGAAGATTATATTCAAAGTTTGATTAAGACCTATAGCAATACAGGGAATATAATTGCACTAGGGCACAAAAATGTTTTTGATGTTTTTTCTTCATCTATTATTTGTGGAACTGCAGCGCACGGAGAAGATTTTGACGATACGTTTGAAGGAAACCCTATGCATGTTGGAGCTACTATGGTTTCTACTTTTTTATCTGCTGGGCAGTTTTTTAAACTCAATGGAGAACAGATTTTAAAAGGAATAGCTATTGGTGCTGAGTTAATATGCAGAATGGCATTGGTATCTCCTACAGCAATGCACAAACAAGGTTTTCACCCCACATCTATTTGTAGTGTATTTGGAGCAACTGCTGGATTGGGAGCCGTACTTGGATTGAATCAAAAACAATTATCTTCTGCTTTGGGTGTTGCGGGCAGTATGTCATCTGGAATTATTGAATACTTAGCAGAAGGAACGTGGACTAAAAGAATACACCCTGGTTGGGCTGCAAGCTCTGGAATTCATGCAGCTTTATTAGGAAGGTCTGATTTCTTGGGACCAAGAACTGTATTTGAAGGAACGCATGGTTTTTTTAAAGCTTTTACCATTAAAGAAATTGAAAAAAATTTTTCTCATTTAATAGAAGGTTTGGGCACTAGGTGGGAATGTAAAAATTTAGCCTTTAAGCCTTATGCTTGTGGAACTATGGCACAACCGTTCGTAGACTGCGCAATACAATTAAAAAAACAGATAAGTGATTTATCTCAAATCAAATCCATCAAAGCAAAAGTAGGAGAGGGAACTGTTCACCGACTATGGGAACCAAGAGCCGAAAAAAACAATCCATCCACTCCATACTCTGCAAAATTTTCTGTTCCTTACTGTGTAGCTGTAGCACTTGTTAAAGGTGGAGCTGGTCTAGAAGAGTTCAACGAAACTAACATTAAAGATCCAGAGATTTTAAAAATAGCCAATTTAATGACTTATGATATTGACCCTAATGATGAATATCCAAAAAACTACACTGGAACTTTAATTGTAGAGACGGTAGATGGAAAAACAATTGAAGCAAAACAGCCTTGTTTTAGAGGCGGAAAAAAACAACCACTGACGAAAGAGGATTTTGACAGCAAGTTTAATAAAAATTTAAAATATGCAAAATTAAATGACGATCAGTCTAAGCAGCTTGAGGAATTTACGAATTCTATCTTTGCCAATACTGATTTTTCAAAAATTAATTTATTTTAAATTACATGGAAAGCTTTGATCTTTATGCTTTCACTTCTAGTCTTAGTTATCTTCATATAGCAATTCTTCTATTTGTTGCATTGCTTGCTTCTATTATTTCAGGAATTTCAGGTTATGGGGGTGGCATGACTCTGGGTATTCTTGTGTCACCATTTATTCCCATTAAGTTACTAGTTCCTTTAATGTCTGTCTTTGTTTTTTGCTCAAACGCATCCAGGATGTACTATTACCGAGACAGTATTTTTTGGAAAAAAGGTTTATATTTTGCTCTAATAGGCACACCTTTTATAATTTTAGGAACAAATTTTTACGCAGGTGTTTCAGATAAAGTTTTGTATTTTTGTCTTGGATTTGGTCTTGCTTTTGTAATCATTGTTAGAAGAGTTTTTAAAAAAATCAATCTAACTATTGGATGGTTTGGTTTGGCAGTTATGGCAGTTTTTTACGGAACTATCAGTGGTGTCATACTAGGACCTGGAGCGGTGCTGTTAACAGCGTTGGCCTCCAATGGAATGGTTGGTTCAGCTATTATTGGAACGGATTCATTAATTACCTGTATCAATGTAATCATAAGGTTAGTTTCTTTTCGAAATCTTGGCTTGTTAAATAACGATGCATTATTAATTGGTAGTTCCATAGGAGTTGTTGCTATTCTAGGGTCTTATATAGCTAGAAAAATAGTAGATAAGCTTGGAGTTAAGTTACACACTTTAGTTATTGAGATTTGTATAATCTTAGGTGCAATTGTGATGATTTATCGTGCCCTTACCATTTAAGCGCATAATCAACAATTAACCTTGTACTTGAAATTAATATAAGGGAATAAACCACGTTATAAAACATAGCTTCCTCAACCCTTTTTAAAATTTGATATCCAACCAATATTCCCAATACTGAAGCAGGAAAAAATAATAAAGATTGTTTTAAAGTATCAGCATTTAAGAAAGACAAATTTGCATAAAAGGGAAGTTTAACCAAATTTAAAAATGTAAAAAAAATAACTCTAGTGCCTACATAGATTTCTTTTTTAAGCCTTAAAGGCAGAAGGTATATACTTGTGGGAGTTCCACCCGCATGAACACAAAAACTTGCGAACCCAGCAACCGCAGAAGATATACCTCCTTTGATGACGGATCTTTTTAATGGAATAGTTTTCTTCTTCTTAAATATGAAATAATGAGCAGTAAATCCAAATCCCATGACACCAATAAGTGCTTTTAAAAGGTCTTCGCTAAAGTAAGTGTAGGTGTAAGAGGCTATTACCACACCAATCGCACCACCTACCATTAAAAGTTTAATAGTTTTAGAATCGTAATATTTTCTAAATTTATAAAAAGCAACTATGTCAGATAAGATAAGAATAGGGAGTATAATCGCTAATGCCTGACTTAGTGGCATAACTATTGTCATTAAAGGAATAGAAATTAAAGCCATAGATCCACCCAATCCTGACTTTGCAACTCCATAAAGCATGATCGCAGGTATGGTGCATACTAGATATATAGGATCAAATTCCATGAAGTTACGAGTTTATACAAATTTTATGGAATTATCAGTCTTTTTAATTATGTAACTCGAGATTAATGTTTATGCCTTGCTAAGATTGAGGTAGATCAATAAACAGAACTTCACTATCTTGAGTTGCTTGAATAGAAACTTCATTTAATTTTGTGATTTCAGCACCATCTCCTTTTTGAAGCTCTATTTTATTTATTTTAATAGTTCCATAAGAGCACAAAACATATGCCTGTTCCTTGATAGTTTGTTGAATTACTGTTCCTTGATTTAGTCTTCCAGCAAAAATAGTAGCATCTTGATATATTTTTAAGCTATTTGAATTGGGGTCGTTAAAACCTGTTACTAATGGCTTTAATTGATCAGTAACTGGCTCTTTAGGAAATTCTTTAGCATCCCACCTTGGCTTCACATTTTTTTTATTAGGAAACATCCAAATTTGATAAAGACTAGTTTCCTCATCTTCCAAATTATATTCTGAATGAGTAACTCCTGTTCCCGCAGACATTACCTGAACATCTCCTGCCGCAGTTCTTCCTTCATTACCCATATTGTCTTTATGAGTAATAGCCCCTTTTCTAACGTAGGTTATAATTTCCATATTGTCGTGAGGATGTGGAGCAAAGCCTTTTTGTGCGGCTACAATATCATCATTAATAACACGCATTGGACCAAAGTTCATTCTGCTGGGGTCTTGATAGCTTGCAAAGCTAAAGTGATGTTTTGCTTTTAGCCATCCGTGGTCTGCACCACCTAATTTTTCATAAGGAATTAGATTAATCATATTTTACTAATTGTTTCTTTTGCTTTTTTAAGATTATCATCATTAATAGCAAGTTGGTCTGCTGCAATAATCTCAATATCTTTAATGCCTAGAAAATTTAATGCTTGTTTGAACCAAGGAGTACAAAAATCAACAGGACTTCCTACTGGCACTCCACCAGAAGTAACAACTAAATAAACCTTTTTATTACCTTTAATCAATCCTACTGGTCCACTTGCCTCGTATTGAAATGTTCTGCCTGCCCTAGCAATCAAGTCAAACCAAGCTTTTACAGATGCTGGAGGACCAAAATTGTAAATAGGAACCGAAATAACAACCACATCCGATTCTAGCAACTCATCTACCAATTCATCAGAAAATTTAAACAACTTACGGTCTTCTTCTGTCCGTTCTTCTTCTGGTATAATAAAGCCTGCACCTTTAATTCCATCTACAAAGGGTATGTTTTGAGAAATGTCTCTATATTTTACATCTCCTTGTAGTTTTTGAACCAATTCTTTTGCAAGCTTACGTGAAACAGAATTTTCTTTTCGAGCACTTGAGTCTAAATGTAATATATTCATAATTAACTTTCTAATTTAGGTTTATAGTTTACTGCAATTCGTTTTTTTTTCAGGTAAATTCATAATAATTAACGATTACCTCTTATTAAAAAATACAATCCAATTATAAAAAGAAATATTTGCTCACTAGTAAATAGTTTGGTTGTAATAAACCAATCTGAATGAGCCAATGCAAAAGCATTTATCATAACAACAGTGATAGCTAAAGCGCTTACTCTTGTTAATAAATTTCCGATAGGACCTTTTATAAAGCCACCAATAATTAAAAATAATCCAGCACCTAGCTCGGTTACTGCAACTAAAGATGCAAGAAAAGAAGAAAAACCAAAATACTTTATTAAAGCTTCGGGAGGTAATGGAAATTTACTTATTCCGTGTATAGCAAATGCAATACCCAAACCAAATCTTATTAGCCAAGGCGACAAGAACTGCATATTTGAAAAAAGCTTATTAATTTGATTGTCTAATTTATTCATGTTTATCTCCTTATATTCTTAGTTATTATTTACCGTGTGATCCATCACAAAAGGGTTGGTTATTAGTTTGTTTGCAAGCACAAAAATATACTGTTTTTGTTTCTTCAGCCTTGTATGTAGCAGGAGTAAACTCTGTATCTTTGTGTGATCCATCACAAAACGGTTGATTTTTTGATTCACCGCATGAACACCAGTAATAAGATTTGTCTTTTTCAACCTCAACTGCAATTGGTTCGTTACCTGCATTTTGTCCTTTGGTCATTTGTATCCTTTTAATTTGATTGATCCTTATCTATTACTTTGCTATGAATAATACAATAAGGCAAAAAAATCATACTAGTATATAAAAGCATACCATGAAAAACTTAATAGATTGTCCAGCAGAAAGAGCAGTTTATTTTCTTGGAGGTAAATGGAAAATTAGAATTTTATTTTGTTTGTCACAAAGCAAAAAAATTAGGTTTGGCAACCTTAAAAAAAAATTGAAAACAATTACACAGCAGATGCTATCCAAGCAGCTTAAGGAATTGGAAATAGATGGAATAGTTAATAGAAAAGTTTATCAAGTAGTTCCTCCAAAAGTTGAGTATTCTTTAACTGAATTTGGACTTTCAGCTATGCCAATATTAAAATCTTTTGACGAATGGAATAAAAAAAATACACGAACTATTTCATCAAAATTAAATAAAAACTTTGAAGAAAATAGAATTGCATAACTCCTACAAGCATAGAAATCACACGAGTATTTGATTTTAAATGCAATACATTCGTAATATTCAAGGATGTTATAGTGTGAATTGGATAGTAACCTAAAGTATCTAAAAAAAATTAACCTATCAATAATTTAGTATAGATTTTTAAATAAAAAAATATAATGGGTTTTAGCGACAGTATTTATTATTTTTTAAAATTTACGTTAACTTTATCGGCAAATTATTTTGGATAAAAATTTCTTCAAAACTACTAGAATTCTTGATGGAGGAATGGGCCAGGAATTATTAAATAGGGGAGTAAAGCCAGAAGGAACTCTATGGGGAGCAACAGCATTACTTCACAAAAAGTATCACAAAATAATAGTTGATACCCATCTAGATTTTATTAAAGCAGGAGCGGAAGTTATTGTAACCAACAGTTTTGGGAGCAGAAAAAGAAGAATGATAGAGAATGGAGTGCTTTCCAAATTTAAGTCTGCAAATAAAACAGCAGGAATTTTAGCAAAAAGAGCAGTGCTAAAATCGAAAAAAAAAGTTTTGATAGCTGGAAGCTTACCACCACAACATTTTACTTATTTTTCAGATATGGGAACTGATTTGAATTTAATCAAGAGATATTTTTATGAGCAAGCAAAAATTCTCAACCCTTATGTTGATTTTTTTTATCTAGATGTCATGAGTAGTTTTGAGGAGTGTGAAATAGCAATCAAAGCCATCGCGCCATTAAAGAAAGATTTCTTGGTAGGAATTCATATTCGAGAGGGAGAAAAATTACCTTCAGGAGAGGATTTTGTTTCTGTGGTTAAAAAACTTTCAAAATTAAATCCATTGGGTGTTGTAGTTGCATGTGTATCTTTAGAACACTTGAAGCCTCTTGTAAAAAAAATTTTAAAGATAAAAATACCTTTTGGTTTTAAGATTAATGCCTTTCAGCACATTCCTGCTGGATGGAAGCCAGACTCAAACAACCCCAATGTAAAACTTGGAAAAAGAAAAGACTTAACTCCTGCTACTTTTTATTCAATATCAAAAAAAATACACAAAGCAGGGGCGACTATATTGGGTGGATGTTGTGAGATTACACCTAAGCATATTGCTAGGTTAAAAAAAATTTAAATTTCTTGAGGTAAAGATTGAACTTCTGCTTGTCTACTAGTTTTCTTTTCGAGACTAGTTGCAAGTTTAGAATATTCTTTTGTAGTTTTGTAAAAAAGAATAGATGTTAAACCTAATGCTATAGCGTAAGAGCTCCATACAAAGATAGCATGTCCACCCATATTTAAAAATTCAATCATTAAGTCTTTATAACTAATTTCACAGGCAATTTACAACAAAAAAATAGATTGTGCGTATCTTTTAAAAAAGATCATTTTTTTATTACAAATCAATAAATTTTCTTATTTCTTTGTCTAAATCTTCTGGTTTTTGTAGTTGAGCAGTTTTTATCCCTGCCTGTTCAGCCCCTTTAGTGTTTTCAATTTTATCATCAATAAATAAAGATTCTTCAGGGTTAAGATTAAATTTTTTTATCGCAAGCTGATAAATTTTAATATCTGGCTTGGCTAAGCCAACATCACCTGAGATAATTCTATCATCAAATTCATCTAGAAAACTATTTTGCAATCTATATTTTTCAAACTGATCTCCTGGAAAATTGCTAAGCAAGTAGATTGGATAGCCTTTTTGCTTGAGTTTTAAAGCTAGATCAACATTTTCCTGGTGAACGCTATCTATCATTTCTAGGAATCTTCCATAAAAAGCCTCTATTGCCTCTTTGTATTCTGGATGCTTTTTTATTACTGGCTCTGCTGCTTTGGAGGTGTCATAAATCAAATCTTGTTGAATATGCCACTCCCAAGTACAAATATTTTTTAAAAAAAAATCTACTTTTTCTTCATCTTTAAGAATTTTAATAAATAGATTACGTGGATTGAATTTTACCAATACCTGACCGACATCAAAAATAACTTTTTGGATTGCCATGGTTTTACGCTAAGTCGATTGCATTCTTTTTTAAAGTATCAAGGCCAATGTGTTGCAAAGTCTTGATGTTGGTGCTTCTAATATACACCTTACAGGGATGACCCGCCTTTACTGCTCTTGCATACCAGTCAGCACAAACGCACCAGTTATCACCTTTTTTCAAACCATCAAAGTTGTGTTCAGGTCTCGGTGTAATTAAATCATTACCATTCTCTTTTAACCACTGCAAAAAATCATCAGTAACTTTTGCACAGACAGTGTGAGTTCCATTATCATTTTCATCTGTGTTGCAACATCCATCACGATACCAACCCGTTACCGGATCCATAGAGCAGGATTCTAAATCTTCACCTAGTACGTTTTTTTGTTTATTGGAATTATCCATGAAAAATTTTTGATATAGATTTATCTATTTCTGCATTAAAAGAAAAAGAGCGTCTCTCACCCTCCACCGAAAAAGGATAGGCAGTATGCATTAAGTAGTTTGGAAAAAATAAAAGATCTCCCACCTTAGGCTTGTGATTGAGAATGCTCTTGTTTAAAAACATCCGGCTCCCATGTACAAAATCAATAGAGCCATTCGTGGAATATTTTTTCTTACTTTTACTAAAGTTTTTGGGAAGCTTTAAATACCCAACACCCGAAATGTCTCCATCATGAAAGTGAATAGGGTTATAATCATTAGCAAACTGACGAACCACCCAGAAATTTTTTAATTTAACCTGTTTAGCGGTTTTGCCAGTTACATCTTTTACAAAAGATTTAATATTAATTTCAAAAAATTTTTTAATAAATTTATTTACAAATAGATTAGGCAGTTCTATTTCCTGCTCTACTTCACCAGCTAATTTTTTAGAATAATTATATTTTTTAGATAAGATATTACTTGTTATAATTTTATCTACTTCTTGGTTAATTTTAACTACTAATGATTTTGGCAATGATAGCTTTGCCATCTTAGGTCCAAAAGGACTTAATATTTTTAAACTCATAATTTGGTTGGATTTGGCTGTCCTTTATAAATAACTTCTGGATCAAATTTTTTTTCAGTTTCTTCAAATTTCATTTCAATAGGATCTTTGCTCTCGTTTAAAGGTATCGATCTATAAAAACAGGAGTTGTATCCCACGTGGCAACTTGCACCATCACCTATATCAACAGATATCCATACTGCATCTTGATCATCATCTATCCTGATAGATTGAACTTTTTGAACAAAGCCACTTGTTTTTCCCTTGTGCCAAATACTTTGTCTAGATCTGCTCCAGTAGTGTGCCTCTTTTGTTTGAATAGTTTTTTTTAAAGCCTCTTCATTCATGTAGCCGTGCATTAAAATTTCTTTAGTTTTGACATCAGTGGTAATAACGGGAATTAAGCCTTTCTCGTCAAACTTGGGTGATAAAAACTTACCTTCCTCAACTTCTTCTACGGATTTTCTTTCTTTAAACATTTTAAGACAATATAACCATTTTCAAAAATACATATATATTATAAGTTGATTTTACAAAATAATGAAAAACGTAACAGACATAAAAGATAAAATTTTAGAAAAAATTTCTAAAGACGAGGCTGAAAAAGCCATTAAAACTATATTAAAATTTGTTGGAGAGAACCCAGATAGAGAAGGTTTGGTAGAGACTCCAAAAAGAGTAATTAAAGCATTTCAGGAGTATTTTGGAGGCTATCTAATCAATCCTGACGACTATCTAGCAAAAACTTTTGGAGATGTGGAAGGCTATGATGACATGGTGATTCAAAAAAACATTTCCATCCATAGTCATTGTGAACATCATATGGCTCCTATTATTGGAACTGCACATGTTGCCTATGTTCCTTCTGAAAAAGTAGTAGGCTTAAGTAAGCTTGCGAGAGTAGTAGATGCGTATGCTAGAAGGTTGCAAACTCAAGAACGCTTAACCATGCAAATTGCCAACTCGATTTACAAAGGCTTGAAATCTCATGGATCGGCAGTGAGTATAGATGCGGAGCATCAATGCATGACCACACGAGGAGTTAGAAAAGAAGGAGCAACTACCATCACCAACTATTTCACAGGAGTATTTCGCGACAGTCAAAATCTTCAAAAAAGATTTTTATCTTACATAAAAGATTAATCATTATGATTGCTGTACCAGATAAGTTTAGTCATCTAAAAAAAATATTTGTTGATACTACGCATGTTGTAACCGAGCTAGATCATCCACGCGTATATTATACTATCAAGCCAGAAGTAGGCTATGTCATCTGTGGATACAGCAATATTTGCTTTGTACTAACAGAAGATGCTAATTTAGATACAGAACGATTGTTTGTGTTTAACGAAAAAGAAAACAAAAAGCTAAATGGGAGTATTGATGAATAAATTTAAAGCTATTGTAGTGAATCAAGAAGGGGAAAACTTTACAAGAAATTTGCAAGAAATTGATCTTTCTTTTTTAAAAGAGGACGAGGTAACTGTAAAAGTAGATTATTCTAGTCTTAATTATAAAGATGGAATGATTTTAAAAAATGGTGGTAGACTGGTTAAGGACTATCCTCATATTCCGGGCATTGATTTTGCAGGAACAGTAGAGCAGAGCTCCGATTCAAAATTTAAAGCTGGAGATAAAGTTATCCTTACTGGCTGGAGGGTAGGTGAAATTTATTATGGTGGCTATTCCCAATACGCGAAAGTAAAAAGTAAGTTTTTAGTAAAGACACCTGAGGGACTTTCAAACAAAGATGCCATGGCTTTAGGAACGGCTGGCTTTACAGCACTTCTTTGTGCTTTTGCAATTCAAGCAAGAGAATCTATTTTATTGGGAGATCCCATTAAAGATGTACTAGTTACCGGAGCAACAGGCGGGGTAGGTAGCGTTGCTGTGATGGCTTTGGCTAAGATGGGTTATAATGTGACTGGTGTTACTGGAAAAAAAGATAAGGCTGATTTTTTAAAGGGGTTGGGTGCAAGTGAGGTGATAGATCGATCTGAAATGGATCAAGAATCTAAACCATTAGAAGCGGCTTTGTGGGATGGGGTGGTGGATACTGCAGGAGGAAAAATTTTATCTAGAGCGCTTTCTCAAACTAGACCCAATGGAATCGTTGCAGCTTGCGGTTTAGCAAGCAATTATAAATTGGACACTACAGTCATGCCTTTTATTATTAGAGGTGTAAAATTATGGGGTATTGATTCAGTTATGTGCTCTTCTAAAAGAAGAGAGTTTGTTTGGTCTCAAGCAAAAGACCTTATTGATTTTAAAAAATTACATGAAGCAACAGAGGTATGGTCATTGGAAGACCTTCTTCAATCATCTTCCAAGATTCTTAAAGGAGAAATATCTGGAAGAGTTGTAGTGGATGTGAATCAGTAACAATGGATTGGGATAAATTAAAAATATTTCATGCAGTAACGCAAGCAACTAGCTTCACAAAAGCTGCTGAGGTTCTTCATTTAAGTCAGTCGGCAATTAGTAGACAAATACAATCTTTAGAACATGAACTTAAATGTACCTTGTTTGAAAGACACGCAAGAGGCTTGTCCTTAACAGACAATGGTGAACTTCTTTATAAAACTGCCAATGAAGTTATTTCTAAAATCAAAGATGTAGAATCTGATTTGATGGATGAAAAGCATAAGCCATCTGGTAAAATTGTAGTCACAACAGTGGTTGGATTTGGTGGAATCTGGCTCACACCTAGAATTCAAGAATTCATGGAAAAAAATCCTGATATTGAAGTGGAGTTGATTGTGACTGATCAAGAACTGGATTTAAGTACAAGAGAAGCAGATGTTGCCATTTGGATGAGACAACCAAAGCAACTTAATTATATTCAAAAAAAAATAATTAATATTAATTACCATATTTATAGTTCTTCAAAATATTTAGAAAAACATGGAGTGCCTAGAACAGGAAAAGAATTAGATAAACATAAATTAATTACTTACGGACGAGGAACACCTTCACCCCTTTCTCAAAAAGAGTGGATCTTAAAAGTAGGAACTAAATCAAAAAGAAAAGCAGTCATGAAAGTGAATAATATTTATTCATTATTGTTAGCTGTGGAAAGTGGTGTTGGTCTTGCTGCATTACCAGATTATATGGCAACAGGAAAACCAGGGCTAGTGAAGGTGCTACCAGAAATAAGTGGTCCTAAATATGAAGCTCATTTTGTTTATCCACAGTCTTTGAAAAACGTTGCTAGAGTTAAAGCTTTTAGAGATTTTATTTTTAGTAAGATTAAACAATGGGAATTTTAGATATTCACCGATTGCGCAGATATTAAAAATCATTTAATATAATTAATAATTATGAAACTAATTACTGCTATCATTAAACCAAACAAAGTAGAGGGTGTTAAAAACGAACTTTCTAAAGTTGGTATTTCAGGCATCACTCTTACTGAAGTAAAGGGCTTTGGTCGTCAAAAAGGTCATAAAGAAGTTTATAGAGGAACAGAAATTGAGGTTTCTTTTTTACCAAAGTCAAAATTAGAAATTGCAGTTAAAGATGAAGAGTTAGAATCTGTTATTAACGCAATACAGTTGGCTACTAAAACAGATCAAATAGGGGACGGAAAGATTTTTGTAACAGACTTATCTAAAGTAATTAGAATTCGTACAGGCGAAACTGGTCCTTCAGCCATTTAGATTTAAAAAAAAATTCAAAAAATTATTAAAGTACAGTAAGCTTCTATAAGAGGAGATAATTTGATTACTTACTTATCGGGTTTGTTAGTGGGCTTTTTAGTGGCACTGCCTGTCGGGGCAATAGCCATGATATGTATCAACCGAACTTTACAATACGGAAAAATATCAGGATATTTTTCTGGTTTAGGAGCTGCTACAGCGGATCTTATCTACGGGCTTATTGCGATTTATAGCTTAACTGCTATTTCAGGACAGGCCCTGGTTAATCAACCAGTGCTAAGATTGGCAGGAGGCCTTTGTATTATATTTATTGGAGCTAGAATGATGATAGGAAAAAAATCTTCCTCTGAGACTGTTCTAGTAACACACGAGACTAATATAAAAGATTTTATTTCTACTTTTTTAATCACTCTCAGTAATCCCATAACGATGATTGCCTTTGTAGCAGCTCTTTCTAATATTAATTATTTATTTCAAGAAATTAACTTTATTCATTCAAGTATATTAGTTCTGGGTATTTTTTCAGGGTCCATGTTGTGGTGGGTTATTTTAGTTAACATTAGCTTAAGTTTTAAAAAATATTTAAGCAATTTGTTCGTTAGAAGAATTAATATAGTCTCTGGACTAATAATACTTTGCATTGGTCTTTATTTAATTATATCTATCTAACTATAAATGATTTCATTCTTACAAAGCGCTTTTTATTTTATCTTACTAATATCAGTGGTAGTTTTTATCCATGAGTATGGACATTATTATTTTGCAAAAAAATACAAAGTTACAGTAACCGATTTCTCTATTGGGTTTGGAAAAGAATTATTTGGCTGGTTTGATAAAGACGGGACTAGATGGAAAGTTTGCCTTATTCCACTTGGGGGATATGTAAAATTTTTTGGAGATAGTAATGCTGCAAGCAAACCCTCAAAATCAAGTGAAGTTAATTCTAAGGACCACCACAAACTATTAGCAAACAAGCCTCTCTACCAAAGAGCCATTATCGTGGCTGCAGGACCAATTGCTAATTTTATATTAGCAATTTTTATTTTTTCCTTAATCTTTATGATCAAGGGCAAGGATAGCTCCATTCCAATTATTCAGGAGGTGCAAAAAGAAAGTCCAGCTGCATCAGCGGGTCTAAAGGCTGGTGATCAAATTTCTTTTATCAATGGTACAAAAATAGAAAGCATCAATGAGGTATCAGCATTGATTAATATGCCAGGTGCTGATGATGTAATTCAATTGGAGGTTACAAGAAATTCTAAATTATTAAAATTTGAGATTATACCGATTGTTAAATCAGGAACTGATTCATTGGGAAATAAATCTCAAAGAAAAATGATTGGTATAAAAATTGCGCCTTTAAATAATAAAATGGACAGACAGCAGCTTGGTCCCGCTAAAGCGATTTACTATGCTTTTAAAGAAACTTATAAAACCATAACTTTAACACTAAGCTATTTGGGAAATGTAATAGGCGGCTCTGCAAGTCCAGATCAATTAGGTGGACCTATAAAAATAGCTCAAATTACAGGACAAGTCGCAGACTATGGGTTTTTCCCATTTTTATCGATTATGGCATATATTTCCATAAGTCTTGGGCTGATTAATTTGTTCCCTATACCTTTGTTAGACGGCGGACATTTGTTTTTTTATTTGATAGAATTTGCAAGAGGAAAGCCTCTTAGTGAAAAAATACAGGAATATTTTTATAGATTTGGGTTCTTTCTGTTGTTTACACTGATGTTTTTTGCCACTTTTAACGATTTAAAAGGATTAGGACTTTTTTAAAAAACCTATATAAAACGCCATTTTTTTTAAGTTATCACCACAGGTTGTGTTTATTTATATTTCAAACACTATATTTTCATTGATTTTAGGGGTTTTTTAATCATATTAAAAATATAACGAATCGAAAGGTCAACAAAATGAACAAAAAACAATTGATAGCTAAAATTTCAGCAAGTATGAATCTTAGCAAGGCAGATGCAGAAAGAACATTTGATGGAATAACAAACATCATCTTAGATGCATTAAAAAACGACGATAATGTTAAAATAGCTGGTTTTGGTACTTATAAAGTAGCAAAAAGAAAAGCTAGACAAGGTAGAAACCCTAGAACAGGTGAAACTATCCAAATTTCAGCATCTCAAAAAGTTAAGTTTTTGCCTGCAAAAGCTTTAAAAGAAATGTTCAATAAACAAGGATAATTTTTTTATTAAAAAACAGCCTTAAATTAGATTTTAAGGCTGTTTTTTTTGCCTGTTAGTATCCTTTTTAAATGTATTGATTATACGGACGAAAATTCTATAAATTTAATAACCGAATAAACACAGGAGAATACAAATGTTTTCAAAAGCACTAAACGAGAAATTGGATGAGTACCACTTATTAAAACACCCATTCTATCAAGCATGGAATGAAGGAAAATTAACTAGAGAAATTATCAAGGACTATGCTGAGCAATACTATCAGCATGTAAAAGCATTCCCTCGATATATCAGTGCTACGCATTCACTATGCGAAGACATTGAACAAAGAAAAATTTTGTTAGAAAATTTAAACGAAGAGGAAGATAGAGAAAACGATCATCCTAAATTGTGGAAAAATTTTGCATTAGCAATGGGTGCCGATTCAAAAGAGATTGAAACTAAACCACAAGAAAAATTCACTTCTGAAATGATTGAAAATTTTTTCAAACAAGCAAGATCTAGTTATGCAGAAGGCTTAGGTTCCTTTTTTACTTACGAAAGACAAGTTCCTGAAATTGCAGAAACAAAAATCCAAGGATTAAAAAAACATTACGGAGTTACTACCGAAGAAGGTTTGATGTTTTTTGAAGTTCATAAAGGTGCTGACGTAGTTCATAGACAAGAGTGTGAAAAACTTCTTAACGAACTAACTGAAGCTGAGCAAAAAAAAGCAGAAACTGCTGCTTTGACTACCGCTAAATTTATGTGGAACTTTTTATCAGGTGTTTCTATTAAACACGGGATCCCTTTAAAAGTAGCCGCTTAAAAAAACTTTTACATTTATAAATCGGTGTAACTAAATATAGTTGCACCGATTTTTTATTACGAATATGATTGATAAACCAACAACCAAACCAAATAACCCTAACTTCTCATCAGGCCCCTGTGCAAAGCGTCCAGGATGGGATATTCAAAATTTAAAAACAGATTCTTTAGGAAGATCGCATAGAGCAAAACTTCCTAAGCAGAGATTGGCAGAAGTAATTAGTCTTAGTAAAGAAATTTTAAATTTACCTAGAGATTACAAAGTAGGAATTGTAGCTGGTTCAGACACAGGAGCAATTGAGTCTGCCATGTGGTCTTTGCTTGGAAAAACTGGAGTGGAGACTTTGGTTTGGGAGAGTTTCGGAAATGATTGGGCAAAAGATATTAAAGAACAGCTAAAAATAAAAAACCTAAGCATACACAAAGCAGCCTACGGCGAGTTACCAGACTTTCAAAAAATTAATTTTGATAATGATATCGTCTTTAATTGGAATGGAACTACTTCTGGAGTCTGTTTGCCAAATGGAGATTGGATACCTGACAATAGAAAAGGTTTAACTATTTGTGATGCTACGTCCGCAGTCTTTGCTATGGATATGGATTGGCATAAATTAGATGTGATAACTTGGTCTTGGCAAAAAGTTTTAGGCGGAGAAGCTGCTCATGGAATGATAGCCTTATCTCCAAAAGCCTTAGAGC
>Ga0307995_1000230_pt1 | contig 40770 bp, 40 predicted proteins | sample EllFjometagen262_FD_203132 | JGI IMG/M metagenome (GOLD analysis project Ga0307995, IMG submission 203132) | Marine microbial communities from Ellis Fjord, Antarctic Ocean - #262 | ecosystem: Environmental > Aquatic > Marine > Unclassified | place: Southern Ocean | collected 2014-11-02 | reverse complement strand
TGAAGAGATTTGTCCTAATACCGCGAGTTTTATTAAAAATGAACTTGGGGCAACAAAAGCTGCAGCCTTTGACTTGAATTCAGCGTGCACGAGTTGGTTCTATGGTGTTAATGTCGCTACGGACATGATTAAAGCGGGGTCTATAAAAAAAGCTCTTGTCGTAGGCTCTGAGCGAATATCCTTGGCTATGGATTGGAAAAAGCGAGAGTCATGCTTTTTGTTTGGTGACGGGGCCGGAGCGGTCCTGTTGGAAGCGTCCGATAAAAAGGTTGGTTTACTGTCGGCGCACATGGGCTGTGTTCCAGATAGTCGAGAATGCTTACATTTGCCTACTTGGGGCATGTCACCATTGCATTTTACGGACGATGTCTTTATTTCTCTTAACTTTGAAGGTCAAGAAATCTTCAAAAGTGCAGTGAGAGGGATGGCTGACTCGATTAGCCAAGTGCTCGAACAAGAGGGCTTGACCGCCGATGATATTGATTTATTTATCCCTCATCAGGCGAATATTCGTATTATTCAAACCTTGGCTAAACGCCTGAATTTTCCAATGGAAAAGGTTGTTGTTCGGATTGATGAGTACGCTAATACTTCAGCGGCCTCCATTCCCCTTGCTCTTTGCGATGCAATTGCCGATGGCACGGTTAAGCCAGGCATGACAATACTGACAGCGACATTTGGCGCAGGACTAACTTGTGGTGCTGGGATTATAAGGTGGGGTGAAAAAGTCACAGCAACAACCATTAGCGAGAGTGAGATTCCTGAGTATGATGGCTCCGTCTTTGATCTTATGGCGGATAGCTTTGTACATTACGGAGTCGATGCCCAGCATCTATTAACGAAAAGTTCATAATGACAGCGACCTTTGTACACTTAAGACTTCATTCTGAATATTCGCTTGTCGATGGGCTGGTGCGTTTAAAACCGCTTGCCGCCAAAGTAGCCGAAATGGGCATGCCGGCGGTTGCTCTGACAGACTTCAATAATTTCTTTGGCTTGGTGAAGTTTTACAAAACCATGCAATCTAAGGGCGTTAAGCCTATTCTTGGGGCTGACGTCCTGATGGTGGATGAAAGTGGGGAGGGTGGTACTAGTCAGCTTGTACTTTTAGTCAGCAACAACATTGGTTACCAAAACTTAACTAATTTAATATCCAAGGCTTATCAACAGGGACAGCGTCAAGGTGTGCCCACCATTAAATATTCTTGGCTACCGGAATTTAGCGAGGGCTTGATTGCATTGTCTGGAGGTCGTCTGGGGAATGTTGGTGTGTCGTTAATCTCTGGCCGAAAAGCTGAGGCCGAGGAATCACTGAAAGACTTGATGGCAGTTTTTCCTGATCGATTTTATCTGGAAGTCCAGCGTACTGGGCGTGCGGATGAGGAAAGTTATATTCATTCAGTAGTGGAACTGGCTGTTGGGAGTAACTGCCCAGTCGTTGCTACCAATGATGTGAGGTTCCTAAAAGCGGATGAGTTTGAGGCTCACGAAGCTCGAGTTTGCATATATGAGGGTCGCGCGTTAGACGATCCACGCAGGGAGAGGCGTTACTCTCAGGATCAATATCTTCGTAGTCCAGATGAAATGGCAGAGCTTTTTTCTGATATCCCTGAGGCTCTACAAAATACCGTTGAAATAGCTAAACGTTGTAGTCTCGATCTACGGTTAGGCGAGTACTTTTTGCCTGATTACCCGATTCCTGAAGACATGACCATTAATCAGTTTTTTGTCAAGACGTCGGAAGCGGGTCTAGCTGAACGATTGGCTGATTTATTTGATGTTAAGGCGGACGACTTTCAAGAGAAGCAGCAAATATACGCAAAAAGGTTAAAGTTTGAGCTCGATATTATTATCGAAATGGGCTTTCCCGGTTATTTTTTGATCGTGATGGACTTTATTCGGTGGGCAAGATCAAACGAAATTCCAGTAGGGCCAGGTCGAGGTTCAGGCGCGGGGTCTTTAGTTGCTTATGCCTTAAAGATAACTGATCTGGACCCCATCGAATACGACTTGTTATTTGAACGGTTCCTCAATCCAGAGCGAGTATCAATGCCAGATTTTGATATTGACTTTTGTATGGAAGGCCGTGATCGAGTGATTGCGTACGTCGCCGAGCGATATGGTCGTGATGCCGTGTCTCAGATTGTCACGTTCGGAACGATGGCGGCGAAGGCCGTAGTGCGAGATGTCGCTCGTGTGCAAGGAAAGTCATATGGGCTGGCAGATAAGCTATCCAAATTAATACCCTTTGAAGTTGGTATGACATTAGAAAAGGCTGTTGATCAAGAAGAGGAGCTTAGTGAGTTTCTTCAAAATGATGACGAAGCTGCTGAAATTTGGTCAATGGCTTTACAACTAGAGGGCGTAGCACGTAACTGTGGTAAACATGCTGGCGGGGTAGTGATAGCTCCTACCCAGATAACGGATTTTTCTCCCATCTACTGCGATGAAAGCGGAGCAGGGGTTGTCACTCAATTTGATAAGAATGATGTAGAAGAGGCCGGCTTAGTCAAGTTTGATTTTCTTGGCCTGCGAACGTTGACCATTATTGATTGGGCTCTGCGAATGATTAACAGTTCGCGCGAAGAAGACGCTGAAGAACCGTTGGTAATTGAAAAAATACCCTTAGATGATGCCGACACCTTTGCCTTAATGCAGCGCGCTGAGACAACGGCCGTGTTCCAGCTAGAATCTCGAGGAATGAGAGAGTTGATTCGTAAGCTTGGCCCTGATCGATTTGAAGATATTGTTGCTTTAGTGGCACTGTTTAGGCCAGGGCCACTGCAGTCTGGAATGGTAGATGACTTTATAAATCGTAAAAAGGGCCGTGCGGAAGTGAGCTATCCGCACCCTCAGTATCAGCACGAATGTTTGAAGCAGGCTCTAGAGCCGACTTATGGGATTATCTTGTATCAGGAACAAGTGATGCAGATTGCCCAGGTGATGGGAGGATATACTCTTGGTGGAGCTGATTTACTGCGTCGGGCCATGGGTAAAAAGAATGCAGATGAAATGGCAAAACAGCGTGATTTGTTTATGCAAGGTGCGATTGAAAAGGGCTTTGCAGAAAACTTAGCGTCAAATATTTTTGACCTTATGGAGAAGTTTGCGGGTTACGGTTTTAACAAATCGCACTCAGCAGCCTATGCTCTTATTGCGTATCAGACGGCCTGGCTGAAAACGCATTATCCGGCAGAGTTTATGGCGGCCACAATATCCTCGGACATGGATAAGACCGAAAAAGTAGTGACGTTTATAGACGAATGTCGTGCAATGGATTTAAATTTATTGCCTCCAGACGTTAATAGGGGGAAGTTTCATTTTAGTGTCGATGGCATGGGTGGCGTCATTTATGGCTTGGGCGCAATTAAGGGTTTAGGAGAAGGGCCGATCGAAGCCATTATAGAGGCTCGCGATACTGGAGGTCCGTTCAAGGATATATTCGATTTTTGTGCAAGGGTAGATGGTCGAAAGGTTAATAAAAGATCACTTGATGCGATGATAAAAAGTGGTGCTTTAGATGGAATTGGGCCTGAGGGTGAAATCGGTTATCGTCGCGCTGTAATGCTTGCTTGCATGGATGAAGCTGTGCAGCTTGCAGAGCAACATGTTCGAAATAAGAACAGTGGTATGGGCGATTTATTTGGGGAATCTATCGTGGATAGCGCCTCTGAGATTAATTACAACGCATACTCAGCTGTCCGTGTACTCTCGATTCGGGCGCGACTGACTAGTGAGAAAGAGACTCTTGGTCTTTACCTGACCGGACATCCCATTGACGAGTATGCGTCTGAATTGAAAGAAATGTTACCGAACAGGATCGTCGACTTACGCCCTGGAAAAGACAGCACTACCGTATCGGGAATGGTTGTTGGCATGCGTATCATGAAAAATAAGCGAGGGGAAAGTTTTGCTTTCCTTACGCTAGATGATAAAAGCGGGCGTATTGAATTATCAGTCTGGGCGGATAAATATAATGCCTATCGTGACATTATTGCTAAAGACGCACTGCTCGTCATAAAGGGAGTTGTGTCTGAGGATGACTTTACGGGTGGGTTAAAGATGGTCGCAGACTCTATTCAATCTATTTATCAGGCGCGCTGTAGTAAATTACAGTGTCTAGAGTTACGCATTCCTGATGGCGGTGATGATTGGGTAGAAAAATTTCATTCGGCTGTTAGTGGCTATAAGGATGGTAACTGTGCAGTCGAAGTCGATTATTCGCTGTCTCACGCTAAAGGTCGCTTAAAGTTGGGTGATCAATGGAAGATTCAGCCAAGAGACGAACTGATATCTCATCTTCGCGAGGAATTTGGGAAAAATAGTGTCACTTTACGTTATCATTGATTCATGACTAGCCGTGGCCTGTAGAGATGTTAAACTGCACTTTACTGACTCCCGCGGCGATATGAGACATTAATAACGATGAATTTAGATTATCTATCTTTTGAGCAACCAATTGCCGAATTAGAAGCTAAAATTGAAGAACTGCATTTGGTGGGCAATGACAATGAGCTCAATATAGCAGAGGAAGTGGCAAAGTTACGTGGTAAGTCGCGAAAACTCACAGAAAGTATTTATTCAAAGTTAACCCCATGGCAGGTTGTCCAGGTTGCTAGGCACCCTCATCGTCCTTACACACTTGATTACATTCAGAGAATTTTTACTGATTGGGAAGAGATGCATGGTGATCGTCACTTTGGTGATGATAGCGCCATCGTTGGTGGTGTCGCTCGGCTAGATGGTAAGCCCGTCATGGTTATAGGCCAGGAAAAAGGCCGCGGCGTTACGGACAAGGTGATGCGTAATTTTGGCATGCCTAAGGCTGAGGGGTATCGTAAGGCTCTTCGGCTAATGGAAACGGCTGAACGTTTTAATATGCCTGTTCTGACCCTAATTGATACCCCCGGTGCTTATCCAGGCATTGATTCTGAAGAGAGAAATATTTCCGAAGCTATTGCCAAGAATCTAGCGGTAATGTCTCGTTTGAAAACACCTATCATATGCACGGTTATCGGTGAAGGAAGCTCGGGAGGAGCATTGGGCATAGGAGTGGGAGACAGGCTTAATATGCTTCAATACAGCACTTACTTCGTCATTTCTCCCGAGGGTTGCGCCAATATTATTTGGAAGACCAGTGAGAAAGCACCAGATGCTGCCGAAGCCATGGGCGTCACCTCATCTGATCTAGAAAAGCTAGGTATTGTAGATACCACTATCCCTGAACCGATGGGTGGGGCACACCGTGATATAGAAACGATGAGCACTACCCTCAAACAGCACCTGATCAAACAGTTAGATGAACTCCAATCTGAAGATATCGAGAGTCTATTGGAAAAGCGTTATCAGCGTTTAATGGGATATGGTAACCCGTAAAAATCGGGCTTTAGACAACCTTAACTTTCTTGAAGTAACAAAATAGCGGCCAAGGCTTCTGGGTCTTGGGATTTTATTTTATTAGCTATATTGTGCTGGAAAAAGTACCGAAAGTCGGGGTTTTGTTCTGCGGGATAAAGGCAATCGTCGCCGGGAAGGACAGGCGTGGCGACCATCTTTTCCTCATCGATCAGCATCGCTTCAATAGCGCCGCTGTTAAGCAGTCGCCAGCTTACAACCTCTTTTAAGCAAATGCTTTGGAATCCATCCTCCGAAAGGACACTATGTGTACCTATACTGTCGGGAATTTCTTGAATTATTTCGGTGTCAGAGTCGCACTGATAATCGTAATATTCGGCCGCAGACTCTAGTTCGATAACTTTATGTAGGGGGGCGGAGAAGAATAATTCATCAATTCCTTGGTCATAATAGCCTTGCCATTGACCATTCAAAGGGTCGCTGATTTCATCGCAGGGTGTTAGTTTAGTTAGCCAGGGTACGAGTGCGACAACTTCACCGCTAAGGCGCAATCCCCACGCTAGGATTTTAAGAGAAAATAGTTTGTCTGGATTTTCTGGGTTGCTATACAGCATTTCTAAGCCATCAAGCTCGGCTGAAATGCGGACTAAACGGTTGTTGGTGAGTTCGGAGAGTGGTTTACGAGTGAAGATATCAATCACATTATCATTAGAGGAATCAATCGCCGATTTCGGCATAAATAAATCTCCTTATGGCAGTGGACAGATGTAACACTAACACTACATAAGGTACCCTAGTAAAAAGCAAAGCACAACAGTTAGTGTTTCACGGCAAAGAACTTGGCAATGGAGCATAGCCTTTTTGTGTTGGCCGGTTGATAATAGGGTGCTGCCAAAATACTTGTTTCGCAAGGCGGTCCTAAGCAGATAAACTATGGAATAGTAGTAATAAAAATAGGAATTGGTACTTTATTTTGGCCTGTCAAAAACTACAATTAATCACGTCATTATTCAGCTCAGAGTTTGAAGTAAGCTTTAATACTATCTTGATTGGAGGGGCGGACGAGCCCTTATACCTGCCAGCCACAACAGATGGTCAATGCTGTCGTATTTTTTATCGTCAGGATTTTATTTCAAGTGCTCTCCACGAAATTGCGCACTGGTGCCTAGCAGGCGGTCGCCGCCGCCTATTGGAAGACTTTGGGTACTGGTACCAGCCTGATGGTCGCAGTGTCGATCAGCAGGCGGTTTTTGAGGCTGCTGAGACTAAGCCTCAGGCTTTAGAGTGGATGTTTGCAGTGGCCTGCGGTCATACGTTTCGCGTAAGTGCTGACAATTTGGACGGTCTTCATGACGATGGGCCAAGCGATATATTCAGACAGGGCATAGTCGATCAAGCAAAATCTTGGTGTAACGCAGAGAAGTTGCCGCCAAGAGCGGCTGTTTTTTTAGCGAGATTGAGCGAGGCCTTTGGTAGCTCGAGTACCCGCTGTGATCAGCATTATCAGCTGGCAAAAATTGTCTAGGGGATTATTATGCAGGCGCTATTGATTGATTCGCCAATTTATATTTTTCGTAGCTACTTTAGTTTGCCAGAAAATTGGCACTCTCTAGAGCCGAGATTCCCCACTCATGCCGTTTATGGGTTCACTGGGTTTCTGCTCGATTTATTACGTCGACAGCAGCCAGAGTATATATTTTGCGCCTTTGATGAGAGCCTTGGTACAGGTTTTCGCCATCAGTTATGTGCGGATTATAAAGCTAATCGTGAACTGCCTGATGATGCGCTTGGCTTTCAGTTGAATGCCTGTCGACAGTTATGCAGAGTACTGGGTGTGGTTGAGATGGCATCAGCAGACTTTGAGGCCGATGATTTGATTGGCAGCATGGCTAGTGTTGTTAGGGGGAATAATGTTCAACCGGTTATTGTTAGCCGCGATAAGGATCTTATGCAGCTTATTGAGGGGCAAGATCTTTATTGGGACTTTGGAAAATCCAATGCTAAAGGCCAGTCTGAACTTGAGTCTGAGTTGGACCTAGGTTGTAGGCAGATGGCGGACTATCTTGCTTTAGTAGGGGATGCGAGCGATAACATTCAGGGAGTGCCGGGCATAGGATCAAAGACGGCTAAGCAGCTTCTTTCGCACTTTTCCGACGTAGAAGCAATTATGGGGCATCTTGATCAGTTGCAAGATTTACCGATTCGCGGGGCAAAGAAGTTGGCAGATAAATTAGCCGGGTGTGCGGACCAATTAAGGCTCGCTCGACAGCTGACCACGATTAGGTGCGACGTCAAATCGATGCCTAACCTACAGGGAATTGAATGGAAAGGTATTCATCTGGATGCCTTTGAATTGTTTTGTGAAGAAATGGGGTTTGGCTCGGCATTTTCCAGGCGCACTGTGGATCTAAAGCTGCGAGATACTCACCCATATAGACCCACTTCACCGCTGCCTAAGTGAGATTAGAGTGAAAATTGTTACTGATCAAAACATACCGCTGGCGAATGAATTATTTGGATCCTATGGTGACGTTCAACTATTGCCAGGCCGAGAAATATCAGCAGCAGACCTTGTCGACGCGGACATCCTTTTAGTGCGGTCTGTAACTCAAGTGGGTCCCCATCTTCTGAAAGATTCAACGGTTAAATTTGTCGGCTCTGCGACTATTGGAACGGACCATGTCGACGTAGATTATCTTCAATCTGAGGGGATTTACTTCGCCCATGCCCCAGGCTGTAATGCTCAATCGGTGGTGCAATATGATTTGTCTGTAATGACGAGATTAATACCTGATTGGCAGAACAAAACAGTCGGTATAGTGGGTTGCGGCAATGTGGGCGGCAGGCTATTAAAGACGCTTTTGTCGATCGGCGTTGACTGTCGGGTCTATGACCCTTATCTGGCAAGCGATAGTGGAATAATGACCACCGACTTTGAGTCAGTGCTAGGGTGTGACATCGTGTGCCTGCATACGCCTTTGACCGTCTCCGGACTATATCCTAGCTACCATTTGCTGGATGCCAAGGCGCTTTCTAAGCTCAAATCCGGAGCTCTTTTAATCAATGCCGGTCGCGGTGCTGTCGTCGACAATCAAGCGTTACTCACCTTGCTAAAGGGAGGCGCAGATTTAGCTGTTGCTCTCGACGTTTGGGAGCCTGAACCTCTAATTGACCTAGAGTTACTCCAATATGTGTCAATGGCTTCACCTCATATTGCCGGATATAGTCTCGAGGGGAAAGTAAACGGAACGTCAATGATCTTTAACGCTTTTATGGCCTGGCATGGGGCTCAGCAGCATCAGAGTAACATCCCTATGTTAGAAGACATGGAGCCATGCTCTGTTGCTATTGACAGCGTTGCCGATGCTATTTTGGCGAGCTTTGACATCGGTGCAGATGACAACAGAATGCGTTCGATGTTTGAAGGCGTTGAGCTTGGCTCTAATGTTATAGGTGAGCATTTTGATCGGCTGCGCAGAGACTATCCAGTCCGGCGTGAATGGGCTTCAATGGTGTTTGATGCTGAGCGGCTAAAGCTGTCTCACAGTGATAGGTTAACGCTAAGGTCTTTAGGTTTTAATCTAGGCTAACGCCCTATAGAGTCAATTAGAGTTAGCCTACTTTTCTGTGGCTGGCTGCGTAGGAGAGAAGAAAGTTAGAGAGTCTCCCTATCGCTTTGATAAGCGTGTCCTGATCAGGTAGAAATACAACTCTGAAGTGTTGTGTATCTTGACAGGTAAATGCTGAACCCTGAACGATCAACAAGTGTTCTTCTTTTAGCAGTTCTAGAACAAAACTTTCGTCGTTATCAATAGGGTAGACCGCAGGGTCTAATTTGAAAAACAAATACATTGCAGACTGCGGTTTTACACAGGTTACGCCTGGAATAGATGTTAAAAGTGTATGTGCTAGATCACGTTGCGCAAGCAGGCGACCGCCTGGGAGTATCAAGTCTTCAATGCTTTGACGCCCACCAAGCGCTGTTTGTACAGCCAGCATAGCGGGAACATTCGCACACAGACGCATCGAGGCTAGCATTTCTAAGCCTTCAATGTAACTTGCGGCCATCTGTTTCGCGCCGCTAATCAACATCCAGCCAGACCTGAATCCAGCAAGCCGATAGGTTTTTGATAGCCCATTGAAGGTCAAGCACAATGTGTTTTTTGTCAAGAGCGCAAGCGGGTGATGTATCGCGTCATCATATAAAATGCGGTCATAAATTTCGTCGGCAAATATGATTAACTCATGCCGTTCAGCAACCTCTACTAATGCGCGCAGCGTATCTTTTGAATAAACCGCACCAGTAGGATTGTTTGGGTTAATAATAACGATGCCGCGGGTATTTTTAGTAATTTGTCTTTCTATATCATCAAGATTAGGCTGCCAGCCTTCAGATTCTTCGCATTGATAATGTACGGGTTTCCCCCCAGCAATAGACACCGCAGCTGTCCAAAGCGGATAGTCGGGGGAGGGGATGAGGATTTCATCACCCTGGTTGAGCAAACCTTGCATCGACATTACAATCAATTCACTAACGCCATTACCCATAATAACGTCATCTACATGAATGTCCTCAAGGCCTTCAGCTTGGTATCGTTGCATAACGGCTTTTCTAGCGGCAAACAGACCTTTACTATGCGAGTAACCTTGCGCGTCACGAAGGTTATGTATGACATCGTGCATTATCTCGTCGGGTGCATCAAAACCAAAGGCGCCAGGGTTGCCAATATTGAGTTTAAGAATCTGTTGTCCTTCATCTTCTAGCCAATTGGCATAGTCGAGGACGGGCCCACGAATTTCATAATTAACATTGTTTAATTTGTCTGATTGTAAAAAATGCTTCATTACTTGAATACTTTTCGATGGTTTTATTTTTGCGCGCGCGCATTGTACCTAAAAACTTAACTGTTTTGGCTCTGGCCACTATATGAGTTTTGGTTTTCGAGGCTAAGAAGCTCTTTAATGGCTCTAGCGGCTTAATAAATAAGCTTCAGGGCCTATGCTCTTGGTAGCCTGCTGAAAATCCTCTCTAGCGATTGAAAACACAGCTTCAGTGGCGTGAAAATAGCCACACCTTTTAAGAAAAGAAGAGAGGGAAAATACGTCTATTGTTTTTTGGCTTTCTTTTCCTGACGTTTTTCTTTCATCGTTTTTTCAGGCTTCTTTTTAACTGCTTTTTTCGAATCTTGACCCTTAGCCATAAATCTCTCCTTTAATGTTCATAAGAGTTTAACACATTGGCAGAACCGAGAGAGAAACAAGAAAAGGCAAATTCAGTCGCTTTGCCGAACGCTTATAAGTCGGTCAGCGCAAGCATTTTAATAAAATAGGGAAGGGAGCCTGGCTACTTTTTTTATTGTCTTAATTATTTAATTAAAAAGGCTTGAGAATAGAGAATCCAACGGTATAATGCCCGCCTTGCTGAAGTGAAAGACAGCAAGTCAGATTTGCTTTTTTGATATTATTTTGGAATTTAAAATAATACGGCGTCTTGGGCTAGTAACTGCTATTTTTTTATAGTCACCCAAAATCTGATGTTAAGCCTCGTCCCGTTCGTCTAGAGGCCTAGGACACCGCCCTTTCACGGCGGTAACAGGGGTTCGACTCCCCTACGGGACGCCATGTTATAAGATGCCATTATTGGCTTCTGCGGGAATAGCTCAGTGGTAGAGCAGTTCGTTGCCAACGAACAGGTCGGGAGTTCGAGCCTCCTTTCCCGCTCCAATTTAAAAAACGCAAAATTTCGGTTTTGCGTTTTTTTTATGTCTGCAACAAAGGCCTATCAAGGCCTTTTAAGTTCATCTCTTATTTCGGTAAGCAAAGACACGGTCTCTTGCTGGCGAGTTACAAAGAAAAAAGTGGATACAAACCAAGGGTAATGATGGCTCAACCGGGAGTATGATGAAATTTCCAAGACGCGCCGCCATACAGGTATTTCTTTTGTTATTTTTTAGAGGCTTGGTCATAGCTGAATAATAAGGCGAGGAATATATCGAGGGTGTCACTAGCGCGAGAGAGGTCCTGTCGTTTAATTTGAGTTTATCCGCAATTGAAGAGTATTATTCAAGCATCTATTATTTAGGGGGAAAATAACATGCCTGATAAAACTCAAACCGGAAGCTGTTTATGCGGCAAAGTTCATTATAATTTTTTACAGGCAAAAGTTATATCTACCCATCATTGTCATTGCACAGATTGTCAAAAATCGACTGGCAGTGGCAAAGCAACTATTGTTATGGTTCCTGATAAAGCTCTTAACGTAGAAGGTAATTTAAAGTTCTTTACGGTAACTGGTACGGCAGGTTCACACATTAGCAGAGGTTTTTGTAGTGATTGTGGCTCTCCTGTTATTAGTTTCATGGAGGAGAACTCTGGTGTTAAGTTCATCAAGGCAGGCACTTTGGATGATTCGTCTTGGCTGAGTATTACGTCAAATTTTTGGGGTTCAAGTGCTCAAGCATGGTCTCCTGCTGATGAAGAAAACCACACATTTACCCATAACCCAGATTTGGGATAAACATTTAAACAAAAAGAGGTGGATTTTGAGATCGGTGTGCTCGTAGATCGAAATTGCCATTAGATCTGGGTAAGAGATTTCACCAATGCAGATTGTGATCTACTCTAGGGCGGTGGCGATTTTTTAAAAAATACCTAAGGCTAACCCAGCAGCCATACCCTGACCAAAATCTTCACACGGTTCTTGGTGCTCATTTTTGAAGCCCCCAACGATGATTAGTGGTTCGCACACCTTACGCAACGGATAGCCTTTAACAATACGGTCTACTTCACGAACAGCACCGGTACCATCATTGCCAGAGCTGACAAAAATGCCATAGGGCAGGTTCAGTTGATAAGGTTCAGCGGGATAGAAGGTACGATCAAAAAAGTCTTTCAAAGCGCCGCTCATATAGCCAAAGTTCTCAGGCGTCCCAAAGAGAATGCCATCAGCCCAGCGCAAGTCGCTCAAATCGGCATCAAAAGCCGTTATAAAGCGCGTTTCAACATCTTCCTCACGCTGACACCCCTCATGCACGGCTTCCGCCATACGCATAGTGCCGCCGCTTTGGCTGTGGTAAACAATTAATAGGTTTTTCATTACTGCATACACACCATTGGCTAATGTTTGTTTTACACATCTGACTGCACTAGATCACAGTCCCACGCGTTGTAAGACGGTAACATTATAGACGTTGCCTGAAAACAGGGATTCGTATGATTTATTTGCTAGGGATAAGCATTGGTATCTTTTCTGTTGCGTGGTATCCGCATTTACCAGATATCTTTCTCTATTGCCTCTTTATTTTATTGGCTACTCTCGTCTGGGTAGCGGCCTGTCACCTCTGTTCTGGTATCTCTGCCCGTATAAAGCAAGGTGTCACATTATTTGTTTTTATGGCGTGGGGTAGCTGTTGGGGAGTCTTCTCGGGGCACCAAGCATTACATCATCAACTGCCAGATCGGCTGGATAAACATGATTTTAGAGTCACTGGCCGAGTTCAGCAGATTTTAAGCGAGAGTGATGAACGTGTACGTTTTGCTTTGCTGGTCGACTCGGCCCACGAAGTTGGTCATCCGGATGATTCTGTGCCTCTAAAGCTAGTTTTGCTCAATGACTATGTCTCAGCTCACCCAAAGCATAATCTAGAGATTGATGTTGGTGATCGCTGGCAGTTTGTAGTAAGACTTCGACCGCTACGGGGCATGCTTAACCCAGGTGGCTTTGATTATCAAAGCTGGTTGCTACAAAAGGGATACTCGGCGCAGGGTTATATTAGAGATGCGCAAGCGAGTTATCGTTTGGCGGATAAGCCGGTTAACTTGGTCTCTAGAATAGAGTCTTATACTAACGGGCTTAGGAGTCAGATAAAGCTTCGGATCAAAGAGGCCGAATTGACCGCTTTCGGTGGCGCGATAATAACAGCGCTAACAATAGGCGATCGCGAGCCACTTAAGCCTTGGTGGGACGATTTCGCTCGTCTCGGTATCGTTCATTTGTTAGTGATCTCAGGGCTGCATATTGGTTTGATTGCTGGATTTGGATTTCTGCTTGGCAAGGCTCTGGGGCGGTTTCTCTACATGGTGACGCTGCGGTTATCGCTCCAGCATGTGCCGCATAAACTGATTCTGTGGTCACCACCGGTGTTAGCCATTGTTGCGGCATTTACCTATAGCGTGTTGGCGGGATTTACATTGCCAACACAAAGGGCGCTTATCGTTGTTTTAGTGATCATGTCGGCTAAGCTAATGCGTCGGCGTGTCTCGGCGGCAGTTTGTTTATGCTGGGCTTGCGTACTTATTGCGATAAGCCAGCCCCTTGCGATCTTAAGCGCTGGATTTTGGCTCTCGTTTATTGCCGTTACCACATTAGTTTGGCATTTTTACCCATGGCACCCTAAGTCTAAGGGTGTCGATTTCCCCAAAGCCTTATCGGCGCAGCTAGCCCTTCTTGTTGTTATGTCGATACCGCTTTTAATCTTCATTGGTAAATTTTCGTGGTTAGCCCCAATTATTAATCTCTTAGCAGTTCCATGGGTGTCATTTGTCACTATTCCAATTGCCCTCATTGGGGTGCTCTTTATTCCGGTGAGCCTCGGTTTGTCTAATTGGCTATGGAGGTTAGCAGATTGGTCTGTTTCTACTATGTGGGGCATTCTCAACATTATTCCATCAGACTATGGGTTCTTGACGCTGCCTGTTGGCTTCAGTAGCAGCATTGTTGCGGGTTTGTTGGTCGGTGCAGTCGCTATCATTCTGCCGTTGCCGCGTTTGCATAAAGGCCTTTGCGTGCTTCCAATTACCGTGGCTCTGTTAGCGCCTAGTCAAGAGATGGTGTTGAGGATGACTGTGCTTGACGTAGGGCAGGGGTTGGCCATTGTCATCGAGACGCCTAGCAAGACTCTTGTTTATGATACTGGCCCCAAATACAGCGAACAGTTTAGCGCCGGCAGCAGCATTATTGCACCCTATCTATGGCATCGGGGGCGACGTCGTGTCGATTTAGTTATAGTGAGTCATGAGGACTCTGATCATAGCGGTGGACTTGATTCACTCTCTGATGTTGTGACTATCGACAAATACTTGTTGGGACCAGGGTTTTTGGGTTCTGCTCGAACTGCGCGCGTGTCCGTATCAGATAAACAAGTAAGATATCAGACGTGTCTTGCGGGTCAAAGCTGGCAGTGGCAGTTGTCAGGCATGGAGACGCTGCATATTGATGTGATTTGGCCGTCAAAAATGGGCCCTAAAGAGGGTAATGATAGCTCCTGTGTTTTATTGTTGAGCTGGGGTGACCAGAAGATTCTACTCTCTGGAGACATAGAGGCCGGGGCTGAGCGATTGATTCTTAAGGCTGGCGCCTTGCCTGATACACCGATTACCGCGCTTGTGGCACCGCATCACGGCAGTAAAACTTCATCACTTCGAGGTTTTGTTGCCGCAACGAAACCCAAGCATGTCATATTTTCTAGCGGCTTTCGGCATCACTTCGGTCACCCCCACCAAGAGGTTGTTAATCGGTACCGAGATGTGCAAAGCTCAATATGGAAGACGTCGGAGTTGGGTGCTATTACGTTCACCTGGCCTAATGAGGGTGACTTAGTGATTGAGGGCCAAAGAGAAAGGGTGGGGTTTAGTTGCCTATCATGCGCTGTCTGGTGGCGGTAATCTTTTCTGCGGTTGATTTTAGGTTGTAGGTCGAAAAATAGTCCGGTGTAAGCAGTGGGGCCTAGTGATTGGCAATTTCAGCTAATTTACACTGTGTACTATAAATATACGGGCAAGTATGACCTGCGGGCCATTGTTATGGTTTAATTGGCGCTGTTATAGCCGTTGTGGCCCGAAGAGGGCGAACAGTTCAAGATTAATGACAGAGTTCTAAATAATGACAACAGTGTCGAGTAATACTGTGAAAGGCTACACCCAGAGGCCACAAGGGCTTCTTTGGGCCTATTTAACGCCTGCCAATGGCGTATATCGACCCATGCTGGGAGAACTATCTCAGAATGTCTGAATCCACTAGTACCTCAGGAACAAAAACCTATCTAAGGCTACTTGGTTATGTGGCGCGCTACTGGTTTCCGTTTTTAATCGCCGTATTCGGTTTGCTGTTGCATTCTCTTGCCGAAATCGCCTTTATCGACCTGTTGCGCTACATCACGGACACAGTAGCTGTTCTAACTGGGTCTGCGGCTGATTCTGCGGCTGCGTCCAAGTCAGGGGTTATCGGCGGTATTGCGCAAGGACTATTTGGCGATGAATTAGTCAATGAAAGCTGGCTAGTCATACCGCTATTTTTAATTATGATTAGTGCGGTGAGAGGTGTTGGCTATCTGATTGGTACCTATTTCATTGCCTATGTAGCAAATTACCTAGTGCATGCGTTGCGAACGGACCTGTTTAACCGCTATTTACTGCTGCCATTTAAGTTTTTTGACCAGTCAATGTCCGGAAATTTGGTGTCGGTGGTTACCTTTAATGTGCAGCAGGTGACAGAGGCAGGTACCAAAGCGATTAAGACTGTCATACAGCAGGGCAGTTTAGTGATTCTATTAATGGGGTATCTGTTGTATGTGAATTGGATACTGACTCTGTTCTTTATAGCGGTATTACCCATTATTGGACTGATCGTTACCAAGGTAAGCAAGCGCTTTAGGCTAATTAGTAAAAATATTTTGTCAGCGATGGGTGATGTGACCCACGTGACGCAAGAGGCTGTGCAGGGCTATCAAGAGGTTCGAATGTTTGGTGCTGTCAAGACTGAGCGTAACCGGATGAGTAATGCCAGTCATGATAATCGGCGGCAGAACATGAAAATGGCATTTACCGGCGCATTGAGTAACCCGCTAATTATTCTGATTGTTTCTTTTGCCTTTGCCGGTGTCACTGGGTTTATGCTCAATCCGATTATTCTCAACACCATGACTACCGGTAGCTTTATTGCCTTTATTGTCGCTTCAGGTGTACTGATTAAGCCTATTCGCCAGCTTACAGAGGTTAATAGTGATATTCAGCGCGGTATTGCGGCCGCAGAGTCGATCTTTGAAATTCTTGATTCAGACGCTGAAACGGACCAGGGCACTTTCGAGACAGAAGCGGTTACGGGCGGATTTGAGTTCTTTAATGTCAGTTTCACCTATAAGGGAACCAAGAAAGAGGTCCTTAAAGAGATTAATCTCAAGGTTAGTCCTGGAGAGACCATCGCTCTGGTGGGGTCTTCAGGTAGCGGTAAGACGTCATTAGTGAGTTTGATTCCTCGTTTTTATAACCATAAAGAGGGGCAGATCCTGCTTGATGGCGTTGACGTTAATGAATTTGCGCTCACTAATTTAAGAAAACATATTGGAATCGTGAGTCAAAACGTTACTTTGTTTAACGACACTATTTTTAACAACATCGCCTATGGCGAATTAAAGGATAGGTCTGTTGATCAGGTGCGAGCGGCAGCTAAAATAGCCAATGCCGATGAGTTTATTGAAGATTTGCCTGATGGTTATGATACTCACATAGGGGATGACGGCGTGATGCTCTCCGGTGGTCAAAGGCAGCGGATAGCCATAGCGCGTGCAGTGCTTAAGAACGCGCCAATCCTTATTCTTGATGAAGCAACTTCAGCTTTGGATACAGATTCAGAGCGCCATATTCAGGCGGCCTTAGATCAGCTGATGAAGGGCCGCACAACCTTTGTTATCGCTCATCGGCTGAGTACCGTTGAAAAGGCCGATCGCATCTTAGTGCTGGAAAAAGGACTCATTATTGAGCAGGGGACCCATGAGCAACTACTGGGTAATAAGGGTCGCTACGCTAAGCTATATCGAAATCAGTTTGATGAGTCTGGGGGCTAGCTTTGTCGGTTGAAAAGAGATGGCTAAATGCCTGTTACAGTAATAGCTCATTGCTATTGTTGTTAGCGCCACTCTCTTGGCTGTTTAGTCTTATATCTGCCGTTAGAAGGAAGGTTCTGCAGTGCTTGTATCAAGGTAAGCGTTTTTCGGTGCCTGTCGCGGTGGTGGGTAACATTTCTGTTGGCGGTAGCGGCAAGACGCCGTTGATTATAGCGTTAGTTAACGCACTCAATAAGCGTGGCTATATAGCTGGCGTTGTCAGTCGTGGTTATGGCGGCGCTGCTAATGCCTATCCATTGCTCGTCACGAGTCAAACGCCCGTAGACCAAAGCGGCGATGAACCCCTTTTGATAGCACGATCGTGTGGATGCCCCGTAGTGGTAGATCCCGATCGTGTGAGAGCAGTTGAATTTTTATTGCATGAGACTCCCTGTGACATCGTTCTTAGCGATGATGGCTTACAGCATTACCGTTTACATAGAGATATTGAGATCGCAGTGGTAGATACTGCGCGAGGCCTAGGTAACGGGCGCCTGTTGCCGTCGGGCCCTTTGCGTGAGAGTCCTAGCCGCCTAAGTCAGGTAGATTTTGTGGTGCTTAATGGCTCTGGGGCTGACATTGCGACAGAGCTAGACTTGGTAGGGGCGCACCACGTTGAATTGCAGGCTTTAGGTTTGCGTCATATAGCCAGCAATATAATAGCCCCAGTTGATCTGTGGGAGGGCGGCAAAAAGGTACATGCTGTTTGCGGTATTGGCCACCCCGAGAGATTTGCTCAAACACTCACCGCGCTGGGGTTTGAGGTTATTTTGAGTTCGGTCAATGACCATCAACACCTAAGTAGTGATGACCTCACGTTTGGTGATGACTTACCTGTCATTATTACCTCGAAAGATGCGGTTAAATACAGTGGTGTCATCCCTGAGAATCTGTGGGTGTTGGAAGTAGAAATGTCTATTTCAGATGATTTTGTTCATAGTCTTACCCAACAAGCAGGTCTGACTATCAAGGCTACATAAGTTAGTCATATAATGAAGCTATAACCCTAAGAGTACTTTGTATGCCCTTTATCGTCATAATCCCTGCCCGCTACGAGTCCACGCGCTTGCCGGGCAAGCCGCTCAAAGATATTGCTGGCACCAGCATGATTCAGCGTGTTTGGCAGCAGGCTAGTAAGAGCGGTGCATCGCGGGTGATTATTGCAACTGACGATGAGCGGATTAAGCAGGCCGCTAGCGACTTTGGTGCTGAGGTATGTATGACCAGAGACGATCATGTGTCTGGCACCGATAGATTGCAGGAAGTGGCGAATATATTGGCGCTTAAGGGTGATCAGCTGGTAGTTAACGTGCAGGGCGATGAGCCACTGATACCGCCGGCTGTGATCGATCAAGTGGCCAACAACCTTGCCAGTAATCCTTCGGCGGGTGTATCGACACTCTCAGAGCCAATTACTGACATTATGGCGTTTAGGGACCCCAATGTCGTTAAAGTGGTCGCTAACAATCAAGGGATGGCCAATTACTTTAGTCGTGCGTCAATCCCCTGGCCTAGAGACGGTGCTCAGGACGATAGTAATAACATGGCATCCGCAGTCTCTCCTAGACGGCATATTGGCATCTATGCCTATAGGGTCAGTCAGTTGAATGCGTTTGTTGCATGGCCGGTTGCACCAACCGAGCGATCCGAGTCGTTGGAGCAGTTGCGATTCTTGTGGAATGACGTGGCGATTCATGTGGAAGATGCCATTGAACAAGTGCCTGGCGGCATTGACACAGAGCAGGACCTAGAGGCTACCGCATTACTATTATCTTAGTATAAAATTATATTAAACAGTATCTTATAGGATATACCTTACAACTTACATAATATTAATAATGCAGGCAGATCACAGAGTATGAGCAAACTATCCGTTTTATTTGTGTGTCTTGGGAATATTTGCCGGTCACCTACAGCGCATGCGGTATTTCGGCAGATCGTGATTGCTCAGGGACTTGATAGCAAAATACAGGTCGACAGTGCTGGCACAGGCGATTGGCACCTAGGCCGCGCTCCAGATGCGCGTTCAACGGCAACCGCCGCCGAAAGAGGTTATGACCTATCCGATTTACGCGCACGCCTAGTAACGCCCTCTGATTTTGCTCATTTTGACTATATTGTTGCTATGGATAACAGCAACCTGGGCAATTTGCAGGTTATGTGCCCTAGCGGTTTTTCTGGAGAGCTTAAGCTTTTTCTAGATTATACCGGTAAAGAGCTGCATTCAGACTACACCGAAGTACCAGATCCGTACTTAGGGGGTGCAGACGGCTTTGAGTTAGTGCTCGACTTGATCGAGGATGCCTCACTAGGGCTTTTGGAGCGTATCAAGGCTCAGTTGCACCAATCAGGTAACGTCCGAGGATGATTCTTTAGATGGGCGATCTGCAGATCGAGACAAAAAAGTCGTTGCTGACCATGAACACCATGGCTTTGGCTTCAACAGCAGAGTATTTTTGTTCTGTATCAACGGTTGATGAAGTGCAAAAAGCGCTGTCTTTTGCCAGAAAGCATAATTTAGCCGTCACCCCTTTGGGGGCGGGTAGTAATGTCGTACTTGCGAGTAACTTAAGCGGGCTGGTTGTGCATTTAGGCTTAAAAGGGTGGGAGTCTGTTGTGTCACAGGGCGTTTCCACTGAATATGTTGATGTGACCTTTGCCGCAGGTGAGAACTGGCATGACATGGTGCTTATGTGCCTAGACAGGGGCTGGTACGGTCTAGAGAACCTGTCATTAATTCCAGGTAATATGGGGGCAGCGGCAATCCAAAATATAGGTGCCTACGGCGTAGAGCTCTCTAGCCGACTCGTCTCATTACAGGTTGTCGATATTCACTCGGGCACATGCTCAGAGTTGGATCGTGAAGCTTGCCAGTTTTCCTATCGAGATAGCGTTTTTAAGCAATCATTGAAAGATAAATGCATTATTACTCATCTAACGTTGCGCTTATCAACTGAACCCAATATAAATATTGATTATCCTGCTCTGAATGCTTATTTTGTGGCGCTAGATAAAGACCCTACACCCCAGTTGGTCTCTAATGCAGTGTGTAAAATACGGCGTGAAAAACTACCTGATCCGAATGAGTTGGCTAATGTTGGTAGCTTTTTCAAGAATCCGGTCATTGCTCGGTCAGCTTTGGGCCATGTACAGGCGGTCGATGGCAACGTCGAGGTTCCTTTTTATCCTCAGACGGATGGGTCAGTGAAGGTCCCAGCGGCGTGGTTGATTGATCAGTGTCAATTTCGCGGTGTGCGCCGAGGGAATGTTGGTGTGCATGACAAGCAGGCTCTAGTGTTAGTGAATTACAGTAATGAGGGCGATAACGACAGTGCCAGAGAGGTTCTAGCCCTAGCAAAAGAGATTCAAGTTGCTGTAAAGGTAAGATTTGGCATTGTCTTAGAGGTGGAACCGCGCATCTATGGATCTTTTTGAACAGCAGGTTATTCCGCTTCAATTGAGTCCAGACCGCCAGAGTGAAATCACGTTTTGGCCTAGTTGGCTGGGGTCCACTGCAGCCGATGATCTACTTGCCATTGCTATTGATCAGGTCGCTTGGCGACAGGATAATATTCATATAGCGGGCAAATCGATCCCTATCCCAAGATTACAAAATTGGTATGGCGACCCTACCACTAGCTATACTTATTCACGTATTAAGTTACAAGCGGTAGCTTTTCCTCCTTGGATGGAGACGCTCCGACGCAGGGTAGAGCGCCAGACTGGCAATTGTTTTAACAGGACGCTGGTTAATTACTACCGAGACGGCCAAGATAGCGTTGATTGGCATGCTGATGACGAGCGTGAGTTAGGGTCAGAGCCGATTATAGCGTCAGTCAGTTTGGGTCAAGAGCGAGCTTTCTTGTTGCGTCATAAAACGACGAAAGAAAGGTTAAACATAAACTTACCTCACGGCTCCCTAATGATGATGGGGTCAGGTATTCAAGAGCATTGGCACCATAGCATCGCCAAAGATAAGAATGTTGTTGGGCCCAGAATAAATTTTACCTTCCGTAATATGGATTAATATGGTCGTCAGAAGAGGCGAGATTAAGGAGTAAGCATTGAAGTTATCTGCATTTGGAGACAAGTTTTCAGCTTCGACAGGCATTGTTGAGCTGATGGACGACCTCGGTACAGCGCTTAATGAAAATCCGGATATGATTTTTATGGGTGGCGGCAATCCTGGCCGTATTCCGGAGGCAGAGGCTATCTTTAAGAAGCGACTCGAAGCAGTTCTTCAAGACCCTCAGCAGTTACATAGCCTAATGGGAATCTACCAGTCCCCGCAAGGCGATAAATTATTCCTCAACCAGATTGCTAGTTTACTTCGCAAGGAATTTGGCTGGGACGTTTCTGAGCGGAACATTGCTATCTCTAACGGCAGTCAACCGGCGTTTTTTATTTTATACAACATGCTAGCGGGGACGATGAGTGATGGCACGCATCGCTCTATCCATTTGCCTTTGGCGCCAGAATACATTGGGTATACTGACATTGGCTTGTCGGACCAGTTTTTCACCGCAACTCGACCTGAAATAGAGTTGCTTGATGAGCGCATGTTTAAGTATCACGTCGATTTTTCAAAACTACAGGTCACTGAAAAAACAGCGGCTATGTGCGTTTCTAGGCCAACCAATCCTACCGGTAATGTTCTTACCGACGATGAGGTTGAACACCTTGATGAGATTGCTCAAGCAGCCGATATTCCTTTAATTATTGATGGTGCTTACGGCTTGCCGTTTCCGGGCATCTTGTTTAATGAGGCCAAACCTCACTGGAATCAAAATACGGTATTGGTTCTGAGCCTGTCAAAGCTTGGTCTGCCTGGCGTCAGGACAGGTATTGTGGTGGCCAGAGAAGATGTTATTCAGGCTTTTAGCAACGCAAACACAGTGGTCAGTCTTGCCTGTGGAAACTTTGGTCCGACTATTGCCCGTGAGCTGTTTAGGACAGGTGAGATCTTGTCGTTAAGCCGAAAACTGATCAAGCCATTCTATCAGCAACGTGCCACACAGGCGGTCAAATGGTTTAAAGAATCGTTTGGCGATGTGCCATATCGTATTCATAAACCTGAAGGCGCTATATTTTTATGGTTGTGGTTTGATGGGTTGCCTATTAGCAGTCAAGAGCTTTATGAGAGGCTCAAGCGAAGAGGGGTGTTGGTAGTGCCTGGGCATAATTTCTTTCCAGGTATGGACAAGGCGTGGCGGCATCAGCAGGAATGCATCCGAGTATCCTATGCTCAAGACGGGGGTACCGTGCGCAAGGGCATTGCTTTAATTGCAGAAGAAGTTGCTAAGGCCTACAAACAGTGACCCCAGAGCGTTTTTCCAGAGCTATAGCCGTGCTTAATCACCGTCAGCCTGACTTCACCGTGGTCACGGATCAGGTGCACAAGGGGCAAAACTTGTCTGCAATTATTCGTACCTGCGACGCCGTGGGAATAGCAGCCTTGCATTCGGTGTACGATGAAGCGACCTTTAGAGCGCATACCGGCACGACAATGGGCACCCACAAGTGGGTAGATACGCGCATTTACAGAAACGTTGATGAGCCTCTAACACAGCTTAAAAACAACAATTACCAGATAATTGCGGCAGATACCTCAGGGAATACACTGGATTATAGGGAGGTAGATTACACCAAGCCTACAGCGGTGTTATTGGGTGCAGAAAAATATGGGATTAGTGATGCCGCATACCCCCATATAGATCAGTGCGTTACCGTGCCCATGCTTGGTATGGTTGAGTCATTTAATGTGGGTGTCGCCTGCGCGATTATTCTTGCTGAGGCTAGGGGGCAACGTGAAGCTGCAGGTCTCTATGAGAGTCGCCAGATGTCTGAGGAGTCATACACAAAAACCTTGTTTGAATGGACCCAGCCGCTGGTGGCAAAATACTGCCAAAAACATGATCTACCCTATCCTGCACTCAATGAAAAGGGTGACATTGTTGATTTGGATTGGCGTAAGGGCTGACAGGTGCAGTTGCAGTCCAAATTACCAGCAGTGTGGTAAGGCCCTAGGGTTTTTAAGAGCGCCATATCAGAGTTGTTTCTTTAATGATTAACGCGCTTTGCTTCAGTGGCCAGAATTTTATCAGCGTCAAGTGATGCGATTGAAATATTTGTGTCTGAGGGTATATCTCCAGTTGCTTGTAATGCGAGATAACGTACCGCACAGACTCTTAGAAATGAGGTGAAATTACCTAAATCGTGCCCGGCCTCTATGGATTCACTATAGAGTCTGTTCACCATCAAGGGTATGGTCAAGCTATCCCGCGTTGCTATCTCTTCCAGAACAGTCCAATAATAACTCTCAAGCTTGATGCTGGTAACTTGCTTTTGGATTCGTATAGACCGCGACTTACTTACCCAAAGGGACGAAGGTGCTTCTATAAATAGTTTACACATAAGGGCGATATCCATTCTAAACTGAGCCATGAGCTATACGTACAAAAAGTATAATTAGACTAGTATAATGAATTATCTATGCTTTGCGTCCATATTTCTATAGAAAAGTTAGTAGAAAATCAGATTATAGATCAGGTGGTTATCGCATATTCGTCTAAAAGCGTGAGCAGCGAAACATATTGTAGGTCAGACAGTTGATCTAAAGCGTTTGAAAATGACTCAAGACCGTTTCTGAATGCGTGTTCTAACGTATCGTTGGTCACGTCAAGCAAAGCTGCGGTTGTATCGACAGTAGTAATATCAAGCATTATTTTCTCTCCAAAGGGGTTACATAAACAGCAATAATAATTAAGACTTATGACAACTACATGACAGCTAGTGATGGTTCCACCAGATAGACAACCTTCAAAAGTACTGCTTATCGCACATAAAGCTTTAACGAGGGCATTTTATTCTTGCTGGAGAAAACAAGGTAGTACTTCATTGCTACATGGAAACCACCTGGCCAGTTAAATAGAGATTTAATGTTTAGTTAATATGGTCATGAAATTACCTATATTTTCAGGCTTCATTAAAGTGTTAAGTCTTTTTGTGTGCAATGGTTGCCATGTGTTAGTCAGTTGACTGCGAAGAGCCAAGGTCTAGGTAATGGGGCGAAGAACATAATGGTAGGTTAATCGATTAAGTGGCAGTGAAGTCTTCAAGCGTTTTTAATAGAAGTTTTATTTTATCCATCGATTCTTCAAATTCGCTCTCCGCTTCAGAATCTGCCACGATTCCACCGCCGCCCCAGCAGTGCATGACTGCCTTTGAGGCAAGCATGGTTCTGATAGCAATGTTGGTGTCCATCTTGTTGTTGGCGCTGACATAACCAATACTGCCGCAATAAACAGATCGACGAACGGGTTCAAGCTGCTCTATGATTTCCATGGCTCGTCGTTTTGGCGCGCCTGTTATTGAGCCTCCAGGGAAACAGTCCCGGAGTAGATCAATTGGACTGCTGCTATCAGATAGATCTCCTGTCACGGTACTGACTAAATGGTGTACATTGGCAAAGCTTTCGACGGCGAATAGCTGAGGTACTTTGACGCTTCCGGGTATACAGTTTTTGCCAAGATCATTTCGCAATAGATCCACAATCATCAGGTTCTCGGCTCGGTCTTTAGCGCTGTTAACCAGTGCGGTAGCCAGTTCTTGGTCTTCTGTGAGCGACAGGCCTCTTGGTACGGTTCCTTTAATGGGTTTTGTTTCAGCCTGCAGTCTGTCTCCTGACGGGCTGTTTGACACTTTTAAAAATCGTTCTGGTGATATACAAAGAACGGCATGCTCTTGCCACTTCCAATAGGCTGAGAAAGGAGAGGGGAGCGCCTCTCTCAATGCAAGATAGGCCACCCAAGGGTCGCCTTTATATGACGTAGAAAAATGCTGTGTAAAATTGGTTTGATAGCAGTCTCCGCTTCTGATGTAATCTTTAATTGTACCAATCGCTGCAGCGTATGCAGCTCGCGTGAGCGTTGGTTTAAAAGCTTGGTTAAGTTTGAATAGAGAGTTAGGGCCAACGTTTGTCTTGGTGGTTGTCCCGGTCAGGCGATTAATAACATCCGCCTTCAGTTCCTCAGAGCAGTTTTGATGAAAAATAATCTGACTTTTCTTTAGGTCATGGTTAACAATTAGGGCCCATAAAAACCGACCAATGCGCATGTCTGGAAGTTCCGTAACCGACGCGGCAACACTGGGAATATCGATTAGCCTGCGGCCTAAATCATAGCCAAAGTAGCCTAACATGCCGCCTACAAAAGGTAGGTCTTGGTGATTCGGTTCGATAGGTAAAAGAGGCTCTAATACTTTGTTAGCAAGGGAAAAGGGATCTTCCTGGCTCGTTCGAGAGCTGCTTTCACTGATGATAGTGGTGTCGTTGCCGTAGGTTTCTATCATTACGTCAGGGCAGCTAGAAATGATATCTAAGCTTCCTTTATCACTGGTCGGTTTGCCGCTGTCCAGCCAGATCGCTTCAGGCATGTCACGGATCGAATCGAACAGTAAAACACTACTGCAACTATAGGGTATTTCATGGCGAAAAATCGATTTCATTGTTACTTTGTACGTCTCGCAGTTGCCGGAGAGATCTCACAGAGGCCATCCTCGAAGGTTGCTACTCTAAGGGCTTACTTTCAAATAGGCAATGGCGGATTGGCTGGCTTGATGTTTTAATTAAGCGCTAACGGTTGCTATAAAAATAAGGATAAAACGAATGGTTGATATACGTGTTGCTAATGCCGAGTCAGACGCGCTAATACTAGCTGAACACAACTGTGCCATGGCGCTTGAGACTGAAAATAAGTTGTTAGATCTCGAGGTGGCTATTCTTGGTGTTAATGGCTTGTTTAAGCGCCCAGAATTTGGCTTTTATTTGGTTGCCCAGGTCAATGGTACGGTTGCTGCGACCTTGATGGTGACATATGAATGGTCTGACTGGCGTAATGGCTTATTTTGGTGGATTCAATCAGTTTATGTGAAACCACAGTTTCGTCGTCAGGGACTCTATCGTGGCATGTATGAGCAGCTTAAGACTATGGCTTTAGGTCAGGAGACGCCAGTCTGTGGCTTTAGGTTGTACGCTGAAACTGACAATGTTGGGGCACACGCGACTTATGTTGACAGCGGCATGCATGTGTGTGAGTACCTTATGTTTGAAGAAGAGACTGCTTAGCCTGGGAAAAGTCGGCTAATAATTGAGGGCACGGCATTTTCTACTCTTAATATTCGAGGGCCTAGGTGGACTGCCTTAAATCCAATGTCGACAAGTTTATCGATCTCATAGGGTATAAATCCGCCTTCTGGTCCAATCGCTAATGTAACTTTTTGTGGCGTATTCACTGGGCAGCTTTCTTCGGTATTCGGGTGAGCCACCAATGGGGTAGTTCCGTTGATAAGGTCCCTTAATTCATCTTCGACGAAAGGTTTAAATAATTTGCGTAGATGCACCGTGGGTAAGACTGTGTCTCTTGCTTGCTCTAACCCTAGAATCAGCTGTTCTTCGATTGCATTTGGCGACAGAAAAGGTGACTGCCAAAAGCTTTTCTCGACGCGACTAGAATTAATAAGGTATAGGTTCTTTACCCCCATGGCAGCAATCGTTTGCAATGTTCGACGCAGCATTTTTGGCCGCGGTAAAGCAAGTAGCAGAGTTAATGGTAGCGGTGGTGGTGGGTCTAGACTGAGGTCCAGCGTTAATATTGCCTGTTCATTGTCCAGCTGGACAATGCTGCCAGTACCCATTAAACCATTGACATGTCCGACCTTAAGCGAGTCACCAATCTTGGCTTTATGCACGTCTAGCAAATGTTCTAGCTGCCGGCCAGAGACCTTGTAAGTATTGTCAGATAGTGTGGCTGTAAGCAGCAGCATATTCATGGGGGGATTGTAATCGATATTGTGCTACATAGGGCAGTAATCACTCACCAAAGCCTGGCGTCGACGACAAAACTCCCTAGTCGCAAGCTAAGCTTGTGCGCGTCACAGGCCAGGAAGATAATAGTGTCAAAGGGCGAGTGCTTTTCGCTACAGCCATAGCTTTGATTCTGAACGTTTAACCGCATCAGCGTGTCAATAAGCAATCAAGTTAGTCTAACAAGGAGAACTACATGTCAGATAAGATTCCAAGAGACAGTGCAAACGATTATACCGAGGCAATGGCCCAACAGCGTCGTGACTTCGTCTGCGAGAAAACAGCCATCTCTCTGGATAATATCGGGCATTACTCTGTTGACCCGTCAACGACAGCGGGCAATATAGAAAACTTTATTGGCGTGGCCCAGGTGCCTATGGGCTTAGTTGGGCCCTTGCAGGTTAATGGTGAGCACGCTATTGGTGAGTTTTACGTACCCATGGCGACCAGCGAAGGAACGCTTGTTGCTAGCTACAATAGAGGTGCTAGGTTACTTCGTGAGGCCGGAGGGGCCAAAGTCACCGTCGTTGATGATGCCATGCAGCGTGCCCCAGTGTTTATTTTTGAAGACGCTCGTGAGGCTCGTGAATTTGGCCTATGGGTAGAGGAGCATTTTGAGGACATAGCAGAGCAAGCAGAAAGTACAACCTCCTCTGGGAGATTGCGTGATATTCAGCAATTTTCTGCAGCGCGAATGCGTTATCTTCGTTTTAATTACACCACCGGTGATGCTGCGGGCCAGAACATGGTTGGTAAAGCGACGTTTGTCGCCTGTGAGTGGATTAAGGACAACTATCCTGGGATCAAGCGTTACATGCTCTCAGGCGCGATGGACACCGATAAAAAACACTCTCAACTGAATACTTTGCACACAAGGGGAAAGCGTGTGATTGCTGAAGTCGTGATCCCCAGTGCATTGTTAGAAAAGGTCATGGGGATTACCGCAGAGGCTCTGTTTAAAGCTAGATCGATCACCCAGGTAGGGGCGTTATTAGCAGGATCTATTAATACGGGAGCCCATTCAGCCAATGGTATTACGGCAACATTTATTGCTACTGGGCAAGACGTTGCCAATGTGGCTGAATCTTCAGCTGCAATTGTGTATGCGGACTTGGATGACGACAGTAACTACTATCTTTCCATCACCATTCCTTCACTAATAGTGGCAACTTATGGCGGCGGGACTGGACTACCAACACAGCAAGAATGCCTGAAAATGATGGGGTGTAGTGGTGCGGGTAAAGTCAAAAAATTGGCAGAGATCATCGGGGCAACGGTCCTGGCTGGTGAGGTATCGTTGATGAGTGCAGTGTTGGCGGGTGATTGGGTTACTAGTCATGACGCTTTAGGGCGGAATCGTTAGTTATCGGTTGTATCAATTAGCGTTGCATTCAATATAATGGCGACCTTGGGCTCGTAGTTCAATGGATAGAATAGGGACCTCCTAAGTCTTAGATGCAGGTTCGATTCCTGCCGAGCCCACCATTCTCAGATGCCTATAGCGCACATCTGTTCCAAAAAGCCTCCATGATGGGGGCCTTTTTGAATCATCTGGCTAAAACGCAAAGGATCATCACCACGCCGCAGCGGCTTGGATTTGATCGGACATCACTAATTACCGTACCTGATCATTGTTTAAAAAACATGTTTTGTAACACCGGTCCTCGAGTGCATCGTCTCAACAACAGTTGACAGCGAATTAACGGCAACAACAATCGGCGTTGGCAGCGCGTATTGCCTGATCTGGCGTAGTTTGTTATTTTAGCTCTGTTTCTAGAATCACAATCTCTGTTTGCCCGATATTCCTCACATTGTGTGTGGTCGCCGGCAAAAAAAGTGTCTGTCCATCAGTTGCTAATAATTTGGTGCTGGGTTTCGTGCTATCTTCAGGTATCAAAATTAGCGTCCCACCTTTAATGAAATACACCACTCGATTGTCATAAGTATGAGTATGCATGCCAGATTCTGTGCCAGCGGGGTAGGTTAGGCGCACAACTTCAACGTCTGCGTTATTAAGTACAACCTCTCTCTGCCCTGACGATACTGCCAATGAGTAGGGCGCACAAAACAAAAGTGTCGCACATAAATTAATGGTTCGATTTTGTCTAGTCATAAACCCTTCTGCGTTGGTTTCTATCGACGGCTAAGGTAGCAGTAAACCCTTCCGTTATTCCACTGCAGCTACAAATGTGAGAAGTACGCCTAGGTTGCTCTCCTGTGGACTCTACGTGAACTAAAGCTTGTTGATACGAAACCCCAGTCGAGGAAAGTGGACCGCGACATCTCCGGCCACAGGGTCTGTGCGCGCTATGGTCAGCTCCTCTAACGATGCAGTGAGTAGCTTGCCCTTCGTAGGCTGGAATCCATAATCAATCGGTAGCACTTCAACCTGGTCTCCATATGCCAGGCCTTCAACGTCTATGCCGGGCCATTTTTCCTGTGCAGTGACGTGGGTAGATTGGGCAATTTCAATGGCTTTAGGTCCGGATATCTCCTTGATAGTGCCATTTCCAAAATTGGCCATACGCGAAATCCAAGCTAGAACATGGGTAAATGGAGAAAAGTCGTCTCGTAATGCCTCGTTGCTATGGAGAAACCAAAGGCAATGATAGGTAGAAAAGTCCAAAATATTAGGAGCCTGTCCGCCGAGATAGTTGGCCGTTGCAAGTTGATTTTCAAGTCTTGTTAAATGCATCAACCAGTGAGTTTTAGCTATGGACAGGTCCATTCCTATATCAGCGGAGCCCTTAGCTAGCTGTCTGCGATCTTCCATAAAGGCTTTCGCTACCTTGGGATCTGCAAAGGCCTTATTCTGAGCTAGAGATTTAGGTTGGAACGCCATAGCAACAGTCACTTTAAAAAAGAAGGTATCCACCCAGTGGGCTGCGGCCCCAAGCGTGGCTTCCTGATTTTTCGGATAAATAGATTTGTCAGGGTAGAGGCGATCAATAACACGGCAAATAATTGCGGAATCACAATAAATATCGGCACCAATCTGCATAGCAGGTGTTTTTCGATATCCCCCAGTAAGGGCCATTAAATCTGGCTTTGGCATGATCACAGGAATATTGACCATTGTGTAAGATGCATTCTTATAGCCTAGCAGAGCTCTAACTTTTTCGGAGAACGGGGATCCCTGGTATTGGTGAAGTATGATTTCGCTCATGCTCTGTTTCCTTGATTTGATGTAAGTTATGCAAATCATGTTAACAAGCAATGACGTATGAAATCATTCTTTTTTGTCACTGGGACACTAACTAATCATCTGGATGGTGCTTTAGGTTAATAGCCGACCCATCTGAACGAAATAAGTTGCAATTATGATCGGTCAGGAGTTAAATGACCGTCGGTCAATTATTATTATCATGGAGAATATAGAATGAACGCACCACAACAAAGTCTACTAGATACGGCTACCGAATTTAAAATGCAGGCTGCCCTAGACGTACAGCGCAATAGTTATTTGAACGAAGGGATAGTGTCGGCTAGCACTCGTATAGACAGGATTGACCGTGCAATAGATGTATTGGTTAGACATTCAGAAGCCATCAGTGAAGCTATGAATCAAGATTTTGGTTGTCGGCCCAGGCAGGTTAATTTAATGACGGATGTCACAGGCTCTATCGAATGCCTCAAGCATTGTAAGAAGCATCTCAAAAGCTGGATGAAGCATGAGAAAAGACCTACTATGTTTCCGTTGAACCTGCTGGGTGGGCGATCAACCGTTGAGTATCAGCCTAAGGGCGTCGTTGGTGTGCTTGCGCCTTGGAACTTCCCTCTGGGTATGGTGTTTGAACCGCTTGCTGGGGTGCTTGCCGCAGGTAATCGGGCAATGATTAAGCCCTCTGAATTTACTCCAGCCACCTCAGCCTTGATCTCAGAGATGGTGGCTGAGGTATTTGACCCAACCGAATTGACCGTGTTTACGGGGGGTCCAGAAGTTGGCCAAGCGTTCTCTTCGTTACCTTTTGACCATCTGATTTTCACTGGGGCTACCAGTGTTGCTCGTCATGTTATGGGTGCTGCCGCGCGTAACCTTGTACCCGTAACTCTTGAATTGGGCGGCAAGTCGCCTGTAGTTATATCGCGAAGTGCCAATTTGAAGGAAGCAGTCGAGCGAATTATGGTGGGTAAAATGTTAAATGCAGGCCAAGTCTGTATAGCGCCAGATTACCTGTTGGTCCCTGAAGAGGATCTAGATGAGGTGATTGAGCAGGCAACTCTTATAGTTGCGCAGATGTATCCGACGTTGCTTGAGAATGATCAGTACACAGCGATGGTCAATGAGCGCCACTATGAGCGTATGAACAGCAACTTAACTGACGCCCATGAGCGCTCCATCAAAACAGTGACCATTAACCCAGCTAATGAAGACTTCAAGGTTAATCCACTCCAAAAAATCCCACCGACGTTGATTATCAACCCAGATGACGAAGCGCTGTGCATGCAGGATGAAATTTTTGGCCCACTGTTACCGATCAAAACCTACAAAAACTTTGAGGAAACGATCGGCTATATCAATAATAAACCACGCCCTCTTGCGGCCTACTATTTTGGCGCTGACAAGACTGAAGAGAGGCGCTTTCTCTCTGGTACCACATCAGGTGGTGTGTCTATTAACGATGTCATGTTCCATATGTTGCAAAAAGATTTGCCCTTTGGTGGTGTTGGCCCTAGTGGTATGGGTGCTTATCACGGTATCGAAGGGTTTAGGACATTCAGTCATGCCAAAGGCATCTATCGACAACCCAAACGGATTCCTGTCGCTAAATTGGCTGGATTTATGCCGCCTTATGGGGACGCGTCTGAAAAAAACATAAACAGCAAAGTTAAAAAATGAGCAATAATCTAAGGCGTGCTCGGACCCAGGACCAAAAACACTTTCGTCGGCAACAGATATTAGACGCGGCAGAGAAACATTTTGGAGAGGTGGGATATGAGGCTTTCTCGATGGCGAATCTCGCTAAATTTGCGGGGGTCGTCAAGGGAACACTATACCTATATTTTAAAACTCGCGAAGAGCTGTTTTTAACGCTCTATAACCAAAGTATATCGCGCTGGAGTTATGTGTTCCTCGATAGTTTGAGTGCGGATATGACTGATCATGACTATGTTCGAACGCTTTATCAAACCGCTATGGCTGACGATAGCTTCATTCCTTTACTGGCCAGACTGGAGCATGTGATTGAGCACAATGTCTCGATCGAGAGTTTGATCGAGTCAAAGAGAAACTTTATCGATCGCCTAGATCACATTGCCGGCACGAGTGCGCCCATTTTAATGCTGAGCGCGTCTCAGTCTTCTGAAATGGTGAAAACGATGGGTGTTCTGCTGGTAGGTGCTACCAGATCAGATCAGGGACCTTCTTTGCAAGACGAAGATATTCCCGCAGATGTACAGGCGCTGCTCGATAGCTTCTCTTCAGAAAATCTCTTTATTAAAAATGCCTGTCGCATTATTGCGGGCATTCGTGCTGGTGGTAGCCTGACACTGTAGGTATTTTCTCAATCTAAAATTATTCTAATCTCACATTGAAAGACAAGAAGGAGAACACAATGACAGTAAATCGGCAGTGGCTATTGGCTGCGAGACCAGATGGAATGATTGGCCCCCAAAACTTTGGGTATGTCGAAACTGCTATTCCTGAGATTAGCAACGGCGAGGTGTTAGTTAAAAATTTATACCTCTCGTTCGACCCCACTCAACGAAACTGGATGGTTGACCGGCCTGGTTATTTACCGCCGGTGGCAATCGGAGAGACCATGAGAGCGGGTTCTGTTTCACAGGTAGTAGATTCTAAACATAATGATTTTGCGGTCGGCGAGTTAGTCCAGACAACGGGTTGCTGGCAAGACTATGCGGTGGTAGCACCTGGTCAGGGGCCCACTGGTATCAATAAATTACCACCTGGCGTGTCCCCAGAAATGATGCTCTCTATTCTGGGCATCACCGGGATGACAGCCTATTTTGGTTTGCTGGAGCACGGTCAGCCAAAGGCAGGTGAGACAGTGCTAGTCTCTGGTGCAGCCGGCGCTACCGGCTCCGTTGTGGGTCAAATTGCAAAGCTTATGGGTTGCCGTGTGGTAGGTATAGCTGGTGGCCCAGAGAAGTGTGCTTGGCTAAAGGAAGTCGCTGGATTCGATGCAGTAATAGACTATAAAAACGAGGATGTGGACGAACAAATCGGCATTCACTGCCCCGATAAGTGGGACGTCTTTTTCGATAATGTTGGTGGCTCGATACTGGAAGCTGCGCTGAATCATCTCAATTTGTACTCCCGCGTTGTTATGTGCGGAGGCATTGCCAACTACAATGCTACCGAGCCTGTGCCGGGGCCGTCCAATTTAATGAACCTTGTCACCAATCGTGGTCGGATGCAGGGTTTTATCATCCTGGATTATCTACCTCGAGCTATGGAAGCGATTGGGGCCCTAATCGGGTGGGTAGCATCTGGTGATATTGTTTATCAAGTTGACCTGCAAGAAGGATTTGAGAATATTCCTAATACCTTGCAGCGACTTTATACCGGCCAGAATATAGGTAAGCAGCTGCTCAAAATAGCTGATCCAGTCTAATATTAATGTTGAGTATCAAAGGAGTGATTGTATGAGCCGAATTTCAATGAAGGGTAGGGAGCAACTGCCTGAATTGGCGCCACTTTTAGATTTAGTGGAATCGAGCATGGGTTTTGTCCCTAATAGCATGTTGACTATGGGCCACTGGCCCGAGCTTCTTTCTGCGTTTGGTGGTTTGGGCGGTACGGTACTCCAGACCGGTGTGGTTGACTCATCGCTAAAACAGCTTATTGCGCTGGTCAGTAGCCGCGCGCAAGGCTGTGATTATTGCCAGGCACACACAGCGCATTCAGCGCATCGCGCTGGGGCTGGACAAGAAAAGATTGCAGCGGCATTTGATTTCGAAGAATCACCCCTGTTCAGCGACAAAGAAAGAGAAGCTTTACGCTTTGCGTGGCACGCCTCATTGCAGCCAAATGCTACTGACCCAGCTAGTTTTGACGCATTAAGCGTTTTCTTCGGCGAACGCGAAATCGTCGAAATTGTGGCCGTCATATCATTGTTTGGGTTTTTAAACCGCTGGAACGATACTTTCGCGACAGAGTTAGAGCCTGTGGCGGTCAATTTTGGGGACGACACCTTGACTGAGGCTGGCTGGAGTCGCGGTAAGCATTAATCTGAACAGAAGCTCATAAAAAATGCCAACCAAATAGATCAGCGGGTAAAAATAACTATCCTTGCTGCATCGTGACACCATCAGCATAAAATCGCTGCCCACAAATAAATGCACCTTCTACCATGCTCTCTAAAGGATACCTTTCGCTCATATTCAGCAGCCGTAATACCTGTAACAATCGCACCCGGCTGGATACAATTTACGGTGATCGCGTCGCCACCAAACTCAGAGGCCAATTTACGCGTCAAGCCTAAGACCGCATGTTTTGATACAACATAAGTTGACATCCCCGTCGGCGCAAATTCAAAACAAATAGACCGTCTCGTGATTACTCTAGCTTGGCGGGGCATAGATCGAGATGGTTGCCATCTAACTGTGAATAGGAGTACTATTTTGTCATCAACTAACCGATTATTAATGTAGCTTTAAAATTCAACTAAGGGTGATAATATGAAAAACTACAAAATACTGTTCCTTTTGATTACTTCGTCTTTGTTCTCTTTAAGTACCTTTTCTGCCCACCATGAAGAATCTACTGTCCTCGCGATAGGTGATGTTCAGTTGCCAGAAGTAACCCATAGTGCAGGTTTTAACCAGATGAAACAGATGTTAGGTATATGGGAAGGAAAATTAACGCAATACACTGGTGCAGTAGTCGATGTTTCATCAGAATTTAAATTAGTTTCAGGTGGTAATCTAATTACAGAAAAGCTAATTGAAGATGGGGTAGAGATGTTGACAACTTACTCAGATAATAAAGATGGCGAATTAGTTGTTAAGCACTATTGCTCTCTAGGCACCCAGCCCGTATTCAAAGTGACCGAAGTGTCGGATGATATTGTCGCGGTTACACTCAATGAATCCGAAGGAGGCTATCATCCCAAGCACCACAGTTATGTAAATTCCATGAGATGGAATGTTGATGCAGACAATGATAACTTGGCTGTCGTTGATTCTACCCTATATCTAAACGGCGACTTGGTAGAACAACAAACGGTAATTAGACGAGTGAACTAACTAGGGTGAATTGACTGGGTTAACCAGTTCGGAAAAAGGGCTGCGCAATGCGTAGCCCTTTTTTAGTGACACGACAGCAGGGGGGCATTTCTAACGCTTAACCCAAGCTTTTCCATTAGCCGTCAACTCAAGTGGTGGCGGGGCCCAAGTTTGCTGGACTACAGAGTCTTCTGGTATATAAACACGCATAATGAGATAGAAACCCTCAGGTGGGGCTGGCAACCAGTTTGGTAGATGCTCTTCATCTGTGGTGTCATAGCTAACATAAAGAGTCAGAGACTTATCTTGGTTTAAGCTTAGTCCAGGACTTCGATCGCCAAGGCTAAACCGACCCATACTGTTCTCAACGAGACTGTAGGTTTTACTGTCATACATAGTGATAGACCAAAACGCTTGGGCAGGAGGGAGATTATCGGCAGCAAAGTTGATACTGTATTTATTGGCGCCACTCAAAGCCTTACCGTTTGAGTCTGTGTAGAGTGACAGATATGTCGCCTCTATGGGATCGTTAGCCATAAGACCCATTCGAGTCACGCCAGCTCGATATAGGTAGTCAGTTGCGTATCTACCCATATTTGCCTGCGAGTAGCCCCAACCGTTGATTGACGCACCCCCAGTAATGTCATCTGCAAAGGACGTAACAATCTTCATGCCTGTGATTACTGCTCGATTTAAGCCTTTTTGAATGGCGGGATCGAGCCCAGACAAATCGACTGACTGCCCAGGACCTATACCGACAACAGCAAATTGATCTGTGAGTTCTTTATCTGCCGGTGGTGGTGGGTTACTGGTAAATTCACGATTAATAATGGCCCAAAAATCCGCTGGTGTGGACGAGTCAAGTGAGGGTAGTGCCGCGAGTGGCTCAAGAGTACTCGGCACCGACGCGGCACTAAGGGGGACTACATCAGAGCCGTCCAGCCTTTTAAATTTGAACTTATCCTGCATCATATGAATCTGCTCAAGCTCATTTTCATTATCGACAAGAATTCGAATTAGAGGCATAGCCCAAGTAGTCGGGCTGTGGAAAATTTTCTTTATACCGTAAGGTTTTCTGCCCTTCCAGTCCGGGCCAACTACCATATATTTGCCCGCCGCCCCCTTGTTGTGCCGGGTTCCGATGTCACCGAAGTTGGTGGCGTAGGCATCAGCCAGCTGGATGGTGTAATACCGGTCACTCATCGCCGGTACGTCAAACACCAATGGCTCGGTGAGATCGACAAAGGCCAGAGTGTATAGAGTGTCATGATTGGGGCTTGCCGCTGCTGCGTTCTTACCCGACTCAAGTACACGAATATGATTCAGGCTGTTCGCTGGCCCATTATATTTCGGTGACTTTTCGCCATTGAACAGGTACCGGAAATGATTCACATGCAGGAGTGGGTAAGCATAAATAAACGCTTGCACACCGGTGGTGTAGGCGAGCTCTTCTTTTAGATCAGGCGATAGTTTATCTAAGGGATCAGCGGATATAGCCAGACCTGGCAATAAAAATGCAGCTACAACTAGAGTAAAAGGCCGTAAGGTATTCGTTACTAATACCTCCAAGAAATTTATTTTCATCATATTTTTCACCCTAAAATGGAGAGAATAACAATTCTGACTATCGCAAAATGTCGGTTTGCGTACCCAGTTCTATTTTAACTTGTGAGTAAAGTATAGTTGACAGTCTAATTCGTGGGGGTTCAATTGAAGTCAACATACGGTTGATTTACAGTCAAATTTTGACTGAATTGGCTATTCAGCTATGATTAACGTTTTGATGAAAGGAGAGAAATTGTGATTTCAGTAGAAGCTAAAAGTTTTGATAATGCAGATGAAGTAAATAAGAGATTTGCAAACGCGCTTATCGAGTCCGTTAATGTTCGCGGTCAGAGAGTCAATAAATTAACACTTCAGCCAGGTTGGAAGTGGTCAGTTGACGTAAAACCCGCCATAGGAACAGTAACCTGTCAGGCAAGCCATTTAGGACTTATTTTGTCGGGTAAAATTTATTGTGTTCATGATGATGGGAATGAAGTGACCTATAGTGCGGGCGACGCCTACTCTATAGCGCCAGGTCATGATGCATGGGTTGTGGGCGATGATGTGGCCGTTTGTTATGAATTTGCAGGAATGTGGGGAGAATAGATTTCTATAGCAATAGCACTTACTTACCGACACTTCAGTGGCTAAGTTGCAATCCTAGAGTCGACAACAATCTGCATAGGGGGAACCTCGATCTAGCCCTGATTTGACTGGATGGGGTATTCAGCTATATTTACGCAAAAAAGTATCCCGTGCATGGGCTTAAATGGCACGGTAGAGTCCCAGATGACAGCAAAAGACCCTTAAAAGCTGAATCACTAATGCTTGCCTGCAATGGCTTATAAAACTAGGTGCCTGTGAGCGACATTATTTCTTGCAGAACACCTCAAAATTCTTTGCCGCATTCCCCGATAACTCCGAAAAAAACAATGCCGCTGAATATGACTTTTCAGATTTTTTCTCGCTTCCTGCTTTTCTTTCTTTGTCTGCGGTTTTTAATAATTCTCCAGACGTGTATAAGAAAAATCCTGCTGCGTCACTAACTTTTTTACAATCTTCGCTCTTCCAAAACCCTATATCCCCTTCTTCAGCCTCTACGCATGCTGAGGTGGAAAGAAACAAAGTTAACGCACAGAAGATGGGGGTAAATTTATTAAGAATGTTCATATCTAACTCAGCTTTATCTAAATGAGAGACTTAGAGTATATGCGTAATAGAAGAACTTATGAAGGGAATAGGTGTTTTGTCGAAAGCCTCAGGCAGACACTCCAGTTAAAACAATCTGCATAGGTGGAATCTTAAAGGTTCTGCCTTTTTTTGTGTAGACCATATAGATATCAGAATTAGGCTCTTTCAGGAGGGGTACCTCGATCTAGCCCTGATTTGACTAAACGACTATTATTAGATTAATTCAGTACTATGATAGGAATGTTTGATGGGTGTATGGTTGACTGCAATTAGTCCAACGGGCATTAAATAGCTACCAAGAGGTGTAGAAGGAGTTCCAGATGATTTCCACTCAAAAATTAAAAGACGCGGAACGTGTCGTTCGTATTACGATGATAGTAATTCTACTTACAGCAGGGTCTAGTAAATTTTTTAGTAACGGTGCGTTTTTTGATTATTACTCTGAGTTGTTTCAGGGTGAACTGCGTATTAACTTGCCTAGCTCAATGGTTGATTTATTCCTATTGACGGTTCCATTTATAGAATTAACTTTGGGGCTAGCACTGCTCAGTAATAAATATAAAAACTATACCGCCTACGCTTGGTTAGGTTTCATGCTGAGCCTTATGTTTGGGCATTACATCCTTCAGGAATGGTCAGCAGTGAATGAGATGCTGGATTATATTTTTCTTGGCTTGCTGTATCTTGTTCTACCCGCACATTCGTCATGGCTGGCTAGAGATAGACAAGATAATCCATCTACCTCTACCTCGATCTAGCCCTAGTTTGACTGGATGGGGTATTCAGCTATTTTATTTTAAGGCTTTCTTTTCAAGCGTGTCTTAGGGTCGCTGAATGATCGGATGAGAAAAATTCAAAAAGATGTGACCTGTCGCAGGAAAATTACCGTACTTAACTAATACTAAAGTCTCGCAATGACTCTTTGCTGATTTAGAGAGAGTAAAAGCGTCATAGCTACTTTAGATATACTAGGCGGTGGAATTTACCTTAATAACAAAAAAAGAGTACGAATAATATGGACAAGCCAAACCTTTTTAGAAGATCAGTAATGTTAGTGGTACACCTTTGGAGAAGGATAATGGATGTGAAAGTTAATCCATTACGGCATATCCCTGATCAAAGTTTGCAAGCGTACTTTATGGTAGTGCTGTTTGTGATATGGAGTATTACCTTTGGCTTTATTGCCACATACTATTTTGGTTGGTTAGGTTACAGCACGGTGACCAGCGTGGTTGTTCATTTAACTATCTTGATACCAATGATGATTACTAATGCTGTATTCATTGATGCAGAGCGTACTGGAGAGCAATGGTTAGAAGAATGGAAAGAAGAACAAAGCAAATATAAGCTGTTTTTGAAGAGAATGAAAATGAAAAATTTGGTGCGATGGGATATTGATAAGGAAGCATAAAATAACGCTGCTTTAGGCTCTCGAGGATTGGTAGTATTGATTCGTCAACTCTGCCTATCCAACAGGACCGTGACATGTTGTTCAGAGATTGCGATGGCATGCTAGTGAACCTGATTGAATTTGGGAACACGAGGCACGAGTGGTCCTCGCCCCGCATCAGAGTAGCGATCTTGAGGGGTTAACGACATCCTGCCTGTTTAAAAATATACAAATTTTCTTGCTTGGTGTATCTTTATATTTTGTATTTAAACCAAAAAGTTAATTATTAATATAGGAGATAAATATGGAATGTGGTTGCGGAAGAAGCCCAACTGGTAAATGTATCGGTTGGCACAAACTCTCTGAAGAGGAGTATCAAGAAAAACTCAAAGAGCATGAGGACAAAGATAACGAAGAGGAATAGATTCTATTTAACGGCGACTGGGTTTGTCTATGAAGAACAGTGAAACGACTTTATTAAACGCCAGTCAGAACAATCTGCAAAGGTAGAATCCCCTCTGCCTTTTTTGTGTCGGACATATAGATACCAGTAATAGGGTCTTTCGGGAGGGGGGTACCTCGATCTAGCCCTGGTTTGACTGGATGTGGTATTCAGTTATGATTGGGTCATCACAATCAAAGGATCAGCTTCATGGCCGCACGTCTTGGTAATTTCATAATCTTCTTGATTCTCACAGTTATTACTCTGGGTATTTACCCTCTCTATTTCTTTGTAACCAGACAGCAAGAGAACACTGAATTGCTTAAAGAGATACGAGACGAATTGCAAAAGCAAAATCAGTAATAAAACGCGTAATAGGAAAAAGAAAATGACAATCACTCCACGTGATGAGCAAATGGCCGCTTTGATAGAAAAAGACCGAGGCGGTCCGATCAACATGTTGAATCTACTGAAGTTCAAAGAATTCGCTGAGTATGCAGATGGCAGTGATGCAGAAATCTCTGGTCAGGAAGCTTATATGCGTTACGGCGCAAAGGTAGCTGTGCTGGTTAAAAAACTGGGTGGAGAAATGCTTTTTGGCAGTGGCGCCAACGCATTGGTTATCGGCGATGGTGAATTACAGTGGGATATGGTGGCGATCATGAAATACCCTTCGGTTACTGCGTTCGTGGATATGTTCAATAGTAAAGAGTATGACGATATTCATTTGCACCGTGATGCCGGCCTAGCTCATCAGTTGTTGGTGCAGTGCTAAGGATGGTACTGAACTTGGTATCAAGATTGGTATAACGGGTACTGAGGCTATTGAGATAAAGCCCTTGAGTCGACAACAATCTGCATAGGTGGAATCGCCTCTGCCTTTTTTTGTGTCGGACATATAGATATCAGAGCTAGGCTC